>CDZQ01039742.1_pt1 | contig 161358 bp, 165 predicted proteins | sample 554831 | NCBI WGS metagenome assembly CDZQ01 (sample SAMEA3182112, study PRJEB8094) | gut metagenome | biome: human; feature: gut; material: Stool; isolation source: human stools | place: Canada | collected 2013-05-06 | reverse complement strand
AAGGGCGCCCAGCTCTTGGGGTAGACGATATCCGCCCCTGCAAAGGCCTCCGCCATGGAGTTGGTCTTGGTAAAGGTGCCGCCGGAGCGCCGGGCGTTCTGGCGGGCCACCTCCTCCACCTCGGGCATGACCTCGTAGCCCTCGGGGTGGGCCAGCACCACATCCATGCCGAAGCGGGTCATCAGCCCGATCACCCCCTGGGGCACCGACAGGGGCTTACCGTAGCTGGGTGAGTACGCCCAGGTCATGGCCACCTTCTTGCCCTTCAGGTTCTCTACGCCGCCAAACTCGTGAATGATATGAAGCATATCGGCCATGCACTGGGTGGGGTGGTCGATATCGCACTGGAGATTCACCAGGGTAGGCCGCTGCTCCAGCACCCCGTCCCGGTAGCCCTCGGCCACCGCGTCGGCCACGGACTGCATATAGGTGTGACCCTTTCCGATGTACATATCGTCCCGGATACCGATGACATCGGCCATGAAGGAGATCATATTGGCGGTCTCCCGCACGGTCTCGCCGTGGGCGATCTGGCTCTTGCCCTCGTCCAGGTCCTGGACCTCCAGGCCCAGCAGGTTGCAGGCGCTGGCGAAGGAGAAGCGGGTCCGGGTGGAGTTGTCCCGGAAGAGGGAGATGCCCAGGCCGGAATCAAAGATCCTGGCGGAAATGTTCCGCTCCCGCAGATCCCGCAGCGCGTCCGCCACGGCGAACACCCCGGCGATCTCCTGGTCCGTCTTGTCCCAAGTGAGGAAAAAGTCGTTTTTGTATAGCCTGGAGACATCCAGGGTCCCCAATTCCTTCAAAATCTCCTGAAACTGGCTCATGGTCTTTCCTCCTGACGTAATCGGCCTTCCGCCTCTTCTCTTACCACCCATCATAGCCACCCGGCGGCCTCCTGTCAATGCATCTTACAAATTCTTAGCCGTCCAAACTGTTTTTTGATTCTCGACTTGATTTCTGTCTCTCATGTGCTATGATGGAGATACCAATAAAATGACGGCAAGATATCCGGGCGCAGGCTGGGGGCCATTGCCTCCCCTGCTCTCCTGGGCCTGTCGGGCGCGGCCGCGCCGCCCGCGGACGGATATCCGGGCTGCCTGGCCCACGTCCCAAAGAGGCCGAGCCCTTGTTTGCGCCGCCTCACCTTCTCACCTTAAAAATGGTCTATTGATAAAGGAGGTTTTTCCATGATCGACCTGACCATCCACCATGAGAACTTGGCCCACAACATCCGCAAGGCCCGCGAAAACCGCGTCGTTATCCCCACCTATCGGCAAATGAAGCACCCCGAGACCATTCCGGGCGTCATCCGGGATCGGCTGAAGGCTGTGGGGCTTTGGGACGTGGATCCCCTCAATCTCTTCCGCATCACCTGGAAAAACGAGGCCAAGGAGACCGGCGGGCTCTATCAGGACGTGCCCAATTACATCGAGCTCCCCCCCTCTCTCACCGGCGTCCCCGCCCGCATCGTGTGCCTGGTGGGAAAGTGGTTTCCCACCGGCTGCCATAAGGTGGGAGCCTCCTACGGCTGTCTGGTGCCCCGTCTGGTCACAGGTCAGTTCGACGCCACCACAGATCACGCTGTCTGGCCGTCCACCGGCAACTACTGCCGGGGCGGCGCCTTCAATTCCAAGCTGCTGGCGGTGGACTCGGTTGCCATCCTCCCCGAGGGCATGAGCCGGGAGCGCTTCGACTGGCTGCGCTCCATCGCCGGTCAGGTCATCGCAACCCCCGGCTGCGAGTCCAACGTGAAGGAGATTTTCGACAAGGCCAACGAGCTCAAACGCCAGCCCCACATGATGGTCTTCAACCAGTTCGAGGAGATGGGCAACCACCTGTGGCACTATCAGGTCACCGGCGACGCCATCGCCACCGTCTTTGAGCATGTCAAGCGCCCCGGGGACCGGATGGCCGGGGCCTGCTTTACCTCCGGGTCGGCGGGCACCATCGGCTGCGGCGACTACCTCAAGGAGCACTATCCCGCCATGCGTCTGGCGGTGGGAGAGGCCCTCCAGTGCCCCACAATCCTCAACAACGGCTTCGGCGGCCACCGCATCGAGGGCATTGGAGACAAGCATATCCCCTGGATCCACAACGTGAAAAACACCGACATGGTCATTGCCATCGACGATGAGGATTCCCAACGCCTCCTGCGCCTTTTCAACGATCCGGCCGGGCTCCGCTACCTCGGAACGGAGGCCGGTGTGGATGAAGAAACCCTCTCCCGGCTCTCCTGGCTGGGCATCTCCGGCATCGCCAACGTCCTGTGCTGCATCAAAATGGCCAAATATTACGAGCTGACCGGCCGGGACGTGGTGTGCACCGTCCTTACCGACTCGGCCGCCATGTACGGCTCCCGCATTCAGGAGCTCTCTGCGCAGTACGGTCCCTACGACGCCAAATCCGCCGCGGTGGACCACCATCTCCACATGCTGGGGCTGCGCACCGACTCCATGGAGGAGCTCACCTACCAGGACCGCAAGCGGGTCCACAACCTCAAGTACTACACCTGGGTGGAGCAGCAGGGCCGGACGGTGGACGAACTGAACGACCTGTGGTATGATGAGGAAAAGACCTGGAAGGGCGTCCACGCCCAGGCCGACGGGCTGGACGAACTCATAGAAGCCTTCAACGAGGCCACCGGCGTGCTGAAGGGCCTGTAGGGGGCGGCGATATGAAATATGTCCGCCACGCCCGCTGTGTCCGCTGCGGCGCCGTCTACGAGGCCGTCCCCGCCCTCACCACCTGCCGCTGCGGCGGCATGCTGGACATCGAGTACGATTACGAGGCCATCCGGGCCGACTTTTCCCCCGCGGACCTGGAGGGATGCCGGGATTATTCCATGTGGCGCTACCGTCCCTTCCTCCCGGTGGAGGACCGCTCGCCGCCCACGCCCCTGCGGGTGGGCTGGTCCCCCCTTTACCGGGCCGACAGGCTGGCCCGCACGCTTGGGCTGAGGACCCTCTACCTCAAGGATGACGGCCAGAATCCCACCTCCTCCCTGAAGGACCGTGCCTCCGCCATGGCGGTGGTCAAGGCCAGGGAGGCGGGGGCGGATACCATCGCCTGCTCCTCCACCGGCAACGCCGCCTCCTCTCTGGCCGGGAACGCGACCGCCGCAGGCTTCCGCACCTACATCTTCGTGCCCGCCCGGGCCCCCAAGGGAAAGGTGGCCCAGCTTATGATCTTCGGCGCCGCCGTCATCACGGTGGACGGCTCCTATGAGGACACCTTTGCCCTCTCTAAGGAGGCCATCGACCGCTGGGGCTGGTACAACCGGAACGCCGCCATCAACCCCTACCTCTCCGAGGGAAAAAAGACCGTCACCCTGGAGATCATGGAACAGCTCCACTGGCAGGTCCCGGACTATATCGCCCTCTCCGTGGGGGACGGCTGCACCATCGCCGGAGCCTGGAAAGGACTCAAGGACCTCTGCGCCGCCGGGTTTATCGACCGGCTGCCCCGCCTGATCTCTGTTCAGGCGGAGGGCTGTTGTCCCTTGAACCGGGCCATTCAGACGGGAGAGCCTTGGCGCCCCATGGAGGAGAACACCTTGGCCGACTCCATCGCCGTGGGCGTCCCCCGCAACGCGGACAAGGCCCTCGCCGCCATCCGGGAGTCCCGGGGGCTGGCCGTCATCGTCTCCGACGAGGAGATCCTGGATGCCATGCGCCTGCTGGGCCGCACCCAGGGGATCTTTGGCGAGCCCGCCGGTGTCACCGGCACCGCCGGCATAAAAAAGGCCCTGGAGCTCGGCCTTATCGATCCGGATTCCACTGTGGTTAGCGTGGTCACCGGCAACGGTCTCAAGGACGTGCAGAGCGGCATCCGGGCCGCGGGCGAGCCTATGCTGGTCCCGCCGGATATGGACGCCCTGCTCTCCGCCTTCGCCCAGCGCCGCATCGCCCCCTAAAATAAGGAAAAGTGAGGATACCCCCTATGGATCAGACTTCCAAGGCCGTCACGACCGGCGTCATCGTCAACCGCATCATCACCGTGGCCAACCTAGCTCTCACCTTTGCCCTGTTCATCAGCGGCAGCGGCGGCAGCCTGACCCGCACCGTCGTGTTCATGGCCTGGCTGGCCCTGGGAGTGTATTCCCTCATCCACATGCTTAGCGACGTCCTCTCCGGCCAGCACAAAAAAGCGCAGAATTTTCAAAACACCATCGCCCTTTGGGAGCAGAACACGGGAGATCACGGAACCGCCATGCGGTATTTTACCCTGATGCTGGTCGCCTCCTCCCTCCTCAAGCTGGCGGTCCCCGTGGCCCTCTGGGTGCTCTTTCGCTGACCCGGCGGCCCCGCGCCGCAGCGCGCGGGCTTCATTTTGACGCGGCAGGGTCAGAATGGGGCCCGTTTTTCTTTCCGCATCTCTGTCCACTTTAATAAAATAATATCGTTTTACAGTGTCTTTTGACAAATTCCGCCGCATTTGAAAAGAGGTGTCTCCTGATGTCCATTCTGATCCAAAACGGCATCCTCGTCCTCCCCACGGGCCCTATCCAGGCCGACCTGCGGGTGGCAGGCGGCAGGATTGCAGAGCTGGGGCCCGGCCTCGCCCCTGGCGCTTCCCGTGTCATCGACGCCCAGGAACGGCTGGTCTTTCCCGGCTTTATCGACACCCACACCCACTTTGAGATGAACAAGGGCTTTCCCAACGAGACCGCTGACGACTGGTACACCGGCACCCGGGCGGCGCTGGCCGGGGGCACCACCACGGTGCTGGACTTCGCCGAGCCGGAGCGCGGCGCCACTCTGGCCTCTGCGTTGGAGACATGGCATGGCCGGGCGGATGGCGCGGCCTGCTGCAACTACGGCTTTCACATGACTGTCAAGGACTGGTCCCCCTCCATCCGCAGCGAACTGCGGGAGATGACCGCCGCTGGAGTCACCTCTTACAAGGTCTATCTGGCCTACGACAACCTCCGCCTCTCCGACGCCGCCGCCTATGAGGTGGTGAAGGCCGTGGGGGCAGAGGGCGGCGTGGTGAGCTGCCACTGTGAAAACGGCGACCTGGTGACCGAGGGCATCCGCGCTCAGCAGGCGGCCGGAAATCTGAGTCCGGCCGCCCATCCCCTGTCCCGCCCGCCTGCGGTGGAGGCCGAGGCGGTGGGCCGCTGGCTGACCATCGCCGAGCTGGCGGGCTGCCCGGTAAACATTGTCCACCTGTCCACCCTCCGGGGGCTGGAGGCCGTGCGGGCCGCACGGACCAGGGGACAGCGGCTGTATGTGGAGACCTGTCCCCAGTATCTGCTGCTGGACGAGCGGAGCTACCGTCTGCCCGGCTTTGAGAGCGCCAAGTTCGTGCTCTCTCCTCCCCTGCGCGCGCAGGAAAACTGCGCCGCCTTGTGGGACGCCCTGGAGGCGGGAGAGATCGACACCATAGGCACCGACCACTGCTCCTTCCGCTTCCACGGCGCCAAAGAGCTGGGACGAGAGGACTTCTCCAAGATCCCCAACGGCATCCCCGGCGTGGAGCACCGTCCCAGCCTGATGTACACCTACGGGGTGGCGGCGGGGCGCATTACCGCCGTGGATATGGCCCGGCTGCTTGCGGAAAATCCGGCCCGTCTCTTCGGGATGTATCCCCAAAAGGGGGTCCTGGCCGTGGGGAGCGATGCTGATCTTGTTATTTTTGATCCAAATGATACAGGCCGTATTACCGCTGAGACCCAATATCAGAATGTGGATTACACCCCTTACGAGGGAATGGAGCTCCGCGGGCGGGTGGACACCGTCCTCCTGGGGGGCGAGGTGGCGGTGGAGGGCGGCCGGGTGCTGCTGGAGCGCCGGGGCCGCTATGTCTCTCGGGGGCCCAGCGGTTTCTGGCGGTGAGGGCGGACCATGGAGATCGGTTGCGTCCTCCTCTGCTCCGGCTACGGCCGCCGCTTCGGCTCCAACAAGCTGCTGGCCCTTTTGGACGGAGTTCCCCTCTATCGCCGGGCCTTTGCCGCCCTGCCCCCCACCCTCTTTACAAAGGCGGTGGTCACCAGCCAGTATGGCGAGATATTGGCCCAGGCGGGAAAGCTGGGCTACCTTCCTCTCCTCAATTGCCACCCCTGGGAGGGGGTGGCGGCGGGTATTCGGCTGGGCCTCGCCGCCCTGCGGAATATGGACGGAGTCCTGTTTTCGGTCTGCGATCAGCCAAATTTGACAACAAAAAGTATTGAAAGCTTGATAAATTCCTTTTTGGAATCGCCCGATTTCATTTATGCCCTCTCTTGGCAGGGACGGCGGGGCAATCCGGTCCTCTTCCCCAAGGCTCTCTTTCCAGAGCTGATGGCCCTCACCGGAGATGCCGGGGGCAGCGCGGTCATCCGGCGCCACGCGGAACTTCTCCGCCTCACCGAGGCGGGATCTCCCCGCGAGCTCTCCGATGTGGACTACCCTGAGGAACTGTAGGCCGCTCCGTATCAGATGCGGCGCCCCCTCCCAAAGAATCCTTTGTCTGTGGATTATCTTGTTCTATTTACATCAAAGACGGCGGACAGCTAATGCTGTCCGCCGCAGCGTGTCGAAAAAGTTCGACACGCTTCTCAAAAATGCAAGCATTTTTTCGAGGGGATGCAGGCCGCTGCGCGCACTCGCTGGCGCTCGCACACTAGCGGCCTGAAATGAGTGTTTTTCGACGTACACGCCGTCGAAAAACACGCTTTGATGTGCTTCCGTCGTCTGCGGGCGACGGAACTCTGCGAGGCTCTTGCAATAAAAATCGCAGAATTACACTTTATCGACAGACTGACCGGCGGACAGCTAATGCTGTCCGCCGTTTACAGATGCGGCCGCCGGCTCTCCGGCCGCCAGGCAAAAGACCCGCTCGATGTCCTCCCGCTCGGCGTGGCCCTCATGGACCTTTTCCCCGCCCACGTAGTAGGTCGGGACATAATAGTAATCATACGAATTGGCCAGCTCCGGCTCCTCCGCCTCGTCGATCATCTGCAGCGGGATGTCACGCCATTCGGGGTGCGCCTGAAAGAGCTCCTCCTGAAGCCGCAGGGCCAACTTGCAGTGGGGACAATAGGTCAGCTTGAACAAGATCACGTCCTTCATCCTTCTACCTCCTTGCCTTTCTCAGGCTATCCGAGATGTTCCCCCAAAATCTTGAATCCTATCCCGATGAGCACCAGTCCGCCGGCCAGCTCCGCCCGCTTCTGAAAGAGGCAGCCCAACCGACGCCCCAGCAGCCCGCCCGCCAGGGAGAAGGCAAAGGCCACACCGCCGATGACCAAGGCCGCCCACAGGATATTCACATGCTGGAGAAACGCCATAGAGACGCCCACGGCCAGGGCATCGATGCTGGTGGCCACAGCCAGCAGGCACAGCCGCCGCCGAGTGAGCTCCGACGGGGCCCGGCCCCCCTCTCCTCCACAGCTCTGCTCCAGGGCCCCGGCCACCATCCGTCCGCCGATGAAGGCCAGGAGCGCGAATGCCACCCAGTGGTCCACCGCCCGGATGCAGCCGCTGACGCCGGTGCCCAGAGCCCACCCCGTCAGGGGCATGAGAAACTGAAAGAGCCCGAACCAGAGTCCCACCCGCGCCGCCTGCCGGACCCCAAATCCGGGCACGGAGATGCCGCAGGATACGGACACGGCAAAGGCATCCATCGCCAGGCTCACCGCGATGAGGAGAATCGTCACAGGCACCCGATCACCGCCCTCGTCAATACTGTTATAGCACAGGAACATATGCTTTTCCACCTGAATTTATGCCGGACCCTTGCCTTTTGGAGAAAAACCGGCTAAGATAGCATCGACAATCCCGAGAAGGAGGCTCCGCCGTGACTTCAGAAGATTATATGCGCCGCGCCCTCGTCCTGGCCCGCCGCGCCCTCAGCACCGGGGACGTGCCCGTGGGCTGCGTCGTCGCGGATGCGGATGGGGCGATCATCGGCGAGGGCTGGAACCGCAGGGAAGCCGAAGGGGACGCCCTGGCCCACGCCGAGGTGGAGGCCATTCGCAACGCCTGCCGGCGCCGGGGCGGTTGGAACCTGCACGGCTGCACCCTCTATGTGACCCTAGAGCCCTGCCCCATGTGCGCCGGGGCCATCATCAACGCCCGGCTCAAAAGCGTCTGCTACGGCGCACGGGATGAAAAGGCCGGAGCCTGCGGCTCCGTCCTCAACCTCTTTATGGAGGACTTCAACCACAAGCCCCGGCTCTACGGCGGCGTCCTCCGGGAGGAATGTGCCGCGCTGCTCCAGGAATTTTTCCACACTTTGCGCAAAAAAGGCGGGATATCCACGCTGATTTAAAACATTTGTAACAACTCCGGTCTTCTTTTTTAACAAAGCCCTGATAGGATATCCTCAGCAAGAGACGATACTTCTTTTCATTCTATCCTCCAAATCCGGAAAAAAGCGGCGGAATATCCGCCGCTTTTTTCTGTCCAAACGCAAATTACACAGATTTTACTGCTTTCTGCAAAGATTTAATCTTTTTGTAACAACTCCAGATTTGATTCTTAACAACTCCCGGATATTATAATACTTGCAAGAGACAGTTTCTTTTCATTTCATTGTATCCTCTTTCCTTTGGTGAGAGCCGGACGTCAGGAGCAGGCGTCCGGCTTTTGCTATGCTCAGGGGGTCTCCCTCTCCCTGGCCGAGCAGAGATAAAGGGGGATCGCGGTCAACTGCGCGGCCATGGAGACAGCTACCATCGCCGGAATGCTCACATCGTACAGCGCGCCCAGGAGCCAGCTCCCCAGGAACCAGAACACGCCGAAGGAGCACTCGAAAATACCATAACCCGTGGCCCGACTGCTCTTGGGCACCATGCTGCTCACGGCGGCCTTCAGAATGGACTCCTGGGCCCCCATCCCCACTCCCCAGAGGGCGATACCCAGAAGCAGTGCGGGAATAGAGTCAAAGGCGAATACAAACAGGGCGAAGGGGGCGGAGAGCAGGGTGGACCAAACCAGGGCCCTGACTCCTTTTTTATCGTACATGTGACCGAACACCAGGGCGGCGGCCGCATCCACCAGCATGGCTCCGGCGTACAGCAGGGGCAGGGTGCCGCTGTTCACCAGTGCGGAGGTCTCGGCAAGGCCCGAGGCCAAGGGCGTATACAGCCGTGAGACATGCATGAGGATGATGGAGTAGTCGATAAAACCGAAGGCGAAGAGGCTGATCCCGGCGATATACAGCACGAACTCCTTTTTCATCCGAAAGGGCACGTATTCCTTGGGCTCCGGCTCAAACTGCTCCGGATTGGGGAATTTGTGCTTGGTCACCAGCAGCAGCACAATGGTGATCGCTCCGGGGACTGCCAACACGGCAAAGCAAGCCGAGTAGATCTGAAAGGTGCTCCCCTCCGTCTGGAAGAGCATCACCAGATAGAGCAGCACCGGCCCCAGGAAGGCCCCGATCTGATCCAGCAGCTCCTGGAGGCCAAAGCTCTTGCCCGTGCCCTCCTGGGTGGCGGCAAAGGACATGATGGTGTCCTTCGCAGGCTTCTTGATGGCCTTGCCCATGCGCTGAACCACCAGCAGAGCGCAGGCCCAGAGCCAGCCGTGTTCTCCCACCAGGGCCAGCGCCGGGACGGCCAGCACATCCAGTACATAGCCCAGGATGGTCATGGGCCAGTATTGGCGCGTCCTGTCCGTGAGCTTTCCGAACACATAGCGCATGGAATAGCCGATGAGCTCCCCCAGTCCGGAGACAAAACCGATGGCGGCCGAAGAGGCTCCCAGCAGCGTAAGGTAGGCCCCCCGTATGCTGGAGGCTCCCTCATGTGTCATGTCGGAGAACAGACTCACCACACCGAAGAGCAGGATAAACAGCATGGCCTGGGACAGCCTCCGCTTCTTTTTTTCATTCCTCATTTCGATCCTCTCCCTTTATCCGCTCCGCTACATTGGGAAAGCCCGCCCGGCTCTCCGCCTTGGACCGCTGATACAGGAGCTCCAGGACCCGGACGAACTCCCTGCGCTCCTTCTTTCCCAGAGGCTCCAGCAGCCACTCGTAAAAGAGCGTCTCCACCTGGGTCTTTGAGTTCTTCAGCCGCTCGGCCTTCTCCGTGGCATAGAGGAGCTGGCTCCGGCCGTCCTTGGGGTTGCGCTCCCGGATCAGATAGCCTTTGCTCTCCAGGTTGGCCGCCTGCCGGGCCACGGCTCCCTTGTCCACGCCCAGTCGCTTGCAGGCCTCCGCCTGCGTGATGCCAGGGGCATGGCGCACCACATGGATGAGGTCGAACTCCGCCGTCCCCACCCCGTCGGCCCGCAGCGTACGGGTGGTGAACTTGGCGGCCTCCCGCGCGATCTTCGTCATTCTCCGCTGTGTGATGTCCACTGTCATCTCTCCCAAACAAGTTGTAGTATCAACCTGATAGATGATACTACAACTTATTTCCTTTGTCAACGCTTCCCACAAGGACGGCCGCCGCCCGAAATACCGGGCGGCGGCCTTAGGCTGTCGAAAAGGTCACCCTGTCCGTCATGAGAAGTGTCATCTCCGAGGCGTATGTCCCCGAAAACGGCGAATCTTGTGTTTCTTCCGTCGTAGTGGACGCCGGGATTCTGTGAAGCGCGCCTGCGGGCATTTTTTTGACAGACCACGGCCGCAGTCAGCGCTCCTCACGGAAGAAGGGCAGGCCCAGGCTGGCCGGGGGCTGTTTATCCTTGCTGTTGCGCATGCTGGTGAAAATCAGGACGATCACCGTTACCACATAGGGTAGGATCTTATAGAGCTGGTCGGGGATGAAGGGGAGCTGGAGCCTTAGGTAGAGGATCATCAGAGCGCCGAAGAGCACCGAGCCCCAGATGGCGTTGACGGGCCGCCACAGGCAAAAGATGACCAGCGCCACCGCCAGCCAGCCCTCGCCGGAGAGGCCCTCATGGTTCCAGACGCAGCCTGCGATGGTCGTAATATAGACCATGCCGCCGATGGCCGAAATCCCACCGCCGATCACAGTGGACAGGTACTTGTACTTTGTGACGTTGATTCCGGCAGCGTCTGCGGTGGCGGGACTCTCCCCCACCGCCCGCAGATGGAGGCCGGGGCGGCTCTTGTTGAAGAAGAACGCCATGGCCACCGCAATGGCCACACCCAGGTAGACGAAGATGTTGTAGCTGAACAGCAGCGGGCCCGCCACGGGAATGCTCTGGAGTGCCGCGGGAAAAGGCGAGCCCTGAAAGACCGCCTTGAGCTCGTTGCTGATGGCCACATAACCGCCGGAGGTCACGCGCATATACTCGCCGATGAACTGCCCCGCGCCGGTGCCAAAGATGGCCAAGGCCAGACCCGTGACATTCTGGTTGGCCCGGAGCGTGATGGTGATGAAGCTGTAGATGAGGGCCCCGAACGCGCCCCCCAAGAAGGCGAACAGGATGGCGATGAGCACGGCCACCAGACCGTTTGTGTTTCCGCCGGTCATCATCTCGTAATAGAAGGCGCCGCCTAGGCCCATGGCGCCTCCCATATACATCATGCCCTCCACGCCCAGGTTCAGGTTGCCGGACTTCTCCGACAGGATCTCTCCCACCGTGCCGAAGAGCAGCGGCGTGCCGTTGAGCACTGCGGCGCTGATGAGGAGAACCAGAAAGCTCTGATTGATGTTCATGCGCCGGACACCTCCTCCCTGTGCTTTCCCCGGAAGATCATCTGATAGTTGATGAAAAATTCACAGCCCAGCATGCAGAAGAGGAAGATACCGGTGATGATGTCGGAGATGGAGGCAGGGACCGTCATGCGGGTCTGCAGGGTGTCCGCCCCCTTCTCCAGCACGGCCAGCAGCCCGGATATCCCGATCATGGCAAAGGGATTGAGCTGGGCCAGCCACGCCACGGTGATGGCGGTAAAGCCCACTCCGGCCGCCACGCCGTCGTAAAGGGTGTTGTTGGCGCCGGAGCACACGATAAAGCCCACCAGACCGCTGATGGCCCCGGAGAGGAACATGGTGCGCATGATGATCCGCCCCACGTTCATGCCCGCATAGCGGGCGGTGTTCTCACTCTCTCCGATGACGGCGATCTCATAGCCCTGCTTGGTATATTTCATGTAGATATACATGAGCACGGTCAGCGCCAGCACGATGATCCAGCCGCAGTGGACCCCGAGGACCTTGGGCAATACGGCGGCGGAGTCGAACTGCGGGATAATCTGGGACCCGGGGCGCCCCTCCCAGGGGCCGCCCTGGAGCCATTTGACCACACCGATGATGATATAGTTCATCATCAGAGTGAAGAGGGTCTCGTTGGTACCCCATCTGGCCTTGAAAAAGGCGGGGATCAGGGCCCACAGGCCGCCGAACAGCGCGCCGGACGCCGCCATGACCGCCAGCAGCACCGGAGAGGGCAGTTTGTCGTACCAGAAGAGGGCAAAGTAGCTGGCCGCCACAGCCCCCGCGGTGATCTGCCCCTCGGCCCCGATATTCCAAAACCGCATCTTGAAGCAGGGCGCGATGGCCAGGGCGGTGCCCAGCAAGGGGATGGCGATCTTCACCGTCTGCCAGACGGCCGTCTTTTTGCCCAGGGAGCCGGAGAGGATGGTGCCATAGGCCGACACAGGACTATGGCCCATAATGAGGAAAATCAGCGCACCCAGCAGAATGGCCGCCACAAAGGAGCCGCCGCGGATGCACCAGACCTGCCACCGGGGCATGTCGTCCCGTTTGGCCAGACGGATCAGGGGCGTGTTCTGTTCGTGCATCTACGCTTCCTCCCTTCCGCCGCCCACCCGGGTCATAAGCAGGCCGACCTCTTCCTTGGTGGCGGTACGGGCATCCACCACGCCGCTCACCCTGCCGCCGCAGAGGACCAGGATCCGGTCGCACAGCTCCAGCAGGACGTCCAGGTCCTCCCCCACGAAAAGAACGGCCACTCCCTTTTTCTTCTGCTCGGTCATCAGATTATAGATGGTATATGAGGTGTTGATGTCCAGACCCCGGACGGCATAGGCGCTCATCAGCACCGTGGGCGAGGAGGCGATCTCCCGACCCACCAGCACCTTCTGGACGTTGCCGCCGGAGAGCCGCCGGACGGGGAACTCCACGCTGGGCGTCACCACCTCCAGGCTCTCCTTCACCTTTAGGGCCAGCTCATTGGGGTCCTTCCGGTTGACGAAGGCGCCCTTCCCCTTCCGCCAGGAGCGGAGCATCATGTTGCCCGTCATTCCCATGCCGCCCACCAGGCCCATACCCAGCCGGTCCTCGGGCACGAAGGCCAGAGATACGCCGGCCTGCTTGATCTGCATGGGGGTCCTCCCCACCAGATCGAAGGTCTCCTTCCCCTCCGGCGTATACCGGATCGACCCCTTGGCAATGGGGTAAAGGCCGGCGATGGCCTCCAGCAACTCCTTCTGGCCCGAGCCGGCGATACCGGCCACGCCCAGGATCTCGCCGCTCCGGGCGGTAAAGCTCACATCGTCCAGCTTCTTCACGCCTTCGGCATCCAGGCAGGTGAGCCCCTGGATCTCCAGACGGGGCTCTGGGTTCACAGGCTCAGGGCGGTCAATGTTCAGGGTGACGGCGTGTCCCACCATCATATCGGTCAGCGCCTGGGGGTTGGTCTCGGCGGTGTTCACCGTGCCGATGTATTTCCCCTTGCGCAGCACCGCCACCTTGTCCGAGAGGGCCATGACCTCGTGGAGCTTATGGGTAATGATAACGATGGCCTTGCCGTCTGCACGCATGGCGCGGAGAATATCGAAGAGCCGGTCTGTCTCCTGGGGCGTGAGCACCGCTGTAGGCTCATCCAGAATCAGGATGTCGGCGCCCCGGTAGAGCACCTTGACGATCTCCACCGTCTGCTTCTCGGAGACCGACATATCGTAGACCTTCTTGTTGGGATCGATTCCGAAGCCATACCGGTCGCTGATCTCCTTCACCTTCGCCGCGATCTCCCTGCGGTCCAGCCTGCTGCCGTCGTGAAGGCCAAGAACGATGTTCTCCGCGGCGGTAAAGACGTCGATCAGCTTGAAATGCTGATGGATCATCCCGATCCCGTGGTCGAAGGCGTCCTTGGGGGAACGGATAGCCGCCGGCCTGCCCTCCACCAGGATCTCCCCCTCGTCGGGAAAGTAGATGCCCGAGAGCATGTTCATCAGGGTGGTCTTTCCGCTGCCGTTCTCTCCCAGCAGGGAAAGTATCTCACCGCGGTCCAGGGCCAGGTCGATGTCGTCGTTGGCCACCACCTTGCCGAAGCGCTTGGTGATGTGCCGGAGTTCGATTGCATGGACAGTTTCCAAGGCTGTCATCCTTCCTTTTCATGCGGCAGGAGCGAAATCCCTTCGGCTTTGGCTCCTGGGCGCCAGACTTGCGCTGGGAAATTCGGCGCGCCGATCCGGGTGCGGGCGGGCGCCCTTCACAAGAGCAAAAGGGGGCTGCCGTCGCAGCCCCCTCTTGGTGATACGCGCATCAGAATGCGGAGTTCAGCCACTCGATGCCGTCAATGGTCAGGGCGAAGTAGGGAGCGGACTGGAAGTAGGACTCGTGGAACGCGCCATCAAACACGGCCTCCTCGGAGTCGGGCGTGAAGTCGCCGTCGGTATCCAGCGCAAAGGCCTGGGTCAGCTCAGCGCCGTCAATGGTGAAGGTGGAGGTGTCGAACACCTGGAGGGTCCCGTCATGGATGGCCTTTTCCACCTCGGCCAGCTTCTCGGCGGTGCCCTCGGCGGCAATGGCCTCGTTGAGATCGGTCATGACCACGGCTCCCATATCCATGCCGTGGCACCAGTCCTGGTCAAAGCTCTCGCCGTTGGCAACGGCCTCGATGGCGTACTCAAAGTAAACGGACCAGTCGATGCGGGTGGAGATGAGTGAGGCTTCGGGGGCCACGGAGATCATGTCGTTGTTGTAACCGCAGCTGAAAGCGCCCTTGGACTGGGCGGTGGTGGCGGGAGAGGTGTTGTCGGAGTGCTGGGAGATCATGATGCAGCCCAGGTCGCACAGCGCGGCGGCGGCGTTCCCCTCTTCCGTGGCGTTGGACCAGGAGCCCACGAACTGGACCTTCATGGTAGTGCTGGGGCACATGCTCTTGGCGCCCAGATAGTAGGCGGTGAAGCCGGAGATCACTTCCGCGAAGGAATAGGCGCCCACATAGCCGATCACGGCCTGCTCGGGGGTGATGTCGCCGTTGTCGATCATCTCCTGCATCTTCATGCCGGCCACCACGCCGGCCAGATAACGGCCCTCGTAGATGTTGGCGAAGGCGTTGTGGGTGTTCTCCAGCCCGTCGTTCCAGGAGCCCTGGTTGGTGCAGGAGATGAACTCCACCTCGGGATAATCGGGAGCCACCTTCAGCATGTAAGGCTCAAAGCCGTAGGAGTTGTTGATGATGAGGTCGCAGCCCTCCTCGGCCAGCTCGATATTGGCGTCCTCACAGCCGGAGTCCTCGCCGATGTTCCACTTGACGACCCACTCCACCTCCATGCCTTTGGCGGCCAACGCCTCGGTGGCGGCCTCCTTGCCGCGGACAAAGTTGTAGGTATAGCCCTGGTCGTTCTCGTCGCCGATGCAGATGAGGCCCACCTTCACGGTCTTAGCCGGCTCAGTGGTGTCGGCGGGCGCGGAAGTATCCGCGGGGGCGGTGGTGTCGGCGGGGGCCGGGGTGGAGCTGCCGGAGCCGCCGGAGCATGCGGCGAGGCTCAGCGTCATGGCGCCTGCCAGGAACAGGGCAAGAATACGTTTCTTCATTCTTTTCATTCCTCCTCAAAATAGTTGGTCGATATCCGGATCCGTCAAAATGAAAAACGGCTGCCACAGCCGGGATATCCAAGAAAATGTCGTATACCGCCAGCGGGCAGCCGAAGGGCTCCATCCGCTCATCCCAGGAGAGCGGCGCTCTCTCTGGCTGCGGCAGCATGCGGGGCGCGCGGGCCCCGCGAAATTTGGTATGCAAACAGGCGCGTCAGCAGAACGTGATCCCGTTCTCCTCGCTCATGGACTTGACCCGCGCCAGAGATTCCACCCGGACGCCCATGCTGCGGATCAGGTCTCCGCCGGGCTGAAACGCCTTTTCCACGCAGATGCCCGCCCCAACCAAGGTGGCGCCCGCATCCCGGACCAGATTGATGAGTCCCTGCAGCGCCGAGCCGTTGGCCAGGAAATCGTCAATGAGCAGGACCCGATCGGTGGGAAGCAGAAACTCCTTGGCCACAATGATATCATACACCTTGCCGTGGGTAAAGGACTCCACCTGAGAGGTATAGACATCCCCCGCGATATTCTTTGTCTTATTTTTTTTGGCGAAGATCACCGGGCAATGAAAAAACTGCGCAGTCACACACGCGATCCCGATCCCCGATGCCTCGATGGTCAAAATCTTGGTGACTCCGCAGTCCCCGTACAGCCGCTGAAACTCCTTGCCGATCTCATTGAAGAGGTCCACGTCCATCTGATGGTTCAGAAAACTGTCCACCTTGAGGACGTCGCCGCCCTTAATCTTTCCGTCCTTCCGGATCCGATCCTCCAAAAGCTTCATTGCAGCCGCTCCTCTGTAAGTATACTCAAAAGCAAAAGTAAGATAACCTTATTCTACAGTAAAATCTACCAGCGTTCAATGAAGCAAATGTAACAAAAAACCCAATGTATTCCACACGCTTTTGACGAAAGCGACGGCATGTCCAGCCGTCCCTCCACCTCTTTCCTTCCTGGAAATAACCGTTGTATAACCGCCTCCGACCTGCTAAAATAGGGTCTGTCGAATCAATTGTTTTACGGTCCGCTTCCACCGGCCTCAGGAGGGCGCGGATCTCTGCCGCTGCTCCGCCGGTCCCCGGCGGCAGCCTGGAGGAGGAAATCCATGTTTATCAAACGCATCTCCGCGCTCCTGGTCTGCGCTGCCCTGCTCAGTGGGCTCACCGCTTCGGCCCAGGCAGTGGAGTTTCCCGACGTGTCCACGGAGCACTGGGCCTATGCCGACATTCAAAAGGCTTCGGGATACGGGCTGATTCAGGGGCTGGAAGACGGGACCTTTCGTCCGGAGGAGACCCTGAACCGCGCCTCTTTCGTCACCATCCTTCAGCGCATGTTCTCCTGGGAGGACGTATTGCCGGCCTCTCCCTCCTTCTCCGATGTCCGGCCCGGCGACTGGTATTACGCGGCCGCCGAGACAGCCCGTGCCCACGGCGTTACCGGCGAGGAGACGCTCTTTCAGCCTATGGCCTACATCACGCGGGAGGATATGGCGGTCATGCTGGTGCGGGCCCTGAGGTATGAATCCCTGGCCGGCGACATCGCCTCCCTGGGCGTCCCCTTCCCCGATGTGACCTCCCACCCCGGTCACATCGCCCTCTCCGCCGCCATCGGTATGACCACCGGCGTGGAGGTGGACGGCCAGCTTCTCTTCCAGCCAGATGCCTTCGCCACCCGTGGACAGGCCGCCGCTATGCTTTCCCGTGTCTACGAGCGCTACTGCTCAACCATCGACTGGCTCAATGGCTTTTACGCCTTCTCCTCGTATTCCCAAATCTCCTTTACCGACGAGATGGACGTGGTGTCGGTGGGCTGGGCCCGAATGAGCTATGACGCCGACGCCGGCCCCTGGCTCAACTCCACCAGCTCGGGGGGAAACGACTGGGTCAAGCCGCAGGACGCTTCCACCGCCACCTCTTATTTCCAGGGAAACGGCACGCTCTATACGCTCAACGTCTATGCAGACACCACACAGGACGTCGCCCTTCCAGACGGCTCCAGGACCAGTGTACTGGAGACCATTCTCCCCGACCCGTCGGTCAGGGCGCAGGCCGTGGCCGCCTTGACCGACGCGGCTTCGGACTATGCGGGCATCACCATCGACTTTGAAGGACTGCGGACCGATCTCTTAAAGGCCGACTTTGTCTCCTTCATGACCGAACTGCGGGCCGCGCTTCCCTCCGGCAAGACCCTCTTTGTCTGCGTTCCCCCCAACGACTGGTACAAGGGCTATGATTTCAGGGCCCTTGGCGAGGTGTGCGACAAGGTTATCTACATGGTACATGACTATCAGTGGACCAGCGTACCCAGCTATCAGATTGGCAAGCCCATGGGGACCACGGAGGATACCTCCTCCCCAGTCACCCCCTTCCCCGACGTCTACCGGGCCCTGCAGGCCATCACCGACGCGGAGACCGGTGTGCAGGACAAGCGCAAAATCGCCCTCCAGATCTCCCTCGGCACGGCGGGGTTTCAGGTGGATGAGAACGGGAACCTCCTCTCCTCCACCATCTACCATCCCACCCAGAATACCATTGCCAAGCGCCTGCTCCAGTCCGACACGGTGGTGACTTACGACGACCACACCCGCAATCCTGCGGCCCTCTATACCACTGAGGACGGCAGCCGCATTCTTCTCTGGTACGAGGATGCCCGAAGTGTGGCGGACAAGCTGACCCTGGCCCGGATGTTCGGCATCACAGGGGTGTCGGTGTGGCGCTTGGGAAATATTCCTGCCTACTCCGACGTCCCTAATTATGACGTCTGGTCCGCCATTTTGGCCCAGCGGTGAAGCTGCTGCGCCCATTGATCAGGAGATGATGCGCCCATGCTCACAAAGAAGACCCTTCAGGAATTTCTGCTTCTCTCCCTCGGCACGTCTCTGGTATCCATCGGCGTCTATTTCTTTAAGTTTCCCAACCACTTTTCCATGGGCGGCGTCTCCGGTCTCTCTATTTTGCTGGGTGAGCTTTTTTCCGCTCCCTGGCTCACCCCCTCCACCTTTAACACCCTAATCAACATCATCTTTCTCGCTTTGGGCTTTGTGGTGCTGGACAAGGGCTTTGGGGTCCGTACGGTGTACTGCTCCCTTCTCTACTCCGGTCTGGTCCAGGTCCTTGAGTGGATCTATCCCATGGAGCGTCCCCTCACCGACGAGCTGATGCTGGAGCTCTTTTTCGCCGTCATTCTGCCGGCCCTGGGCGCGGCCATCCTCTTTAATTTGGGCTCCTCCACCGGTGGTACAGACATTGCGGCCATGATCCTCAAGAAATATACCGGCCTGGATGTGGGGAGGGCTCTGCTCTACTCAGATGTGCTCATCGCCGCCTCTGCCCTCTTTGTCTTTGACATTACGGCCGGCCTGTGCTCGCTGTTGGGTCTGGTCCTCAAATCAGTGCTGGTAGACAATGTGATCGAATCCTTGAATCGCCGAAAAGCTTTTATCATCGTCACCTCTCATCCCGAGATCGCCTGCGGCTACATCACTGACAATCTGGTCCGGGGCGCCACCCTCTGGGATGCCGAGGGGGCCTACACCCATCAGGAACACCATATCGTGCTCACGGTCCTCTCCCGGAGTCAGGCCGTCCTCCTCCGCCGCCATCTGAAGGCACAGGATCCCCAGGCTTTTATGATCGTCACCAATTCCAGCGAGATTTTTGGAAAAGGCTTTCTCAGGGCCTGACCCGTAATGCAAAGTCGGCCCAGAGCGGGGACCTCCTAAATGAGGCCCCCGCTCTGGGCCGGCTTTGCGCTTTACGGCTGGACACCGTCCTACAGACGGTAGCGTTTGCGCAGATATTCCAGAAAAGAGCACAGCTCCGTTCGGGCCGCCTCGGGCAGGTTGTCAAAATAGAGAAATCCGCTCTCCGTGTGCCGGATGGGCACCTCTTCTCTGGTCAGCCCCATGAGATAGTCCATTGACACGTTGAAATATTCAGCGAACTTTTTCTTCAGCGCGTCCTCAGGTTCATTGACATTGCGCTCATATTTGGACAGCGCACTCACTGAAATCCCCATCAATTCCGCAAATTCCTTCTGGCCGATCTTTCTGCCCTTTCGGAGCTCCGCCAGACGTTCACCCTCCATTGCAATGACCCCCACTTCGGGAAAAGAGTATTCTCCCTCTCCACCTCATTTTTATATTCTGCCCAAATCAGAAAATATTTACTTGATAATGGCCGAATTCTGCGTATAATTAGTTTTGAATAGCAAATAACGGCGAATGGCGTGGTTTTATGATTGAGCGTTTTCTTCTCCTGTCCGGCGGCTATTTTCCCGAAGCCCTGCGAAAGACCGTTCTCTTCCATGCGAAGGAGTCTATGGAACAGGCGAGGCGGGACGGCGCCCTTCTTTGGACGGATCTCCCCCTCTTCGACCTTTCCCCTCTCCCCTGGAGCCACGGTATCATCTCCATCCCCCGCTCTTTCTGGCAGCGCTTTGACACCGATCGCGCCTATTACGGCTGTCTGGTCCGTCGATCCGCTCAGGTCTGTATTCTGGCCCTCCATGCCGATCCCTACCATCGGGAACGGGTGGCCCTGGTCAGCGGGCTATGCATGCTCCATGAGGTGCCTTTCTGTGCCCATCTCTTTTAGCGCATCGTTCCAATATTCAAAACAATCCCTAAGTGCCCTGCTTATGGACGCAAGTGTGTTTGCTCCTGCCATACTCCGGAAATAAAAAAATTTCCCCCTCGACGGTTTTCCCCTTCTTTCTCTTACAGCTATGGTAAAATATGGTTATCAAAGCAGAAGGGAGTCCTCTCTATGCAGTTTCTTCGCAAAAAAGGCCTCTTTGAGTCTGGCAGGGTGCTCTATCTGTCGGTGGACTCCCTGCGACCCAATCCCAATCAGCCCAGGACTCAATTTTCTCAGGAGGGCCTGGAGGAGCTATCCGCCAGTATTCAGGAGCACGGGATTCTCCAGCCTCTCTCAGTTCGGCGGGTTGAGGGCGGATATGAATTGGTTTCCGGAGAGCGGCGCCTCAGAGCCGCCAAGTTGGCAGGGCTGAGGGAGGTCCCCTGTATCGCGGTAGATGTAGATGATACCGCTTCCTCGCTTCTGGCCCTAGTGGAAAATCTACAGCGCCGGGATCTGGACTTTCTGGAGGAGGCCTTTGCGCTGGACAAGCTGATCCGCACCTATCACCTCTCCCAGGAGGAGGCGGCCCGGCGCATTGGGAAGTCCCAATCGGCAGTAGCCAACAAGCTGCGGCTCTTGAAGCTTCCTCCGGAAGCGCTGTACCTGCTCCGTGAGAGCGGACTTACTGAGCGTCACGCCCGGGCGCTGCTCCGCTTGGAGGGGAATGAGGCAAGGCTTTCCGCCCTTCGCCATGTGGCCGCCAATCACTTGACGGTGGCCAAAACCGAGGCTTATGTGGAAAGCCTTCTTTCTCCCAAGCCGCAAAAGCGGAAGCCCACTTATCTGATTAAAGATGTGCGATTTTTCCTCAATACCGTTACCCGTGGCCTCTCACTGATGAAGGGTGCCGGAATTGATGCTCAGTGTGGCCGGCAGGAGACTGCAGATGCCATTCTTCTCACCATCCGCATTCCAAAGTGCTCTTGACAGGCTCCCCTCTTCTCCCCCGGCGGAATGTTTCACGTGAAACATTCCGCCGGCTTCTTTTTGGAATGTTTCACGTGAAACACGGAAATTTAGTTGAATTACCACGGCGCACGCATTATAATAGAACCTGTTGAAATACCGGGCACCCCTGCAAGGGGGTGCCCGCCCGCTCCGGCCTTTGGTCCTCAATCCGCATTCCTTCCAACCTCCCGAAAGAAAGAGAGCAGGTGTCCCATGGGAAAAACCATCGCAATCGTCAACCAGAAAGGCGGCGTCGGCAAAACCACGACTTGCGTCAACTTGGCCGCCGCACTCAAGGCCCTGGACCGTCGCATCTTGGTCTGCGACTTTGACCCACAGGCCAACACCACTTCGGGATTTGGGGTCGATAAGACCGCCTCTTCCCCCTCCATCTACGATGTGCTGATCGACGGTGCCGACTGCCGGAAAGCCATCGTCCCCACCGTCTGGGCCGATGTGATCCCCTCCAACAAGGCTTTGGCCGGGGCCACTGTGGAGATGATCGGTATGTCCCGGCGGGAATATCTGCTCAAGGATGCTTTGGCTCCCTTCCATGAGGAATATGACTACATCTTTGTGGACTGTCCCCCCTCGCTGGAACTTCTCACCCTCAACGCACTGTGCGCCGCAGACACCATTCTGGTTCCCGTTCAATGCGAATACTACGCTCTGGAAGGCCTCAGCGACCTTCTCTCTACCATACGCATCGTAAAGCGGTCCCTGAATCCGGACATTGATCTGGAGGGGGTGGTCCTCACCATGTTTGACGGACGGACCAACCTTTCCATGCAGGTGGCGGAGGAGGTCAAACGTCATTTCCCCGGTAAGGTCTATGCCACGGTCATCCCCCGGAACGTCCGCCTCTCCGAAGCCCCCAGCCACGGGAAGCCTGTCACTGCCTACGACGGCCTTTCCCGGGGCGCCGAAGCCTATCGCGCCCTGGCGGAAGAGCTGGTGGAAAAGAACGGCTGCGCAGTGACAAGAGTCTGAGCCCCGCCTGTTTTCCTGCGGCGCAAACGAGCTTTCTTTTGTCAAAACCCAAGTAAACTGTAACGTAGAAGGAGTGATCCTATGGCATCAGAACGCGGCCTGGGCAAAGGTCTGGGCGCTCTGCTGGGCGACGCGGCCCTGCAATCCCAGGAGGGCGGCTCGGTCTCTCTCCCCCTGGCCCAGGTGGAGCCGGGCCTGAAACAGCCCCGGAAACGATTTGATGAAGAGACTCTGGCCGATCTGGCCGACTCTATTCGTACACACGGCATCATCCAACCCCTTACCGTGCGGCGGCTGTCCTCCGGCTATTATCAGATCATCGCAGGCGAGCGCCGTTGGCGGGCCGCCAAGCTGGCCGGTCTGTCAGAGGTGCCCGCCGTCATCATAGAGGCCGACGATCGCAAGGTGATGGAGCTGGGCCTTATTGAAAACCTCCAGCGCGAGGACCTCAATCCCATGGAAGAAGCCATGGGATATCGAACCCTAATGGAGGAATACGGTCTCACCCAGGAAGAGACTGCTCAGCGCGTAGGCAAATCACGCCCCGCTGTAGCAAATGCGCTGCGGCTGATCGCCCTGCCCGACGCCATCCGTCATCTTGTGGAAGAGGGACAGCTCTCCGCAGGCCATGCCAGAGCGCTTCTGAGCATCTCCAGCAGCACCCTTCAAAAAAAGCTGGCCCAAAAGATCATCGCCGAGGGACTCTCCGTCCGGCAGACCGAGGCCCTAGCAAAACGCTTTGCCAGAGAAGAGGCGCAGGAGGAAACCGCATATGCAGCGCCGCCCGACCCCATGAAGCTCTATCGGGACGCCGCAGCGAAGGACCTCACCACCCGCTGGGGCAGAAAGGTCTCAATCACGATGGGGCCCAAAAAGGGAAAGCTGGAATTTGAGTTCTATAATGACGAAGACCTCACCGAGCTGTTGGACAGGCTCTCCGACCTGAGGGGAGGAGGCCAGTCTTGAACCGGGAACCAGAAGAAAAGCAGGAGCATGAATCCGGAGGGCTCCAACACGCCGCCGAGCATGAGCGGCCCCATAAGCGGCTCTCCGTCATGAATTACCTCACCATCCTCTTTGCCGCCGCGTTTTTGCTGCTGCTCCTCAGCTATCTGATGCAGCAGCGCACCAACAGCGAAACCATCGAGGGGCTGAAACAGTCGGTTTCCGCCATGCAGTCCATCGACAGCCTCCAAAAAGAAAAAGAGGGACTGGAGTCCCAAGTGGCATTGCTGGAGGAGCAGGTCGCCCACCTGGAAGGCCAGGTCAGCGCCCTCCAAAATGAAACTGCGGCGCTTCAGAGCGCCGCCGAGGACCAAGCACACGCTGCCGAGGCCATGGACTGGTTCTGGAGAATTCAGCGGGAGCTCTCCCGGGGCCGTTACGGCTCAGCGCGTTCCCTGGTGGAGGCATTCCAGGCCACCGGCTTGGAGGACTGCCTGCCCACCGACCACCCTGCGGACCCTGAGGGTCCTTCCCCCGCCGAGCAGTATCAGGAGATCCTCGCCGTGCTATACTAAGGCGTAACCGAACAGATAGAACGCCCACCCGAGGGCCTTTGTTTCACGTGAAACATCCCCGCGCTGAACGACTAACAATGAGGTGAACAACATGTTGGATATCAAATTTATCCGCGAAAATCCCGAGGCGGTGAAAGAAAACATCCGGAAAAAATTCCAGGAGGAAAAGCTTCCCCTGGTTGACCAGGTGCTGGAACTGGATAGCCAAAACCGCCAGACCATTCAAGAGGCTCAAGACTTGAGGACCCAGAGAAACACCCTCTCCAAGCAGGTGGGAATGCTGATGGGGCAGGCCAAGAAGGACCCGTCCAAACTGGCAGAGGCTGAAGCCCTGAAGGCCAAAGTCACGGCCGACGCCCAGCGCCTGGCCGAATTAGAGGCACAGGAAACCGCCCTTGCTGAGGAGATCCGAAAAATCATGCTGGTGATCCCCCAGATCATCGACCCCTCCGTCCCCATTGGGCCAGACGACTCCGCCAATGTGGAGGTCCAGCGTTTCGGTGAGCCACTGGCGCCCGACTTCGAAGTCCCTTACCACACCGACATCATGGAGTCCTTTGATGGCATCGATATGGACGCCGCCGGGCGGGTGTCCGGCTCCGGCTTCTATTATCTGCTGGGCGATATTGCCCGCCTCCACGAGGCTGTTCTGGCCTATGGCCGGGACTTCATGATCGACAAGGGCTTCACCTACTGTATCCCCCCCTTCATGATCCACGGGAACGTAGTGGAGGGCGTGATGAGTCAGACCGATATGGACGGCATGATGTATAAGATCGAAGGGGAAGACCTCTACCTCATCGGTACTTCTGAGCACTCGATGATCGGGCGCTTTATCGATCAGATCATTCCAGAGGAAAAGATCCCCCAGACCCTCACCTCCTACTCCCCCTGCTTCCGCAAGGAAAAGGGCTCCCACGGCATTGAAGAGCGGGGCGTCTACCGCATCCACCAGTTTGAAAAGCAGGAGATGATCGTAGTCTGCAGGCCCGAGGAATCCATGGACTGGTATGAAAAGCTGTGGCGGTATTCTGTAGAGCTCTTCCGCAATTTTGATATCCCCGTCCGGCAACTGGAGTGCTGCTCCGGCGACCTGGCCGATCTAAAGGTGAAATCCTGCGACATCGAGGCCTGGAGTCCCCGGCAGAAAAAATACTTTGAAGTCTGTTCCTGCTCCAACCTAGGCGACGCCCAGGCCCGGCGGCTGAAAATCCGCATCCGGGGAGAGGATGGGAAAAATTATCTGGCCCACACCCTCAACAACACCTGTGTGGCCCCTCCCCGCATGCTCATCGCCCTCCTGGAAAACAATCTCCAGGCCGATGGCAGCGTAAAAGTCCCCAAGGTCCTCCAACCCTATATGGGAGGAAAGGCGCTCCTGGTCCCGAAGACAAAATAAGAACTGCCGCCCGCAGATCCCATACCCTTCCGCGTCTCCCGCTGAAAGAGAGGAATCCAATGAGACCCCGATTTTTTCCCCTTGCCCTGGCGCTGTCCGTGCTGCTCGCCCCCCCCGCGGCCGCCTTTTCCGACGTGCCCGCAGACACCTGGTACGCCAGCAGCGCAGCCCAATGTCAACAGGCCGGCCTGCTCAAAGGCACCTCCTCAGACACCTTTTCCCCAGACAAAACCGTCACCTTGGCAGAGGTCATGACTGTGGCCGCCCGTCTGTCCTACCAGCAGTCGGGTGGAAACGGAGACCTCCCGACGGCTCCGGAGAGTTGGGGAACCGGTTCGATCAACACGCCTGCCGGTGCAGTCCTGCTCTCCTTCTCCTCTGAAGACCTGGACCACAAATTGTCCTATTATTTTGACAGTACCACACCCCGCCGTCTCCACCTGCTGCTGGAGGTGAACAGCCAGGAATATAAAGCCCTCTCCCCCGCCGGCGGAGCCGCAGAGGTGAGTCTGACGCTGAATGGAGCCATTGTGCTCACAGGCTTCCTCGCACCCGCATCCGACGGCACGCTCCGCATCGAGTTTACCGCCGCCGTAGGTCTCGACTACACTGCCTTCCACCGCGAACTCTCCTCTTTTCTTCCCGCACCGGCCCGTGGATTGTGGTATCGAAACGCCCTGTGGTATGCGCGCGAACACGGCCTGATGGACGCGCAGCCCATGGAAACCCCCTTTGAAGCCCCCGCCTCCCGGGAAGAACTGGGGGAGTGGATCCTGTCCGCACTGCCAGCAGACTGTTTTCCCGCCACCACCACCGTGGACTCCCTCCCTGACACGGAAGATCCGGGCGTACTCACGCTTTACCGCGCGGGAATCTTCACCGGTGTGGATGCACAGGGTACGTTTGCAGGAAATCGCACCCTTACCCGCGCCGAACTGGCTGCCGTATTGGCCAGAGTTCTGGACCCACAGCAAAGAGTTTCCTTTAATTCCAGGAATTAGTTTCTATTTTTATGGTATTACACAGGCTGCTCATAACCAAAAGGAGGGTCAGATCATGTATCAGGAAAAAACCAAAGGGTTTATCGCAGAGTTCAAGCAATTCATTGCCCGCGGCAACGTCATGGACATGGCGGTGGGCGTCATCGTCGGCGGCGCGTTCAAGGCCATTGCCGATTCCCTCACCGCCGATATCATCATGCCCATCATTGGTATCTTTGTCAGCGAAAATTCTTTTGCGGACCTAAGCCTCACCGTGGGGACCGCCGTCATTACATATGGAAATTTTATTCAGGCTGTGCTCAATTTCCTCATTATGGCCCTTGTCGTATTCTGTCTGGTCAAGGGTATCAATCGCTTCCATCGCAAAAAGGAAGAGGCGCCCGCCGCTCCCCCGGCACCCGCCGAGCCCTCTGAGGAAGAAAAGCTCCTGATGGAGATTCGCGATTTGCTGAAGGAGCGGAAGTAACCTCTATTTCAATCCGCAAGGAGAACATTATGCCTGACGAAAAGCAGAATCAGGACCCCGGTCAGCAGAGCGAACCTCCCGTCTACGCATCTCCCGTCAAACGGGCCTGGGCATGGGTGGGAATCTCCTATATGCTCATCACCCTGGCCACCTTCACCTACTATCTGGCCACCGCGAGGATACTCACCGGCATCGGTCCTCTCCTCCTCTGCCCCGCGCTGGCGGGGCTGGGAGCCACCGCCGTACTGCGCTATCGCGCCGGCGAAGGGCGGGGCGGACCGGTAGCCTGCGCCGTTCTGACCGCCCTCTGCGCGGTGCTGCTGCTCCTCAACCTGGGGATCGGTATTCCCGCACTGCTGCGGAATTTTGGAGGCTGAGCCATGACCGAACAGCTAAAAGAGGGGCTGGCCCAATTGGGGCTTACACCGCCGGAAGGGGCCGTGGCACAGATGGCCCAGTACGCCGGACTGCTCCTGGAGCAAAACAAGGTGATGAATCTCACCGCCATCAAAGAGCCTGCGCAGGTGGCAGCCCTTCACTTTCTGGACTCCGCCGCCCTGCTGGGCTGTGCCGACCTGAGGGGAAAATCCCTGGTGGACGTGGGCACCGGCGCCGGTTTTCCCGGCATGGTGCTCAAGCTCATGGTCCCGGAGCTGCGGCTCACCCTGGTGGACAGTCTGGGCAAGCGCCTGGACTGGTTGGGCGAGGTGTGCGGAGCACTGGGACTGGAGGGGGTGGAGCGCCGTCACGCCCGCGCCGAGGAGCTCGCCCTCCAGTCGGGCTGGAGGGACTCCTTTGACTTTGCAACGGCCAGAGCCGTGGCCGAGCTGCGGGTGCTGTGTGAGATCTGCCTCCCCTATGTAAAAGTGGGCGGCCGGTTCCTCGCCATGAAAGCCGCGGACTGCGACGAAGAACTCTCCGCTGCTGCACACGGTGCAGAGCTCCTGGGGGGGCGGCTTCTCCCCTCCTATCGGTACCATATCCCCGGCACAGAGGTCGACCGAAGGGTTATCGTCGTGGAGAAGGTCGCCCCCACGCCCAAGGGCTATCCCAGACGTTGGGCCAAGATCCAGAAATCGCCTCTCTCCTGACGACGGTCCGCCCGCCGGAACACCGCCGGCGCGCCCGAGAAGAAATTTCACATTTCGCATAAAATGATTTGAACTATCTGATTGCAAATGGTATAATAGTAACCATCTGGTAGGAGGCACTCTATGGGTACGGTAATCGTCGTCACATCGGGCAAGGGCGGAACTGGAAAGACCTCGCTCACCGGCGGCGTGGCCTCCTGTCTGGCGGCGCTGGGCAGACAGGTGCTGTGTATCGACATGGATATCGGCCTGCGCAACCTGGACATCTCTCTGGGCATGACCGACCGGGCCCTGATGGACTTTACCGACGTACTGGAGGGCCGCTGCTCTTTGGAGCGGGCCGCCGTGGAACATCCGGTCATCCGAAACCTCTACCTCCTTACCGCACCGGTAAGCCCTCCCCCCCACCCTTTGGGAGAGAGTTCCATGCTGGACCTGCTGCGGCAGGCCCGGGAACGATTTGACTATGTGCTCATCGACTCCCCCGCCGGCCTGGGCTCCGGCTTTCGCCTGGCCTCCTGCGGCGCAGACCGCGCCGTGGTCGTCTCCACCAACGACTCCTCCGCCCTTCGGGACGCACAGCGAACTGTTACCGAGTTGGGCCGCAGCATAGACACCATCCACTTGGTGATGAATCGCATCCAGCCCAAGCTGATGCGCCGGCTGAGGACCACCATCGACGACGCCATGGATGCCGCAGGTCTTCCCCTCCTGGGCGTGGTGCCCGAGGACGCACAGGTCATTCTGGCCGCCAATACCTCCCAGCCCTTGATCCTGACCAGCCGGAAGGGCGCGGCCCTGGCCTATCTGAACATCGCCAAACGGCTGCTGGGCGAACGTGTCCCCCTGATGAAAATACATTGACGATATATTTTAGAGAGGATGAGCTAAGATGAATCTTGCACTGATGAGCCACGACCGTAGAAAGGAATTGATGGTGCAGTTCTGTATCGCTTACTGCGGCATTCTCTCCAAGCATACCGTATGCGCCACCAACACCACCGGCAAGCTGGTGGCCGAGGCCACCGGTCTGCCGGTCAATCTTTTTCTGTCTCACGAGCACGGCGGGATCCAGCAGATCGGCGCCCGCATTGCCTACAATGAGATCGATATGGTGCTCTTCTTCACCGAGCCCCAGTCCGACGACCTGGACGACGATGTCCGCTATATCCGTAAGCTCTGTGACCAGTATAACATTCCCCTCGCCACCAATGTGGCCACCGCTGAAATGCTTATTCTGGGCCTGGAGCGGGGCGATCTGGACTGGCGCGATATTGTCAGCCCCAAAACTGCGCCCTTCCGGGTATGACAGGGCCGCATGCCCTGCCCTGACGGTGATGGCCGCCGGAGCCGCTTTCTTTCCAAAAAGCTGTGATTTTTGGTTGACTTTTTCCCAAAAGTGGGATACTATTTGAAAGAATCGAACCGCAAAGACGGAGCATGAGTACCCCGCAGCACCGCCGGACAGAGAGGAACCCCAAGGCTGAAAGGGCTCCACGGCCAGGAGTGGGAGAAGACGGCCCCAGCAGCGGGCCCGGAGACGGGTGCGGTCCCCTTCCCGCAACAGAAGGTCGGAGGACGGCCCCGCGTTATACTGCAGGCCGTTAAAAATGGGTGGCACCACGAAAGCAGGCGCTTTCGTCCCATTGGGGACGAAAGCGCCTTTTTGTCCTTTTTACAGACAAGACCCCAACATCTTATCACAAAGGAGCGTTTCCATGGACCGTATCAAACCCAGAACCCTCTCCGGCTTTATGGAGCTACTGCCGCAGCGGCAGGTACAGTTCGAGCGCATGGTGGAGGCCCTGCGCAAAACCTACTCTCTCTATGGTTTTACCCCCCTGGATACCCCCGCCATCGAGGCCAGCGAGGTGCTTCTGGCTAAAGGCGGCGGAGAGACCGAAAAGCAGATATACCGCTTTACCAAAGGGGACACGGACCTCAGCCTGCGTTTTGATCTCACCGTCCCCTTGGCCAAGTATGTGGCGCTGCACCACAATGAACTTACTTTCCCCTTCCGGCGCTTTCAAATCGGAAAGGTCTACCGGGGAGAGCGGGCACAGCGGGGCCGGTTCCGGGAGTTTTATCAGGCCGATATCGATGTGATCGGCGACGGCGCGCTGGATATCGCCAACGAGGCCGAGGTGCCCGCCATCATCTACAATACCTTCACCGCCCTGGGCCTCAGGCGCTTTAAGATCCGTGTCAACAACCGCAAGGTCCTCAACGGCCTCTTTGACGTCTTGGGCCTCCGGGCGCAGTCCGGAGACGTGATGCGCACCATTGATAAGCTGGAGAAAATCGGCGCGGAAAAGGTTAGAGCGATTCTCACCGAGGATTTTGCCGTGCCCGCTGACACAGCGGACAAGCTTCTCGCTCTCCTTGCCACCAAGGACCCCATGTCCGCTCTGGAACATTACCGCGGTCAAAATGCCCTCCTGGATCAGGGGATCGAAGAGCTCTCCACCGTGGTGGGCTATATGTCCGCCTTTGGTGTGCCAGCCGACCACTTTATGGTGGACCTGACCATCGCCCGCGGCCTGGACTACTATACCGGGACCGTTTATGAGACCGTCATGCTGGATCACCCCGAGATCGGCTCCATCTGTTCCGGCGGCAGATATGACAACTTAGCGGAATATTACACTGATAAACAACTCCCTGGAGTCGGAATTTCCATTGGTCTCACCCGTTTGTTTTTTGTCCTGGAGGACCAGGGCTATCTCAACGACGCACTCCTCACCGCGCCGGCGGATGTCCTCATCCTCCCCATGACCCAGGATCTCTCCCCCGCCATTTCACTGGCCACCACCCTTCGGGAGGCGGGGGTCCGGACCCAACTCTATACGGAGCAGAAAAAATTCAAGGCTAAAATGAACTATGCCGACAAGCTGGGGATTCCCTATGTGATCTTCCTGGGAGAGGACGAGGTGAGCGCAGGGGTCTGTGCCGTCAAGGACATGGGCTCCGGCGAACAGGTCAAGGCCGACCCTGACCAGGCTGTGACGCTCATCCAGACGGGTATTCGACAGCGCAGTATTGGCACGCCCATTCAGGACAAGGTTTAAGAGCACATGAGATGGCAGCCCTGAAGCCTGACTCTTTCCTTTGAGAACAGTCATTTTTGATTCCATTTTGTATATTTTATTTTATAATAAACATTAAGGAGAGATATTGATATGTTTCAGTCCCGCACCCACACTTGTAACGAGCTCCGCATCGAGCACGTGGGGCAGCAGGTCACCCTTGTCGGCTGGATGGAAAATGTCCGGGAAGTGGGCGGAAATCTGGCCTTTGTCATCCTCCGGGATTTCTATGGCACCACCCAAGTAGTGGTCGAGACCGAAGACATGATGAAGCTCGTCAAATCCATCAACAAGGAATCCACCATCCGGGTAGAGGGCATCGTTCGGGAGCGCGACAGCAAGAATTCCAAGCTGCCCACCGGGGATATCGAAGTCCTGCCCAGCAAAATCGAGGTTTTGGGCCGGTGCCGCTACCATGAGCTCCCCTTCCCGATCAACCGCAGCCGCGAGGCGGATGAGGCCGCCCGACTCAAGTACCGCTATCTGGACCTCCGGAATCCCGCTGTAAAGGGCAACATCGTGCTGCGCTGTCAGGTGGTGGCGGCCCTGCGCCAAGCCATGACCGATCACGGCTTCCTGGAGATCACCACCCCTATCCTCACCGCCTCCTCCCCCGAGGGGGCCCGGGATTATCTGGTGCCTGCCCGAAACCATCCGGGTAAGTTCTATGCCCTGCCGCAGGCGCCCCAGCAGTTCAAACAGCTCCTGATGGCTTCCGGCTTCGACCGCTACTTTCAGATCGCCCCCTGCTTCCGGGACGAGGACGCCCGGGCCGACCGCTCCCCCGGCGAATTCTATCAATTGGATATGGAGATGGCCTTCGCCACCCAGGAGGATGTCTTCGCCGTGCTGGAGGATGTGCTGCCTCCCATCTTTGCCAAGTACGGCAAGTATCATACGGCCTCCTCCGCACCCTTTACCCGCATTCCCTTTACCCAGGCCATGGACACCTACGGCTCCGACAAACCGGACCTGCGCATCGACCTCACCGCGGTGGACGCCACAGCGCTCCTCGCCGACTGCGGCTTCGGTCCCTTTGAGGGAAGTGTGGTAAAGGCCGTACCTGTCACCAACTTTACCGCCACACGCAAGCAGATCGACAAGCTCTGCGCCGATGTGGAGGTACAGTCAGGTGGCAAAGTCTACTGGTTCCGGCTGGACGAAAAGGGAGAGCTGGTGGGCGGTATCTCCAAGTTCCTACAGGACCGGAAGGAGGCCGTGACTGCGGCCCTGGGCTTGAAACCCAATACCTTTGTGGGCTTGACCGCCGGGAAAAAGCTGGCGGCCCAAAAGACCGCTGGCGTACTCATCAAGATGCTCCCCGCCCTGGCCCCCGAGCATATGGATAAGGAACGGTACGCGTTCTGCTGGATCACCGACTTCCCCATGTATGAGATCGGCGAGGAGTCCGGTGAGCTGGAGTTCTGCCACAACCCCTTCTCCATGCCCATCGGTGAACTGGAGATCCTGGAAAAGGCCCACCGGGGAGAGGTGGACCCCCTCACCATCATGGCCTATCAGTATGACTTGGTGTGCAACGGCGTGGAACTCTCCTCCGGTGCAGTCCGGAACCACGACCCTGAGATCATGATCCGGGCCTTTGAGCTGGTTCGGCTGGGTGAAGAGGACGTCAAGGCCAAGTTCCCCGCCATGTACAACGCCTTTTGCTATGGAGCTCCCCCCCATGCGGGTATCGCCCCCGGCGTAGACCGGATGGTCATGCTCCTGGCCGGTGAGGATTCTATCCGTGAGATCATCCCCTTCCCTATGAACAAAAATGCACAGGATCTGATGATGGATGCCCCTTCCACCGTCAGCCAGAAACAACTGGACGAGCTGCATATTGCGTTGGTAGAGCCGGAAGCATGATCCCGGCTTGCCCTGGTGACGGAAGGAGCCCCGGACCTCAAAGGTCCGGGGCTCCTTCCGTAATGGTCCGTTTGAGATGTACTATGTAAAGGGTAAATCAACCGCCCAATACATCACATTGACCGACGGCTCATTTGTGGCAAAATATCAGAAACTGGAATTCTGTGATCGACCCGCAGGGGGGCCGGAGCGGGAGCGTCTGGGAATGACCTGGACACTCTTTCTTTTTATAGGCCCCGGTAAGGGCGCACTTACTCACCACCCGCCGCTGGCCGGTGGTGGTATGGCCTGCGGCCAGCGTGCGCCCTCCGGGGGATGGGGGTGGGGCGGCTCCGCCGTCAGCTTCCCCCTGCGCCGGTATATACAGCAGACGCCAACGCCAACGGCGGCTTGGGCATCGGACGCCGCTGCGTCGATATACTGGGGCTTGGGCGCCGTCAGCCACCAACAAGCTGCGCCGGGTATATACCGAGGCGTTGCTTGCTACTACTGTCAACGTCCGTCAAAAAAGGTTGAACATTGTTCGGATTGGTGGTATAATTTACCATATCAATTCGATAAATTGGAGTTTACCAAGCAATTTTAGAAAATGAAAAAACCGGTATTGGAGATATGGGTAAATGAATGAATATATGGAATATTTAGCGAAAATAATCCCGAAAAAGATAGTCTTAAACTTGTAAAAATGAAGCAGAAAAATATTATAAATCACATTCTCTTGATGATTGTTTTAACATGGGAATTGAACTTTGTCATTCGGATAAATTTCAAATCCAAGAAGTGGGGATTTTCCTTTTGGGATATTCTGCACATCACAATATCTCTGCACTTTCCTTTTTGAAAGATACTGTTCGCCAACATGAGACAATGTGTGGAAAAATATGTGGAAAAGTGTGTTCTGTCTCTTTTCCACCTGTTCCGTTAAACCTGTATCTCTCCACATCCATCCGCCACCCTGTCAAAACAGGGTACGAGAGCGAGCGACAAGATCATACACAGGGCATAGCCCGGGCACCAGAATACCCGGCGCTTAGGCGGGCCCGCAATCTTCAAACAAGCCATGACTCTTCCAAAAAAATTGTGATAGAAAAACCCTCCATGCGAACAGCATTTATCCGCATGGAGGGCGATCCCGCTCTATTCCGCCGGGGCCTGCTCCTATTCCGCTGCCGGAGGCTTGGGCTGCCCTCCCCCGCCCCGATGACGGCGGCGGTGGTTCCGCCCGCTCTGTTTCTTCTCGGTCTTTTCGCCCTCGGTCTCAGGACCCTTTGGTTTTTCTGTCCGGGGCGGCTTGTCCCCCTTAGGCTTGTCTGTATGGCGGGGCGGCTGCTGTTTTTTCCGCTCCTGCGGAATCCGCTGGGTCAGCTGCTCATACTCCTCTTCTTCCTCATTCCGGGGACGCCGCCGCCGCTCCGGACGCCGAGACCCTCCCCGCCGCTCCGGAGGCAACTTTTTCTCCCGCAGGGGAGCGGCATTTTCCTCAGCCGTCTGAAAGACACGCTCCAGCGCCTCCGAAAGAGCCGTTTTTTCCGACGCGGGCCGCTCCTCCAGCGCCTCCTTGGGATCCGTTTTCCGCAGCTTTGCCAACTCTTCAGGGGGCGGGGCCACATAGCCCTCCGGCCGTTTTCCCTTTCCATTGCGTACCACGCAGATCTCACAGTTGTGGTAACACTTTGGCGTCTCAGGCGCATCGTCCAAACGCACCTTTACCTGCTCCCGGAGCAAATTCACCTGACACACATTGCCCACACCGTCCGGTGTCTCCACAAAGGACTCCGGCTTGGGCATTCGCTTGACGGCATCTTCATAGGCGTCCTGCTCGTACTTGAGGCAGCACATCAGTCGTCCGCAGGTACCTGATATCTTCGTGGGATTAAGGGACAGATTCTGCGTTTTCGCCATCTTGATGGACACCGGCTGGAACTCATCCAGGAAAGTGGCACAGCAAAAGGGCTTTCCACAGATCCCCAGGCCCCCCAGCATTTTGGCCTCGTCACGCACACCAATCTGGCGGAGTTCGATACGGGTGTGAAAAATACCAGCCAGATCTTTGACCAAGGCCCGGAAGTCCACCCTGCCCTCTGAGGTAAAGAAGAACAATATCTTGTTCCCCTCAAAATTGTACTCTACCTCCACCAGCTTCATATCCAGCTTATGCTCGGCAATTTTCTCCTGACAGATGTGGAAGGCCCGCTCCTCCTTCTCCCGGTTCCGGGCCACGGTCCGCTCATCCTCTTCCGTGGCCACCCGAAGCATGGGGCGCAGCGGAGCCACTACGGCCTCATCCTCCACCATGGTATTGCCCTTCAAACATTCTCCGTATTCGATCCCCTTGGCCGTTTCAACAATGACGCCCTGTCCGGGCTCCACTTGAATGCCTTTCGGATCGAAATAGTATTGCTTTCCGCCGCTTTTAAAACGGACGCCTATAATTTCTGTCATTGGGGTACCTCGTATCTCTTTTGATTGGGACCTGTTCAAACATGCGCAAAGGCTCCCGCACAGAGCCAACCGGCAATATGGCCGGCCCCTACATGGAAGGAGAGCGCCTCCTTGAGTAGCTGAATATGGCTGATGAGCCGAAGGGAACGGCCCGGCGCATCTCCGCGAAGAAGTCCGTCCCGGAGCTGCTGTACCGTTTCATCCATCAGGCCGGAGAGCGCGTCCCGATCCCATTTCTCCAGCCCCACGCAATATTCCAGCAGCTCGCCCTCTCCCCCGTCCTTCAGGAGAGAAGCCAGCCTGGAAGCGGCCTCACGGATCCGTTCCTCCTCTTCTCCTCCGCCCTCCAGCCAAGCTACCGCCCGCCCCAGAACGCCCTCGCAGCGCCCTGCGGCATCCAGCACCCTTTCTCTCGGCAGGGTAGAAAATCTGGTGAGCAGATACTCCCGGCACTCCGCCGGGGTCACCGGGCTGAGGTTGAGCAGCTCACAGCGGGAACGGACCGTGGCAAACATATTTCCGGCATTGTCGGTGAGCAGCAGGAACGCGGCATAGGCCGGACCGTCCTCCAGCAGCTTTAAAAGCGCGTTCTGAGCGCTTCCGTTCATAGTCTGGGCGTTTTCCAGCACATAGACCTTCCGCGCCGCTTCATTGGGGCGGACATAGGCGTCCGCCCGGAGCTCCCGGATCTGGGATACGCTGATATCCTTCCCATCCAGGCCGATACGGATGACATCCGGGTGGACACCTGCTCCCGCCTTCCGGCAGTCGGGGCAGTGTCCGCAGGGTGGCTCCCCTCGGCCGGAGCAGACCAGTGCCGAGGATAGGACCCCCCCCAGTGTCCGCTTACCGGTCCCGGACGGCCCTGCCAAAATGTACGCATGTGAAAGCCCACGACCGGTCTGAAGTCGGTGCTTGACCTGCGCGTTGCCTACCAGAGCGTCAAGTCCCCGCATCAGGCGCGCTCAAATCGTTCGATATCCACCACAAAAATGGTAGCACCTCCCACCGTGACCTCCACAGGCATACTGGGATAATAGCCGTAGCTCATCTCAGTGGTGGTGGGGATCATCTGCTTCCGACTGTGAGAGTGCTCTTTGATGATGTCGATCACAGCCTGCACCTTCTCCTCATCCACGCCCACGAGGATAGTGACGTTTCCGGCCATCAGAAACCCGCCGGTGGTGGCCAGCTTGGTCGAGGAAAAACCCTTCTTAGTCAGGGCATGGGTCACCGCATTGGCATCGTCAAAGTTGATGATAGCAAGGATCAGTTTCATAGAACTCCCTCCTCAGGGACAGGCATACTGCCTCTTTACAATATGCCTATCTTATTCTTTATATTATAACCTACTTCGCAGAAATATGAAAGATGTTTTTTCTTTCTGCCCCGGGTCAGAAAGAAAAAAACGGGAAGCGGCGAGAGTATGCCGCTTCCCGTTTGGAATCTTATGCTCTGTGCTCTCCTCTGGAGTAGGCCACCACCGTGCGGCGGTTGGGTTCGGTGCCGGTGGAGTAGGTCGTCACGTCTGGATAATCCTGAAGGGCCGTATGGATCACATGGCGCTCATAGGCGTTCATGGGCTCTAACGTCACGTTCCGGCGGTACTTCACCACCTTGCCCGCCACCTTTCTGGCTAGACGCTCCAGGGATTCCTCCCGCTTGGCCCGGTAGTTTTCCGCATCCACATGGATGCGGCTACGCTTGGACGCTCCGCGGTTCACCGCGTAACTGGTGAGCTGTTGGATCGCGTCCAGCGTCTCGCCCCGGCGCCCGATGAGAGCCCCCAGGTTCTCACCCACCAGCTCCACCTTGTAGCTACCGTCCTCCCCCATAGTGATCTTCGGAGTGGCCTCCACCTCCATGTGGGCCATCAGTCCGGTGAGAAAGCGATCAATGGATTCAGCCTTGTCCCCCAACTCCTCCGGGGCAGCCGTCGTCTGAGAGGTCAAATCGGCGGGAGCGGCCGTGTCCTCCGCCCTTTCGACCGCAGGAGCCGGCTCCTTTTCCGCGGTCGAAGCAGGCTTCTTCTCCACAACAGGGACAGGGGCCGGCTCATCGGGCGCCTCATAAGTCACTTTGATCTTTGCGGGGCTTCCTCCAATGCCCAAAAAACCACTCTTGGCCCGCTCCAGGACCTCCACGGACACCTCGTCCCGATCCAGCCCCAACTGCCTCAGCGCGGCGGTAATGGCTTCTTCCTCATTTTTTCCAGTACACTCAATATACTTCAACATAGGTCTTCTCTTCTCCTTATGTTGGGGTCATTCCCGTCCCTCAGGCTTCTGGATCTCCTCGATTTCCTCATCCAGCTTGGCCCAGGGGTCCTCAGAATCGGTCCCGTTTTCCTCGACAGCGCTTTCGGAAACGGGATTCTTGTCGGGAGCTTCCGGAGTCTTCTCCTCCACAAGCTCCTCTGCGATCATCTCATCGGCGGCGGCCTCTAAAGCCGCCTCTTGCAGCTTGTCCGATTTTTTCTCCAGAGCGGCCTCCACGGCGTTCTCATCGATGGGGGCTCCCGGATCCTTGTAAAGGGTCGGCCCGTCGGGGCTGTAGCGATAGGGGTCATACGCCCGGCCCCGGGCATAGGAGCGAATGCCCACACGGCTCACCTCGATTACAGAGGCGTCGCTCTTCTTCTTTTCCACCGCGGCGGCCTTTTTCTTACCCTTATTGGTCTTGGCCTCAGCCAGCGCCTGGGCTTTCCGCTCCGCGGCCTCCCGGCGCCTTTTCTTCTCCTCTTCCTTCTCCAGGCGTTCCTGTTCGGCGCGGGCCGCGGCAGCGGCCTCATAATCCTTTTTCAGAATTTTACCCGCCACAAACTCCTGCAGCAGAGACAGCAGGTTGTTCACCACCCAGTACACGCCCAGACCGGCAGGCATGATAAAACCGATCCACAGGGACATCAGGGGACTCATGATCATCATCATACGGTTGGTGGAGTTTTGCTGGGCATTCTGGGACTGGCTGTTCATCTGATTGGTCCGCATGGAGATGATAGAGAACAGAAGGCCCGTAACGGCGGAAATCACAGGGATGAGGAACAGCCCTATGCTGCCCCAGCTGATGCCGTTGACCCAGAACTTGGCGTTGGGCACCTGAGAGAGGTCCAGGCCGAGGAACTGGAAGTTCATCGCAAACATCTTCGCGGCGCCCTCACCTACTGCGGCCTGAGCGGCAGAGAGGTTTTCCGGATTGATGAGAGAGGCCAGGAAAAGCTGGTTGTAGCCCGTATTGCTGAAAGCGTTGGCCGCGCCCTCAGCCACGTTCTTGACCCAGCCGTTTTCAATGGAAATGGTGGCCCAGTTCAGGGCGTCGGCCACGGCGGAGATCTGTTCGCCGTTGAGGCCCATCATGTACTTCAGCGGCTGACGGATGATGGCATACAGGGGAAACAGCACCAAAATGGGAAGAAAAGACCACAGGCACCCTCCCATGGGGTTGACCTTTTCTTTCTCATAGAGCTTTTGAATCTCCAGATTCTGCCGCTCTTTATCATTGGCATACTTTTTCTGGATCTGCTGCATCTTGCCGGAGAGCATATTCATCTGGATCATGCTCTTCTTTCCCTTGAGCGAGAAGGGGAACAGGATCAGCTTCACCACAACGGCGAAGAAGATCAGAGCAAAGCCATAGCTGCCGGTGATGTTATAAAACAGCTGGAGCAGCCAGGTAAAGGGGGTGAGAATGTAGTACCAAATATCCATTTAGGGTCCTCCACACAATATTTTAGAAGAGGAGTCAGGGCACCGGATCATACTCGATGCTCTTTTGCTTATGGAAGGGCTGACATTTCAGGATACGCCTGAGTGCCAGCCATCCGCCCTTCCACGCGCCGTACTTTTCCACCGCCTCCAAGGCATAGGCCGAACAGGTGGGAATAAAACGGCAGCAGGGCGGCCGGGCGGGCGACAGGTTGCTTCGGTAAAACCGGATCAGCTTCAGCAGCAGTGCCTTCACGGCTCTCCCGCCTCCCTGGCCTTCAGCCCCAGCTTGTCCGCAAGGGAAAGAAAGGACCACTCCAACTGGCGGTACGTGGCGAAGGCTGCCTTGACCCTGGCCACCACCACGATGTCGTAACCGGGACGGAGCTCTCCTTCATGGAGCCGGTAGATCTCCCGGACGCGGCGGCGGACCCGGTTCCGGGTCACAGCGCCGCCCACCTTTTTGCCTACCGTCAAGCCCAACCGGTTCTCCATGCGTCGGTTTTTCCGACAGTAGAGGGCCAGATAGGGCGTAGCCGCGCTCTTTCCCTTGTGGTAAAGGCGCTGGAATTCATGATTTCGTTTGATGGTGACGGTAAACTTCAAAAAAGGTACCCCACTTTCGGACATTGAGGCGGAATTTTTGCGTATGCACTACAGGGGCGGTGGGAATGCTCCCCCGCCCCTTGATGACGCTCTATTCCGGTTCTGCCTGCATCTGCCTTAGTAGGTCAGGCGAGCGCGGCCCTTCGCACGGCGGCGGGCCAGCACCTTCCGGCCATTCCGGGTGGCCATGCGCTTACGGAAGCCATGCTCCTTGGAGCGCTGGAGCTTCTTGGGCTGATAGGTACGCTTCATCTCTGTACACCTCCTGTACGCGGCATAAAACGGGCTGAGCCCGTCTACCACAACGGCCGTTTTGACCGGCCGCGGTCGTCAGAATATACGTCTCCCTTGTTTTCAGGACGCAATCGTTATTATAGCCTATATTTTTATCCCCTGTCAACTACCTTTTTTCTTCTTTTTTCAGTCTATGACAAGGATTTCCCCTTCCATACAAGATATTGTGGTTGTCTATTCTGCCCGAGGCTGGGTTATATTTATAAATAATGTATAGGTGGAAAACCGTTGCCTCCAACCGGTTTTTTTGATATAATTAATTAAATATGGACACTACAAAAAAAGGGAGGTCCCGCGATGAATTCCGCCGCGGATATCTGGTCCAAAGTGCTCTCCCTCATGGAAGCGGACATGACCGCCACCACCATTCACACCTGGTTTGACGACACGGTGGCCTTGTCCCTGGATGAGGACAAGTTTATTCTCCACACACCCTCAGACTTCAAGCGGGATATTATCCTCTCCCGCTATCTGCCCCCCATTCAAAAGGCCCTGCACGAACTCTTCTCCGCCGACTTCCAGGTGGTAGTACTGGGCGCAGAGGAGCTGGAAAAGTATCAGAACAGCCGCCGTCCGAAGGAAGACGGCTTTCTACCCGGTACCGAGGAGTATACCTTCGAGCGCTTCGTGGTGGGCTCTTCCAACAAATTCGCCCACGCCGCCGCCCGCGCAGTGGCGGACCACCCGGCCCTCAACTACAATCCCCTCTTCATCTACGGAGAATCCGGCCTGGGAAAGACCCATCTGCTTTACGCCATCGCCCACAAGATCCACGCAGACCATCCGGACTACCGCATCGTCTACATCAAGGGCGACGCCTTCACCAACGAGCTCATTCAGGCCATTCGGGAAGGCCGAAATCAGGAGTTCCGGGAGAAATTCCGGTCGGCAGACGTCTTTTTGATGGACGACGTACAGTTCATTGCCGGCAAGGACTCCACTATGGAGGAGATGTTCCATACCTTCAATACCCTATACGAGACCCGAAAACAGATCGTCTTTACCGCCGACCGCCCTCCCAAGGAGATGCTCAAACTGGAGGACCGGCTGAAGACCAGATTCGAATGGGGTCTCATTGCCGACATCCAGCCCCCCGACTATGAAACGCGCATGGCCATCATCAAAAACAAAGCCATCCGTATGGGGGTGGAGCTACCCGAGGCGGTCTTGCAGTATGTGGCTGAGAACATCACCGCCAATGTCAGACAGATCGAAGGGACCGTCAACAAGATCATGGCCCTGCGGGATCTGGAGGGAAGCAATATCGACGCCGCCACTGTCACCCGTGCGGTACGGGATATGTTCAAAGACCCCTCCGACATCATGCCCACCTCCGACGTCATCATCGAAGAGGTGTGCAACTTCTACAACATCGACAACAGCGCTCTGCGGGGACAGGGGCGGACCAAGGATACGGCCCTCGCCCGCCAGGTGGCCATGTACCTGATCCGCGAAATGACCAATCTCTCCCTCAAAGAGATTGGCCGTGAATTTGAAAATCGGGATCATACCACGGTTCTCCACTCCATTGAGCGGGTAGAGAAGCTGAAAAAAAGCACCCCGGAAATCACCGAGGTCATCAAGGATATCCGCTCCAACATCAACGCACGATACGAATAGCTTCTCGAATTCTTATTCATATCGATTTCCATTTTTCCAATCCATACAGCTTGTCGCTTTCCACCACATTTTGTGGAAATGTGGACAACTGTATGTGGACAAGTTTCTCCCCTTTTTCCCCTGTGTGGAAACCCTTCTCTTTTCTGCACACCCCCTGTGGAAGCACAACCCTTAGCCCTCCAACCGTTTCAGGGTCTTTTCCACAAAATTTTATACTACGAGTACTATTGCTATCTTTAATCCTCTCCTCTCCTCAAAAAGAGCGGAAACGAAAGGAAGGAAGTCTCCATGAAGTTCTCCTGCGAAAAAGCCCTTTTGCAGTCAGCAATTGCCGTTACGGCCCGGGCTGTCTCCCCAAAAAGCTCCATTCCCGCCTTAGAGGGTATCCTCCTGGAAGCCAGGACCGACCTGCGCCTGACCGGCTATAATCTGGAAACCGGGATCCGTACCGTGGTGCCCGCCCAGATTGATCAGGAGGGAAGCCTGGTACTCTCCGCCCGGCTCTTCGGCGAGATCATCCGGAAGCTGCCCGACGATATCGTCTCCTTTCAGGCCGATGGCTATATGGTCAACATCACCTGCGGTATGAGCCAGTTCAATATTCTGGCCACCGATCCCGATGACTTTCCCGAGTTGCCCACAGTGGAGGACAAAAACGGTTTCACCATTCCCAGGGGCAAACTGGGCTCTATGATCCGCCAGACCATCTTTGCCGTCAGCGACAACGAATCCCGGCCCATCCATACCGGTTCCCTCTTCGAGATCGACGATACGGGCCTTACCGTGGTCTCTGTGGACGGCTACCGGCTGGCTCTGCGGCACGAGCCCATTACGGAGCGTGACGGCGCCCTCTCCTTCTCCTTCGTCGTGCCCGGCTCCGCTCTCTCAGAGGTGGAGAAGATCTGCAGCGACGGTGAGGAGGAGGCTACGGTCACGCAGGGAGAGCGGCACGTCATGTTCCGTATAGGGGATACCATGCTGGTCTCCCGCCGTCTGGAGGGTGAATTTCTGGCCTATCGGCAGGCGATTCCCCGCAACAACGGCATCAAAGTGGAGGGGGATACCAGGGCTCTGCTCACCTCGATTGACCGTGTCTCCCTCATCATCAGCGATAAGCTCAAGTCCCCCCTCCGCTGTGTCTTTGACGACAATGTGCTCAAGATCACCACCAAGACCGGGATCGGGGACGCCTCCGACCAATGTCCCATCTCCGGCGACGGCGGCGGACTGGAGATCGGCTTCAATAACCGCTATCTGATGGACGCGCTGAAGGCCGCTCCCGCGGACCGGGTCCGGCTGGAGCTTTCCTCCGGTGTGGCGCCCTGCGTCATTCTCCCGGCGGAAGGAGAGGAGAACTTCCTCTACATGGTCCTCCCCGTGCGGCTGAAGGCGGGAGAATGATGGAACCAAGACCCTGCCTGCGCAAGGAAAAATCAACCCCCTAAAACGAATTCTGCCGGAGCTGTACCGGCAGTTTGAGGCTTTGGCGGAGAAGGAGCAGATATGCAGACAAGCCAAGTGAAAATTACAACTGAATTCATCAAACTGGACGCTCTTTTAAAGTTTTCCGGGGTCATGGAGACCGGAGGAGAGGCCAAAGAGGCCATTCAGGGCGGTGAAGTCCGAGTCAACGGTGAGGTATGCACCATGCGGGGCAAAAAGCTCCGTCCAGGCGACGTGGTGGAGCTCAGCGGCGTCCGGCTGACCGTACAATGATCGTCAAGCGCATCACACTGGATTTTTTCCGCAACTACCTCCATCTTGAGTGTGCCTTTTCCCCCGCTACTAACGTGATCTATGGGGAGAACGCCCAAGGAAAGACCAATCTGCTGGAGGCCGTCGCCTATTTGTCCACCGCCTCCTCCCACCGGGCCCGATATGACCGGGAGCTCATTCAGCTTGGGGTGGACTCCGCCTGGATCCAGGCGGAAGTCTTTGCCCGTGAGCGGGAGTTTACCCTGGAGGCCCGCCTCTCCCGGGGGACACGGCGGCAGCTCTCCTCCAACGGTGTGCGGCTGAAATCAGCCGGAGAGCTCTCCGGTGTTCTGAATACTGTTCTCTTCTGTCCGGAGGATCTGTCCCTCATTCGTGACGGTGCGGCGGCGCGGCGGCGCTTTCTGGACGAGTGCATCTGCCAGCTCCGCCCCCGGTATGCCATGGCCCTGGCGGAATATAAAAAGCTTTATGAACATAAGATCCGCATTCTCCGGGACTGGACGGAAAAACCCTCCCTCCTGGATGCCCTGGATGAGTTTTCTCTCCGTATGGCTCAGACCGGAGCGGTGCTCATCCACTACCGGGCCCACTTTATACGGCGGCTCCAAGAGGTGGTCCCCCCCATCCACAGCGACTTTTCCGGCGGAAGGGAGCGCCTGGACCTCCGCTACGAGACGGTTAAGACCGTGACTGACCCGGAAGCGCCGATGCGGGATATCCTTTCCCAGCTGCTGGAGCATCAGGAATCCCACCGGCAGGCGGAGCTGGAATCCAGACAGTGCCTGTCCGGGCCCCATAAGGACGACCTGGCTGTGGATTTGGATGGCGTATCCGCCAAGACATACGCATCCCAAGGGCAGACCCGTACGGCGGCCCTCTCCCTGAAACTAGGGTGCCGTGAGATTTTTTTTCATGATACCGGGGAATGGCCTGTCCTTCTGCTGGACGACGTGCTTAGCGAGTTGGACCACCGGCGGCAGGAGTTCGTTCTCAACCGCATTGCCGGCGGACAGGTCTTCATTACCTGCTGCGAGGACGACCGCCTGGAGGGACTTGGAGAAGGAAGTACGTTTCACATCCACAACGGACGGCTGGTATAGCCGTCCTCTGAACTGGAAGAGGAGCGATCTATGTATCTGCATCTGGGGCAATCCGTGGTGGTGCCCTTTCGGGATGTCATCGGTGTATTCGATATGGACAATACCACCTCTTCTCATCTCACCCGCAAATTTTTAGAGCGGGCGGAGCGGGAGGGCCGTGTGGTGGATGTGTCCGGCGATCTGCCCAAGTCCTTCGCCCTGTGCAGGGCCGGGGATGGAGCGCCGGTGGTCTATCTCTCCCAACTCTCCACGGCCACCCTGCTCAAGCGGGTGGAGAACAATCTATTTGAATGAAAAAGCACGCCGACAGGTTCTGTTTGAACATAAAAGAAACAGGGCCGCCGTCTGCGTGTAAACACGGAACCCAGGAGGTTTTAAAATGTCTGAAGAACTGGAAAACAGCGAGATCAGCCAGCCGGAACAGGTATCACATGAGTACGGCGCTTCTGAGATCCAGGTGCTGGAGGGATTAGAAGCCGTCCGCAAGCGGCCCGGCATGTATATCGGTTCCACCTCTTCCTCCGGTCTCCATCATCTGGTGTATGAGATCGTAGACAATGCCATCGACGAGGCTCTGGCCGGTTACTGCGATGAGATCAATGTGATCATCAAAGAGGGCAACGTCATTACCGTCACCGACAACGGCCGCGGCATCCCTGTGGACATACAGCCCCAGACCGGACTTCCCGCGCTGGAGGTCGTGTTTACTATCCTCCACGCGGGCGGTAAGTTTGGCGGCGGGGGCTACAAGGTCTCCGGCGGCCTGCACGGCGTGGGCGCCAGCGTGGTAAACGCCCTGTCTGAGTGGCTGGAGGTCCAGGTCTACAAGGACGGCAAGATCTATGAGATGAAGTTTGCCAGAGGGAAGGTCACCCAGCCCATCACCGTGGTGGGGGATACCGATAAGCACGGCACCGTGGTCACCTTTCAGCCGGATCCGGAGATGTTCACCGACACCACCGTATACGATTACGATATTCTCCATACCCGTATGCGGGAAGAGGCTTTCCTCAATGCCGGACTGCGTATCCACACCATCGATCAGCGCGCGGGCAGGGAGCAGCATGATGACATGTGCTATGCCGGCGGGATCCGGGAGTTTGTCACTTGGCTCAACCGGGCCAAGAATCCCATTCACGATGGCGTCATCTATATGGCGGGGCAGAAGGGGGATTCCATCGCCGAGTTGGCCTTCCAATACACCGACAGCTACAGTGAGAGTATCCTCTCCTTTGCCAACAACGTGCATACCCCCGAGGGCGGCATGCACGAGACCGGGTTCAAACAGGCGCTGACCTCCACCCTCAATGCCTATGGGAGAAGGATGAATCTGCTCAAGGATGGCGATGAGATCAAGGGCGAGGATTACCGGGAGGGGCTCACCTGCATCATCTCCGTGAAGCTTACCGACGCCCAGTTTGAGGGACAGACCAAGGCCAAGCTGGGAAATTCCGAGGTGCGTACCCTGGTGAGCGCCATCGTATCGGAAAAGCTGGAAGAGTTTTTGGAGGAAAATCCGGCGGTAGGCAGGGCCATCCTGGACAAGGCCCTCACCGCCTCCCGGGCCCGGGAGGCGGCCCGAAAGGCCCGGGAGTCCATCCGGCGCAAAACCGCTTTGGGCGGCGCGGCCATGCCCGACAAGCTGCGGGACTGCAATGAGGTGAACCCCGAGCTCACCGAACTCTATATCGTCGAGGGCGACTCCGCCGGCGGCTCGGCCACCCAGGGCCGGGATTCCCGCTTCCAGGCCATTCTCCCCCTGTGGGGCAAGATGCTCAATGTGGAGAAAGCCCGCGCCGACAAGGTGTACGGCAACGACAAGCTCCAACCGGTCATCACGGCTCTGGGGGCCGGGATCGGGGACGAGTTCGACCCCAATAAGCTCCGCTATCACAAGGTCATCATCATGGCCGATGCCGATGTGGACGGCGCCCATATCCGTACCCTGCTGCTCACCTTCTTCTTCCGCTTTATGCGCCCGCTGATCGAGCAGGGCTATGTATATGCCGCCGTGCCCCCCCTTTACAAGCTGACCAGGGGCAAGCTCACACGGGTGGCCTTCTCCGATGAAGAGCGGGACAAGGTCTCCGCTGAGCTGCGGGGCGACAATCCCAACGCCAAGGTGGACATCAGCCGCTATAAGGGCCTGGGTGAGATGGACCCCCATGAACTGTGGGAGACCACCATGGACCCAGAAAAGCGCACGCTCAAGCGGATTGAGCTGGACGACGCCGTCCGCGCGGACGAGACCTTCACCGTACTCATGGGCGAGAAGGTGGAGCCCCGCAAGGAATTCATTGAAAAGAACGCCAGATACGCCGTCAATTTGGATTACTAAATATGAAAAAGACGGGATATATCACGATCTGTATTTTTCTCTGCGCCGCACTGACCGCCTGCGGAAAGCCGCCCGCCACAGAGACGCCGGTACCGTCTCCTGCCGCCGCCGTACAGACGCCCGGGCCCAGCCCTTCCGGAACGATTGACCTGTCGTCCACTCCGGAGCCGGAGACACTTCCAGTCTCTCCCCTGACCGAGGAAAATACGCCCGCCCGGACGGCTTATGCTGCCGCATTGAACACTCTGCTGGACACCAACGTTCTGCCGAACGGCGATAAACCATCCGATGATTACACCGGGAGCATCGAGGACCGGGAACGCATGGAGAAGAACCGATTTTCGGTCTGTGATGTGGACGGAGATGGGGCGGAGGAGCTGATTCTTCTCTATACCACCGCCATTACCGCTGCACAACGGGGTTTTATTTTCTCCTGTGAGGAGGAGACAGGCAAGTTGGGGATTCAGCTGGAGTCCTATCCCCTTTTCACCTTCTATAAGAGCGGTGCGGTGGAGGGCGGATGGTCCCACAATCAGGGGAAGGGAAACACCTTCTGGCCCTATGACCTCTACCGCTACGATTCCTTTTTGGACGTCTATGTGGATGTGGGTTCGGTAGACGCCTGGGACGAGAGCCTGGGTATTGAAGATTATCCCAGCCAGGCGGACAAGAGCGGCAGCGGTTTCGTCTACTATATCGAGACCAATGGGTCTATGACCTGGGAGGACCCTTTGGACGTCTCCATCTATGAGGCATGGCGCTACCCCTATGTGCGGGACGGACAAGAAGTTTTACCGGAATATCTGCCCTTGACGGCGGAAAATATTCAAAGTCTGCTGACAGCAGGCTGATCTGACGCAAAGAGAGCAACGCGCTTTTGAAAAAGAAAGGCTGTTTTTGAATGAGTAAAAAACCGCAGTACGATCCTGAGGAGATCCGGTATCCGGACCAAGTCATCGTGACATCCCCCCTGGTGCCGGAGATGGAGCAGTCCTACATCGAATACGCCATGAGCGTCATCGTGGGCCGGGCCCTGCCCGACGTCCGCGACGGACTTAAGCCGGTCCACCGCCGTATCCTCTACGCCATGTATGAGGACAATCTGACCCATGACCGGCCATTTAAAAAGTCCGCCACCTGCGTGGGCGACGTACTGGGCCGGTACCATCCCCACGGAGACCAGAGCGTATATGACGCTCTGGTTCGTCTGGCACAGGATTTTTCCATGCGCTATATGCTGGTGGACGGCCACGGCAACTTTGGTTCCGTGGACGGAGATCCCCCGGCCGCCTACCGTTATACGGAGGCCCGGCTGGCCCGTATTTCCGAGGAAATGCTCCGGGATATCGACAAAGAAACCGTGGACTGGGACCCCAACTTTGACGAGTCCAGAAGGGAGCCCAGGGTCCTCCCCTCCCGCTTCCCCAACCTGCTGGTGAACGGCTCCTCCGGCATTGCCGTTGGCATGGCCACCAATATCCCTCCCCACAATCTGCGGGAGGTCATCAATGCCTGCATCTGTGTACTGGATAACCCCGAGGCCACTCTGCCCGACCTGATGGAGCATGTCAAAGGGCCGGACTTCCCCACTAAGGGCATCATCATGGGACGTTCCGGCATCCGGGCCGCCTATGCCACCGGACGGGGACGACTGATGGTTCGGGCCCGCACGGAATTTGAGGAGTTCGGCAAGGACCGCACCCGTATCATCGTCACCGAGATCCCCTATCAGGTCAACAAGAGGATGCTCATCAAAAATATGGCCGACCAGGTGGAGGACAAGCGCCTGGAAGGGATCTCCGACATCCGGGACGAGACCGACCGGAACGGTATGCGCATCGTCATCGAGCTGAAGAAGGATGCCAATCCCCAGGTGGTCCTCAACCGTCTCTTTGCCCAGACCCAGCTTCAGACCACCTTTGCCATCAATATGCTGGCGCTGGTCAACAACCAGTCCCAACCCAAGATTTTGTCCTTGCGGCACATTTTGGACGAATACCTGGCCTTCCAGGAGGAGATCATCATCCGGAGGACCAAGTATGACCTCCGCAAGGCACAGGAGCGGGCCCATTTGCTGGAGGGCCTGCTCATCGCCCAGGACAACATTGACGAGGTCATCAAGATCATCCGTACCAGCTATGATAACGCCAAGGAGAATCTGATGTCCCGTTTCCATCTGGACGATGTCCAGGCCCAGGCAATCTGCGATATGCGCCTCATTGCCCTTCAGGGCCTGAACCGAGAAAAGCTGGAGAACGAGTACAAGGAGTTGGAGGAGCGCATCGCCTACTTCAACAAGCTCCTCTCCGACGAGGAGATGCTCAAGGGAGTGCTCAAGGAGGAGCTCACCGCCATCCGGGACAAGTACGGCGACGACCGCAAGACAGAGATCCAGGATGTGGAGGATGAGTTGGATATCGAGGACCTGATTGAGGAGGAGGAGTGCGTCTTTACCCTCACCCGCGCGGGCTACATCAAGCGGACGCCGGCCTCGGCCTATCGGGCCCAAAAGCGGGGTGGAAAGGGCGTCAGCGCGCAGACACTAAAGGAGGAGGACTGTGTGGAGACCGTGTTCACCGCCTCCACCCATGACTATATCCTGTTCTTTACCAGCATGGGCCGGGTCCATCGGAAAAAGGGATATCAGATCGCCGAAGCGGGCCGGACGGCCAAGGGTACCAACATCGTCAACGTCCTCCCCATCGAGCAGGGGGAGAAGGTCACGGCCATGATCCACCTGCGGGAGTATGCCGAGGACCGCTATCTGGTGATGGTGACCCGGAACGGCACGGTAAAGCGCATTTCTCTGCCTGTGATCAATACGGCCCGAAAGGCCGGTATCCGCTGCATCACTCTGGACGAGGGGGATGAGCTCATCTCGGTCCGGGAGACGGACGGCAAGCAGGCGATCCTCATTGTCACACACGACGGCATGGCCATCGCCTTCCTGGAGACGGACGTGCGCTGCATGGGCCGGGACGCCACCGGCGTTCGGGGCATCAAGCTGCGGGAGGGCGACTATGTGGTGGGCGCCGCCCGGGCCAAGTACGATCACCAGGTACTGATGGTAACGGAGAACGGCTATGGAAAGCGCACCCCCATGGACGAGTATTTCCGGGCGGACGGACCGCAGAACCGGGGCGGTTATGGCCTTAAGGGCTATCAGGTCACGGAGAAGACCGGCCCTATCGCCGGGGTCAAGGTGGTCTCCGGCGAAGAGGATATCCTCATCATCTCAGACGACGGCGTGATCATCCGGATGCCGGTAAAGGATATCAACAGCTACAGCCGTACCGCCCAGGGCGTGATTCTGATGCGTCTCCAGGAGGGTGTGAAGGTCATCTCCATCGCCCGGACCGACCATGAGGGGGAGGAGATCGAGGAGCCCGTGGAAGACGAGATTCCCGAAGCGGGGAGCGACCAGGGGGGCCGGACGGAACCGGAGCAGTAAAAGCGCCCGGACAGCGTGAAAGGAGCTTTGCATACGACTGCGATGAAAACGGTGACCATCTATACCGACGGGGCCTGCTCCGGCAATCCCGGTCCCGGTGGCTGGGGGGCGATCTTGATGTATGGATCGTTCAAAAAGGAGCTCTCCGGCGGCGAGGCCCATACCACCAACAACCGTATGGAGCTCACGGGCGTCATTGCCGCTTTGGAGGCGCTCCGGGAGCCCTGTATCGTGGAGCTTTGGTCCGACTCCAAATATGTCATCGACGCCCTGGAAAAGGGCTGGGCCAAAGGCTGGCGGGGCAAGGGCTGGGTCAAGGCGGACAAAAAGCCCGCCCTTAATCCCGACCTGTGGGGCCGGCTGCTGGACCTGTGCGATTATCACAAAGTCCACCTCCACTGGGTCAAGGGCCATGCGTCCAACCCCTACAACAACAGGTGCGATGAGCTGGCGGTCATGGAGAGTCGAAAGTATAAGGAATAAAAAAGTGGGGTCCGAGCTTGGTTCGGACCCCACTTTTTTACACCATTCCGAGAGAACGAAGAAGGTAGAGCCATCCCGTCAGAGTAAAGGCGCTCAGACAAGTGGTGAGCATGACGGTATTGGCGGTGAGGGCACCCTCATAGCCCAGATTCCGGGCCATAACAAAGCTGCTGGAGGTGGTAGCGGAGCCAAGCATGATAAGCACGGTCACCAGCTTGTCGGTACGGTACCCCAGAAGGACCGCCACGGGAAGAAAGAGGGCTACGAAAGCGATGAGCTTGAAAAAGCAGCAGACCATGGCCGGGGGCAGTTCCTCCCTGGCCCTGGCCGCGTCCACCGATGCGCCCAAACCAATGAGGCCCATAGGGGTAGCGACCCCCGCAAAGTTGGAGAGCGTCTTTTGAAAGATAACGGGCTGCGGGATCCGCAGCAGCGACCAGAGAATCCCGACCAGAATCCCGATCAGGATGGGATTGGAGGCCACATCCCAAAACGTCTTTTTGAGGAGCGCTCTTTCCAGCCGCCCGCGGCCTGGCCGCATCAGCGTGAGCACCAGCACCGCCGCGATGTTGTAAAGGGGCACGGCCCCAATGATCATCAGAGGGGCGGCTCCCGCGGTCCCGTAAATAGTCTCAATAAAGGCCACGCCCAGAAGAGCTACGCTGCTGCGATAGGAGGCCTGGACAAACTCCCCCCGGATCTCCGCCGAGAACAGCCGGGAGACCAGGAGCACGGACAGGATGCTCACACCGGTGGTGAAGAGGCAGAAGAGGACGAAGGGGCCGTCCCAGACGGCGAAGAAGTCCGCCCCCGCCAGGTCTTTGAAAACCAGCGCCGGCAGCGCCGCCTTGAATACAAAGGCATTCATCTTATCGGCAAAGACTTTGTCCACAAGACCAATGCGCCGGAAGAAAAAGCCGACCGCCATCATGAGGAAGATGGGGACTGTGGCGTTGAGGCAGAAAATCAGATGTTCCAAGGGGAGGCGCCACCTTTCTTGGACTTTGACAGGAGATGAGGATGAGGCCGTGCTGCCGGGATTGGACAGATGGCCGGGGATCGGTCTACAGCTTTACCACAAGTCCCATCCGGCGGGAGAGCTCAGCGGCCTGATAGAGATCCACCACGGCGCCTTTGAGTTCATCGCAATGTTCGGAGAGGACAAGCGCGTCAATGGTGCAGGTGGTCAAATCCACATGTTCCAGCGGAGTGTGGAAAAAGTTCACCTGATTCAGATCACACTGCTGAAATTCCACACCGGTAAAAGTACAGCGGCTGAAAAAGGAACCGGTGAGCGCGGAACTGGAAAAGCGTACTTCCCGCAGCCGGCTCTGGTTCCAGTTGGCGGCGGAGAAGCGTCCCTGCTCCAAAAGACCGCGCCGCATCCGGCAGTTCTGAAGCCGGACGCCCAGGGCTTTTGTCTCATGGCAGGCGAACCGCAGCCAATAACTGTTTTCAAAATTTCCACCGGAGAGGTCACAGGTGTGGAAAGTAACGTCGGAAAAAGAAGTTCCAAACCAGTCGCAGTCCGGAAGCCGGCAGTGGTCAAAGACCACATCCTGCAAAACAAGGCCGCTGAGGTCCTCCCTCTCCAGCTGGAGATCCCGGATCAAGAGGCCGGAGAGCTCCTCGTCCTCCTCCCGTGCCCTGCGGGCAAGGGCCGGAAAATCATCAACAGGCTGTGGAAATTTTGTATGTATAGGTTCAGACTGTGCCATGGCGGCTGCCTCCTTCAAAAGGGCCGCCGGAGGATCCTATCGTCCCACGGCGGCCTTGTCTCATTTTGCGCCGCATCCCGCGGTTTTGCTCAGGATATGCTGTCATAGGCGAAGTGCCTGCGCCAGTAATACTGCAGCATGTGATAGTCGTCCACCAGAGCCTGGCCCTCCGGCGTCAAGGCGGCGGTGAGCCTGCCGTCCTCCACGTAGAGACCGGTGGGGGTGTTGATGACCGGCACCTGGTCCATCACCTGCTGGGTGGCCTGCATAAAGGCGTTCCCATCCCAGCCGCACTGGCGAAAGACCTCGTTCATCAAAAAGTTGGGGCTGATGGTGGGGCCCTGTCCGGTAAAATCCCGGTCCAGCGCCTCTTTGGCGGCATCATTGGCCCAGATGAGGTAGCGGGTGGAGTAGTAGTTGTAAAACCCCTCCTCTGTGGAGAAGTCCAGATCCAACCCTATGGCCTTATATACCGCGTTGCCGTCTCCCAGCCAGGGGTTGTGGTCCCCAAAGACCACGATGACCACCGCTTCGCTCTCCCCGCGGAAATAATCGAAGAAGGCTTTCAGATTCTGGTTGGTATTATAGATTGACCCAAAGTAATTGTTCAGGATATTTCGTTCCGCATCGGTGTAATCCCCGCCCAGCACATAATCATAGCCGTCCTCCCACCAGAGTGTGTCGTCGCTGTATGGGCCGTGGCCCTGATAGGTGAGGTCATAGGTGAAAACCGGCTTGCCCAGGGCCTTGTTCGCCTCCCATAGCTGGATGAGCTCCGGGAAGAAGAGATCGTCATACCCCACGTCTCCGCCTGTCATCGGCGAAAAATAGTTTTCCACAAACTTGTAGTCCTCAAAGCCCAGGTTCCGGTTGATGTTTTCCCGGTTGTAGAACCAGGCATAGCAGGGATGGGCCCCGGTGACGGTGTACCCCTGGCTCCTGAAATACCAGGGATAGGAGTTGCTGAGACTGCGGAAGGAACCCAGGCGGGAGAACCCGGTGAGAAAACAGCGCTCGGAGTCCACGGTGCCCCCGGCAAAGATATTGGTGATGAGGTTTCCCGTGACACTTTCAGCCTCCAGGGCGTGGTAGTCCTCGTACACCTTGGGATCCAGCTCTGGTACGCCGTATTTGGTAAAGTCGTCGTAGGATTCCAGCATGATGGAGAGGACCGATACCTTTTGCTCTTCCGGAATATCCGCGTCCTCATAGGCGGAGAGGATGGACTGGGCCCGTTTTTCATCATAGCCGTCGGGAGGCGCATCGGAGGCGGACTTCACACTGTAAAGAAAGGGGTAGACGAAGCCCTTGGAGGTATAGACCTGGGTGGCCGACCAGCGGTTGATGAGAGCGTAATTTTCCGTGCGGTTATTGTAGATATCGTCGCTCTGTATGAGCGCAGAGAGGGGAAAGCACAACACCAGGGCCAGGGTAAAGCCCAGATACCGCAACCTGCCGCGGGGCCGCCACCGGGCACAGAAGTGGAGCGCCGCCCAGCCCAGCACCACCAGGAGGAGGGCGGCCGCCATGGTCTTGGTCAGAAAGAGCTGGTATTTCCCCGCCATGTTGCCCGCCTCCTTGAGGAGAAGCAGGTCCTCAAACATCAAAGGATCATTGCGGAACTGAAGCTTGAACCAGCTTGCTATGGTAAGGCCCAGTACGATGACAGCGGTGATGCCGTAGCTGAGGCCGGCCCGGCCCAGAAGAAAGTAGAGCATCAACCCCAGCAGCAGCACTGGCGCCAGATTCAAAAAGGCGATGAGGGGGTGCTGAAAATAACTCAGAAGCATGGCCTTGCGGTTGACGACAGCGGCAAACAGAAGTGAGAGCCCGCCGATGCCCAAGAAGCTGCAGAAGACAAGCCCTATGTTCCAAAACCAGAACAGGAGCTTTTTCCACACAGGCCAGTGAGAGGGGGGACATGGCTGAAAAAGTACAATTTTTTTCATAGTATTTACCATTTCTTTACATTCGTAGAGAGAAAAAGGACATGGAGCGGCGGCCCAGAGCAAGGGCCGCCGCTCATGTCCGCTCAAAGACGGAGCTTCTGTGCAGGGTGGTCGTGTCAGAACGCCACGCCCCGGGCGATATAATCCTTCAGTTCGCTGATGGGCAGACGGATCTGCTCCATGGAATCACGATCCCGGACCGTCACACAGTGGTCGGCGGGGGTTTTTTCATCACCCACGGTCTGGAAATCCACCGTGATACAGAAGGGCGTGCCGATCTCGTCCTGGCGGCGATAGCGCTTACCGATAGAGCCGGCCTCGTCGTAGTCCACCATAAAGTCCTTGGAGAGCTGTGCATAGATATCCTGGGCGGCGGGCCCAAGCTTTTTGGAGAGAGGCAGCACAGCGCACTTGAAGGGGGCAAGGGCGGGGTGGAAGTGCATGACCACACGGGTGTCGTTCTTTTCGGCGTCCACCACCTCCTCGTCGTAGGCCTCCACCAGGAAAGCCAGCGTGACACGGTCGGCGCCCAGGGAGGGTTCGATGACATAGGGGATATAGTGCTCGTTCTTTTCCTGGTCGAAATAGGTGAGGTCCTTGCCGGAGTGCTCCTGATGCTGCTTGAGGTCATAATCGGTGCGGTCGGCCACGCCCCAGAGCTCGCCCCAGCCGAAGGGGAACATAAACTCAAAGTCCGTGGTGGCCTTGGAGTAGAAGGCGAGCTCCTCCGGCTCGTGATCCCGGAGGCGCAGATTCTCATCCTTAATGTGAAGGCTCAGCAGCCAGTCGTGGCAGAAGTTGCGCCAGTACTGGAACCACTCCAGATCGGTGCCGGGCTGGCAGAAGAACTCCAGTTCCATCTGCTCAAATTCCCGGATGCGGAAGATGAAGTTACCGGGTGTGATCTCGTTGCGAAAGCTTTTGCCTACCTGGCACACACCGAAGGGAAGCTTTTTCCGGGTGGTGCGCTGGATAGCGGGGAAGTTCACAAAGATGCCCTGAGCGGTCTCAGGCCGGAGGTAGACCTCGGTGGAGGAGTCCTCGGTGACGCCCTGATGGGTCTTGAACATCAGGTTGAACTTGCGGATATCGGTGAAGTCGGACTTTCCGCAGCCGGGACAGGTCACGTTGTTGTCCCGGATAAAGGATACCAGATCCTCGTTGGTCATGGCCTCCACATTGACGTCCGTCCGGCCCTGCTCCCCGCACCAGGTCTCAATGAGCTTGTCGGCCCGGTGGCGCATTTTGCAGGCCTTGCAGTCGATGAGGGGATCGTTGAAGGTGGTCACATGTCCGGAGGCCACCCAGACTTCCGGGTTCATCAGGATGGCGGCATCCAGGCCCACGTTATAGGGATTTTCCTGCACAAATTTTTTCCACCAGGCCCGCTTTACATTGTTCTTGAGTTCCACGCCCAGGGGACCGTAGTCCCAAGAGTTGGCAAGGCCGCCATAGATCTCGCTTCCGGGATAGACGAAGCCCCGGCCCTTGCAGAGAGCGACGATCTTTTCCATGGTCTTCTCTGTGTTTTTCATCATAAGACACTCCTCATTTCACCTTAGATAGTATGGACGAAAACCAAAAAACGCCCTGAGCCATGAAGGCTCAGGGCGAACTTCTGTCCGTGGTGCCACCTGAATTCGGGGCCTGGAGAGGCTCCGCGCTCTTGCCCCGGTAACGGCGGGGTCCGGCAGGGCATTTCCGCCCCGCGGCTCATGGGCGCCTTGGGCGCGTCCCAGGGGGCCTCACACCTTCCGGCCCCTCTCTTCTGCTGGAGATCGCGCCTACTCTTCCCGGTCATTGCCAATGTTCTGGGGTATTTTATCATCTTTTTTCCACTCCGTCAAGGCCGTTACACTTTCTTTCCGCTTTGTCATCCAAATGTAACAACTGGAGGCGGGGCCAGTGCTATACTGAAAAAAACAGAAACGGGAGGTATCCAGATGAAACGACGGCTGATGGCCATGGGGCTGCTCCTTACGTGGGCCCTTGCCTGGGGTTCCTCCGCCCTGGCGGCGGAGGAGACGGAGGTGGAGGTCACTCTGAACGGATTTGAGATAGAGTTGGAGCACCCCATTTTGGCGTGGAAGGGGAGCACGATGGTCCCGGTGGAAGAATTTTGCCGGAGCCTGGGGGGAGATGTCCAGACCGCCTCCTGGGACAGCTCTCCCCTGCCCGGCGGCATCCTGTACCGTTGGGCCGAGGACGGCTCCGGTGTGCTCACGGTGGAATGGTATGACCGGACAGTGATCCTCACGCCGGGAAAAGAGGGTGCCGCGTTCCGGGACGGAGTGCTCTATGCCCCTCTGCGCCCCCTGGCGGAGGCGCTGGGGCTCACGGTGGAGTGGACTGGCGTGGTGGAGCTCTCCTATCCCAAGCGACAGGTATATGCCGAGAGTTTGGAGGAGCTGTTCAACGCAGTGGCTCCCGATACCGAGATCGCGCTGGCACAGGGGGAGTACTCCTTCGCGGACATGGATGTGGAGGCGATCCACAATCCTTATGTCCTGGTGGATTACGACGTATTTGATACCGCCACAGGGGAATACAATACCGGGGCGGTCTATCAGGTGGTCATCCAAAATGTCCGGGACCTGACGATCACCACCGGGAATTACCCGACGCCGACCCGGATCTCTACCCCGTGGGCCTACGCGGATGTGTGGCGGTTTGAAAACTGCCGTCGGATAGAGCTGGTGTCGGGAATCGCCGTCCACGACGTGGAGCCGGGCTTTTGTGCGGGCAACTGTGTGGAGCTGGAGAACTGCCGGGATGTCAACCTCCTCGAACTCACGCTGGATGGGAGTGGGGCCTATGGCCTGTGCGCCATTAACTGCCGGAATGTGGGCCTGTACAGCAGCGTCATCCAGAACTGCACTTATGGAGCGGTCAGTCTGTGGGATTCCAAGGACATAGAGCTTTTGAACTGCCGCATCCGCGACTGTACCGGGTGTTTCCACCTGCTGGAGGTCTGTAATACCTCCGATGTCCGTCTGTGGGAGTGCTACGCTATTGAGGGAAACTCCGCCGGTACTCTGGTAGAGAGTACTTACGGGAGTCAAAACGTGGTGTTTGACCGCTGCCATTTCGGAGAAAACGACTTTGGAGGGATAAACGGCTATGGCTGGCAGAGCTCCGGCGGCGCAGTGTTTGTGGACTGCACCGGGCTCAGCTGAGGAAGAGCTCCACATCCTCCACAGTAAGGCCGCTTTGCAGGGCTAGATTGATCCCGAATCCGATGACCTTGGCCATGTCGGAGACCCTCTGATCGATATCCCGGGGCGTTACCATAAGGCTGCCGCCCTCCCCCGCCAGCGCGGCGGGGTCCAGCTCTCCCTTTCCGGCCTCCTCCAGAATATCGGCGGCCAGGGTGGCCCCGTCCACCACGGTGGGGACGCCGATGGCGATGACCGGAACGCCCAGGGTCTCCCGGTTCAGCGCCGCCCTGTGATTGCCCACGCCGGAGCCGGGGACGATACCCGTGTCGGCAAGCTGTACGGTGGTGCAGACCCGCTTGAGGCTGCGGGAGGCAAGGGCGTCCACCGCGATCACACAGGCGGGATGGATCCGTTCCGTCACCGCCCTTACCAGTTCACCGCTCTCCACGCCGGTGGTGCCCAGCACCCCGGCCGCCAGGGCGGCCACAGGGCGGAAAGCCCCGAAGTGCTCCGGCACCTGCTCCACCAAGTGGCGGGTGACCATCGTGTGGTCCGCCGCGCCTGGCCCCACCGCGTCGGGTGTGATGGCCCGGTTGCCCAGACCCACCACCAGAGCTGGAGCACCCTGGGGCAGCTTCAAAAGGCCGGAGAGCTCCCCGGCCAGCGCCCTGGCCGCGCGGGGAAAGGCGTCCTCCTCCCGCCTGGCCAGAGCGGAAAGATCCAGCGTAATATAGGTCCCCTGCGGTTTTCCCAAGGCCTGGACGCCGGCTTCATTGAGGATCTCCACCCGGGTCACCGGATAGCCCTCCCGCTCTTCCTCCCTCGCCCGCACGCCCTCCAGTTCCGTCTCGGCCTCCGCCGACTCGCTCCACAGCTCTCTGGCCTCCAAAGCCAAGTCCGTCCGCCGTTTCAGCATGGCAGCCCATCCCCCTTCAACGCAAGATATAGTAGTATCCTGCAAATTTACTTCTATTTTTAGCGTATGGGAGACAGATATTCAAAAATCGCAGAAAAAATGAAAAAATAGGTTGCAATTTTCGGCTCGGGCTGGTAAAATAGATACCTGCACGGGCAGGACCCGTGAAATTTGAGATACCATCGGAGGAGGTGTTTGGTTTGCCGAATATCAAGTCTGCCAAGAAGCGCGTACTGGTCAACGAGACCAAGGCGGCCCGGAACAAGGCGGCCAAGTCTGCGCTGAAGACCCAGATCAAGAAGTTTGACGCCGTGGTGGCCGAAGGCAACCGCAGCGAGGCCGATAGCGTCTATAAGACCACGGTCAAGGCCATCGACAAGGCTGCTGCTAAGGGCCTGCTGCACAAGAACAACGCGGCCAACAAGAAGAGCGCCATGACCATCAAGCTGAACAAGCTGGCCTAAGTGGAACTTCTGCAAAACAAACCGCCTGCGAAAGCAGGCGGTTTTTGTGTCCCGAGACAGAAAGAAAAAGCCGCCCGAATGTAAATTCCGGGCGGCTTTTGTTTCTATCAGGTCTCGCGTTCCGTTCTGGTTAGGCACTCCAGTAGTCTGACCATCAGGGGAAGGTAGGTCCCCACAAAGAGGAAGGAGCCCAAGAGGGCTGCGGGCTTTTTCCATCGAAAGGGAACGCTTAGCCCCAAAAGGGTCCCCATGGCCAGGAGACAGACCTTCAGGGCGGCCATGTCCTCCAGATCCATATCCTTGAGCATGAGCCGCCCTGCGGCACACCAGTTTTTCAACATCAGGGGCACTCCTTTCCACGCTCCAGTTCCAATAGGGAACGTTTTAATTCCAGGCCGCCGGCATAGCCGGTCAGGGTCCCGTCCGCACCCACCACCCGGTGACAGGGAATAAAAATGGGGATGGGATTGCGGTGGTTGGCCTGTCCCACGGCCCGGACCGCCTTTGGGTTTCCCACAGCCGCTGCGATCTGCCCATAGGTCCGGGTCTCACCAAAGGGGATTGCCTCCAAGGCACGCCAGACTTGCCGCTGAAAGGGCGTGCCTCCATCCGGGGCCAGGGGGAAGGAAAAGGCTGTGCGGCGGCCCGCCAAATACTCCAGTAGCTGCCGCCGCGCCTCTGAGAGCACGGGCGTTTCGTGCTCCGCGATGCGGGGCGTCGGATCACCGGGCAGATACAGCCGGATGATATGGCCGGCTTCTCCACCGAGAAAAAAGGTCCCCAAGCGGCTGGGGACGGAGAGCAGCTCCACAGGAAACGACCTCCTTTCCACAGGGCAAAATAAGACGTCTCACAAAAAGTAACGTTTCCGGGCGAAGTGGACGATTTCCAGTTCGATCCCCTCGGTGTCATAAAAAAAGAAAGCGTAGTAATCCGGGGTATATTCTGGGTAACACTTGGGTGGGATCCGAATCCGCACGCCGGGAATGGCGCGGACCTGTGCAAAGAGACGGTCCACCTCCTCCCTGCTGTCGGCGGCAAAGGCCAGATGGTGCAAGGCTCCTGGTTTCCGGCGGCAGACGCCCTCTCCCGCCAGCTCAGGACGGGGACTGACGAGACCCAGGCTGAAATCAGCGGTGGCGTAATCGATCTCCGTGTGATCGAAATCCGGAAAATCTCTCCGGCCCTTATGCCTCAGATCAAAACCCAGCAGGGGCAGCAGTGCGTCGTAAAACCGCTCCGCCCGGGACAGATCGGAGACCGTGAGCTCCACATGGTCGATGTGGGGACGCATATCAGTCGTACCGCCGGATTACGGCCACCACCTTGCCCAAAAGCTGGGCCCCATCGCCGTCAATGGGCTGGTACTCCGGATTCTCCGGCATGAGCCAGACATGTCCGTCCTTCCGGCGCAGGGTCTTGACTGTAGCCTCATCCTCAAAAAGGGCCACCACGATCTCACCGTTTCGGAAGTGCTCCTGCTGGTGGACGACGACGTAGTCTCCGGGCAAAATGCCCGCGTACAGCATGGACTCACCGCGGACCCGCAGGGCGAAATGCTCTCCGGTCAGGCCGCCGGTGTCAAAGGCGAGATAGTCCTCGATGCACTGTTCGGCCAGAATGGGCGACCCGGCGGCCACATTCCCCACCACTGGTACCCGGTCGGCGGGGGGATCGGCCTCCGACGGCGGAAAGCCGCCCGCCACCGTGATGGCCCGGGTTTTTCCCTCCGCCTTGGTGATGAGGCCCGCCGCCTCCAGCCCCTTCAGATGGAAGTGGACTGTGGAGGGGGATTTGAGCCCCACATGTTCGCCGATCTCCCGGACAGAGGGGGGATAGCCGTGATCCCGCTGAAAGGAGATGATATAGTCGTAGATTTGCCGCTGCTTTTCCGTCAGCGCCTTCATGGCGGCCCCTCCCTTGTATGGATTTCTTGTATCATACCACACAACACACAAAAAGTCAAACAAGCGTTCTAAGAAATTTGGGGGATGCTGTTCACAGAAACTTCATTGACATTGCAGAGCACTCGTATTACAATATGTAAACATGCTAATCATAAGTAGGCTAACTATTTAAAAAAGAAGGAGGGTCTTTTCTATGGAGATGCGGGAAAACATGCCCGGCATTCTCTTTCAATCTGTAGAACGGGCCAGGAAGCAGGCCATTCAAACGGAATTGTCACGCAGGGGGTTGGGGACACTAGGACAGCCCATGATTCTGTTCCTGCTCAAGGACAAGGGGCGGGAGGGCCGGATTGCAGCCCAGAAAGAGCTCTCCGACGCCATGCATGTCTCCCCCGCCACGGTGGCCGTCTCCCTCAAGTCCCTGGAGCGGGAGGGCTATGTGGAAAAGCTGGCCGACGAGACCGACCAGCGCCGGAAGGCGGTGCGGCTCACCCCCAAGGGAGAGGCCGCCATCCAGAGGTGCGTCCAGGTCTTTGAGGCGGTGGACCAGAGCATGTTCGAGGGCTTTCGCCCCGAGGAGACGCGGCAGGCCTGCGGCTATCTCATGCGGATGCTCCACAATCTGCGGGGGGATCTTCCACCGGAAAGGATGAACTGTCAATGCTGAAAAAATTTCTTCCCTATCTGGGAGAATACAAAAAGTACGCCGTGCTCACACCCCTTCTCATGGTGCTGGAGGTACTCTGTGAGCTGGCGCTGCCCCGGTTTATGGCCAACATCGTGGATGTGGGAATTCCGGGCAACGACCTCTCCTACATTTTAAAGATGGGCGGCATCATGCTGGTGCTGGCCGTGGGCAGCATGCTCTGCGGCATGTTCGGCGCCAAGCTGGCCGCCGTGGCGGGCCAGGGCTTTGGCGCCAATCTGCGCCGGGGCATTTATAACAAGGTACAGGAGTTTTCCTTCGCGGACATCGACCACTTCTCCTCCGCCTCCCTCATCACCCGGATCACCAACGATGTCAATGCCATCCAGATGATGGTCACCATGGCGCTGCGGATGCTGGTCCGAGCCCCCGTGATGCTGGTGGCCGCCCTGGCCGTGTCCATCAGCATCAACGCCCGGCTGGCCATGGTCATGCTGGTGGCCATCCCCTTGCTGGTGATCGCTATCGGCGTGCTCATGAGTATGTGCAACCACCTTTTCCAGGTCCTTCAGACCCGCATCGACGCCCTGAACGGCACCGTGCAGGAGAATCTGGTGGGGGTCCGGGTGGTGAAGGCCTTTGTCCGGGCGGGCTACGAGAAGACCAAATTTAAAAAATCCAACGACGACCTGACCAAGGCCGCCATCAATGTGGATATGCGAGTCATCGCCATGATGCCCATCATGATGATCGCCCTCAACGGCGCCACCGCCGCCGTGCTCTACCTGGGCGGCTCCACTGTGATGTCCGGCGGCATGCTCATCGGCGACCTCTCCTCCTTTATCACCTATATCTTCCAGATTCTGATGAGCGTCATGATGCTGGGAATGAGTCTGCTGCAGCTCTCCCGCGCCATTGCCTGCGCCCGCCGAATCGACGAGGTGCTGGAGACCGAGCCCTCCATTGAGGACGGCTCCTGCGGCGCCGACACGCTGCCTGCGCCCAAGGGCCAGGTGGAATTCCGCCATGTGGACTTCAAGTACCAGGCCGGGGGCACCGGGGAGAATGTTCTCACCGACATCGACTTCACCGTCCGCCCCGGCGAGTTCCTGGCTGTGGTGGGCGGTACCGGTACCGGAAAGTCCTCTCTGGTGAACCTGATCCCCCGGTTTTACGACGTCACCGACGGCGCTGTCCTGGTGGACGGGGTGGACGTGCGTGACTATCCCCTGGATGAGCTCCGCGCCCGCATCGGCATGGTGCTTCAGAACAACGTCCTCTTCACGGGCACCATCCGCGAGAATCTGCTGTGGGGCCGCCCGGACGCCACTGAGGAGGAGATGATCCAGGCCGCCAAGAATGCCCAGGCCTACGATTTCGTCATGGCGCTGCCCGACGGCTTCGACACCCAGATGAGCCAGGGCGGCACCAATGTCTCCGGCGGCCAAAAGCAGCGGCTGTGTATTGCACGGGCCATGCTCCGGCACCCGGCCATCCTTATCCTGGACGACTCCACCTCTGCCGTGGATACCGCCACGGACGCCAAGATTCGGCAGTCCTTCAAGGAAAACCTGGCCGGCACCACGGTTATTATCATCGCCCAGCGCATCAGCTCGGTCCAGCCTGCCGACCGCATTCTGGTGTTGGACGACGGCCATATCAGCGACATCGGGACCCATGACGAGCTCATGGCCCGCAACGAAATCTATCAGGAGATCTACCAGTCTCAGCAGGAAGGAGTGCAGGAATAATGGCGCAGCAGCGTGGTCCCGGTGGCCCTGGCCAGAACCGGGGCGGCTTCCAGAAGCCGAAAAATCTGAGAAAGACCGTCTCCCGCCTGATGAGCTATCTGGCCCGGCGGAAGTGGCCGCTCCTCATCGTCCTTTTGTGTCTGCTGGGCTCAGTGGTCACCAACATTGCGGGTTCCAGCTTCATCAACCTGGTCATCATCAACAACATTGCCGCGGGCAGCTATACCGGCGTGTCTAGTTTAGCGGCCGATGTGGGCAAGCTCATCTCCATCTATGCCGTGGGCTGGGTGGCCACTTACGGGCAGTCGGCCATCATGGTCCAACTGGCCCAGAGGGGCACCAACCGCCTGCGGAAGGATCTATTCGACCATTTGCAGACCCTGCCCCTATCCTACTTTGACCGCCACCCCCATGGAGAGCTCATGAGCCGCTTCACCAACGACGCGGACAATGTGCAGCTCGCCCTGGAACAGAGCGTGGTCTCCCTCCTCTCCAGCGTACTCATGTTTGTGGGCATCGTGGTGGTGATGCTGGTGGTGAGCCCACTGCTTTTCCTGGTGTCCGTGGTCACTCTGGGGAGCACCTTCGTGGTGTTCAAGGTCTTCGGCGGCCGCAGCCGGAGGTATTATCAGAAGCAGCAGGCCGACCTGGGCGCCGTCAACGGAAATATCCAGGAGACCATTGAAGGGCTGAAGGTGGTCAAGGCCTTCACCCACGAGGAGCAGGCCAAGACGCTCTTTGCACGGCTCAATGAGAATTACCGCGCCTCCGCCACCGCGGCCAACTTTTACTCCACCGCCATCATGCCCATCGCCATGAACATCATGAACATCGGCTATGCCCTGACCGCCGCCTTCGGCGGAGTGCTGTCCATCGCCATGGGTCTGCCGCTGGGCTCCTTCACCCTCTACCTCAATTATTGCCGGCAGGTGGGCCAGCCCATGAATCAGATCTCTCAGCAGCTCACCACCATTCTCTCCGCACTGGCGGGCGCCGAGCGGATCTTCGAGTGTATGGACGAGACCCCGGAGACCGACGAGGGCTTTGTGACCCTGGTCCCCGTGGTCCGGGACAGCGAGGGCCGGATGACGCCCGCGCCCCAGGGCGCCCATGTCCATGACTGGGCCTGGAAGGTGCCGGAGAATCCCCGCTTTGTTCTGGTCTGCGCAAGCAAGGATGCGCATGACGAACTGGTGGAGTGTGGGGAGGACGTGCCCGGCCACCTGTGGGCGTGGAAATACGTCAATAAGGACGATCCCGCCTTCGGGCTCCACCGCATCCGCGGCGATGTACAGCGGGAGGAGGGCTATGTGCTGGCTCAGCTCACCGGGGCGGTGCGCTTCCAGCATGTGGACTTCTCCTATGTGCCGGGCAAGCAGATCCTCCACGATGTGACCGTCTTTGCAAACCCCGGGCAGAAGATCGCCTTTGTGGGCTCCACCGGTGCGGGCAAGACCACCATCACCAATCTGGTCAACCGCTTTTATGAGATCCAGGACGGCGTCATCACCTATGGCGGTATCGACGTCAAGGCCATCCAAAAGGATGACCTGCGCCGCTCCCTGGGCGTGGTGCTCCAGGATACCCACCTCTTTACCGGCACTGTGATGGAAAATATCCGGTACGGGCGGCTGGAGGCCACCGACGAGGAGTGCGTGGAGGCCGCCCGCATCGCGGGAGCGGATTCCTTTATCCGCCGCCTGCCCCAGGGCTATGATACCATGGTCACCGGCGACGGCGCCAACCTTTCCCAGGGCCAGCGGCAGCTCCTGGGCATCTCCCGTGCCGCCGTGGCCGACCCTCCGGTGATGATCCTGGACGAGGCCACCTCCTCCATCGATACCCGCACCGAGCGCATCATCCAAAAGGGCATGGACGCCCTGATGGAGGGGCGTACCGTGTTTGTCATCGCCCACCGGCTCTCCACCGTTCGGAACTCCAACGCGATTATGGTGTTGGAGGGCGGCCGCATCATAGAGCGGGGCGACCATGAGGAACTGATCGGCCAAAAGGGCCGGTACTACCAGCTCTACACCGGTGGGGCCGAATTGGAATAAAAAAGCCGTTTTGTCTGCTGAAGGGGAGGTCCCGGTTAGAACAACCGGGACCTCCCCATTTTTCAGGCTGAGAATTGTTTTTTTCCACATCGGCCGGTATAATGGTGGAAAACCAAGTCGATCCGGAGGGGAAACATGAGAAAAAAGAGACTGGTATCCGCTGTTCTGCTGGTGCTTCTGCTGGCGGGATGTGGACAAACCGGAGGGAAGCTGCTGCCGTCAGGCACGGGCCGAACGGATACGGCGGCGGCACAGGCGGAGCTGGACGTCCAGTTGGGCCTGCTGAAGGATGAGATCACCGCTGAGGAGCGCCGGGAGGCCCTGGATCTTTGGAGCAAGATACGGGCCATCCAGACAGAGCGCAAGGCAAAGGGAAACTACGAGCGCAGCGACTATGAATGGCGGCTCCTGCGGCGGCTTTCCGGGCTCTATGACGCCTATACCATCCGATATCTGGGCGGTGATGAGGAGGGGTTCGGCTACCGGAGCCCGCGGGAACGGACCTTGGCGGTCTACCAAATCAGGGCCGGCGGCGCGCTGACGCCGGACCCGGCAAATGACCTGTCGGGCGGGGCTTGGAGCGAAACAGAGCTCCTGGGCCTGTGGGAGGAGATGTGTACGCTGCTGCCGGAGGGCGCCTTTGAGGGCTTTGACCAGTTCACCGTCTTTACCGACGGACCGGAGGAGACAGTGGCCTATGTCTGGGCGCTGGATGATGCTGGAGCGCGCTGGGAGATCGCTGTGGACCCTGCGGACGCGGAGGATCGGGAGTACTTTGTAGAGACAGTCCTCCACGAATATTTCCACTACCTATCTCTCAACGATACCCAGGTGATCTATACGTCGGAACAGACGCTGGATACCTACAATGAACCGGGTATGGTAACTCTGGCGGACTCCTATTTGAACGACTTCTACCAGGAATTTTGGACCGGCTATCTGGACGACTGTCTGGCCTGCGACGACACCTATAACTTTTTCCTCCGCCACTGTGACGATTTCATTACGCCCTATGCCTCCACAGATCCCTCGGAGGATATCTGTGAGAGTTTTGCTTTTTTTGTCCTTCGCCCCAGAGATTTTCGGGCAGACGAGGACGTATGGTCCCGAAAGCTGGACTTTTTCTACCAATATCCCAAGCTCGTGGCCTTCCGTGAGGAGGTCCGGGGCAATTTGGGGCTGGCGTGGGGGGAGTATTTTGAGTCCCGGCAGGAAGCGGATGCGGCCTGAAGATAAGAACGCGCGGCGGAGCAGGGTTTTTCGGCCCTGCTCCGCCGCGCGTTTGTCTGTCGAGGCCGGAGGCGCTCAATAGCGGTTCACCCAATTGGAGATGAGGAGCGTGGGGACCAGCCATGCGGCGAGAAAGACCACCATCTGTGCCGGGGAGATGGACTGCCAAGCGGAGACGAAGGTGAGATAAAAGGCCAGAAGCAACCCGATAACAGAGCCCAACACAGACAGCGCCGATGAGATGCGCACGGCGATCTTCAGCCGCTTGGCCCCCACCACGGCTTCGGAAAAGGGGCCCAGCCCCTCCCGGCACAGCACCGCCGTGATGCGGGGACTGTGCGGCGCGTCCGGATCGGAGAGCTCGGTGCGGCGCTCCACAGAGGGAAAGTCCATTTTTTCCACAGGGAGCTTGAACTTCTGCCGCAGCATGGCGGGGATGAGGTTAAAATCCCTGGTGCACAGCACCGGGGAGACATGGGCCCCTACCAGGGCGGAAATGGCCGGTGAGATGGTTCCGTGGAGGACATAGTTGAGGGCAAAGATACCGGCCAGTTCCCCGTCGATGGCGCAGAAGACGGCGTTCCTGACGTTGAGCCCCTGGGGTAGGGACACCTCCATCAGTGCCATAAAGGAGGCGGAGCCCACCAGAATGTGCTCGCCGCGGATATCGGCGGACAGCCCGCCACCCTCGTGGCGTTGGAAGCCGCTGCACCGGCGGTAGACCGCACCCTGTGCCCGGAGCAGGTCGTGAAAGATCTTGTCCAGGCCCGAGCCGCTCTCCCGGATGAGGGTGGCACAGACGGCCACCACCTTTTCCACGGAAAAGTCTCCAAAGACCTTAATGCCGTTGAGGGATACCATGCCGGGGGGAAAGAGGTCGGTGTCGGTGAGCAGGATGGCCCTGCCCGATCTAACCGCTCCGGACCAGCCCGCCAGGGCGGCTCCGCTGGAGGAGAGCCGCCGGGCCAGGGTCCGGTAGGGACGGGCAAAAATGAGCAGCCCGGAGAAGGATGCGGAGGCCGTCAGCGTGGCGGAGAGGCACCAGAGCAGGTGATCCCCTCTCCCCTCCCCCACCGAGGCAATGAGGGAGCAGAGAAAGCTGCCCAGCAGAAGCAGGGGGACGGAGATACGGAAGACCCGCTGCGCGCCGTCCTCCTCCTGGATCTGGCTTCCATAGCCGTGAATGGGGCCGGACCACTTGGCATAGGTGTCCCTTCCGTTCCAGCTCCTGGGGTCCAGCGTCACCAGATAGGGGGTGGAGGCGGATGCCGCCGTCCGACAGGAGAGCCGCAGGCCCTGGCGCTTGGCATAGGTCCCCCACATGCAGCAAAAGAGGGCCAGCGCCGCGGCGGCGCTGTAAGGCAGGGTGTCCCGCTCCGGCATCTGCTCCAACTGTGTGAGGGCGTCCGCCAGCGTAAAGACACAGGCGAAGGCGGCGGCGGTGTCCGCCCCGGGCCGAAACAGAAAGAGCTGCACCAGGCCGCGGGCCAGGACGTCGATCCCCAGCACCATGGACACGGCCAGCAGCCCGGCCGAGCACCAGACCTGGAGGGGGAAGGAGCCCTGGAGCGCCCCCGGCAGGGGCAGGAGGAAGAAGGGCGCCAGCGCCATCCAGAGGAGCGGCAGGGTTAGCAGAAAGACCAGCGCCGTGCGGAGCCGCAGCAGGCCCAGGCCCTTGCCGTACCGCCCGGCCAACTGGCCGGGCGGCAGATCCGGCGGCGGCTCCGGCGCCTTTCGGGGCTTCCGCTCCCGTGGACGGGGCGCCTCCTCGTCGTCGTCTTCCTCGTCCACGCCGGGGATGAGGCGCTCAAAGCGGACGGTCTCCTCTGAGACCTCCTTCCCCTCATCCTCAAACATCTTCTCGGCGTATGCATCCGCTTTCCGCTTCAGATGCTCGATGCCCGCCTGAAGGGGCGGCGTCTCGTCCTCGGGAAACTCCAGGACCTTTTCGGAGACGGGGGGCTTTTTGGGCTTCCCCGGCGGCGGAGGCGGGGGAAGCTCCTCCTCCGGAGCCTCCTCCCCCTCTGACGGCGCCTCTTCCGCAGGCGGGTCCTGGGCGCGCATGCCGGGAAAAGGCACCACGTTCTGAGGCGGAGGCGCATGCCGGGCCTCCGGCCAGGGGAGGTCGGGACCTCCGGCGGAGGGGGCGTCGTCCCTCTGCCCTCCGCCGCCGAACTCGGCCAGGATCTCCTCCAGGGAAAATTCCGGGCTGCTATTCAATTCATCGTCCCGGTCTTTTGACATATCGGACTTCCTTTTGCGTTTAATATCGGCCCAGCCGCTGGCGGACCGCCTCGTAGAGCAGGATGGCGGCCGCGGCGGAGGCGTTGAGGGAATTGAGCTTGCCCCGCATGGGGATACTGACCTTAAAATCGCAGCACTCGGCCACCAGACGGCCCATTCCGGCGCCCTCGCTGCCGATGACGATGGCGGCGGGACCCTTCAGATCCGCGTCATAGAGGCGGGTGGTACCGTCTGCCTCGGCACCGAAGACCCACAGGCCCTCCTCCTTGAGCTCTTTGAGGAGGGCGGGCAGGTTGGGCACCCGGGCCACCGGGACGTGGGCCACCGCACCCGCCGAAGTCTTGGCCACGATGGCGGTGAGCCCGGCGGAGCGGCGCTTGGGGATGATGATGCCGTGGGCGCCGGCGCACTCCGCGGTGCGGATGACCGCCCCCAGGTTGTGGGGGTCGGAGAGCTCATCGCACACCACCACCAGGGGGGGTTCTCCCTTTTCACGGGCGGCGCTGAGAATCGCATCCACCGTGGCATACGCCCGAACGGCGGCCATGGCGATGACCCCCTGATGGGAGTGGGTGAGGCTCATGCCGTCCAGCTTCCGCCGGTCGGCCTCCACCACCACAATGCCCTTGCCCCTTGCCGTGGAGGCGATGTGCCCCAAGGCCGCGTCGGTCTCTCCACGGGCGAGATAGATCTTATCGATGGGGGTCCCGGCCCGCAGCGCCTCGATCACGGCGTTGCGGCCTTCGATGATGCCGTCGGCCTCCGCCATGGGCTCCGGCCGGCCCGTCCGATGTTCTCTCATGCTGGCTTGTCCTGCCTTTCCATTCAATCAGCAAACAGTATACCATATTTGGTCGCCGATAAAAAGAGAGAATACGGACCCATTCACAGAAAGTTTACCGCCCGTTTTCTTGTTTTTTAAGGTGTGGTGTGGTAAGATACAGACAAACTTGTTATGAGAAAAGATAGCAGGCGAATTGTTTCCAAAAAGGAGGACACGCCTTTTGAATCAGAACAGCGGCGGTAAGGGCCCCTCATCCAATAAGAATATGATGGGCATTGTCTCCATCATCCTCTGGGCTCTTGTGATTACTCTGATGGTGAACTTCCTGTACACCTCTATGTCGACCTCAAAATCCACCAAGATCAGCTACAGCGAGTTTCTCCAGATGGTGCGGGAGGACAAGGTGGAGCGGGTACTGCTGGAGAGCAACAAGTACACCATCTATCCCAAAGGGGAAAAAAGGCCTTCGGCGTCCACGCCTCAGGAAACCTCTCAGCCGGAGGTGACCCCGATACCGGGGCTGGAAAATCTGGAGGAGGTGGCCGGCGCCGTCCGGTCTGAGCGCGGGGACGGCGACACTTATTACTGCGCCCCCATCGCGGATGACCGGCTGCTGGACATCCTGGACGAGCACGGCGTGGGCTATGAGGCTCCCTATATTGAGCAGCTCTCCCCCATCATCGAGTTCCTGCTCACCTGGATCCTGCCCACGGTGCTGATGATGGTGCTCCTCTCCTTCCTCTTCCGGAACATGTCGTCCAAGATGGGCGGCGGTCTGGGCGGCGTGGGCAAGGCCAACGCCAAGGTCTACGTGGAGAAATCCACCGGCGTCACCTTTAAGGATGTGGCCGGTCAGGACGAGGCCAAGGAATCCATGGTGGAGATCATAGATATTCTCCACAACCCGCAGAAGTATACCGAGATCGGCGCCAAGCTGCCCAAGGGCGCGCTGCTGGTGGGCCCCCCGGGCACCGGCAAGACGCTGCTGGCCAAGGCCGTGGCCGGCGAGGCCAACGTCCCCTTCTTCTCCATCTCCGGCTCCGACTTTGTGGAGATGTTCGTGGGCGTGGGCGCCTCCCGGGTCCGGGACCTCTTCAAGGAGGCCAGCAAGATGGCCCCCTGCATCATCTTTATCGATGAGATCGACACCATCGGCAAGTCCCGGGACAACCGGCTGGGCGGCAACGATGAGCGGGAGCAGACCCTGAACCAGCTCCTGGCGGAGCTGGACGGCTTTGACCCCAGCAAGGGCGTCATCGTCCTGGGGGCCACCAACCGGCCCGAGGTGCTGGACCAGGCCCTGCTGCGTCCCGGGCGCTTCGACCGGCGCATTACCATCGACCGGCCCAATCTGGCCGGGCGGCTGGCCACGCTCCAGGTCCACACCCGGAGGATCAAGCTGGCCGAGGACGTGGACCTCCGAAAGATCGCCCTGGCCACCGCTGGCACTGTGGGCGCAGACCTTGCCAATCTGGTGAACGAGGCCGCCCTCCGGGCGGTGCGTATGGGCCGCAAGACGGTGAACCAGGCGGATCTGCTGGCCTCCTTTGAATTCGTCATCGCAGGCAGTGAAAAGAAGAATTCGGTGCTCACTGAGTTTGAGAAAAAGCTGGTGGCCTATCATGAGGTGGGCCACGCGATGGTGGCCTATAAGCAGAAGAACGCCGAGCCGGTGCAGAAGATCACCATCGTCCCCCACACCGAGGGCTCTCTGGGTTATACCCTGCTGATGCCCGAAGAGGATAAGACGAACCTGCGTACCAGGGATGAGCTGATGGCCAAGATCACCGTCTCCATGGGCGGGCGCGCCGCCGAAGAGGTGGTGCTGAACACCATGACCAACGGGGCCTCTCAGGACATCCAGGAGGCCACCAATATCGCCCGAAACATGGTGGCCATGTACGGCATGAGCGAGGAATTCGGCATGATGGCCCTGGGCTCCGTCCGCAATCAGTACCTGGACGGCGGCTATGGGCTGGACTGTGCCCAGGAGACCGCGGCTCGCATGGACAAGGCGGTCAAGGACCTGCTGGACCAGTGTTATGGGGCCGCTGTGGCGCTGCTCCGGGACAATCTGGAGGACATGCACAAGGTGGTGGCCTATCTGCTGGAGAAGGAGACCATCACCGGCGGAGAGATGGTGGCCATCATCGAGGGCCGGGACCCCACCCAGGTGGAGGACGCCTATGCTTCCACCCGGGCCGTGCCCCAGGGCGATGAGCCTCCCGCCAGAAAGATCCATATCTTTGACGGGAGCCAGGACGCGGGGGAAACGCAGGAGCAGGAGTCGTTCCCCCAGGGGAGCGACCCAGGCTGGCCGGAGCCCGGCAAGGACGACGATGAGCTCTGATCAAACAAAAATACCGGGCCTGTCCACACGGACAGGCCCGGTATTTTTGTTCTTACAGCGCGGCGATGCGGCGCTCCACCAATTTGAGAAATTCCAGATCACTGGAAAAGGCGTCGGGCTCTCCGCCGCAGAGCCAGTCCACTGTGCCCTGCCAGGTGGCGTTCTGCCTGGTGAGGACATGGAGGATGAAGGTGGCCCGCTTTCCGGAGGCGGCGCTGACCTCCTCCGGAGACATAGCCCCCTCAGGCAGCACGCCGTCGCTGCGCTCGGGGAGCTTGTCGGGGGAGAAGGTGCGGATACGCTGGAAAGCCTGGGGAAAGTTCTGTGTCTCCAACAGCTCCTCCAATTGGAGGAGCAGCCCGCCCAGGTCCAGAAATGCCATGGGTGAGGTCAGGCGCTGGCTGTAAACTCGCCCGGAGACCCGGTTTCCGGCGATGTCGTCCACACATACGCGGATCAAGCCGTTTTGATGGTTCAGCTTCATGAGAAAAGGTGCCCCCTCTTGCGATCGATCGGTCAAAGACTGCTCAGCCGTTTTTCCAGCCAGTCCGGGTTGGACGCATGGCGGAGGGCGGTGTCCCGGGAGACCCGGCCCCCCCGGACCAGTTCCAGGATGCTCTGGTCCATGGTGATCATTCCCAGCGCCCCGGAGGTGGAGATGACGCTGTCCAACTGAAAGGCCTTGGACTCCCGGATCATGTTCCGCACCGCCGGGGTCACAGTCATGACCTCGAAGGCGGGAATCAGCGTACCGCCCTCGGCGGCGAGAAGCTGCTGGGAGACCACACCCTCCAGCGCCAGGGCAAGTTGTGTGCGGATCTGCCGCTGCTGCTCCGGCGGAAAGGTGTCCACGATGCGGTCCACCGTGTTGGCAGCTCCGATGGTGTGGAGGGTGGAGATGACCAGATGCCCCGTCTCGGCGGCGGTCACGGCGGCCTTGATGGTCTCGGCATCCCGCATCTCCCCCAGGAGAATGACGTCGGGAGCCTCCCGCAGGGCGGCGCGGAGAGCGGCCTCATAGGAACGGGTATCGGTGTAGAGCTCCCTCTGTGTGACCACGCTCTTTTTGTGCTGATGCAGGTACTCCAGAGGGTCCTCGATGGTGATGACATGGGCCTCCCGGGTGGTGTTGATGGTGTCCACCAGACAGGCCAGCGTGGTGCTCTTGCCGCTTCCCGCCGGACCGGTAAAGAGGACCAGACCGTGGGGAAAATTGGCGAAGGCCATCACGTTTTCAGGGATGCCCAGCGCCCTCCAGTCCGGGAGGGAAAAGGACACCACCCGGATGACCAGGGCCAGGGAGCCGCGCTGGCGGAGGGCGTTGACCCGGAAGCGGGAGAGGCCGGGGAGGGCGAAGGAAAAGTCGTCGTCTCCGGTCTCCAGAAAGCGTTCTATGGGGCGCGCGGCCAGAGAATAGAGCTCCTCCACCAGGACCCGGGTATGTTCGGGAAAAAGGCGCTCCCCCTCCCTGCAGATATGGCCGTTCACCTTGTAGGACACGGGCAGACCGGCGATCAGCAACACGTCGGAGGCCTCGCGTTGGACGGCTTCACGGAGGATTTCGTTGAGGGACATAGCAGACTCTCCTTCTACGCGCCCGGCAGGGCGCCGTTGAAAACAGGCAGATGCTCCCCCTCCAGATCCTCTCCCTCCTCCCGGGCGGGAACGACTTCCCAGGCCAGGATTGAGACGGCGCCGTCCTCCTCCCGGAGGAGGTGGATATAAAGGGATTGGGACTGGGTCATGGGAAGCGTAGCCTCCAGCTCCGGGTCGGTGTCCCGGCGGAATGCGTCGAGAAGTCCCGCGGCCTCGCTGTCCGCGGCATAGTAGGCTGAAACCGTATCCGCGTTGGTCCGGGAGAGGGCCAGATCGGCCCGGGCGGAGGTATAGGTGAGGGCGGAAAAGACCGCCAGGATCAGCACCAGCAGCACCGTGAGCACAGTGAGCACCCCCACGCCGATGGGGGAGGAACCTTTTTCTCTCATGAGGCAGCCTCCTCCTTCCGCACGGTCAGGGTGTAAAGCGGCACAGGATCTTCCATGGGAAAGCTGGAGAAGACAGATATCTGCACCAGAGCGCCCTCCTCGGAAAGTGAGACGCTGTACTCGGGTACCGAGGATTTCAGTAACGGGTCAAGGGTGGAGGTATCCGGCGTGCCATCTGTAAAATAGCTGCTGTAGACGGGCAGTCCGGCGCGATAGCGTTCGGCGGCGTCCTGGGCGATATAGACCGCCTCTGTGAGCTGGGAGCTCTCCCGGCTCATGATCCGGGCCTGAGAGAGCAGTGTGACGCAGACCACGGCGCACAGGGAGAAAATGATAAAGTCGCAGATGAGTTCAATGAGCAGAAGGCGGGAACGGGGCGTTGTCCTCACAGCGCACCCACCTCCTCCCGGAGCCCGCACCGGGGAGACAGTGAGACCGTGGCCCTCTCCCCGTTCGGGGCCGTAACGGTAAGGGTGAGGAGTCCGTCCTCAGAGGAAAGGGTCAGGCTCTGGAGATCTAGGACAGGGATGCCGTCCTCAGGCAGCAGGCCGGAGCCCGCCTCGGTATAGAGTTCCCGGAGCTGCCCGTCCAGGCAGTAGAGGATGGTCACGTAGTCGGTACCGTCCAGATGCTCTGTGAGGGCCAGCGCGTCGGAACCGCCGAAGGTGCCCACCGCCACGCGGCCGGTCCCATCCGCCTGACGGATCTGATTCACCAGATAGCTCAGAGCGGTGCGGCGGGTGAAGTTCCGGTCGGATTCAGCGGTGGTGGAGCGGTAGACGCCGCTGGAAAGGAGGGCAAGCCCCATGGCCAACACCGCAAAAAGGCCGCACAGGACAAAAACGGCGGCGGAGCGCAGGGCGCTGTGAGAACCATTCATAATGAGATCACGCGCTCCTTTCTGGAGAAGGATGGGGCGATGCGCGCCCGAGCCGGCGGGCGGACGGGACTCATACGCCGCTTAAGGGGACGATGGTAATGTCGGGCATCAGGTTGGAGGCAATATAGATGTAGTCCACACGGAAGCGGTCGCCATCCACAGAGACGCCGTAACGCTCTTCCAGATGGGACAGATCCTGCGGGTAAGCGCCCTCCAGAGCATAGCACTGCACTGCTGCCCGGCGGACAGACTCCTCCGCCAGCGCCAGCGCCTCCTGATCCGCCCGGGCGCCCAGCGTCCCGGCGAGCAGGAACAGGACCAGGGGGACACAGATCAGCAGCAGGAGAACGGGCAGGGCCCAAGTAAAAAACCGTCTCATAGCCTCAGCCTCCAATGGCGGAGAGGACCCCCAGCAGCGGGAGCATCACGGAGAGGAGGACCAGGCCCACCGCCGCGCACAGGACGATGACCAGAAGATACTCAAAGCGGGAGAGCAGACGGCTCAGGCGCTCATCGGCTTCGGCCTGGCAGCGCCGGGCCAGCTCGGCCATGGCCTCCTCAGACACGCCGGTGCGGAACCCGGCGGCGAGCAGCCCGGCCTGGAGACCGGTGAGTACGCCTGCGTCCTCCACCGCACAGGGAAAAGAGGCTCCCTCCGAGACACGGCGGCGGCAGTCCAGGAACCGTTCGGCCAGAGGGGAGCCCTCCAGCAGCTCGGAGGTCCGCTCCATGGCCTCGTCCAGGGGCAGTCCGCTCTGGAGCATCAGGGCCATGGCGGAGGAAAAGCGTCCGCGGGCCACGGCCTCGACCGTGGCGCCCCGGGAAAAGAGGCGGACGCCCCGCTCCCCGCGGAAAAAGAGGAGCAGCGCCACCGCGCCCGCCAGCAGAAGGCCGGAGAGGATATAGGCGATGATCTGACCGGTGGAGCCGGAGCTCAGCAGCGCGGCGGCCACCGGGGAAAGGCCGGCCCCCAATTGGGAAAATACCTGGGAAAAGACGGGCAGGACCCGGCTGACCAGCACCAGGAACACTAGGGCGATCAGGGTGGCCATGACGGCGGGATAGGTCACCGCCCGGCGGATGGCGTCCAGGGTGGCGGATTCCCGCCGGTAATAGTCCGAGAGGGCGGAGAGCACCTGGTCCAAGCGGCCGGAGAGCTGGCCGATCTCCACCATCCGGAGCAGATAGGGGGGAAACGTGCCGGCGGCCTCCATGGCGCTGGAGAGGGGGACCCCTTCCGAGAGCGGCCCCTGCAGCCGGGTGAGCGCCGCCTTCACTCTGGGGGGCTGGCCGTCCTCCAGCAGGAGGCCGGCGCACTCCGTCCAGGGGACGCCCGCCCGGCTGAGCAGGGAGAGCTGCCAGCACAGGACGGAGAGCTCGTCGGCGGTGAGGGATCTGGTTGTCCTGGAACTCTGTTCGTTCATAGCGCACCTCACAGTTGCCATATGGGACAGGAAAACGGGCGGCCTGCTGCCGCCCGGTCTCCCGGCTGCTTAATAGGCGTACTTCTGGCTGTAGTTGCTTTCGTCGGTGACATATTTCATGATGGAGTTGCTGCGCTTTCCGGTGGAGGTAAAGGTGGGGTCCATCAGGGTCCAGTTCTCCCCGTCGAAATAGATCACCTTGTCCACCCAGCCCACGCCCTCAATGTACACGTTGATCCAGGCGTGATAGATCTCCCCGGCATAGCCCACCACCAGCTTGCAGGGGATGTTCTGGCTGCGGAGCATGGCCGACATCACAGCGGCGTAGTCAAAGCAGATGCCCTTCTTGGCCTCCAGCACCTTGTCCACGTCGGGGAGGTAGCCGCTCTGCACGGTGGCGGCCTTGTCATAGTCATAAGTGAAGTGGTCCACCACGTAGTCAAAAACGGCTGTCACCTTGTCCAGATCGCCGCTCTTGTCCTTGCACAGTTCCGCGGCCATAGACACGGTCTGGGAGCCGGAGGTGTAATTTACAAACTGGTTGGGATAGAGGAAGGGGAGAAAATCGTTGCGCAGGGTCATGGTCACGGAGGTGGAGTAGGCCTGGGCGTATTTGGTGCCCGAGGTGTTCTCAAAGACCTTCACCGCATAGGTGCCGTCCCCCTCGGTAAGCGGAAAGGTCTCGGCCGTCCCGGCATTGTTGAGGTCATAGGTGTAGGTGGTGCCGCCGGACTTGGTGATCTGCACCTTGATGCGCACGCTCTTGCCGCCGGTGTATTTTACGATGAGGTAGCCCTCCGAGAGATTGGAGGCGTCTATGCTGGCCTTGGCGTTGGAATAGACGGTGACGCCGGTCTTGACGGCCTCTTTTTCGGGGAGGCTGGAGGCCTTTTCCGCCTTGGCCCGGTCCCCGGAAGCCCCCACCATCAGGGTGGAGAGGGCCACCATCAGCAGCGTCAGGGCCAGGGTACCGGCCCGGTGTACAAATCTGTGTCTCATGAAAGGGTTTCCTCCTCTGAAACATGGGCAATGAAATCAAAGTCTCTGGTGTAGTCAAAAATTTCATCCAGCACGCCCCGTACCACGATGCGGTGGTCGGAAATGCCGATGGGTGTGCAGGAGGTGATGGTGATGCAGGAATAGCCGGTGGTGGCGATGGGCCCCCAGTCGTCGGGCTCCACCACCCAGGTGTCGTCATAGAGATAGCGGTAAACGTGCTGGCTGTCGTAGAGGTAGAGATAATCTCCTTCCCCCAGCTGATCCACATAGTAAAAAGGGGCGTGGTCCGTGATGTTCCCGTTTTTGTCTAGGCCGTTCCGGTGGCCCGCCAGGGAGACGTTCCGGTTGCCCTCTCCAGGCAGCTGGGCATACTCATAGAGCCCCACACCCCGGTTCAGGGTGGCAGCGTCGGTGCCGTCGTGGACGGCCCGGGTAATTTGGATCGCCGGAAGATACAGGGTCAGGCTGTCCTCCACATAGGCCTTGCGCTCCGCCGTGATGACCCACTTCCCTACTGGCAGACCGTCCACCTCCTCCGGGATGGCGGATGCGGTAGGCTCCGGTTCCGGCGTGCCCTCCGGTACGGGCTCCGGCAGGGGGACGGCGGTGGGCGAGGGCGTAGGCGCGGGCTGGACCGGCTGGCCGCCGCGGGGCAGAAGCAGCGCCAGGGCGGCGATCAGGCACACCGCGGCGCATAGGACCAGGACGGCCACCCAAAACTGTTTGGAACGGAATTTCATAGTCTCAGCCCAGCTCCAATTCCCGGACGCGGACGGTCAGCTTCAGAAAGTTACGCCGATGCTGCTGGTAAAATGCGTTGACCACCCGATCCATGACCATGTTGCTGTCCTCAAAGTTGGCGGCGGGCAGCATGACGACAAACTGAGCCCCGCTGAATTTGGAAACCACGTCGCCCCTGCGCAGGCTGCGGACCAGCACGTCCTGAAGCTGCTCCATGGTGGAGGAGAGGACCTTGAGGGGCGGTACGCTCCCGTCCGGCAGGGAGACGGTGATCAGGCACAGATGGACGCAGGCGCCGCTGCGGACGGCCCTGCGGACCTCCAGCCGGTAGGCCTCCCGGAAAAAACCGTATTCACAGACAAAGGCGCCGGGCCGGGCGGCGGTCTCCTTCAGATCGGCCATAATGGCCCCCAGATCGGTCTCAAGGGTCTTTTCCGTGGCCATGATCTCGGTGTAGAGCGCGCGCAGCTCCTCCGAGGGACGCACTCCCAGATTGCGGTAGAGAAGGTCGGTGGCCTTCTCATAGTGATCCAGGGCGGCGGCGTCCTTGCCCTGCCGGAGGAGAGAACGGACGATCAGGGTGTGAAGGCCCTCGTCCAGATTGTCCAGACTGCTGGCCCGCTGGCAGACGAGCTGCATCTCGTCGAAGAGCTCGGCGCGGTCCAGTAGGGCGGCCAGGGCCTTCACGGCCTCTAGGTACAGCGTATGATAATGGACCGAGAGAGGGATCAGCCACATCTGATGGTTTAGCTTGGGCAGCAGATCGCCCTGATAAAGGGCCACCGCCTGCCGGTAGAGTTCTATGCGTGCGGCGTCGGGCAGATCTTCGTTGGAGGCCTGAAAGCAGAGGGCCTCGAACCGGTCGGCGTCCAGCTCACAGGTCACCGCAGGGTTCCAGGAGTAAGCCCCCCGCTGGGCCAGGATGGGTTGGATCTCGGGGCCAAAGAGGGGCTCCAGCATGGCGCGGATCCGGTACAGAAGGGTCTTGAGCGCATTGACCGGATTGGAGCTGTTGTCCTCCGGCCAGAAGAGCTCGATAAATTCCGACTGGGGCACAGGACGGTTCCGATGCAGGACAAGGTAGGCCAGGACGCTCCACAGCTTCAGGGAGCGATTGATATCATCCGTCAGGGTCGCGCCATTCATCTCCAGAGAGAAGCCGCCCAGCAGAGAAATCAACACGGGACCAGCGTAGACCGAGGGCTCGGCGGACTTTTTCATGCGCAGGGCCTCCTTTTCCAACTGCCCTTCCGGCAGATATTGATACAGATTTAATTATAACGCAATCACCGGCCGGATGGAAGCATCTTTTTTTCGGAAATGAGGGGAAACAGGAGAAAACACGAATTTTGGTCATTTTTACAACGGAAAATGGGGGGCACACCTGCTGTATAACGGGTGAGAGCCTTGCTATTCCGACCTTGGTGATGTAAAATAAGGAAAATCATCACAACAACGACGGAGGCACCGACATGGAGCGGACCTATTCTCTCATACATCCGGATCTTCTTACCATTACAGAGGGAGAGCGGACCTGGAGGGGCGCCGACCAGGAGTGGTTTGGCGACGAGTGGCAGCGAAAGGCCGGCTGCGCGCCTACGGCGGCGGCTATGCTGGTGAGCTATCTGGCGCAGACCCGCCCCCCTTGCCGGCCGCTCTATCCCTCCGGGAGCTGGGAGCGGATGGATGTGACGGCCCTGATGGACGAGCTGTGGGCGCATGTTACGCCGGGGAAAAAGGGGGTCAACACCCTGCACCTCTTCACCAAGGGCTTTGTCGGCTTTGCCGCGCAGAAGGGCGTGCAGATATCCCTACGGACTTTGGATATCCCGCGGTTCAAGCTGGCCCGGCCCACCGTGGACCAGTGCGCCGCGTTCCTGCGCTCCGCGCTGGAGGCGGACTCTCCGGTGGCCTGGCTCAACCTGCACAGCGGAGAGGCCGAAGGGCTGGACGACTGGCATTGGGTGACGGTGATCGGCCTGGAGGAACACAGCGACGGTCCCCTTCTGTGTACGGTTTTGGACGGCGGGCGGGAGATCACAGTGGACTTTCGGCTCTGGTTCCGGACCACCAAGCTGGGCGGCGGACTCGTGGCGCCGGCGGGGGGCTGAGCCGGGATGCGGGCGTGGTTGGCGGCCCACTGGGCGGTGGTGGGGCTCTGGGTGCTTTTCCTGAGCGCTGTGGATTTCGCCCTCATGGGAGTGGATAAGTGGAAGGCGAAGCGGGATGCCTGGAGGATCCCGGAGCTCACCCTCTGGGCCTTTGCCCTGCTGGGCGGCGCGCCGGGCGGGTATTTGGGCATGCGCTGCTTCCACCACAAGACGCGGCATTGGTATTTCAAATTTGGATTTCCTGTTCTGGCGGTCCTGGACCTGGCCGGACTGGTTTGGCTGGCGCTGGGGTAGGGCCGCCGATTTTTCCGGATTTCTATAGATTCGCGTTTAGGGCTGGGCCCGGACTGACGTAGGGGGAGCGCGCTTTGCAGAGGATCGAGGTCACAGCCATACGGGAGCACCCGGAGTTCGTGGATCAGGCGGCGGAGCCGGTCCCTGGGATGTCACCGGATGGATAAAGATTTCTCCTTGACAATCTCCAGATGAACTGTTATGATGGAGAAGCTGTTTTGATGTATGAAATGATTGGCGCCCTCCCCTAATCGTTTATACGGATTGGGGAAGGGCGCCTTTTTGTCTCACAAAACAAGTTCTTTTTAGGAGGTATCCGATTATGTATCAGGGTACTGTGAAGTGGTTTAATGCGGAGAAGGGCTTCGGCTTCATCTCCAATGACGATGGCGGCGAGGACGTGTTCGTCCACTTTTCCGCCATTCAGACGGATGGCTACCGCCAGCTCGCCGAGGGTCAGAAGGTCACCTTTGACACGGAGCCTGATCCCCGTGGGAACCGGGGCCTGCGCGCCGTGAACGTGATCCCCGGCTGAAAAGGCAGCAAACAGAAAGAGGGCCGGACCCCAACGGGGTCCGGCCCTCTTTCTGTTTGCCCCCGGAAAGGCGGGAACGCCGCCCCTCAGAGCTCTACCACCGAGCCTGTGGAGAGCGCGTGGAGCCGCTCCCCCAGCACGGGGCGCATCAGCTCGAAGGCGGGGGTGCCGGTACAGTGTCCGGTCCAGATCTCACCGATTCCCAGCTCCAGGAGCCGCCGGCCCAAAGCGGCCGCCTCCTCCGGCGGCACCCCCAGGGAGGCGGCGCCGGAGGCGCCCATCAGATGGAAGCCGCCCAGAAAGGCCCGGACAGGGAGGCCCGGGAAGGCGGCCATGGCCTCCTCCGTCACCGTATCCGCTCCGGCGTGGGAACAGCTGCTGAAAAGGATCAGGCCGGAGGTGGTGACGAAGACCAGACTCTGCTCGTGGGCAAAGTCGTCAGGGCTCAGCCCGGACCCGGTTTGGCGGTACATATGCACCCGCTCTCCCCGGCTCTCCAGGCCCGGCGTATTGTGGGGCAGGAGCCAGACGCCGGGAAAAAGCTCGGTGCGCGCCGTGACATAGTGAAGCCGCGCTCCGTGGGAGAGGAGCTCCTGGGGCACGCCCAGATATTTTCTGGCGTCGCCCCGCAGGACATAGCTGGGCTGCGCGGCCTCCTCCCGCAGATAGAGGGGCGCGGAGGGGTTGCGCTGGAAAAAGGCGCAGAAGCCGCCGGAGTGGTCGTAGTGCCCGTGGGAGAGGACGGCGGCGTCCACACGGGACAGATCGACGCCCAACCGGGCGGCGTTGTCCAGCAGGGCAGCGGAAGAGCCGGCGTCCAGCAGGATGCTGTGTCCCTCGTGCTCAATCACGAGGGAGAGACCGTGCTCACAGAGGAGCCCCTCCGGGGCGGTGTTCTCCATCAGGACCGTTACCCGCACGGCGCTCACTCCCCCTTCTTCCTGAGTTTTTGTTTCTCCCCCTGCTCATTAACGAGGTAGGTGTTGTCCAGATGAGCCTGGAGGCTCTGGCGGATCGAGGCGCGGTATTCGCCCCGCAGCGCTTCCCGCTCCGCAGCCTCCCCGGCGGTGAGAGCCCGCTCCCGGGAGAGTCGGGAGAGCTCGTTGATACGGTCGATCTTGTGCTGTTCCATAGGGTTCCCTCCTTCTCAAATATACCGTTCGATCAGGATCATGGTCCGCCCCTTCTTGGAGGGGCCGGATACCGTGCTGAGCACGCATTTGCCCAGCCCCCGGCAGACGAGTACATCTCCCTCCCCCACAGGACGGTCCGGCTTGTCGCACTCCCTCCCGTTGAGCATCAGCTTTTTTGATGAGATGAGATCGGCCATTTTGGAGCGGCTCATGGAAAAGCCGGAGGCGGCCACCGCGTCCAGGCGCAGAGTGGCCACGGTATCCCGGATCTGTTTGACCTGCCTGACCGGCGGCGTGAGATCCGCCGGGGCCATGGGAGAGACCCGGACCCGCTGCCGCCCCACCTGATCCAGCTGGGAGAGGAGCACGTGCTCCAGCTCCCGGAGCAGAACGGCCTGACAGCCCTCCTCCCCCACCAGCAGATCCCCCACCTTTTCCCGGGTGATACCCAGGCCCAGAATGGAGCCCAGATAGTCCCGGTGGGTGAGGCCGCCGCCCGGCGGGCAGGCGATGCGCACCGCGGAGAGGGGACAGTCCGCATCCAGCCGCCAGTCCTCGGGAGACATCCAATCCGGGAGAAAGACGCACAGCTTTCGCTCCGCGTCCCCGAAGCCGCCCCAGAAGAGGTGTGCCGGGTGGCCGGAAGCGGCGATGAGCCGCTCCGCGGCGGCCTGCTCCGCCAGGGAGAGAAACTGCGTGTGAGCGGGGATGTTTCGGGTGCGGCACAGCTCCAGCTTGTCCAGCGCCCTGGCAAGGAGAAGGCGCTCCTCGGGGTCTGCGGAGAGCTTTCCCAGCAGTTCGGTCTTGTTCATGGCGTCATTCCTTTATAATATCGGCAAAGCCGGCGCCCACCAGTCCGGCCAGATCCCCCGGGGCAAGCTCCACCTGACAGCCGATTTTGCCCGCGCTGACCAGGATGGCGGCCTGGTCGGCGGCTCGCTGGTCCAGCACGGTTTTGAACCGCTTTTTCATCCCGATGGGGGAACAGCCGCCCCGCACATAGCCGGTGAGGGGGGTGAGTTCCTTGACATGGATCATCTCAATGGACTTTTCTCCCACTGCCCTGGCCGCCTTTTTCAGGTCCAGCTCGGCCAGCACCGGCACCACAAAGACATAGTTTGCCTTTGTGGCGCCCCGGGTCACCAGAGTTTTGAACACGGAGGCGGGATCGCGCCCCAGCACGGCGGCCACTGTGGCCCCGTCCACCGCCATACCCCCCTGGTGAGGGTACTGGTGGGGCGTATAAGGGACTTTTTTCTGCTCTAAAAGGCGCATGACGTTGGTTTTTTCTTCCGACATGGAAATTCCTCTTTTCTATGGCTTGACGGAGATCAGTCGCCCTTGCCAAAGAGCTTTTGGAAAAAGCCCCCGCGTTTTTCTCCGCCCTTTCCCGGGGCCTTGCCGGACAGCGCCCGTAGACAGGCGGCGGCCTCTTTCACACCTGCGTCGGCGGCCTTCCGTAGCCAGAATCGCGCTTGCTCCGGGTCGGCGCGGAGGCCCTTCCCGTCCCGATACCACTTGCCAAGGATGAACATGGCGTCCTCATCCCCCAGCCGGGCGGCCTTCTGGTAGAGCTCAGCCGCCCGGGCTATGTCCGTGGCGGTCCCCCGGCCGGACGCATAACAGTCGGCCAGATGATAGACGCCGGCGGGAAAATCCTGCTCTGCGGAGCGGGAAAACCACTGAAAAGCCAGAGCATCGTCCCGTTCCACACCGGAGCCGGTATAGTAGAGGCTGCCCAGATTGCTCTGGGCGGCGGCGTCCCCCTGCTCCGCAGAGCGGCGGTAGAGCTCCGCCGCTTTTGAAAGGTCCTGCGCAAGACCGTGGAAGCCGTTTTCATAGCACAGGCCCAAATTGCACTGGGCGGGGGCATAGCCCTGCTCCGCCGCCCGGCGGAGCAGCTCCAGGCCTCTTTTCTCGTCCTTCTGCATGCCGCTTCCATCAAAACAGCACCGGCTGAGCAGACTCATGGCGCGAGACTGCCCCTTTTCCGCGGCCTTTTGCAGCCATATGACCGCCTGGGCGGGGTCCCTGTCTACGCCGATGCCCCGCAGGTAGCAGAAGCCCAAGTTGCACTGGGCATAGGTGTAGCCCATCTCCGCGGCCTTGCGGTAGAGCGCGGCGGCTTTGGGCTTGTCCTCGGGGAGGCCCTGTCCCAGCTCACAGCACAGGCCCAGACTGGCAATGGAGGGAGCGTAGTCCTGCTCTGCGGCCCGGCGATAGAGCTCCACAGCCTTGGCGTCATCGGCCTCCACGCCGTCGCCGTTTTGATAGCAGTCTCCCAGCAGATCCAGTGCCCGGGGGAATCCCCTCCGGGCGGCCCGGTCCAGCCACTCCACGGCCCGGCCGCAGTCCACCTCTGTCCCAATGCCGGTGAGGTAGCAATAGCCCAGATTACACTGCGCGGCCAGATCTCCTCGCTGGGCGGCCTGTGTATAGAGGGCTATGGCCCTGGCCTTGTCCTCCGGTACGCCTTCGCCCCGCTCATAGCACAGCCCCAGACTGCACAGGGCGGGGGGATACTCCAGGTCCGCCGCCTTCTGATACCACTGCACGGCCTTTTCGGCGTCCGCCTCCACGCCGTCACCGTCCCGGTAGCAGCTTCCCAGCAGGCTCATGGCCCGGGCGGAACCCTGCTCCGCAGCCCGCTCCAGCCAGGGAATGGCCTGCTCGGGGGCCGGGTCCATGCCGATGCCCGTGAGACAGCAGTACCCCAGGTTGCACTGGGCAGAGAGGTTCCCCCGTTGGGCAGCCTGGGTATAGAGGGCCACGGCCCTGGTCTTGTCCTCCGGCACGCCCTCGCCCAGCTCATAGCAGAGACCCAGCCCGCACAGCGCGGGGGGATACCCCTGATCGGCGGCCAGTTGATAAAGCCGTGCCGCCTCGGCGTCGTCCCGGGGGACGCCGTCGCCATCCCGGTAGCAGTCGGCCAGGATGCTCTGAGCCCGGGGAAAGTCCAGCGCGGCGGCCCGCCGGAGCCACGCCGCCGCTTGGGCGGCATCCTTCTCCACCCCATCCCCATTTAAATAGCACACAGCCAGATTGCATTGGCCCGGCGCATAGTCCCGCTCTCCTGAGCGGCGGTAGAGGTCGGTGGCACGCTTGAGGTCAACCTCTACCCCGGTGCCCATCTCGTAGCAGAGCCCCAGATCACACAGGGCGGGGGGATAGTCCTGTGCGGCCGCCTTCCGGAACCACTCCACCGCTTTTTGCGCATCCGCCGGTGTGCCGTCCCCGTCCCGGCAACAGCAGCCCAGCAGCCGCTGGGCCCGGGGAAAGTCCTGCTCCGCGGCCTGTGTGAGCCACCGGACAGCCTGGACGTCGTCTTCCTCCACCCCGATGCCGGTGAGGTAGCAATAGCCCAGATTGCACTGCCCGGGGGCATAGCCCAGCTCAGCTGCCTTGGTGTACCAGCGCACGGCCTGGGCCTTGTCCTCCTCCAGACCGGCCCCCATCTCATAACAGAGGCCCAGCTCGCACACGGCGGGGGGATAGTCGTCCTCCGCCGCCTGGCGGAAAAGCGCCGCCGCTCCGGCCTGATCAGCCCCCACACCGTCGCCGTCCCGGAGACAGCAGCCCAGGATATACCGCGCCCGGGCGAAGTCCTGCCCGACGGCCTTTTGCAGCCACGCCACCGCCCGGGCTTCGTCCTTTTCCACGCCGATGCCATTGAGAAAACACACGGCCAGATTGCATTGGGCCGGGGCGTAGTCCTGCGCGGCGGCCTTTTGATAGAGCTCCGCCGCTCGGACCAGGTCTTGCTCCACGCCGTCGCCATTTTCACAGCAGAGGCCCAGATTGCACTGGGCGGGGGGATACCCCTGCCCGGCGGACGCCTCATAGAGCGCCATGGCCCGGGGCTGGTCCTGGGCCAGGCCGGAGCCGGTCTTGCAGCAGTCGGCCAGGATGCATTGGGCCCGGGCGAAGTCCTGGGCGGCAGCCCGCTCCAGCCACTCCACGCCCTGGGGGGCGTCCGCCTCCATGCCGATGCCATTGAGGCAGCACACGGCCAGGTTGCACTGGGCGGGGGCGTAGCCCTGCTCGGCGGCCTTTCGATAGAGCTCCACCGCCCGGGCCGGGTCCTGGTCCACGCCGGTGCCGTTCTCCCAGCACACACCCAGGATGCTCTGGGCCCGGGGGAAATTCTGCTCCGCCGCCTTTGTCAGCCAGTGGACGGCCTCCTCCGGGTCGCGGGGCACGCCGATGCCATTGAGACAGCATACGCCCAGATTACACTGGGCGGGCGCGTGGCCCTGCTCGGCGGCCAGAAGATAGTATTCCGCCGCCTTGACCGGGTCCTGATCCACACCGGAGCCGTTTTCCCAGCACAATCCCAGGCTGCATTGCGCCCCCGCATAGCCCTGGTCGGCGGCCTGGGTATAGAGCTCCACAGCCCTGACCTGGTCCTCCTCCACGCCTGTGCCCATCTGATAGCAGCGGCCCAGGGCCTCTATGGCCCGGAGGTCGCCGGACTCCGCCGCCAGGGAGAACCAGTGGGCGGCCTGAACCATGTCGCTGTCCACCCCGTCCCCCTCAGCGTACCGCACGCCCAGGTCGTACTGTACGGAGGTATCTCCCAGCTCTGCCTGCTCCAGCATGGCCTGAAAGTCCTGCTGGGCCTTCTGCACATTCTGCATGGCTTTGAGAATGAGCTGCGTATTGACAAAGACGACGTCCTGGGGATTGGAAAACTCCTTCTGCTCCCCGCGGTCGTCGGATTTGGAATCCATCTGCTCCACCTGCTTTCTATGTATAGGAGTAAGAGGAACGCAGACCACGCCGCGCCTACAAAATCTATTTTACAACGAGAGCACGTGCAACACAAGATAAAAAGGGATGCCCGGCGGATCGTGCCCGGGAATCCCGGTAGGAGGAAAGCCGGGGTGGGGTAGAAGAAAAAATAACCCCGTTTGGCGACAAACCCTCGCCACCAGGCGAGGATTCGTGCCGCAAGAGGGTGCTCGGAACCGGGAGAGGCGGTTAAGGCCCAGATTTCCGGAAATAGAAAAGGCTGCCCGCAGAGCAGCCGCCAAGCCGGAGCAAGGGCGCGGGTTAATAACATCTTTTTGCTCAGAGAATAAAAAGATGTCGGAGCAAAGCGGGCTTTGCTCCGACATGGCACGCCCGAGAGGAGTCGAACCTCCGGCCTACCGCTTAGGAGATGGACCCAGTGCATATATTCCCTATCAACAGGGATAAAGAAAATGCAGTTATATCAAGGCTTTTCTCCATGTTCTCTATAAACCTTGTACAAGCAAAATCAAGCAAAAACAAAGGATTTTAGCCCCCTATTGTTTGCACTCTGTTTGCAAAGGCGCGAAATTTGGCGTTAGCCAAAAGTTCAATTCCCGTCGAGACTTAATTATATTCATGGTATCGTGGACATAGTTTACCATACATAGAGGTTCATTACAAGAGGTATTGAGCCAGTGAAAGTGCCTGTTTTATCTTTCTCAGGAAAGGTAAAGCAGGCACTTTTTTTCATATCTAAACTTAGAAAGAAATGAGGTGAAATCATGAATACACAGATTATTGCCATAGCCAACCAAAAAGGTGGTGTCGGCAAAACAACCACTTGTGCCAATCTTGGAATTGGTCTGGCGCAGTCCGGGAAGAAAGTCCTTCTGATTGACGGAGACCCACAGGGAAGCCTGACCATCAGCTTGGGCAATCCTCAGCCTGATAAGCTGCCCTTTACACTGTCAGACGCTATGGGCCGTATTTTGATGGATGAACCAATTCGTCCCGGCGAGGGTATCCTGCACCACCCTGAGGGCGTAGACCTGATGCCTGCGGACATCCAGCTATCTGGTATGGAGGTATCTCTGGTAAACGCTATGAGCCGAGAAACCATTCTGCGACAATATCTGGACACGCTGAAGGGGCAATACTCCCATATCCTTATTGATTGCCAGCCCTCCCTGGGTATGCTTACGGTCAATGCACTGGCTGCCGCTAATAGGGTTATAATCCCCGTCCAGGCAGAGTATCTTCCAGCTAAAGGTTTGGAGCAGCTTTTGCAAACTATCAATAAGGTTCGCAGACAAATCAATCCCAAGCTGCAAATTGATGGGATTCTGCTGACGATGGTAGACAGCCGAACCAATTTTGCCAAAGAAATCTCCGCTCTTCTGCGCGAAACCTATGGCAGTAAGATCAAGGTGTTTACATCAGAAATTCCTCATTCTGTCAGGGCTAAAGAAATCAGTGCTGAAGGAAAAAGCATTTATGCCCATGATCCTAATGGCAAAGTGGCTGAGGGCTACAAAAATCTGACGAAGGAGGTATTGAAACTTGAAAAGCAGCGCGAAAAAAATAGAGCTGGCCTCAGTAGATGACCTGTTTTCTACAGAAGAAAGTCGGCAAGACGAGCAACTGGAAAAAATTCAGGAAATTCCCCTATCTGAACTGCATCCGTTCAAGGATCACCCCTTCAAGGTCAAGGATGATGATGCAATGATAGAAACCGCAGACAGCATCAAAAAGTATGGTGTGTTGGTTCCTGCGATTGCCAGACCACTGCCTGATGGCGGTTATGAGCTGGTAGCCGGTCACAGACGCCGCAGAGCCAGCGAATTGGCCGGAAAAGAAACCATGCCTGTCATTGTGCGCGACTTGGATGACGATGCTGCCACAATTATTATGGTTGACAGCAATTTGCAGCGAGAAAATCTGCTCCCCAGTGAAAGGGCTTTTGCCTACAAAATGAAGCTGGAAGCCATTAAACATCAAGGAGCAAGAACAGACCTGACTTCTGTTCAAGTTGAACAGAAGTTGAGCGCCAGAGACCAGGTGGCAAAAGAAGCCGGTGAACGAAGCGGTATCCAGGTAATGCGATATGTTCGTTTGACTGAACTGATTCCAGAGCTTTTGGATATGGTGGATGAAAAGAAAATCGCATTTAACCCAGCCTATGAACTCTCTTTTTTGAAACCGGACGAGCAGCAAATGCTGGTGGAAACAATGGACTATGAGCAGGCTACCCCTTCTCTCTCTCAGGCTCAGCGAATGAAAAAGTTCAGCCAGGAAGGGAAATTGTCAGAAGATGTGATGCTTGCCATCATGTCAGAGGAAAAAAAGGGTGATCTGGATAAAGTGACCTTGAGCAGCGATACCTTGCGAAAGTATTTCCCCAAAAGCTATACACCGGCCAAAATGCAGGAAACCATTATTAAACTGCTGGAACAATGGCAGAAAAAACGCCAACGAGATCAGGAACGATGAAGGGAGAGCCTATGAAAGATATTGCAGCAAGGGAACTGAAAGGCCACAACATTCTTGCAGTGGAGCGATTTTGGGACAGCACTTTCTGGATGATTGAGTTTACTGTCTTGCGCCCTACTGCTTATGGAGAACCTGGTGACGAAATGAGGCTTTTTCTCACAGAGGACGGGTATCAGTCAGCTCTGCAAAGCCAGCAGCGTCGAGAAATCAAAATTAAGAGATATGCCCATGTTATTGAGGGGCATATCCTCGACTTCAAGCCTAAAAAACACCGTCGTTCATAACCGATACAACGAAAGGAAAGGAATGAATATGTGTACTGTAAGAGAAATCCGAGAAGCTATTCAAGAAGATTGCCGCTCACAGCGTGATATGGAATCCACCGAGATTGACCGTGTTTTTCAAACCTTACCATTTTCTCAGGAAAGGGATCTGTTTGATAAACCACCAATGCCAAAACGCCCCTACCGACGCAAGAAAAAAAGATACAGACAGACCCTAACCGCTGCCACAATTCTTTTATGAATTGCGGCTTTTTTCATACCTGAGAAATGAAAGGAGTGAAGTAAATGGCTGTTTTTCGTGTAGAACGCACTGGCGATTACACGGTTATGAGCAATTTTCATCTAAAAGACAAACGACTTTCTTTGAAGGCAAAGGGTCTCTTGTCGCAGATGTTATCTCTGCCTGATGACTGGGATTATACGCTGTCAGGACTCAGCTATATCAATCGAGAAAGCAAAGATGCAATCCGCTCTGCTGTCAATGAGCTTGAAACAGCCGGATACATTCGGCGCAGACAGACAACTGATGCTTCTGGTAAATTCGCAGCCAATGAGTATACCATTTTTGAGCGTCCCATCGAGGGAGAACCGATGTTGGATAAGCCGTTGTCGGAAAACCCGATAACGGTAAACCCGTCAGCGGTAAATCCGTTACCGGAAAATCCAACACAATTAAATACTAAGAAATCAAATACCCAAAAACAAAATACTCATGGATCAAATACCGATTCCATTCCCTTCCGGGAAACAGCGGCGGTAATACCGCCGGAACGGAAAGGAAGGGATGCGATGTCTGTCACAGAGATAGAAAATTATCGGGAATTGATTTTGGAGAATATCGAGTATGATTGTCTGAAGCAGCGTTATCCTCTCTACCTGGATGACCTGAATGAGATCGTAGAGCTGTTGGTAGAAACGGTCTGTGCCAAACGAAAGACCACCCGGATCTCTGGTGCGGACTTTCCTCATGAAATTGTACGCTCCCGCTTTTTGAAGCTGGACAGCTCTCACATCGAGTTTGTCATGGACTGTCTGCAAAAGAACACCACCCAGGTACACAACATCAAGCAGTACCTGCTTGCAGTGCTGTTCAACGCTCCTACCACCATGAATAACCACTACACTTCACTGGTAAATCACGATATGCACGCAGGCGGCTGGTAATCAGCCGCTTTTGTATTACACCAAAGGAGGCACAGCATGAATCAGATTGAAATTTTCAATAGTCCAGAGTTCGGAAGCATTCGCACTTTGGAACAGAATGGCAAAGTATTATTTTGCGGTACAGATGTGGCAACAGCGCTGGGATATACCAATCCACGCAAAGCCGTCCGCGACCATACCAGGGGTGGAACGAAATGTTCCATAGGGGTCCAGACTGGGAAAAAGGCAGATGGAAGCCCCGCGGTACAAATGGTCGAAATGCTCTTTATCCCCGAAGGTGATCTATATCGTCTGATCGCCCATAGTAAACTGCCGTCAGCGGAACGGTTTGAACAATGGGTGTTTGATGAAGTTCTACCTGCCATTCGCAAGCACGGAGCCTATCTCACAAAAGAGAAGTTGTGGGAGATAGCCACTTCTCCGGAAGCTCTGATAAAGCTCTGCTCCGAGCTGCTTGCTGAGCGGGAAGAAAATGCGTCGCTACGAGAGGAAAATGCCCTGCTGGAGAGTAAGGCAGCCTTTTATGATTTGTTCATCGACCTCAATCACAGTACCAACCTCCGCACCACCGCCAAAGAGTTGCTTGTCCCGGAGCGTCGGTTTGTCCGTTTCCTTCTGGAAAAGCGTTTTGTGTACCGCACCGCATCCGGTAATGTACTGCCCTATGCAAAGCCAGCCAATGAAGGACTGTTTTGTGTCAAAGACTACTGCAATCACGGGCATATCGGCTCCTATACGCTGATAACCCCGCAAGGCAAACTCTACTTTGCTCAGCTGAGAGACATGATTTTGATGGTTGTATGAGAGTGGGAAAGGAAGTGAGTTTTATGCCAGAAGGCAAAACAATCGGTCAGCTGATGGAAGAAATGCGCCAGAAAGCTGGAGCGCAGAACTATCACGGCCATGACTACATGGATCTCCAGCGATTTGCTGAGAACACCCGGCACATGATTATTTTTGATGTGCTGACGCATGACTCCCCGGTGGGCTGGAAAGGTGAACGAACCCGCCTGTTTTTGTCAGATAAGGGCTATGAAAAAGCTCTGGACAGTCAGGCAAAGGGACAGATCAAGATTCTCAGTCATGCAAAGGTCAGAAATGGAGATTTGCTCTATGACCGTTCTGAGCAAATTCGTTGAGGGCGGTTCGATGAAGAAATACCTTCTCCGGCGGCTGGTGGTCCCGCCTTAGAAATAAATGCACCACCCCTGCACATTTTGTGGAAAGGAGGCGATGAAAATGCAGGAAGAAGTGGAAAACAGGACTTTAACGCTGGTTGTCAGCGGAACAAAGTTCACCGGCAGGCTGCTCAAAGCCGCCATCAGCAAGTACCTTGCCCACCGCAAGGAAAAGAAGCTGCAAAAGCAGAGAAGCCGTGACGCCCCTGTGACACCCCACGGCAAACAGACCGTCAAGCAGCTCATTGGTCAGAATCAGGGGATCTCCAATATCGAGATCACAGACCCCTCCATCAAGGAATTTGAGAAGATCGCCCGGAAATATGGTGTGGACTATGCGGTGAAGAAAGACCGCAGCAGCTCCCCGCCCAAATACCTGATCTTTTTCAAAGGCCGTGACGCCGATGCGCTGACCGCTGCATTTACCGAGTACACCAGCAAAAAGGTCAAGAAGGCCGAGAAAACGGAACGCCCGTCTGTGCTGGCAAAACTCAGTCAGTTCAAAGAGATGGTCAAAAATGCCGTGGTGGACCGCACCAAGCGAAAGGAGCTGGAACGATGAAAAAGCAGCTTGACATCAAAAAGCTCGTTTTGCTGAACCTGCCCTATCTCCTGATGGGGCTGTTTGCTACCAACTTCGGGGAGGCATGGCGGCTGGCACAGGGGGCAAATGCTTCAGAGAAATTCCTTTCCCTGTTTGCTGTCCTGCCTGGGGCGCTGCAAAGTTTCTGGCCCAGCCTGCACCCGTTGGATCTGCTGGTGGGGCTGTGCTGCGGTGCTGGCCTGCGTCTGGCGGTGTATCTCAAAAGTAAAAACGCCAAGAAGTACCGTCATGGCATGGAGTATGGTTCTGCCCGTTGGGGAACCAGTGAGGATATTGCTCCCTACATCGACCCGGTGTTCCAGAACAATGTCATTCTCACAAAAACCGAAAGCCTGACCATGAACAGCCGCCCCAAGGACCCAAAGACCGCCAGAAACAAAAATGTGCTGGTGATCGGCGGCTCCGGTTCCGGTAAGACCCGTTTCTGGCTCAAACCAAATCTGATGCAGATGCACAGTTCTTATGTGGTCACAGACCCGAAGGGAACCATTTTGGTGGAGTGCGGAAAAATGCTCCAAAGGGGCGCACCCAAGCTGGGGAAGGACGGAAAGCCAATGAAGGATAAACACGGCAAGGTCATTTATGAGCCTTACCGCATCAAGGTCCTCAATACCATCAACTTCAAGAAGTCCATGCACTATAACCCTTTCGCCTATATCCATAGCGAAAAGGACATCTTGAAGCTGGTCACGACGCTGATCGCCAATACCAAAGGCGAAGGCAAGGCCGGAGACGATTTCTGGGTCAAGGCAGAAACGCTTCTCTATTGTGCGCTCATTGGCTATATCCACTATGAGGCTCCGGTGGAGGAACAGAATTTCTCCACCCTTATTGAGTTCATCAACGCTATGGAAGTCCGGGAGGATGACGAGGAGTTCAAAAATCCCGTGGATCTGATGTTTGACGCATTGGAAGCCGAGAAGCCGAACCACTTTGCGGTGCGCCAGTATAAGAAATATAAGCTGGCGGCAGGAAAAACAGCCAAGTCGATCCTAATTTCCTGTGGTGCGCGTCTTGCCGTGTTCGACATTGCAGAGCTGCGTGAGGTCACGGCTTATGATGAGCTGGAGCTAGACACTCTGGGAGATAGGAAAACTGCCCTATTCCTCATCATGAGTGATACTGACGACAGCTTCAACTTCCTTATTTCCATGTGTTATACCCAGCTTTTTAACCTGCTCTGCGAAAAAGCCGACGATGTGTATGGCGGCAGGCTCCCGGTCCATGTGCGCTGTCTCATTGACGAGTGCGCCAACATCGGCCAGATCCCCAAGCTGGAAAAGCTGGTTGCCACCATCCGAAGCCGTGAGATTTCCGCCTGTCTGGTGTTGCAGGCACAGAGTCAGCTGAAGGCGATCTATAAGGATAACGCAGATACCATCATCGGCAACATGGATACTTCCATCTTCCTGGGCGGTAAGGAGCCAACCACCCTCAAAGAGCTGGCTGCCGTGCTGGGCAAGGAAACCATCGACACCTACAACACCGGAGAGAGCCGTGGGCGTGAAACTTCCCACTCTCTCAACTATCAAAAGTTGGGGAAAGAGCTGATGAGCCAGGATGAGCTTGCTGTTATGGATGGCGGCAAGTGTATTCTCCAGCTGCGCGGTGTGCGTCCTTTTCTTTCGGACAAGTACGACATTACCAAGCACCCCAATTTCCAGTACACTGCCGACGCGGATGATAAGAACGCTTTTGACATTGAAGCATTCCTGTCCGCAAGGCTGAAACTCAAGCCCAATGAGGTCTGCGATGTATATGAAGTAGACACAGAGGGCGCTTAACTTCGTTCCGCTTTTGAAGGGAGTGATCTTATCTATTCGCCGCACCTGCCCTCTAATGGGCCATTGGCGTACAAAGCGGACAATCCCAAGAAAAAAATAATGAAAAAGGAGGACAGCCGGAATCATGCCCCCGGAAACCGGGCGGCAGATTGTTCCGGCTTTTGTATGCCTATGAAACATGACAAACCTATTTTTTAATCAGATTCCGGCAAACAAACTATATGGCATTTTTTGAACAGGCAATCACCGTTCTTCAGACCCTCGTTATCGCGCTCGGTGCCGGTCTCGGTATCTGGGGCGTTATCAACCTGCTCGAAGGTTACGGCAACGACAACCCTGGTGCAAAATCACAGGGCATGAAGCAGCTCATGGCCGGCGCTGGTGTAGCCGTGGTCGGCATGGTCCTTGTACCTCTGCTCTCCGGGCTGTTCTCTGTCTAAGCGTCCCTGCATGAAATCCTTGCCGCTCCCGCAGTTTTGCGGGGGCGGCGGAAAGGAGGTTGACACCGTATGGATTTCTTACTTGAAGCCCTGACAAATTGGCTGAAAGAAATGCTGGTGGGCGGTATTATGAGCAACCTTTCGGGGATGTTTGACAGCGTAAACCAACAAGTCGCGGATATATCCGTACAGGTAGGCCAGACCCCACAGGGATGGAATGGCAGTATTTTCAGCATGATTGAGAACCTGTCAAACTCCATTATGGTGCCGATTGCAGGCGTGATCCTGGCTATCGTGATGACCGTAGACCTGATCCAGATGATCGCAGACAAGAACAACCTGCATGATGTGGACACCTGGATGATTTTTAAGTGGGTGTTCAAATCAGCCGCCGCCATCCTCATTGTCACAAACACATGGAATATCGTGATGGGCGTCTTTGATATGGCGCAGAGCGTAGTAGCGCAGGCAGCAGGGATCATCGGTTCGGATGCGTCCATTGACATTTCTTCTGTTTTGGCAGATATGGAGCCGAGACTTATGGAAATGGATCTGGGACCGCTATTCGGGCTTTGGTTCCAGTCCCTCTTTATTGGCATTACCATGTGGGCGCTGTATATCTGTATCTTTATCGTCATTTATGGCCGTATGATTGAGATCTACCTTGTCACATCCGTTGCGCCGCTTCCGATGGCTGCCATGATGGGCAAGGAATGGGGCGGGATGGGACAGAACTACCTCCGCTCCCTGCTGGCGCTGGGCTTTCAGGCGTTTCTCATCATCGTCTGCGTGGCAATTTATGCTGTGCTGGTGCAGAACATCGCTCTGGAAGATGACATCATCATGGCAATCTGGAGCTGCGTGGGCTACACCGTACTGCTGTGCTTTACGCTGTTCAAAACCGGCAGTCTCGCAAAATCAGTCTTTCAGGCGCACTAAAGGAGGGTTCTGTATGAAAAAATATCAAATCATTTACGCAGACCCGCCATGGAACTACAAAGTATATTCCAAGAAAGGATTGGGACGCAGTGCAGAAAGTCACTATCCGACCATGAGTATCGAGGATATTTGTGCGCTGCCAGTAGGCAACTTGGCGGATAAAGACTGTGCCTTGTTTTTATGGGTCACGATTCCATGTTTACTGGAAGGTCTCTCAGTTCTGAAGGCATGGGGATTTACCTATAAAACCGTCGGCTTTGTTTGGGTAAAGCAAAATCGAAAGGCAGATAGCTTGTTCTGGGGAATGGGATATTGGACGCGCTCCAATGTGGAACTTTGTATCCTCGCAACGAAAGGACATCCCAAGCGTATAAACGCAGCTGTTCATCAGGTCATTGTCTCTCACATTGAAGAACATTCAAAAAAACCGCAGGAAGCCAGAGAACGCATTGTCTCATTGATGGGTGATCTCCCGCGCATAGAACTGTTTGCTCGTCAATCCACACCCGGTTGGGATGTGTGGGGAAATGAAGTGGACAGCTCTATTTCATTCCCATAAAGGAGGTGGATAATATGGCTTATGTACCCGTACCCAAAGATTTAACCAAAGTCAAAACCAAGGTCATGTTCAATCTGACACGAAGGCAGCTGGTCTGCTTTACCGCCGGGGCGCTTGTAGGTGTACCGCTGTTCTTGTGGCTCCGTGAGCCTGCGGGAAACAGCATGGCTGCCATGTGTATGATGCTGGTCATGATGCCCTTCTTCCTGCTGGCAATGTATGAAAAGCATGGACAGCCCCTGGAAAAGATCGTCGGCAACATCCTCAAAGTAGCTGTGATCCGTCCCAAGCAGCGTCCCTACCAGACCAATAACTTTTATGCCGTATTAAAGCGGCAGGAAATGCTCGATAAGGAGGTGTATGACATTGTTCGCCGCAATGAAAAGCTGGCTGCGCCGTCTGCTGGGAAAACCGGAAGAAAAGACCGTGCATCCGGTAAAGACAAAGAAAAAGCTGTCCCGCGCCGATAAGAAGCAGATCGAAGCGGCCATTGCCCGCGCCAACCGCACGGACAAAAAAGGAAAATCGGCACAGGACAGTATCCCCTATGAACGAATGTGGCCGGACGGGATCTGCCGCGTATCGGACAGCCACTACACAAAGACCATTCAGTTTCAGGACATCAACTATCAGCTCTCCCAAAATGAAGATAAGACCGCGATCTTTGAGGGCTGGTGTGATTTCCTCAATTATTTCGACAGCTCGATTCACTTCCAGCTGTCTTTTTTGAACCTTGCGGCATCGGAGGAGACCTTTGCCAACTCCATTTCCATTCCGCCCCAGGGGGATGCCTTTGACAGTATCCGTGAGGAATATACCACGATGCTGCAAAATCAGCTGGCCAGAGGCAACAACGGTCTCATCAAGACCAAATACCTGACCTTTGGTATCAACGCTGACAGCATCAAAGCCGCCAAGCCCCGTCTGGAGCGTATTGAGACCGATATACTCAATAACTTCAAGCGTCTTGGTGTAGCCGCCAGAACATTGGACGGTAAGGAAAGGCTTTCCCAGCTTCATGCGGTATTCCACATGGATGAACAGCTCCCGTTTCAGTTTGAATGGGACTGGCTGGCTCCTTCCGGCCTGTCCACGAAAGATTTTATTGCACCAAGCTCCTTTGAGTTCCGCACCGGCAAGCAGTTCCGTATGGGCAAGAAATACGGGGCTGTTTCTTTTTTGCAGATTTTAGCCCCAGAGCTGAATGACCGTCTGCTGGCTGATTTTCTGGATATGGAAAGCTCGCTCATTGTGAGTATGCACATTCAGTCGGTGGATCAGGTGAAAGCCATCAAAACGGTAAAGCGTAAGATTACCGATCTGGACCGCAGTAAGATTGAGGAACAGAAAAAAGCAGTCCGCGCCGGATACGACATGGACATCATTCCTTCTGACCTTGCCACCTACGGCAGCGAAGCGAAAAAGCTGTTGCAGGATTTGCAGAGCCGAAACGAGAGAATGTTCCTGGTCTCCTTTTTGGTGCTGAACACAGCGGACACCCCCCGTCAGCTTGGCAACAACATCTTTCAGGCAGGCTCTATTGCCCAGAAGTATAACTGCCAGCTGACCAGACTGGACTTCCAGCAGGAAGAAGGGCTGATGAGCTGTCTGCCCCTGGGACTCAATCAGATCGAGATTCAGCGAGGGCTGACCACCAGTTCTACGGCTATCTTTGTACCATTCACCACACAGGAATTATTCCAGAACGGCAAGGAAGCCCTGTACTACGGCATCAATGCCCTGTCCAACAACCTCATCATGGTGGATAGAAAGCTGCTGAAAAACCCCAACGGCTTGATTTTGGGTACGCCGGGTTCCGGTAAGTCTTTCAGCGCCAAGCGTGAGATTGCCAACTGCTTTTTGCTTACCAATGATGATGTCATCATCTGTGACCCGGAAGCGGAGTACGCACCTCTGGTGGATCGTCTGCATGGGCAGGTCATCAAGATCTCGCCTACCTCAACCAACTACATCAATCCGATGGATCTGAACCTGGACTATTCGGATGATGAAAGCCCGCTGTCCCTCAAGTCTGACTTTATCCTCAGCTTGTGTGAGCTGATCGTGGGCGGTAAGGACGGATTGCAGCCGGTGCAGAAAACCATCATCGACCGTTGTGTGCGTCTGGTCTATCAGACCTACCTCAATGACCCGCGCCCGGAGAATATGCCCATACTGGAGGACCTATATAACCTGCTCCGTTCACAGGAGGAAAAGGAAGCCCAGTATATCGCCACGGCCCTTGAAATCTATGTAACCGGCTCCCTCAATGTGTTCAATCACCAGAGCAATGTGGACATCAATAACCGCATTGTCTGCTATGACATTAAGGAGCTGGGCAAGCAACTCAAGAAAATCGGTATGTTGGTGGTCCAGGATCAGGTGTGGAACCGCGTTACCATTAACCGCGCTGCCCACAAGTCCACCCGTTATTACATCGACGAGATGCACCTGCTTTTGAAGGAGGAGCAGACCGCCGCTTATACGGTGGAAATCTGGAAGCGATTCCGCAAATGGGGCGGTATTCCGACAGGTATCACCCAGAATGTCAAAGACCTTTTGAGCAGCCGCGAGGTGGAGAACATCTTTGAAAACTCCGACTTCGTGTATATGCTCAACCAGGCAGGCGGAGACCGTCAGATTCTCGCCAAGCAGCTGGGCATTTCCACGCATCAGCTTAGCTATGTGACCCACTCCGGTGAGGGCGAGGGCCTGCTGTTCTATGGCTCCACCATCCTGCCCTTCGTTGACCACTTCCCGAAGAATACTGAGCTTTACCGCATTATGACCACCAAACCCCAGGAACTGAAAAAGGAGGATGAATAACTATGAAACAGAATATTTGCGAACTTGATACCATGATTTTTTTCCGTGAGGCATTGGAGGCTCACGAATTCATGTTGCTTCCGGTAATGGCCTCCGCTGTTGTTGAGTGTCGTACCGCTGACAAAGAACTCAAAACCTTGAATGAGGATGGCGAAATTGGTCTTGCCCGTCTCTTTTCGATTTGGGCGAATATGATGTGTGCCCCTGGTGCAGCAACCATTGTAGGGTACAGACCTATCACAATGCTCTCTGAGATTCTGGCGCAAGTCCATGCGTATCTCACCGTGCATCCGCTATATGATCCGGAAGGTTTGGCCCTCTATGTGGAGCTGCACCACATGATGGATGCTATCCTAATGGGTGATTGGTTTGAATAAAGAGCCGCGCCTGCGCTTTACTGATGAGGAACGGGCTGACCCTGCACTGGAAAAGCCGATCCGCAAAACGGAGAAAGCTACGGCCAGAGCAGATAAGGCGCAGGACAATATCCCGAAGAAAAAGGTCAGGCAGATGGTCATTGACCCAGACACCGGGAAAAAGACCTCGAAGCTGACCTTTGAGGACAAGAAAAAACCACCCTCCAAAGTTTCTCAAGGGGTTAAAGAAGCTTCCGTCCATCTGGTCGCGGGCAAGCTCCATAAAGAGATCCGTGAAAATGAGCAGGACAATGTGGGCGTGGAAAGCGCCCACAAGTCCGAGGAGGCGGTGGAGACCGGCGCTTATCTGGTGCGGGAGGGCTATCGCAGCCATAAGTTGAAGCCCTACCGCAAGGCAGCCCAGGCCGAGCAGAAGCTGGAGAAGGCCAATGTGAATGCCCTGTATCAGAAGTCCCTACGGGAAAATCCTCAACTTACCAGCAACCCTCTCTCCCGCTGGCAGCAAAAACAGAGTATCAAAAAGCAGTATGCTGCCGCCAAGCGCGCCGGTCAGACTGCCGGAAATACCGCCCAGACTGCGTCCAAAACAGGAAAGGCCGCAAGGACAGTAAAAGAAAAGGCACAACAGGCAGGGTCATTCGTCATGCGCCACAAGAAAGGTTTTCTGGTTGCCGGTGTGCTGTTCCTCCTCATCTGTATGCTGATGAATACCATGTCCTCCTGCTCTATGATGGCACAGAGTATTGGTTCTGTAATTTCCGGCACCACCTATCCATCGGATGACCCGGAAATGCTGGCGGTGGAGGCAGATTATGCAGCCAGAGAAGCCCAGTTGCAGGAGAAAATCGACAACATCGAAAGCAGCCACTCAGGATATGACGAGTATCGGTATAACCTGGATATGATTGGTCATGACCCCCATGAGCTTGCGGCGTTTCTCTCTGCTGTCTTGCAGGGCTATACACGCCACAGCGCCCAGGCAGAGCTGGATCGTGTGTTTGATGCACAGTATCAGCTTACGCTGAGAGAAGAAATTCAGATTCGCACTTACACTGACGAAGATGGGGATGAGCATGAATATGAATATCGTATTCTCCATGTAACTTTAACAAGCCGTTCCATTGCCTCTCTTGCGCCAGAACTACTGACTCCGGAGCAGATGGAGATGTACCAGGTCTACCGACAGACTATGGGCAATAAGCCACTGTTGTTTGGTGGCGGTTCTCCCGATACAGGTGTTTCTGAAGATTTGACTGGTGTTGAATTTATCAACGGCACCCGCCCCGGAAATTCGCAACTGATGGAACTGGCGAAAAGTCAGGTGGGCAATGTGGGAGGACAACCTTATTGGAGCTGGTACGGCTTCAACTCTCGCGTGGAATGGTGTGCCTGCTTTGTATCATGGTGCTATGGTCAATCCGGTCGAACGGAACCACGCTTTGCTGGTTGCCAGTCTCAGGGTGTTCCGTGGTTCCAGTCTCATGGACAGTGGGGCGCACGAGGATATGAAAACATCGCTCCCGGTGATGCCATTTTCTTCGATTGGGATCTGGATGGTTCCGCAGACCATGTGGGAATTGTTGTCGGCACCGATGGCAGCCGTGTTTATACCGTGGAGGGAAATTCCGGCGATGCCTGCAAGATCAAAAGTTATGACCTGAATTATCAGAGTATCAAGGGCTACGGCCTGATGAACTGGTAACCGAGATTTATTAGAAGGAGTGATAGACGATGGCAAAGAACAAAATTGAACGCATTGACCAGGAGATTACAAAGGTCCGCGAGAAGATCGCAGAGTATCAGGAAAAGCTCAAGGCGCTGGAGGCACAGAAAACCGAGGCGGAAAATCTGGAGATTGTCCAGATGGTGCGCGCACTGCGTATGACCCCGGCTCAGCTGAGCGCCATGCTGTCCGGAGGCACAGTTCCCGGCAGTTTGGCTGATGACAACAACGAACAGGAGGAAAACAGCTATGAGGAATAAACGATTGCTCCGAACACTTTCCGCCCTTTGCCTGACGCTGGTTCTGGCATTGGGCTTTACCGTTCCCGCTTTTGCCCAGGGCGCAGCTCCGCCCCCGGCAGAGGATACCACCAATGACAGCAATGTGGTGGTGGAAGAACCCGAAAAAGCACCTCCGCTGACCCCGGATGGCAACGCCGCTCTGGTGGATGATTTTGGTGGCAACAAGCAGCTCATTACCGTTACCACCAAGGCAGGCAACTATTTTTATATCCTGATCGACAGGGCCAACGAGGATAAAAAGACTGCTGTTCACTTTCTGAACCAGGTGGATGAAGCGGACCTGATGGCACTGATGGAAGATGGAAATGCCAAAGAGGAGCCGCCTGCTGTGTGCAGCTGCACGAAGAAATGTGAAGCAGGGGCAGTTAATACGGCCTGCCCGGTCTGTGTAACTGATAAGAGTAAATGTACGGGAAAAGCACCGGAACCTCCGGCAGAAACATCGGAGCCGGAAAAAGAGAAGCCTGCCGGACTGAACCCGGCTGCGCTGATCCTTCTGCTGGCTCTGCTGGGCGGCGGTGGCGTATTTGCCTACTTGAAGCTCGTTAAGAATAAGCCTAAGACCAAGGGCAATGACAGTCTGGACGATTATGATTATGGTGAGGAAGATTCCGAGGAATGGGAAACCGAAGATGAGGAAGTCCTTGAGGAGGGTTTTGAGGGTTCTGACCCTAATGAGGAACGCGATAGAGCAGATTGAACCATTTGAGCGTAGCGTATTTCAAATCATTGCGGGATAAGGGACAGAGGACAGGGAGAAATTCCTGTCCTCTGCTGCTCTACTCACTCTCTTACTGTAAATCCACACCCAAAATCAGCACATGGTCAAAGAAAGGAGGACCTCACAATGAACACCTGGAACTGGTTATTACACTTTCTGATTATTTTTGATCTGGTCGCCTTCGGAATTTACTTTGGAGGAGACATTCTTTTCACTGCTATAAGCAAAGTTCAAAAAAAGTCAAAGAAGAACGATGACTTGGATCTTTATGATTTTGAAATTGAGACCGCACCCCAAAAACGCTCTTTATGTGTGGACTCAATCCGAATGCTTTATTCTGGTGAGATAGATGAATTTGTGGAAAAGGAACTGTTGCCTGATGCAGCGGAGACCATGAACGCTTTATCTGAAGCTGAAAAAACAGCAGTTAGCCTGTTACTAAAAGCTTATATCGGTTTTTTGAGCGAAGAAGCAACGGTAGATGAACAAAGTTTTCCCATGGTTAAGGAACTGTTGTCTTATACACAGGGCAGCAAAGAAGATGGTGAAAAAGATGCCATAGATTGTCTGATGGAAGATACGGTCAGCAGAACCCACAGACATCGAGAATATTACAACAATTATCAACGCTATCAACTGATGCAGGTGGATAAAGAGCGTGTGATTATGGCCTGCAATATCATAATCAATGATTTGATTGGCAGGTTGTACCGATATGATTATCGCTTTGGCTATGACATTACACTTGCCTCAGAACACAGCATTGCAAAAAAACTGTCTGATAATTGGCAGAATGAATGGGAGGTTGAAGATTATGAAGCTGGTGATTGCTGAAAAACCATCGGTTGCACAAAGTCTGGCTGCGGTAATCGGTGCAACTGCTCGTAAGGACGGGTATTTGGAGGGTAACGGTTGGCGTGTCAGCTGGTGCGTAGGCCATCTGGCCGGTCTTGCGGATGCAGACAGCTATGACCCCAAGTATGCCAAGTGGCGATATGATGACCTGCCTATCCTGCCGGAGCATTGGCAGATGGTGGTGGGAAAGGACAAGAAAAAGCAGTTTGATATTCTCAAAAAGCTGATGAACGCCCCGGATGTAACGGAGGTAGTAAATGCCTGTGATGCCGGACGCGAGGGCGAGCTGATCTTCCGCAGCGTCTATGAGCTGGCAGGCTGCCAAAAGCCGATGAAAAGGCTCTGGATTTCTTCGATGGAGGACTCCGCCATAAGGGAGGGCTTTGCAAACCTGCGCCCAGGTGTAGATTATGATGGACTTCGGGATGCTGCTCTCTGCCGTGCCAAGGCCGACTGGCTGGTGGGGATCAATGCCACAAGGCTTTTTTCCGTGCTGTATCACCGCACCCTCAACATCGGGCGCGTGATGTCCCCAACGCTGGCGCTTATTGTCCAGCGAGAAGCTGAGATCGACACCTTTAAGCAGGTTCCCTTTTATACCGTGGTGCTGGAGCTGCCCGGTCTTACCGTATCCGGGGAGCGCATGAGTGACCGAGCAAGCGCAGAGCAGCTGAAAGAAGCCTGCCAGGGTGCAGCTGTCACAATCAAAAAGGTGGAGCGCAAGGAAAAGTCCGAAAAGCCGCCTGCTCTCTATGACCTAACTACCCTGCAAAGAGATGCCAACCGTCTGCTTGGATTTACGGCCCAGCAGACCCTGGACTATCTGCAAAGCCTGTATGAAAAGAAGCTCTGCACCTATCCCCGTACTGACAGCCGCTATCTGACCAGTGATATGGCAGACAGCTTGCCGGTGCTGGTGAATCTGGTTGCCAATGCTATGCCGTTTCGCAAAGGGATCGCCATTACCTGTGATCCGCAGACGGTCATCAACGATAAGAAAGTAACCGACCACCACGCAGTAATTCCCACCCGAAATCTCAAGGATGCAGACCTTTCTGCCCTTCCTGCGGGAGAAAAAGCAGTGCTGGAGCTGGTGGCCCTGCGTCTGCTGTGCGCCGTGGCCCAGCCCCATATCTATTCGGAAACCGTTGTGATTGCAGCGTGTGCCGGTGGGAAATTTACCGCCAAAGGAAAAACAGTGAAGCACCCCGGATGGAAAGCACTGGAGGACGCTTACCGTGCCAAAACGAAGGATGCAGAGCCGAAAAAAGAGGGCGCAGAGAAAGCCCTGCCGGAGCTGACCGAAGGACAGACCCTTTCGGTTGCTGCTGCAATCATCAAAGAAGGCAAAAGCAGTCCTCCTCAGCGCTTTACGGAGGACACCCTATTGTCCGCGATGGAGACTGCCGGAAAAGAGGATATGCCGGAGGATGCCGAGCGAAAAGGTCTGGGGACACCGGCCACTCGTGCCGGTATTTTGGAAAAGCTGGTATCTGCCGGTTTTCTGGAACGAAAAAAGAACAGGAAAACGGTGCAGCTTCTCCCTTCCCACGATGCAGTCTCCCTGATCACAGTCTTGCCGGAACAGCTGCAATCGCCGCTTCTGACTGCCGAGTGGGAGTACCGCCTGGGAGAGATCGAGCGCGGGCAGCTTGCCCCGGAGGAGTTTCTGGACGGGATCAGCACCATGCTGAAAGATCTGGTGGGAACTTATCAGGTCATCAAGGGAACCGAGTACCTGTTCACTCCGCCCCGTGAGGTGGTGGGCAAATGCCCCCGCTGCGGCGGTGAAGTTGCAGAATTGCAAAAAGGCTTCTTCTGTCAGAACAAAGATTGCAAATTTGCAATCTGGAAAAACAACAAATGGTGGGCTGCCAAGAAAAAACAGCCGACCAAGGCTGTGGTGTCTGCACTGCTGAAAGATGGCCGTGTCCGTGTGACGGGCCTATATTCGGAGAAAACCGGAAAGACCTACGATGCCGCTGTGGTTTTGGAGGATGATGGACAGTACGCTAACTTCAAGCTGGAATTTGACCAGCGGAAAGGAGGCAGCCGATGAAGCTCTCTTTAGCGGAACGGGAAACCATTCTCCTCTATAATCAGGCAGAACCAATGGCTGAGATCTATACCCATGATCCCCGTCTGATGGAGAAGCTGGATCTGCTGGCAAAAAAGCACCCCGACCAGATCACCCGAAAGGACGCCCATAACTTTACCGTCCCAAAGCGGTGTGTATCAGTCCGGGAGCCATATAGCGCAGAACGCCGCAAAGCCGCCAGTGAGCGTGCGAAAGCTGCCGGATACCAGCCTCCTGTGAGAAAGCCCAGCAGTTAAAGGCACATGGCAGAGAATGTATTTGAAGCAGTCAAGCTGTCAGTCAGCACCAGAGAAGCGGCAGAGTTTTATGGGATAAAAGTCAGGCGAAATGGCATGGCCTGCTGTCCTTTTCACGATGATAAGAACCCCAGCATGAAGGTAGACCAGCGATTCCACTGCTTTGGCTGCGGTGAAGATGGGGATGTGATCGACTTTACCGCAAAGCTCTTTGACCTCTCCCCAAAAGAAGCGGCGGAGAAACTGGCACAGGACTTTGGCCTGATCTATGACGGTCAGGCCCCTCCCCGCAGGAGATATGTCCGGCAAAAAAACGAGGCACAGAAGTTTCGGGAGGATCGACAGCACTGTTACCGCGTACTGTCCGATTACTACTATCTGTTGAAAAAATGGGAAGCCGACCGTTCTCCCAGGACACCGGAGGAAGAACCGCACCCCCGCTTTGTGGAAGCAATCCAGAAGAAACCCTATGTAGAGTACCTGCTGGACCTTTTTCTTTATGAAAGTGAAGAAGAACAAAAGGCATGGATTGCAGAACACACAGCAGAAATCACACACTTGGAAAGGAGATTGAAAATCATGGCTGAGAACAAACCCACCAACCGAGAACGGCTAAGGGAAATCACAGATGGCATCGAGCAGGGCATCAAAGAACTGTTTGAGAGTGAAAAGTATATGCGCTATCTGTCCGTCATGTCCCGCTTCCACCGCTATTCGGTAAACAACACCATGCTCATCTATATGCAGAAGCCGGACGCCACATTGGTAGCCGGATACAATAAGTGGAAAGACCAGTTTGAACGTCATGTAAAAAAGGGCGAGCATGGCATTACCATCATCGCTCCCACACCGTATAAGAAGAAAATCGAGGAGCAGAAGCTGGACCCGGATACCAAGGCTCCGATTCTGGATAAAGACGGAAAGGTCGTCACAGAGGAAAAAGAAATTGAGATTCCCATGTTCCGCCCGGTCAAGGTCTTTGATGTGAGTCAGACCGACGGGAAACCTTTGCCGGAGCTTGCTTCCTCCCTTTCCGGCAATGTGCCAAATTATGAGGCATTCATGGAGGCTCTGCGCCGCAGTGCGCCGGTGCCGATCACTTTTGAAGCAATGGCCGCCGATACGGACGGCTATTTTTCTGCCGATCATCAGAAAATCGCCATTCGTCAGGGCATGAGTGAGGTGCAGACGGTTTCGGCCACAGTACACGAGATTGCCCACAGCAAGCTCCACAATCAGAAAAAGATTCAGATTGCCAATGACGAGCAATATCAGGAGATCGAGCTGTTTGATAAACCCGGTCTGTTCTCCAATGGGCGGATTGTCCGTGATAATCTGCCGGAGGGCGTTTATTGCTATGACCTGCGCGGTTCTGACTACGACCCCGGAGAGCCGGTCTGTGTAGAAGAACAAGTAGTTGTAAACCATGCAGGTTCCGTTCTGCTGACAGAGCCGCTGGAGCTGGCGGAAGATGGACGCCTGATGCTGACCGAGGAAGAAGGGCTGAATTTTGTTGGCGGCTTTTCTACCCTCACCCAGTTTTTGCAAGAACAGAGGAAAGACCGCCACACGGAGGAAGTGGAGGCTGAAAGCATCTCCTATGCGGTCTGCAAATATTTTGGCATTGAGACCGGAGAAAACAGCTTCGGCTATATTGCAAGCTGGAGTCAGGGCAAGGAACTGAAAGAGCTGAGAGCCAGTTTGGAGACCATCAATAAGACCTCCGGCACTTTGATCTCTGACATTGAGCGCCACTATAAGGAAATATGCAAAGAGCGTGGGATTGATCCCCATGCAAAGGCAGAGCCGGAAACCGCCCCGATAGAGCAGCCAACCGGCAATCCGACTTACTATGTGGCAGAGTGCATGGAGTTTTCAAACCTTGGAGAATATCACGATAACCTGTCTTTGGAGGAGGCGGTCCGCATCTATCAGGAAATTCCGGCAGAGCGAATGAACGGGGTCAAAGGGATTGGGTTTGAGCTGAAAGATGGAAGCGACTATGAAGGACCGTTTCCGATTTTGACCGGACAGACCATTGACCTGGACACCATTCAGGCAATCGACTATTACCGTGATAATCCGTTGGTGCAAAAAGCGGTAAAGGAACTGGCTGCGGCCATGCCGGAAATGGAAGTGCTGGGGGCGGATGCCAACCAGCAGGAGGCTTTGTTTCTGATCAACGATGCCACCTATCTTCATATCCAGTCCTGTGACAGCGGATGGGACTATACCCTTTACGATGCCGCATCCATGAAAGAGCTGGATGGTGGTCAGCTGGATATGCCGGAGCTTTCCCGCAAAAATGCAGTTCTCCAGATTTGTGATGACAACAATCTGGACAGCACTTCGCTCAGACACGCTCCTATGTCCATGATTGAGACCTTGCAGGAAGCGGCCTATCAGCAAATGCAGGCAGAGACCAGTCAGATGATTGCTTCTTCCCAGTTGCCGGAGGCACAGGAGCAGGCACTGGATGAATACCCCATGCCTGATGAGCAGGTCTCCACACCGGATATGCAGGAATATGGCTACTCCTATGATGGGATGCTCCCTGTAACCAGAGAACGGGCGCTGGAACTGGATGCCGCTGGTTTGACCGTCTATGTGCTGCATGAGGACAATACGGAGAGCATGGTGTTTGACCCGCAGGAAATCATGGATCATGGCGGTCTTTTCGGTGTGGACCATGAGGAATGGGAGAAAAGCCCTCAGTTCCACGAAAAGGTCATGGAGCGTCAGGAACATCAGCAGGAACGCGAACAGGCATTTCTCTCTCAGAACAGAGATTGCTTTGCCATCTATCAGGTAAGTCGTGACGATCCGCAGAATGTGCGCTTTATGAATCTGGATTGGTTAAAGTCCCATGACATTTCCATAGACCGCAGCAATTATGACCTCATTTACACAGCTCCTCTGAGGGAGTCTGGCACGGTGCCGGAGCAGCTGGAAAAACTCTATCAGCAATTCAATCTGGAAAAGCCCGTGGACTTTCACAGTCCCTCCATGAGTGTCAGCGACATCGTTGCGATCAGACAGGACGGTAAGGTATCCTGTCATTACTGTGACAGTGTTGGTTTTACCCAGATCCCCGGATTCCTGCCAGAAAACCCGCTGAAAAATGCGGAAATGATGCTGGAGGACGATTACGGCATGATCGACGGTATCATCAACAATGGCGCAAAAGAACCTACGGTGACAGAGCTGGAACAGCAGGCCCGAAGCGGTCAGCCCATTTCCCTGATGGATCTGGCTGCCGCTGCCCATCGGGAGGAACGGGAAAAGAAAAAGTCCGTCATGGAGCAGCTGAAAAGCCAGCCCAAGGCAGAACACAAAAAGACAGCACCCAAAAAGAGTGCGGAAAGGGAGATTTGATATGGGAAACTTTACTTTTGAGGAAATGAACCTGATGTGCATTTACAATACCGGCAGCCGCACCGGGCTGATTGACAGTTTGTGTGAGATGCGCGGCGAGCTTTCGCCGGAGGAAACGGAGCTGAGAGAGTTGACCGACAGCGCCCTTACGAAGCTCTGTGCGATGACCGATGAGAAGTTTGCCGAACTGGAGCTGTACCCGGATTTTGACCAGTAAACAACATAACCGCAGGGATGGGGTGGCGATCTGCCACCCCGCCTTTTTACCCCAAAATTGAAAGGAGGACAGAACACTATGCCAACCAAAGCTGAACTATATGCGCAGATGGCGGACAAGGTGGCAACACAGCTCACGGGGAGCTGGCAGGAATGGGCAGGGTTTCTCACTACTGCTTCCCGCCTTTACAAGTACCCGTTCCATGAGCAGCTGATGATCTATGCCCAGCGACCGGACGCCACCGCCTGTGCGGAGTACGATTTGTGGAATGAAAAGATGGGACGTTATGTAAGGCGCGGTTCCAAGGGAATCGCTCTGGTGGATGATTCCGGGGACAGACCTCGCCTGCGTTATGTCTTTGACATTTCCGACACCGGAACCCGTGAACATTCCCGCACTCCCTGGCTGTGGCAGTTGGAGGAGCGCCATCTGGATTCCGTGCAGGCCATGCTGGAGCGCACCTATGATGTTTCCGGTGATGACCTTGCCGGACAGCTCACGGAGGTAGCCGGAAAACTGGCCGAGGAATACTGGACGGAGCATCAGCAGGACTTCTTCTATATCGTTGACGGTTCCTTTTTGGAGGAATATGATGAGTATAACATCGGAGTGCAGTTTAAGGCAGCAGCCACCGTCAGCATCACTTACGCTTTGATGTCCCGCTGCGGACTGGAGACGGAACGCTACTTCGACCACGAAGATTTCATGGCAATCTTTGATTTCAACACCCCGTCCACCATCGGGGCGCTGGGAACAGCGGTCAGCCAGATCAACCAGCAGGTGCTGCGGCAGATCGGCGTTACCGTCCGAAATACAGAGCGCGAAGCCAACCAAGAAAGGAGCAAACAAGATGAACAATCCCATGACCTACATCCAGAACGGAGACTATCAGATTCCCGACCTGAAGCTGAGCCAGCAGCCAGAGAAACCCCTGGGCAAGTACGGCAGGATGAGGAAAACCTACCTGAAAGAACACCGTCCCATCCTCTACAACCAGATGTTGCTGAGCGAGAAGCTGTACCCGCACCTCATCGAGATCGACGAGACCGCCCAGAGCAGACTGGAACAGATGATGCCCCAGCTGGCGAAGGAAGCGGGGGCCACCGAGGAACTGAAAGCCAGCGATCCCATGAAGTGGGTGGGCCTGATGAACACCTGCAAAGCCCAGGCAGAGGAGATCCTGATGGCGGAGCTTATCAACAGCTGACCCTAAACCTGTTCCTCTCCGAAGCGGAGCAGATCCAATCCATAGATGAAGCAGAGAATGTAGCGCATACATCCTCTGCTTTTTCTTTTGCCCAAAATGATATTGACCATGTGCTGCGTTTGGGCGGCAATACAGACCGCCAGAGAGAGCGTGTGGTTGCTGCCTTTGAAAAGCAAAAAACCACCGCTGAGATTGCCGAGATACTGAAAACGCTGTACCACGGCGGCAACGGCCTTGGCAGTGTGAGCGCATGGTATGCCGAGGATGGTATCCATCTTTCCCACGGGAAGTCTGTCCGTTATGACAGGTCTGCCCAGGTCATTTCCTGGGAGAGCGCCGCAGAGCGTATCGGGGAGCTTTTGGAGAGCGGCCAGTTTGCCTCCAATGTGGAGCTTGCAGAAGCGGCAGGCTATGAACGCTCCCTCCTTGCAGAAAAGCTCTGGTATCTGTACCACGATTTCAGCGAGGAAGCCAGAGAAGCAGGATATTTGTCTTGCCTGTCAGAAATCAGAGGCAATGGGTTCCCGGAGGAGACCCGCCGCCTGACGGAGCAGTTGAATGACCCGGCTTTCCGCCAGACACTCAAGGAAGAATACGCCGCCTTCTGGACTGCCTATCAGCAGGACCGTGACCTGTTGCGCTTTCATTACCATAGGCCAAGGGAAATCTGGGAGAACCTGAAAGACCTTGACCTGCCCCGCAGGACTTTTTCTTCGGACCTTTCCCAAGTGCCAACCGTCCAGCATTTCATTACAGAGGATGAGATCGACACCGCCATGACCGGCGGCAGCAGTTTTGCCGGAGGAAAAGGCCGTATCTATGCGTTCTTCATGGAAAACCATACGGATAAGGAAAAAGTGAGATTCCTTAAAGACGAGTATGGCATTGGCGGACGCTCTCATGCCCTGTCCGGCGCAACACACAGCGGCGAAGATCACGATGGGAAAGGACTGCACTATAAAAAGCAGGACTGCCCGGATGTTCACTTGAACTGGGAAAAGGTTTCCAAGCGCATTACCTCACTTGTCCAGAAAGGCCGCTATCTTACCGAACAGGAACAAGCGCAGTATGACAAGATCCAGGCTGAAAAGGATCTGGCAGAAGAAGATGCCATTCAAGCCCAGCAGCCGGAGATAGAGGAAGAAACGCCAAAGCCTACCCTTCGGGAGCAGTTTGAGCAGTATAAGCCTGTGGTGACTGCCGCCATATCTGAGGATGTGGCATATCGAAATGCCTGCGGTCATTCCGACCGTGAAAATGCTGTCATCGAGGGCAATGCCGCTGTGCGCCGTGCGGTTCTTGGCTCTAAGGATATGGAGCTGATCCGCCTTTATTCGGATGTGCCGGAGTTCCGCCAGCGCCTGCACCGGGAAGTGATCGACGAAACCTATCCAAAGCTCCATGAGCTTCTGCGCCCTCTTTCTCAGGAAGATATTGATACTGCCCTTTGTGCATGGAACGGCAATATCGAGAGTAAACACGCTGTCGTCCGTTATATGAAAGACCATGCAAGAGAGAAGGATACCGCTGCATGGCTGGCTCAGGAATACGGTGGCAGCAACAGCCCGTTCGTTGTCCGTGCCGGAAGCCCGGAGGAAACACAGCTGCCCTGGCCGAAGGTACAGCGCAGGCTTGCCCAGCTGATTCAGGAGGACCGGTTCTATACCGAAGAAGAACAGGATCGTTTTGACAATATCGACCCTATCGCCATCCGGGAAGCCCTGGAGGAAAGAGGGATCGTCAACGGACAGGTGGCAGACCCGGAAAAACTGGACAATGACCCGTTTATCCAACAGGTGATGTCGGATGCCGAGCAGATCGCAGCTGCCGAGACAGAACAGACTTCCGAGGTTTCCATTTCCGATGAGGAATATGATGCAGTTCGCCGCCCGACTCCGCAAAGGACTTCCTATGACCCTGCCGCCCCGGTCTATGCTGTGGGCGATACCGTGTATATCGAGAATGACGCCTATCAGATCACCGAGCTGCGGGAGGACACCGTGCAGCTTCTGCCCACCGGCATGGTATATCCCATCTACCGGGCAGAGCGCAAAGAACAGTTCGAGCAGCTGATTCGGGCAGACCGCCGCAATGCTTACTATACCGAGTTTCTTCCTATTGACCCGGACAAGGCAGATCAGGACCTGCGGGATGTATTGACCCATGGACTTATGGATGAAGCAGATAAAAAACAGGTTTCCACGCTGCTGCAATCCGGCAGGAGCAACAGCGAGATCGCTTATTGGCTGAGCAGAGCCTATTCTGGTGAGATCGAGACGCTGAATCTGGAGACCGGCGATACTGCCGATTACCGTACCACGGCACAGGGCATGGAGCTGGAAGTCCTGGACGCAGAGGAAAAGCGTCTGGCTGTGCTGTATTTTCGCTGGGATGAGGTTGCGCCTTTGCTGCGCGGGATGTATGCCCGTCAGCTGGATGGCTTTGGACAGGAACGCCCCGAACCGGCTGTCGAATCCCCGACCTTCCATTCCGAGACTGTGGCCGTCTATCCGGGCGATAAGAACCATCTACCTTATGATGTGGTGGTGGAACGGTTGCATATTGAGGAGCCGGAGCCGCCAGCCCCTGTAACAGAGCCGGAGAAAACCTTTGAGGAAGTGCTGGATGAACACCCGGTTTCCATTCAGGTCAACGGCCAGTGGCAGACCTTCCCCAATGCCAAAGCTGCCGAGGAAGCCTCCTATGAGGAATACAAGGACAACCTGCGCCGCAATGCACAGAACTTCCGCATTACCGATGAGCATTTGGGTGAAGGCGGTCCGAAAGCCAAGTTCCAGGCAAATATCAATGCCATTCGTTTGCTGAAAGAGCTGGAAGCTGCCGGACAGCAGGCAAGCCCGGAACAGCAGGAAGTCCTATCCCGCTATGTGGGCTGGGGCGGTCTTTCTGATGCCTTTGACCCGGAGAAACCGGCATGGGCTTCCGAGTGTGCCCAGCTGAAAGAGCTGCTGACCCGGTCGGAATACGCTGCCGCCAGAAGCTCTACCCTCAACGCCCATTACACCAGTCCTACGGTCATTCAGGCCATCTATGAAGCAGTGGGCCGTATGGGATTTGAGACCGGAAATATTTTGGAGCCATCTATGGGTGTGGGCAATTTCTTCGGTATGCTGCCGGAGGAAATGAGAAACAGCCGTCTGTACGGCGTGGAGCTGGACCCGGTTTCCGGGCGCATCGCAAAGCAGCTCTATCCCAAGGCGGACATCACAGTAGGCGGCTTTGAGACCACCGACAGGCGGGATTTCTTTGACCTTGCCATCGGCAATGTACCTTTCGGTCAGTATCAGGTCAATGACAAAGCCTACAACAAGCTGAATTTCAGTATTCACAACTACTTTTTCGCCAAAGCACTGGACCAGGTGCGTCCCGGCGGAGTGGTAGCTTTTGTAACCTCCCGCTATACTATGGACGCCAAGGATTCCACCGTGCGCCGCTATCTTGCCCAGCGTGCTGAGCTGCTGGGAGCGATCCGTCTGCCGAATGACGCGTTCAAAAAGAATGCCGGTGCCGAGGTGGTATCGGACATCATCTTCCTCCAAAAGCGGGACCGCCCGCTGGACATCGTGCCGGAATGGACCCAGATCGGACAGACGGAGGATGGGTTTGCCATCAACCGGTATTTTATCGACCACCCGGAAATGGTGCTGGGCAGACAGGAGCCGGTAAGCACTGCACATGGTATGGACTACACCGTGAACCCTATCGCGGGACTGGAGCTTTCCGACCAGCTGCATGATGCTGTGAAGTACATTCATGGCACTTATCAGGAGGCAGAGCTGCCGGAGCTGGGCGATGGCGAAGCCATTGACACCTCCATTCCTGCCGATCCTAATGTGAAGAACTATTCCTATGCCATTGTAGACGGGCAGGTGTACTACCGGGAAAACAGCCGCATGGTGCGCCCTGATCTCAACGCCACCGCCGAAGCCCGCGTGAAAGGTCTTGTGGGACTGCGTGATTGTGTGCAGGAACTGATCGACCTTCAGATGGATGCAGTGGTTCCAGACAGCACCATTACCCAAAAACAGGCGGAACTGAACCGGCTCTATGACAGTTTTTCTGCCAAATACGGTCTCATCAATGACCGTGCAAACCGCCTGGCCTATGCAGATGATTCTTCCTATTACCTGCTCTGTGCGCTGGAAGTTATTGACGAGGACGGAAAGCTGGAGCGCAAGGCGGATATGTTCACCAAACGGACCATCAAGCCCCATCAGGCGGTGGCTGTGGTGGATACGGCAAGCGAAGCACTGGCGGTGTCCATCTCGGAAAAAGCCTGCGTGGATATGGACTATATGAGCCAGCTTACCGGAAAAACAAAAGAAGCACTGGCCGGAGAACTGCAAGGCGTGATCTTTCGTGTACCGGGACAGTTGGAGCAGGACGGAACGCCCCATTATGTGACTGCTGATGAATACCTCTCCGGCAATGTACGCCGCAAACTGCGTCAGGCGCAGCGGGCCGCACAGCAGGACCCGGTTTATGCAGTCAATGTGGAAGCTCTTACCGCCGCCCAGCCCAAAGACCTGGATGCGTCGGAGATTGAGGTGCGTCTGGGCGCTACCTGGATTGACAAGGAATATATCCAGCAGTTTATGTATGAGACCTTCAACACCCCGTTTTATCTCCAGCGCAGTATCGAGGTCAACTATTCGTCCTTTACCGCTGAATGGCAGATCAAGGGGAAATCTTCTGTATCCTACAACGATGTGGCAGCTTATACCACCTATGGGACCAGTCGTGCCAATGCCTACAAGATTTTAGAGGACAGCCTGAACCTGCGGGATGTCCGCATCTATGACACCATAGAGGACGCAGACGGAAAAGAGCGCCGCGTACTGAACGCCAAGGAGACCACCCTGGCGGCTCAAAAACAGCAGGCGATCCGGGAAGCCTTTAGGGACTGGATCTGGAGAGACCCGGAGCGCCGCCAGACTTTGGTGCGCCAGTACAACGAAGAAATGAACTCTACCCGTCCCCGCGAATATGATGGCAGCCACATCACTTTTGGAGGGATGAACCCGGCCATTACCCTGCGGGAACACCAGAAAAGCGCCATTGCCCATGTGCTGTATGGAGGAAATACCTTGTTGGCACATGAAGTAGGCGCAGGCAAAACTTTTGAAATGGTAGCTGCTTCGATGGAAGCCAAACGCCTGGGACTGTGCCAGAAATCTCTCTTTGTGGTTCCAAACCATCTGACCGAGCAGTGGGCGTCGGAGTTTCTGCGTCTCTATCCTTCCGCCAATATCTTAGTCACCACCAAAAAGGACTTTGAGACCCATAACCGAAAGAAGTTCTGCGCTCGTATTGCGACGGGTGATTATGATGCCATCATCATGGGACACAGCCAGTTTGAGCGTATCCCCATCAGTTGGGAGCGTCAGGAACGGCTTCTCTATGAACAGATCGACGAGATCACTGAGGGGATTGCAGAGGTACAGGCCAGTGGTGGCGAGCGTTTTACCGTCAAGCAGCTGGAGCGTACCAGAAAGTCTCTGGAAGCCAGACTGGAAAAGCTGCAAGCCGAGGGGCGAAAAGACGATGTGGTAACCTTCGAGCAGCTGGGTGTGGACCGTTTGTTTGTGGACGAGGCCCACAACTATAAAAACCTGTTTCTATACACAAAAATGCGGAATGTGGCTGGTCTTTCCACATCGGACGCGCAGAAATCCTCCGATATGTTTGCCAAGTGCCGCTATATGGATGAGATCACCGGAAACCGTGGCGTGATTTTTGCCACCGGCACACCGGTCAGCAACTCCATGACCGAGCTTTACACCATGCAGCGTTACCTTCAGTATGAACGCTTGCAAGAACTGAACATGACCCACTTCGACTGCTGGGCTTCCCGATTTGGAGAGACCGTCACAGCATTGGAGCTGGCACCGGAAGGCACCGGCTACCGGGCAAGAACGAGATTCAGCAAGTTCTTTAACCTGCCGGAGCTGATGAACCTGTTCAAAGAAGTGGCGGACATCAAGACTGCCGACCAACTGAACCTGCCCACCCCGGAGGTGGAATACCACAACATCGTGGCGCAGCCCACCGAACATCAGCAGGAAATGGTCAAGGCTCTTTCGGAGCGCGCATCGCTGGTACACAGCGGAACCGTTGACCCGTCCCAGGACAATATGCTCAAGATTACCTCGGATGGCCGTAAGCTGGGCCTGGACCAGAGAATCGTCAACCAGATGCTGCCGGATGAACCTGGCACAAAGGTCAATCAGTGCGTGGACAACATCATGCAGATCTGGCGGGATGGCAAAGCTGACAAGCTGACCCAGCTGGTGTTCTGCGACATTTCTACACCGCAGGCAAAAGCTCCTGCAAGCAAGGCGGCGAAAACGCTGGATAATCCACTGCTTCACGCATTGGAAGGCGCTGTGCCTCTGCCGGAGCAGGAACCGGCCTTTACGGTGTATGACGATATTCGTCAGAAGCTCATTGCCCAGGGGATGCCTGCTGACCAGATCGCTTTTATCCATGAGGCCAATACCGAGGTGCGGAAAAAGGAGCTGTTCTCCAAAGTCCGTACCGGTCAGGTGCGTGTGCTTATGGGCAGCACCGCCAAGATGGGCGCAGGCACCAATGTGCAGGACCGTCTGGTGGCACTTCATGACCTGGACTGTCCGTGGAGACCGGGAGACCTTGCCCAGCGCAAGGGCCGTATCGAGCGCCAGGGCAACCAGAATCCCCTTGTCCATGTGTATCGCTATGTGACCGAGGGAACTTTCGACGCATACCTCTGGCAGACAGTGGAGAATAAGCAGAAATTCATCAGCCAGATCATGACTTCTAAATCGCCGGTGCGCTCCTGCGATGATGTGGATGAAACGGCGCTTTCCTTTGCCGAGATCAAGGCTCTGTGCGCCGGAGACCCCCGTATCAAAGAGCGTATGGATCTGGATGTGGAGGTATCCCGCCTGAAGCTGATGAAAGCCGACCACCAGAGTAAGCAGTACCGCTTGGAGGATCAGTTGCTCAAATATTTCCCGGAGGAGATTGAAAAGCACAAGGGCTTTATCAAAGGCTTTGAATCTGACCTGGAGGTTTTGGCAGCTCACCCGCACCCGGAGGACGGCTTTGCCGGTATGGAGATTCGTGGAGATCTGCTGACCGATAAGGAGAACGCCGGTGCTGCCCTTTTGGATGCCTGCAAGGAGGTCAAAACCTCCGATCCGGTGCAGATCGGCAGCTACCGGGGCTATGCCATGTCTGTGGAATTTTCCGCTTGGAAACAGGAATATACGCTCCTGCTAAAAGGACAGATGACCCACAGGGCAACCCTTGGTACAGACCCTCGCGGAAATCTTACCCGTATCGACAATGCCCTCGCCCAGATGCCGCAGCGTCTGGAGGCGGCAAAGGCCCAGATGGATAACCTCTATCAGCAGCAGGCTGCGGCAAAGGAGGAAGTTGGAAAGCCATTCCTTTATGAAGAAGAACTAAAAAGCAAAAACGCCCGTCTGGTGGAGCTGGATACCCTGCTCAACATCGACGGAAAGGGACCGGCACACGATGAAGCTGTCGTTGCCAAAAGCACACGGCCTTCGGTATTGGACCATCTGAAACGCCCGGTGCCGCCCCGCAGTACAGACAAGAAGCCAAAACAGCATGAGGAGGTGCGATAACATGAATACCAACGATCTAAATACAGCCCTTTATGAAAAGATGGCTGCCGAGCAGGACAAATACAGGGACTGGCTGAAAAGCCAGCCCCCGGAAGAAATCCTGCACCACACCTATGAGTACACGGTTCGTGAGGACATTGTGATGGCGATGGAGGAACTGGAGCTGACTGATGCCCAGGCTCAGGCACTTTTGGAATCTCCCTCTCCGCTGGCGGATGTGTACCGTTATTTTGAAAAGCTGGAGACCGGCTATATGGATGTGATCCGGGACAGTATTGAGAACCGTGCCGACGATGTGTGCAGAGCTAAAGAGGAACTGCGAACAACACCGGTCTATCCCCACTCTGCCGCCTATGCGAGAGAACATAGGGAACTGGAGCAGTACCGGGTTTCCAACAATGCAAATCTCCAATGCAAGGAGTCCATTGAAGCGGCGGTGCGGGAACACTTCGACGGAATGTATCTCAGTCACGATGCGGCAAAGGGTGTGATCGAGACCTATGGCATGGAGCGTGTGGCGCTGGTCCTTGCCAACACCGTCCAGCTTCAGGACTGGGATGGGCGTTACTCCCGACGCAATAAGGAATGGGCCAAGACCATTCCCAACGATAATCCCGAAACCGTCCGTTGTGGTTATGTCCTGAACAGCCACCCTGCTGTGCTGGATGGCTTTATTGATCTGGTGCGAGAAGAACAGCAGCGCAGCCGTACTCAGGGAGAAAAGATACAACCGTCCCGCCCCTCTGTACGGGATAAGCTCAAGCAGGAACTGCCTGCCCATAAGCCTGCCGCCCCGAAGAAACAGGGACCGGAGAGATAACCATGGCAAAGCGTAAGCGGGATATGCAATTAAACTTTAGAGTTTCAGCGGAGGAGCTTGCTGTGATTGAGCAAAAAATGTCTCAGTTTGGAACCTCCAACCGTGAAGCCTATCTAAGAAAAATGGCGCTGGATGGGTATGTAGTCAAGCTGGAGCTGCCGGAGCTGAAGGAGCTTGTTTCCCTGATGCGCCGAAACAGCAACAACTTAAACCAGCTGACCCGTAAAGTGCATGAGACTGGGCGGGTTTATGATGCTGACTTGGAGGATATATCCCAGCGGCAGGAACAGTTATGGGAGGGCGTAGAGGAAATCCTTACCCAGCTTTCCGAACTTTTATAACAGGGATAGATACTCCATTTGCGGAGGGAGGAACGGCATTACTTCGCTGCTCCTCTCTCCGCTTTTTCTTTTTATCGGTATCCTTGTCTTTTGCCTGCCCATGCCGGATAATATGATTAGAAAAGATACCAAGAACGCTGCAAGGAGGAAATGACATGAAGATTTTGAAAGGGCTTTTGATGATTATAACTGCACCGGTCATTTTGGTGCTGACGCTTTTTGTCTGGCTCTGCACGGGGCTGATCTACATATCCGGTCTGGTGCTTGGTCTGCTCAGCACTGTAATTGCTCTGCTTGGCGTGGCTGTGCTTATTACCTATTCCCCGCAAAATGGTGTGATTTTGCTGGTTATGGCATTTTTGATTAGCCCTATGGGGCTGCCGTTGGCTGCAATCTGGCTGATGGGTAAGGTGCAGAGTTTGAAATTTGCCATTCAGGATTGGGTTTATGGATAAAAAATACGCAAAGCCACAAAATGCCAAACACCGTCTGTTAAATTTGGAAAGAGAAACTATATATCCACGACTTTACTTTTGAACTAATATTGAATATAATATTAGTACGAAAGGAAGTGACATGATGGGACAATTTGAACAGCTGGATCAGATGCTAACAGCACAAGAAGGAATGCTGCGAACATCACAGGTCGTATCCTCTGGAATTTCAAAGCCGGTATTTTATGATTATGTGCGTTCACGAGATTTGGATAGAGTTGCACATGGGATTTATCTGTCCAAAGATTCCTGGGTGGATGCCATGTATCTGCTTCATTTGCGATTTGAACAAGCAGTATTTTCACATGAAACAGCTTTATTTTTTCACGATCTGACAGACCGTGAACCAATAGAATATACAGTTACGGTCAAAACTGGATGCAATCCAAGCAAAATGAAAGCAGAAGGCATTCAAGTTTTTACGATTAAAGCAGACTTACATGATGTAGGACTTACAACAGCGAAAACTCCGTTCGGGCATACTGTGCCGGTTTATGATATGGAGCGAACGATCTGTGATTTGCTCAGAAGCCGTAGCAGAATTGAAATTCAGACCTTTCAGGGAGCACTGAAAGCGTATGCCCGTAGAAAAGATAAGAACCTGCGAGCTTTAATGCAATATGCCGGGATGTTCAAGGTGGAAAAAATTTTACGACAGTATTTGGAGGTACTTTTATGATAAAAACAGCAAGGCAGCTTAAAGATTTAATACGAAACCTTTCCAGAGAAAAATCCGCAGATGCTCAGATTTTAATGAGGAACTACATGATGGAGCGTTTTTTGGAGCGTATTTCTCTTTCTGAGTATCGTGATAAGTTTATCTTAAAGGGTGGTATGTTGGTAGCGGCTATGGTTGGATTGGATGCCCGCTCTACGATGGATTTGGATGCAACCATAAAAGGAGCTAATGTTAATGTGGAGGATATTGAGAATCTAATTTCATCAATCGTAACTGTTCCGATTGATGATGGTGTTAAATTTCAGCTGAAAAGTATTTCGGAGATTATGGATGAAGCAGAGTATCCGGGGATTCGTGTCAGCATGAGTACAACATTCGATGGTGTAGTGACCCCTTTGAAAATTGATATTTCTACGGGAGATGCAATCACTCCAAGAGAGGTTCGGTATTCATTCAAACTTATGCTGGAAGATCGCTCCATTGATATTTGGGCTTATAATTTAGAAACTGTGCTGGCAGAAAAACTGGAAACCATTATTACCAGAACCACAACCAATACCCGCATGAGAGATTTCTACGATATTTACATTTTAGAACAGCTGCATGGAACCACGCTGAACCCGAAAATTTTACATGATGCGCTTCTGGCAACTGCTCATAAACGGGGATCGGAGAAGTATCTTAACCAGGCTGAAGAAGTTTTTGACGAAGTGGAAAATGATTCGGTTATGCAAAAACTTTGGGAGGCATACCGTAAAAAGTTTTCTTATGCTTCTGATTTGGAATGGGATGTGATTATGAAAGCAATTCGCAGGTTATATGTTCTTTGCGAGAAGGGCATCAGCTTATGAAAAAGCATGGACACTATTGTAAAGTTTGTGGTGAATACAAAGCCAACGAAAAATTTTCAGGCAAAGGTCATGCATCCCACATTTGTAAATCCTGTGCTTCGCTACCAGCAGAAAAGCAGGCTGAACTGATGACACTGAATCGTCTTTTGAATCTTCCATGGAGGCTATCGAAAGAGCAGTTGTCCTGGCTGAAAAATCGACTAAAGGATAGGCGGCCTGATGTCCGTGCATTGGCGCAAGAGCAATATGAAATGAGATTTCCACCAAGACACTTAGAAGATGATGAGTTCAATTTTTTCGATGAAGAAAGTTTTATAGAATAGTGAAAGCGGTCTGCTATGGCAGGCCGTTTTCTTTTCGGGAAGGAGGTCTGACCTATGGCAACCACGAGAATCATGCCGCTTCATGTCGGCAAGGGCCGCACAGAAAGTCGGGCGATCAGTGACATCATCGACTATGTGGCCAATCCCAAAAAAACAGATAGCGGCAGGCTTATTACCGGCTATGCGTGTGACAGCAGGACTGCGGATGCAGAGTTCCTTCTGGCAAAGCGGCAGTACCTTGCCACGACCGGACGAGTGCGCGGTGCGGATGATGTGATTGCCTATCATGTGCGCCAGTCCTTCCGCCCCGGAGAGATCACTTCGGAAGAAGCAAACCGGCTGGGCGTAGAATTTGCCAAGCGTTTTACCAAGGGCAATCATGCCTTTGTGGTCTGCACCCACATAGACAAGTCGCACATTCACAATCACATTATCTGGTCATCGGTCAGCTTAGAATATGACCGGAAATTCCGAAACTTTTGGGGCAGCACCAAGGCAGTCCGACAGTTAAGTGACACCATCTGCGTCGAAAACGGACTGTCCATTGTGGAGAATCCGAAACCTCACGGAAAGAGCTATAACAAGTGGCTGGGCGATCAGGCAAAGCCCTCTCACCGAGAGCTGCTGCGTGTAGCGATTGACAACGCATTATCACAAAGTCCTGCTAATTTTGAGGAACTGCTGAAGCTGCTGCAAGAGTCCGGCTGTGAAGTATCAAAGCGCGGAAAATCGTATCGTTTGAAACTCCCCGGCTGGGAGAAAGCCGCCCGAATGGACAGCCTGGGCGAAGGATATGGATTAGATGATTTGCAGGCGGTTCTCTCCGGGAAGAAAACGCATACCCCACGAAAGAAAATAGTTACACAGGCAGAGACGCAGAAGGTCAATCTGCTGGTGGACATTCAGGCAAAATTGCAGGCAGGAAAAGGTGCTGGCTATGCGCGATGGGCTAAAGTTTTCAATCTGAAGCAAATGGCGCAGACCATGAACTACCTATCAGAGCATAACCTGCTGGAGTATGCGGTTTTGGAAGAAAAGGCTGCGGCTGCCACGGCACATCACAATGAGCTTTCGGCGCAAATTAAGGAGGCTGAAAAGCGTATGGCAGAGATCGCTGTTTTGCGTACTCACATCGTAAATTATGCCAAGACCCGTGAGGTCTATGTGGACTACCGCAAGGCCGGCTACTCTAAGAAATTCCGGGAGGAACATGAGGAAGAAATTCTGCTCCACCAGGCTGCTAAGAATGCCTTTGATGAGATGGGCGTCAAGAAGCTGCCCAAGGTCAAAGAGTTGCAGACGGAGTACGCGAAATTGCTGGAAGAAAAGAAAAAGACCTATGCCGAGTACCGGCGTTCCCGTGAAGAAATGCGGGAGCTTTTAACGGCAAAGGCTAATGTAGACCGAGTGCTGAAAATGGAGGTAGAACAGGATGTTGAAAAAGAAAAAGACCACGGCCAGCGGTAAGCTGGTCCTGGTCAAAAGCGTTCGCAGAACGCGCAGCCACAGAATGAAATTCTGTGTTCAAAGGGGCTTGGGGGCGCTGCCCTCAACAAGCAGCTTGTGGCGAAATGGATAGCCACAAGCATTGCTTGCCACAATATGCTGCGCATAAAATAAAAAACTAACGACGGGACGCTTACTGCCTCCTATCGTTAGTTTTCTGTGTTTAAGCGACTTATAAAACCAATCAGCATAATCAGATCGTCATCTGACATCTTTCTCATTCCGTCCAAAGCCTTCTTGATAAGCTGAGGGTTATTCTCCTGTGCATCAAAAAATTGAAGCGGCGTGATTTCAAAATACTCACAGATGTTGAGAAACTGCTTCATAGACGGCATAGAACGCCCGGAAGAAATTGCCTGAATATAGCTTCTGTTCTGCCCTAACTCCATGCTCATCTGATATTCTGAAACGCCTTTTTTCAATCGTAATTCTGTGATTCGATTGCGGATAAATTCTTCGTCCATACGCTCACCTCTCTGCTCTTTTAGCATAGCAGAAAGCAATTCTTGATACTTCGTATGTGTTGTGTTATAATTTTGTAATATAACCTTTATACGCATTATTATTTGCGTTATTTTTGCTTTATATGCGTAATCAAGGCAGTTATCAAGGGTGATTTGTATGAATCAGTATGCCTGTGCCATTACCGGCCACAGACCAACAAGATTTTGCTTTGGATATAATGAGGAAGATTCTCTATGCCAAAAGCTGAAAGAATGTCTCCTGGAGCAGTTTCGCATACTCCATGACGAGAAATTTGTCCGTACTTTTTTTGTCGGCGGTGCTCTTGGTGTGGATATGTGGGCTGGAGAACAGCTGCTAACATTGAGAGCACAAACAGGATACGAGGATATTAAAATTATCGTTGTAATTCCCTTCATCGGCTATGACTCTAAATGGCCGGATCAGAGTAGACATAGATTGAAAAAGCTGATCCAAAACGCAAACGATTCGATTGTTATTTCACATTCTGCGGATGTTTCCAGTTATAAAAAAAGAAATTATTATATGGTCGATCATGCAGAGTACATCATCGGTGTGTTTGATAATCAGAAAAAACTACGCTCAGGCACAGCACAGACAGTCAACTATGCCTTGCATAAGGGAAAAGTAATCACTCTGATCCATCCAGATACTATGGAGATAACAGCCCCTGCGCCTTAACAAATTCACAAAAATTTTTCATTGGCATTTCCAACAAAATATTTTCATTGAAGGAGTGCTGTGATATAATAAGATATAAAACTACGCTCAGAACAAATGGTGCCGCTATGAACAAATATATTGGACAGCAATTTGCTGCTTTAAGATACGAAAAAAATATTTTGGTTGTTGAAGAAACTACATCCGCTGGTGGATGCGGCTCCTTCAACGCGGCTTCTTCATGTCCTGCGTCAGCCTGTCTTTATGACAGTGCGGCGTGGGGCTTTTTTATTGTCTGAAAAGAGGTGATCAAGCATGAGTTTGCCAAAACGCGACGGCGTACATGACCGCTACTATCTGATTCATAAACCGGACACTTCCCCGGAGGTGCTGGCGGAGGCGGATCTCTGCATTCAGGATGTGCTGAACGGAACCGCTCGTGAAAATCACTCCGCCTACCCGACCGTGGTGCGAAATCACAACGGGACACCGTTTCTTCCCGATCAACTGCTGGAGCGGTATTTGGCCGGACTGCTGCTGAAGAAATTTCCCTGTGAGGATGCTGTTTCCGTCTGCGATGCCATGCGGCGGCTGGTTGGCTGGGAAGAGATCCGCTATACATTGGAGAAGTACATAGAAAAGCAGGTGCAGGAGCGGTTCTTCCTTGTGGGAGAGCGGGACGATGGCTTTACAGTCTTTCCGCCATGCACGGTGTTGCCGGAATTGCGCCCGGAGGATGTGGACGAAGGTCTGCTGCACTTTGCCTGCTATGTGGCGGTCTGCTGCACGATGTATGGACAGAGTTTTGAATCCCTTACCACCGAACATATCCTCGGCCTGGTTTCCCAGCTTCGCCCGGATCTGGTAAAGCAGCTGAAAACAGCCGGCAGCGGCAAATTGCCAAAGGACATCCAGCGCCGTAAGACGGAGCATTTCACCGCATCAGCCAACGATGCGTTTGCCACCATCCGCATCACGGCTAAGGCCGCCACCGAAGAGTGCTATGCGGAAATCTTGGACTACCTGTGTGCGGTGTTGGAGCAGGAGGAATTTCCCAACAGTTACTCGGTAGAGTTCCGTGGGAAGGAAAAACTCTATCTGCCCATTCCTGGACTTCCTAAAAAGGGAGTCAATCAGCTCTTTGCCTGCGCTGTGCAGTACCCCAGTCTGCATCCAGCTATGGAGCGATATGCTCGTCTGGCTATGCGGGAGTTTGAGTGGTACCAAAACCTCGCGGATGAAGCCTGTGCAATGCCCGGCACCTTTGCTGTGTTCGCCCTGGGACTGGAGGGAGAACGATGGGCACCGCTGGTAACGGAGTATCTGGATTTCTGCGACGACGAGCACTCCTCACTGCAAGGAAAATTTCTTCATGCATTGATCCGGAAGTTTGGTTTTCAACCATGGACGCTGGGGGTATTGGTGCGGGGCGCATTGTCTATGCAGTGGTTGGAGCCTGCCAAGGAATTTCGCAGCCTGATTGCCAATGCGGAAAGCCTGGATGCGCTGCTGACAGTCAAGCGCCGCTTTTCCGCTTATCTCCTGCCGGAAGAAAACAAAGACCCGAAATTCCGTGCCATCGCTTGGCAGAGCCTGCTCTGGGCCATCTGGGGAAAGAATTCCGAAAATGGTGGTAGCAAGGTCATCAAGACAGCACCGAAGGAACTGAAAGAGAAATATCAGCAGGTATTTGCGTAAGGAGGGCTCTGTATGTGCGAGCACTGCCGAAACATTCAAATATGGAGAAAATTTGACGCCCCAAAGGACTATCTGGCCTGTATTGCTTACATTCAGCAGTTGGTGTCGGAGGGGGAATTTGAATTGATAGCAGAGGACTCCACCTGCCCGCTGGAGAAGGTAAAGACTGAGGATGGATGGGCAGACGAAATTATGGCTCACATGATCCGGTGCAAGCACTGCGGCCAGATCTTCACCTGTGTGGTCAACACCTGGCGAGGCAGTGGACACTTCAAAAAAGGTAAAGGATGACACAGAAAAGGCGGTGAAATGATGAATCAGACAGAAGAAACAAAACTGCTGGAGCAGATTGAGAAGTGGAATGATGCGGACGAGTTCTCACGATGTATTGAGGCCATCGAGGCTATCCCGGAACAGGAGCGGGGCTATTTGCTGACCGTCAAGCTGAGTCGGGCTTACAGCAATCTGGCGGCGCTGGGAGATCATGGAGAGCATGGGACCGACGGTGAAGTGGACGGGGATCTCATCCGACACGCCATTGAGCTGCTGGAGTCCGTCCGCACCCAGGGTGAGAACGATCCCTACTGGAATGCCCGGATGGGCTACTCCTGCCTGATGGCATACGGCTCCGCAACCACCGCTTATGAATACGCAAAATGCTGGCTGTCCCTGGACCCGGATGACCCGGATGCCCAAGAGCTGGTGCGGGACTGTGAGAAATATCTGGAGGAGGAAAATTCCTTGGAACTGGATTGGAAAGAGCGGGAGGAGATCATCCGGTGGGAGACCATCCCCCCTGCCGACGATGACATCCTCGGCCATGTGAAAGTACATATCGACCAGTATTTCGGTGTCTATACCCAACTCCTCACGGACGACAGCGATCCGGATCACCCTCTGGAAATCGCCGTCATCCTGCCTCGACCGGAACATGACTACTACACCCTGGTCACTGTGGGCCTGAGCCGGCATCGGATGGATTTCTCGGAGGAGCGTCGGGAGGAAAAACTGGAACGGGCAGAGCTGCTCATCAACCTGCCCCGAGACTGGAAGCTGACAAAGGCAGACTGCCGGGAGGAACGGTGGAGCTGGCCCATCCGGATGATGCTGGCCACCGCCCACTTCGCCATGGAGGACCCGGAGGTAGGGCTGGAATCCAGAACTACACTTATGGAGGGTGAGGATGGCATCCCCTTTGCAGAGAATACGGACCTGCGGGGCGAGATCCTGCTCTATCCCGGTGTGTTTGGGGAGGAGTCCTTTTTCTGCCGTCTGCCGGACGGGGACGAGGTCAACTTCTATCAGGTGATCCCCCTCTACCGGGAGGAGCTCCAATACAAGCTGGAGCACGGCTCGGATGCCCTGCTGGACCTCTGCCCAGACGAGAGCCTGGAGGTCATCAATCCACACCGGCTGAATGTGGTCACCGACCGAGAGAAAATCAGCTACGACCCAGCGGAGATGGACAACGCCGCAGACCAGATCAAGAAGATCCAAGAGCTTCACCTGCCAGTGGACGAATTGGACGCCTGCAATCTGATGGCTTTCTTCCTGGGCTGGGCTATGAAGCGGGGCCAGATGAGTAACCCGTTCATCTCCCGGTATCGGGAGATAGTGGAGGCAGTCCAGACCGGAAAGGGGCCTGATCTTCGGGTGTTCATCCTGGACAACCTGGATGGGAAATTGTCTACTCAGTTCTTTGACCGGAGAGGCTCCGGTTTTGCCCAGTGGTACGGCCAGGACAACCGATCCAACCCCTATGTCTACCGCCGGGATTGCAGGAATATCGTCTTGGACAAGCTGAAAGACCGTGTCTGGAACAGTATTGCGGAAAAAGAAGCGGCCTACCTACTTCTGCCATATACCGAAGAAATCCGTCAGAGTGTGGAGCAGCTGTTAGATGAGCGGTATCAACAGTATCTGGAAGCGGAATTTGCAGATGACCCCGAGGAGCGGGTGGCGCGGGCAGCGGAAGGGAAACCGGCTGTCATTCCCGACTGGGACGGCCCTCTGTTCTGCTACGCTTCTGACCGCGTCGCCCAGGATGGGTGCAAGGTGCAGATTATGGACCGGCTGTTCCCTGAGCGTGAGGATATGGGTTGGGAGAGCGGTTGGGCCTTCTACTCCGGGGACGAGGGCGATGTGTACGGTGAAGGGGATGAATACTACGAGTCACACTGCGGCTTCTATGATATTCGGGACATCTGCCGCATCGATCCAGACATTATCCCGCTCCTGAACCTGCCCTATGGTACCATGCAGATGCGCGGAGAAGATGGAGCGTGGTATGAGGTGATACGCGACGACGAAGGCGAGGAGGAAACCTAAATGAACAGCGAACAGATCACAGCATTTTTGCAAGAGCATTGGTATATTGCCTCAGTGGTCATCGGGGCCGTGATTTTAATTGGAGCGATCCGCAACTGGAACTGGCTCTGCGACCCCACTGGTACGCGGGATGCCCACCGCCACAGCAGAGGATACCGGCGGGTGGTGTTCTTCCTGCTGGGCGTCCTCCTGATCGTGGTGAGCATCTGGGGATTTGTACTGAAATTGAAATAGGAGGAGCAATCCCATGACCCAAGAAGAACAGATCCGACTCTATCGGCTGATGGAAAAACTCAACTGGTTTTTCCACCAAGAGATGCACTACTTGAATAGAGATATTGCGGAAAAGACTGCACGGGAGTGTTACCCGGAGATTCGGGATTTTACATACGATATTTTGTGGAATGACCTGCCCAAAGAGGTGCAGGAGCAGCTCATGGACGAGGAGGAATCCCTATGAGTACGCTGATTGGCTCTTTTGATGGTCTGCACGACAACAGAGTCCTGTGCTACTGCGCTGACTTTGAAGCCCATACCCTGCACATGGATACCCAGACCGAGTCCGGAGAGAAAGTATCCGTTCACTTCACCGGCCTGCTGGCCCACTGGTTTGAGAATGTGATCCAGGACAACATCCTCTTTGGCATGGACGAGATCACCGTGGACGGTTTTTTTGAACAGTATAAAGACCTGCTGGACGGTACCATCCCTTACGGCTTTCCCGCCTGTTGCAGCATCGAGGAACTGCGGGAGCGCATGGAACGGGAACACATCCGGGTATTTGTTATCGACTCTTCCCTTGGGCTGTGCGGATTTGTACTGGCTCAGGAGGTGGAACTGCAATGTCCATAACTGCCTATAAAGTGGAAGCCGTCGGTCATGACCGAACCGGCAAGGACTTCGGTTATGTGAATATCATGTACCGATACGGCAACAAGAAGTCCTGTCCCCGGCCAGATCAATGTGAAAAGATGGAGGTCATGTGGGCGGACGAGAGCGTCTATGGGCCACCTGCTCCCGGCAGCAAGGTGGGCGACTTTATACAGACATGGCTGATGGGCTCTTGGGACTGCGGAGTATTTACCCACCGGGAGATTGCCCAGCGGCTCATGGATACCTTCACCGGTCTGAAGATCAAGGAACTGGCGTGGTTTGAGAACCCCAGAGAAAAAACTCTGAAAAATGGTAAACCGCGTGTGCACCGGGCCAAGTGGCTACCAGACCGGGAGGTGGATCTGGTCTACCTTTATTCCGACCGCTATCTTGACGCCAGAAATCCCTCTCCCGCCGAAACCGACTTCTTCACCGTCACAAGGATGGATGCCTGGGGCGTGAGCACCTGGTTCATGTGTACCCCAGAAGCCGCCGAGAAGCTGATTGCCATGAATTACGACAATCTGGCCGTCAAGGAAACCACCATTGTGGGATAGGAGAAAATGAATGATGACTTTGGAACAACTGCCTCCCAAGGGCGTAAAGCGAGAACAGGCCATTTTGGAGCTGGGCAAGGATGAAGCAAACGGCGAACTGCTGTTCCAGCTTGTGAATACAGAAAAGGGCAAATGCAAAACGGCTGCTCAAAAGGCTTTGGCGCAGCTGGAGTATGCCCCTGCTGCCCCACTGTGGGCCAAGCTGGTCAAGGGCAAATGGATGGGCAGCAATATCATGTCGGATGCCTGTTCCGACTGTGTATCGGAGCAGATTGCCCCAGTGATTCTGAAGACTCTCTCCCAGCTGCTGGACGAGGGGGACACAAAGCCACTGAATATAGAACAACTGAACTTCTGTTTCCATTTGATGTTGGGGAAAGCCTCGCCCAAAATGCTGGAGGTCTACCGCTTCCTGGCGGAGAACACCCAGCGGATCGCCCAGCTGAAACGCGCGCCTGTTTATTCCGATGATGACTGCACCTCCTGGTGGATCACGGACGGGCTTCGCATTTGGGATGCCACACCCAAGGAAAAAGAGAAAATTCCCGCTGTGGTACTTACCGCCTCCCTGATCCGCAACCCGGATGAGCGACTGCAAGCATTGGCTGATGAGCTGAATGAACGCTATGGCGGCAGCTGGCTGATGCCGGTCTTTATGAAGGCGATCATCACCCAGCCCAAGGAGCAGGTGTACGAGACCTATTCACCCCTTCTGGATACGCCGCAAAAAGGCTATTTGTTCCATGCGCTGGGAATGCTCCATTACCGCTGTTATCCGGAAGACTGGACCTATGAACGCCTGGGCCCGGATGGAATGATCGCTCTGATTTTCTGGGGGGATTATAGCTATGGAACCTATGACACAAGGTTTATGATTGAACGCTATGTGGATCTGGATGAGCGGTGGCTCTTTGATTTGGCCAAGGACCCGGAGGGCCGCAAACCTACGGTGACATGGCAGACCTACAACCGGGGCGGTGTGCTATATGGAAGCTACGACGAAATGTTCATCAGCCTGCTGCCTCTCAAGGTGGAGAACCCGGAACTGAAGCGCGTTCTGTGGGACTATTTCCGCATCCGTAGCCAGAAAAAGAAGGTGGCTAAGAGCATCACTGTTTACAAAGACGCTGCTGGGCGGTTCGGGGATGAATGAGTACAAGTCGAGAAAGCAGGTGCCTTATGTACCAAATTGCATATATTGGCCGCTGGGAGACCCTCCCGGAAACGGCTGCCGCCATCTGTGATCATGATACTCCCAAGCTGGAGGCGTTGCTCCAGGGCGGTCTGGATTTGGATGTTCCCATCCAGCTCAGCGAATACATCAAGCTGATGCCATTGGAGATCGCGGTTTTTCGGAATGATGTGCCTATAATCCACTTCCTGCTGGAGCATGGAGCTGATCCCGGTCTGGCAGAGGAACAGCCCCTGCTGCTCACCGCCGCCCGCTGCTGCGGGCCGGAGGTTGTCTCCCTCTTTGCTGGACAGGCCGCAAAACTCAGCCCGAAGCAAAAAGAGCGGGCCTTCCAGGAAGTGCGCTGGGGCAAGCGCCCGGAGAATATCCAGGTGCTGGAGCAAGCCGGGATCACTGTGGACAAGTTTGGCAGCGAGGCATTCCGGGCGGCGGTGTCCGATGGACAGGCCGAGCTTGCCAAACTGCTGCTGGAAAAAGGGGCGGATATCAATTACCACAAGCCGGACATGGTGTTCCCTTACGCCTCGACCCCTGTCACCGAGGCCGCCCGCTCCAACAATTTCCCCATGGTGCGCTGGCTGGTGGAACAGGGGGCGGACATCACCATTGTTGACAAATACGGAGACCGTCCCTACAGTGTGGCGGTTCAGAACAAGAATCAGGAGATGGCCGACTACCTGAAGGCCCTGGAGCCGGAGGAATGGCACAACGAGCAGGAAAAGATCCGGCAGCTCATTCCCTACAAGCTGCCTGCCAAGCTGGTGGAATACTTGAAGACCGGGCCCCTTCGGCTGGAGTTCCCGGAGCAGGAATGGGTGAAGTGGGCGGAACTCTACTCCTTCATGGATGTGCAGGAGATGACCTGGAAGCGGAAAAAGCTGCTCTCCCTCATGGCGAAAATGGATAATTACAGCGACTATTTGCTGCTGTGGAGTCCCAGAGATAAGAAACTCTGCTATCTGGACATTGAGCACGAGGAATTCCACCCTCTGGCTAAATGGGACGACTTCATCGCAGACCCTGGCCGGTATTTGAACGGAATGATCGAGGGCGAGTTTGAGGAATAAGGAGTAAAGCTATGACAGAAGAAAACAGAACTTACATCACCCATCTCAAAGCTGCCAACATTGAGGGGGTAAGAGTTGTCTATGGAAAAAGCGACTGCTGTTAATACCTGTTTAGGTGTTTTGAAGGGACGGGACTGCATCTATCTGGATCAGGTGAAACAGGATGATCTGAACAATCTGACCTTTATAGGGGACATCAATGGCCATCTGATTTCTCAGCACAGGGACGAAAAAGACTGGTTTCCCTACACACTCACCTTCCGGCGGGTACTGGCCTATTTTGCCTGTGAATTGGACACCTATGAAAATCTGGCTGAAACGGGGCATCTGAACCGTAGCTCCTTTGATTTGATCGAGGACAGCACCTGGCTGAAGTCTTTGCCGGTGCGGGAGGACTTTAACAAAGGCATCTATCAACACTACCGGCTGTTTACATACGATGATGTTTATAACATCATTGCGGTTTCTTATGAATTTGCAGCAGAGTTGTAAATGTCTGAAATCTTGTAATGGAGGTAACCAACATGATCAAAGAACGCATCCCTATCTCTGGCGACCTGAAAAGCAAGGTCAAGCAGCTGATGGAGTACGCCGGATGGTACGAAGGCCGCAGTGTGGATATTTCCATTGCGGAGCAGTATTACGCCGACCATGGCGTCCCGATGATGAAGACCACCCAGCGGTTTTACCGCAAGTATTTCGGCCTGTGCTGTGAGTGGTACCTGGAGCAGAAAAAACTGAACTGGGCGGCTGACTTTGAGTTTGCTCTGTTTCCTTACCTGGTCAATGGGATCAAAAACCATTTGGAAGAAGCCTATTTTCGGGATATGTCCGGCTGTGAACTGGCAGAGATCGAACAGGCTGCCGGCGAAAAATGCCAGCCCATCGGTCATATCGGCTACTACTACCCGGCGGAGGTTTGGATCTCCGAGTACGGGAAATTGTATGCGAAATATGAGTATCAGGACGAGATCGAGTGCTTCCCCGATGTGTTTGCCCTGATCGAACGGGAACTGCGGCAGTGTAAATTTGATTCCGCTGCCATGAAAACGGTTGAGGCACTGGATGGGAAGATATGACGAAACAATAAGGAGAAAATGTTATGAATATGAAAGAAAAACTGGAGTTGTTGGGCAAAAACAGCATTGTGTTGAAAATTGCTAAGAAAGAAAAATATAAGCTGGGCGCCACCCGCTTCGGCGGAAAGCCGGATGTGCCGCCGGACTTCGTTTGGCCCACCTATGAGGGCGAGAGCTATGACCATGTGGTGAAGGATCGTCCCCTCACTTTCCTGGCGCAGTTCAACTGTGAGGAGCTGGCCCAGTTTGACAAAGAGCATCTTCTGCCCGATCACGGCCTGCTCTCCTTCTTCTATGAAACGGACACCCAGTGCTGGGGCTATGACCCCAAGGATCAGGGCTGTGCCCGCGTCTACTGGTTCGAGGACATGTCCGCGCTGTCCGCCGCTGACTTTCCGGCAGATATAGAGGAAGACTTCAAGTTCCCAATGGTCAAGATCAGGATGGAATCGAAATGTTCCTATCCTTCCTGGGAGGACTTCAGCGAGGTGTTCCCGGATGAAAAGGATGACGACGCTTTCAACGATGCTTTGGATGAACTGACTGGCGAGGACCCCGAGAACCCAGATGATCGCTCCCAGCTGCTGGGCTGGCCCGATGTGATCCAGACCAGTATGTTCGACGAGTGCGACCTGGTATCCCAGGGCTATCGCCTGGGGAATCCCGAAAACTGGAATAGAATCCCGAAGGATATCCGCCAACAGGCGGAAGAAACGGCCCGTGACCGCTGGATGCTGCTGTTCCAGCTGGATACCGTGGAGCAGGGTGACTTCGAGTTGATGTTCGGAGACTGCGGGCACATCTATTTCTATATCACCAAAGAGGATCTGGCAGCCCGCCGCTTTGACCGGATCTGGCTGATCCTCCAGTGCTATTAAAAATATGAAACAGGACTTTACGATTTGGCGCAATCAAATATTGCAGAATCCGTGGGACATTTCACCGCTGAAATTCGGAATATCGCAGGATGAGGTCATAGAAATCTTCGGGAATCCTGATGCCGTTTCCACCATGAGAAGCGACGGGAAACCTTTGATCCTCAAATATCATGACATTGAACTGCATTTCGATAGAAAGGCCCCTCATGGCCTCTACTTAGTTTACAGCGACGACGAGATCGAGTTGAGCATGACTGCCAAGCACGAAGAAAGGAGCAATCCCTATGAAAGCATTTGACCCGAATTACAAACTGCTGGACGAGATGTATCAGGACAATTACTATCCCACTTTTCTGGTGGACAAGGTAAAGGACGAGCTTCAGAAGGTCATCGACCTGCTGGAGAACGGCGAAACCGATACCGAAGTGGTGCAGGAAACGCTGGACGAGGCGGTCTGCGGCATCAATGATCTCCAGGAGGAGTTTGACGAGCACGACAGCGAGATCGAAACGGTGGCACGGGAATGTATCGCGGCAACCGTGGCCTACATTCTGGAGTGGTTCAACATTCCTATTGACATCGAAGAGGCCATCCGGGAACGGGACTGGTGATCCCTATGGCAGAAAAAGAACTGGCCGTTTGTGATGAGTGCGGCAGCCTGTTTTTCAAAGGCTCCTCACAGATGATGGGACTGTGCCCGGAATGTGCCCATATTCTCTATGGCTACCCGAATTGTGACCATCATTTCCAGAATGGCCGGTGTGTGAACTGCTACTGGGACGGCTCAAAGAGTGTGTACATCAAGAAACAGAATCAACAGGAGGAAACTGATATGCCTACAACTGAATGGCTGAACAAATACGAAGCAATCAAGAACAAACTGACCTGTAAAGATGACTTAGAGGCCAATTTCACAGAGAAAGTGATTGGGAACATGGCGGTGGATGTACTGGACATCGGTGTCGTCCATTTCCCTACCGGGCAGATCTTGGCCTGTGATCCGCTGGTGGAGCTGGAGGATACACCGCCCTTTATACAGACAATCCCCGCCGGGACTTATCCCGTAAAGATCTGTGTGGTGCCCAGTGAGAAATATGGTGACCGCTATGCCTGTGTCAAGGTGGAAGTTAGCCGGGAAAAGCCTGCCCGCTATGAGCTGGGCATGACCGGCAAAGAGGATCTGGACGAGGAACTGGGCGAGGGCGAGTATTTTGGCTTTGGCGTAGACGCTGGAATGGGTTGTGTTGCAGACATCCAGACCCAGGCGACCTTCAAGACCTACTGGGCCAAGCGTTTGGAAGAAGACCCGGACATCGACCCCTACAACGACCTGTTCTGCGATCTCCTGGAGGAAAACGCCAAAGCCCACCCCAAATATCAGGGAGACTGCGGCGACTGGCTCAACTGGACGGTGCCTGACACGGACTGCAATCTGCCCATCTTTGCCTCTGGCTGGGGGGACGGCTACTATCCGGTCTACTTCGGCTATGACGCCAAGGGTGATGTCTGCGCCGTGTATGTGCGCTTCATCGACATTGAAGCCAGTTATCAAGAACAGGATTAAAAATGTGACAGAACAAAGGAGAGCGCCATGAAAGCCACCGCCGGAGAGGTCTATACAGTCTATAACCAATATCTGAAACGCTACACCGCTTGTCAGGTGGCCTATATCGCGCCGCCGGACACGGTGAGTAAGCAGCCCTGGGCGGTGATCCTCTCTCTGGATTGGGTGGGCGACGCCCCTCTGACTGCGGAGGAACTGCCCCATCTCCGCCCGCTCTACAAGGACTTCATGTACTGGTCCCGCGACCTCCACCTGCTGCGGGTGCCATTGGAGGTCCCGCCCCAGTACACGCTGGTGGGTACACTTCCGCCCTTCACCGACCAGCCCTGCCGCTCCTACGGAGGCTGGAGTGACGGCTATGATGTGTATCTCCAGATCCAGTGGCAGGCCATTCCGGAGGAACGGCGGCGGGCCTTCAAGGAGGCCATGGAGAGCGACGAGCAAACAGAGATCGGCGGTATCCCGCTGAAGGTCAGCAGCCATCGGGTGATGGACCAGTACGCACCATTCGATTCGGCGCTGGAACTAAAGGCGCTGCCCTGCCTCTCCGACCTCATCTGTGAGCGATGGCACCCGGATCTGCTGGAGTTTTTGCGGGAAACCCCCTTCGTTGATGAACTGACTTTGCTGAACCACGGTCAGAGGACACTTGATCTGCGGGGCACCAGCATCAGAAAGCTGATGCTGGACATGACCGGGCTGGAGGAGCTGTGGCTGGGTGAGGAAACGGAGCAGCTCCTGTTCCAGAACAAGGGGCTGGACGATTGCACCATCCATGCCCCCGAAGATGGCAGCGGTTTGACCCTCCAATTTATCGGGGAATACCGCCCGCACACGGAACTGCCGAACCTATGGGGGCTGCATGGCATCGGGCTGAAAGACTTTGATCTGACCGCCCTTGTTGACGCCCATCCCCACTTAAAGGAGCTGCGGCTCTGGGGCGAGCCGGGAAACCTGGGGAACTTCTCCGCCGTGGGAGAGTTTCGGGAACTGAAGAACCTCTCCACCTTTGACCTGTTCGGCTTTAGCGCAGCTGACATTCCCACCCCGGAGCAGATGCCGGAGCTTCGCTGGTTCTGGATGACCAGCCTGCCGGAGACGGCGGCAAAAGCGGCAAAGCAGCTCTGGAAAGGCAAGCCGGGCATGGATCTGCGGATCACCAAGCCCCGGAAACCAGAGTGGCTGGCGCAGAATCTGGACAATCCCTTCCGGGGCTGGGACGGCGCGGAGCATATCCCTGCCGCCGCTGCGAAAAAGGCAGCCAATCAATACCGCAAGACCCGCTCCCAGCTGATGAAGCTGGCCGCTGAGCCGGGCGAGGCCGCCCAGGCCCAGGCGCTGGATGCGGCGACAGCCTATACCCAGACCTTCAACAAGATGGGCTTTATCGAAACCGAGGAACGGGATGAAATCTACATGGCCCTGCGGGGTATCCTGGATGCCCTGCCGGGTGATGCGCTCCAGAAAGATGCTCTGATTGAGAAGTTTGATAAGCTTCGAGATTTTTGAGGAGGTTGAAAAAACAATGGATACAAGAATCACAGAACTGTTGGAAGAGATAAAAAAGGCAATCGACAAGGCTGCCACCACAGGCGACAAATATCAGTTTATAGATCCAGTCTTTGATTTAACTGATGAACTGGAACAGTGCGAAACACCTTTTGATGCTGTAAGACCGATCTTGGAACTGATTGAATCTTCTCCCAATATTGATTTTGGCGGTCCTGGGCCGTTGGGTAGCTTTATGGAGAAGTTTTACCATGAAGGCTATGAGGAAGAATTGGTCGCATCGCTGAAAAGAAAGCCAACTGAATACACAATTGCTCTCATGTTCCGCATCATTGCAGATAAGAAAAATCCCAATCTGAGTGAATACAAACATTTGTTAAAAACACTTAACTGCACCTCTGAAATTGATACTTTCTGGTTGGATGAGATTGCAAAACTGTAAAGGATTTGAACCCATTTCGGTTTCGGCTGTGAAAGCAATTTCCTGAAAGGAGTGGAGGCGCATGAGCCGAATCATTGATGAACCCTACTTTACATACAGTGCATACAACGCCCTGACCTCCGGCATTCAGGTAAAATGCCCCAAGTGCCATGGTACGGGTGTGGTGACCGCGGACGATGATAATGCCTATTTCCGGTGCCTGAGCTGCGGCCATCAGGAGACCCGCGACCGGACGATCTACCGCTACGATGTCCATAACCAGTGCAAAAACTGCGGCAGATACTACCGGGTGGATATTGAAGATGAGGAAAGGCAGCACTTTTCTGTCCTCCATGTGGCCTGCCCCTACTGTGGAACAACCATGTCAGGAGAAGTTCATAAAACAGCGGAGGCGTTTTCATATATTGGCGAAATCAAGGATGGACGAGAACCTTACTTCGGCCTGGAACTTTGGTTTTTGACCTCCTTCCATGGTAAGCCAGTCTGGGCACTCAACCGGGAGCACCTTGCCTACCTGATCGGCTATCTCAGTGCCGATTTACGGGAAAAGCCACCGGGAAAAGCGAAAATGACTCAGGCAGATCATCTCCCCACATTCATGAAAACCGCAAAGAACCGGGAGCGGATCGTAAAACTGCTGAAGAAAATGCAGGAGGAATGAGGATGGAACAGGAAGTTATTTTCAACGGCCAAATTCTTACCCTGACTCGGTTTTGGGCAACAGGAGAACCTTGCCTGTGGATCACCGACCCGGAGCAGATAGGGATGTCTAAAATGGAATTTGTGGGAGGCCACCCGGACGAATATTGCATTTTCCTGAAAAATCTGACGGAAACAGAGCTGGCACAGATCACATCTCTGGACGGTGTTCCGCTGGATGTAAAAGAAGAACGAAACGACATCGAATGAGGAGAACACTATGAAAGACCTTTGCCAATACGGAAACCGACCGGAGAACGAATGGGAAATCTTGCCCTGGATACCCGATCCGCGTCCGCCCTTCAAAATCTGGGTAAAGCCGGAGCAGATTGCGCCATTCTTTCTCATTCCCCACCATCCCTATGCGCTCTCTCTTCTGCTGAAGATCAGTGACGGGTTCCGGACAGAAGAATTCTGCCGGCTGGGACTGACCGGCAGCAGCGGAGACTGGGAACGGCTGGTCCGGAGCGTGATCCGGGAGTTTGAGGAAAATAACAGCGGCATGGATCTGTTTCACTTCGACTCCGACGAGGATGTGTTCTGCGTGTACTCCCAATACATCGATGACCTGATGCTGCTGGCCAAAATGATCCAAGCAGCCTGTGCCGATGAAAAAGTGATGCGGACTTATCTTGGCAAGACCGAGTACATCAAGCTCTTTTGGGAGGACGCACCGGAGGGAGAACCATTGGTGATCCTCTATGAAGTGGATACAAAAAATGAGCGGCTGGCCCTTCGCTCCATTGACATCTTTATGGACGGTCACACCCACAACATCCCTGACCTTTACGACGGCGCTATCGAGATCACGCCCATCCCCACGGTGGAGGAATTCAACACCCATGTCTGGGGCGAGGAATTCCACGCCTGCATCATAGAGAAAGCGGAATTTGAGGCCATCTGGGAGAGCCAATTTTATTGCTTGAGAATGGAGAATCTGCTATGAGCAAGGAGCTGGAACTGTATAAAGCATTTATTGACGGCCTTGTGGAGCGGAAAGACAGCATGACGGCCCTGTGGGTCAAGGGCGATGGCTTTCCTAAGACAGAGGACAACAAGGCGAAAAATGAACTTCTCGCCGCACTGACACCGGAGCAGAAAGATGTGCTGGCCGAGATGCTTCAGGACGAACATATTGCGGGTATCCACGATACCCTTGCATATATCAATGAGATGATGGATCTGGAGGGGCTGGAGCTTCATCAGGACGGCGAATCCTATCCCAACGACTATTTTGAGAGCCTGCACTATGACTTCATCAGCCGTTGTGACGGAGATGAGTGGCCGGAATAATAGGAGGTGTGACAGATGTATATCAAAAAATACTGGGGCAACTTTATCGGAGGTTCCGATGACAGTCTGAACCTTGTGGCATTTTTAGAGGATCAGAAGAAAGAGGAGATCCCCCTCAGCGAGATTTTCGCCAAGATCGGGCTGGACAAGCAGAACTGGGACTTCCGCCAAACCATGGAGTATCTGGAGTTCACCCACTCCAGTGGTGTGGAAATGGATTTTCACTTCGCCATTGATGTGGTCATCGACCTGGCCGCCATCCTGCTGGAGTGCAGCGTCAGCGGCAGTGTGAACCTCCAAGATTTAGATGAGTACAACACCCCCGCCCGCCGTATCCGCATCACTGCCACGCCGGAGGAACACGACGCCATGAATAAGGCCCTGGCGGATTTTGCCCAGAACCCACTGGAATATGATCTCAGCGAAATGATGGACAACGAGGAGATCCAGGAGATGGCCCAGGATGTGGAGACGCTGCGAAAGGAGCTGTACGAGGCCACCGGTCGCAACCGGGACTACCATGTGAAAGCGGAGGATGTAAAATCTCTGCTCCCTAACTGGAAGGGTGCCGATGGCTGCATTGCCACCAACCGTATCACGGTGGAGGGCTGCAAGGTCGGCTACTGCTACCGGGAGGAGCCGGACGGCGACTGGGACAGCGGCTGGCGCTTCACCGCCGGTGATGAGAGCGAGGCGTACATGGACGATCCCAACAATGCCGGGATCTACAAGCTGAATACGATCTGCAACGACGATCCCGATATTATCCCGCTGCTGCATACACCCGCCCCCTGCGCCTTTGAGCGGGATGAAAATGGCGTGTTCCAGCAGATCAAAGACTGGAAACCGGATGAGGACGAGGAGGACCCGGATATGGACATTTTGAAGCAGTGCCAGAAGTGGCATGAAAAGGGCCAATATCAGAAAATCATTGACGCGCTGGAGGCCATCCCTGCTGGGGAGCGTACCCCGGAGATGGACAGCGAACTGGCCCGCGCCTATAACAATCTGGCAGACCCATATAAGCCAGGCGGCAAAGAGATGCTCAAAAAGGCCATCGCTCTGCTCAAGCCCCATGAGGAATACTTTGCGGAAGACCACTGCTGGAACTTCCGTATGGGATATTCCTATTACTTTCTGGACCAGGAGGGCCGGGCATTGCCCTATTTTCGCAAGGCGCTGGAGAAACTTCCTGGTGATGAAGATACCCAAAAACTCATTGATGACTGCGAGAGTCTCATTACTTTGCCACAGTTCTCGGCGTGCTTCCGGGAGCGGACAGAGAACTGGTGGGAAACCTTTGCCGAAATGGAAGCAGAATTGCGCCAGATGATGGACGAGGACAAGGATCACACCCGCGGTGCGGAACTCGTGGCCCAAATGCAGGAAACCCTGAATCTGGTTTTTGATGAAATCTCTTTTGAGATGGGCGTGGGCGGCGAAAAGCATGAGCTGATCCTCACCCCGGAGGGTGATAAGGTCAAGCTGTTTGAGCTGGTCTATTTCCAGAAGTACGCCCCCAAGGAGGTGCTGGAGCACTGGAATATCCTTGTGGGCCGTCAGCCCCTCCAGAACATCGGCCTGCGTACTGAGGATGGCTGGGACATCTCCGGGGATGATGTGCAGATCTGGCTGGAGGAGCAGGGTGAAAACAGCTTCGCCCTCTCCGCCTACTGCGAAAAGCTGCTGCCTATGCTCCGGGAGGAGGAAGGCCGGGCCTGGTGGATGCTCACTACCCTCACCGACCAAGTGCTGGGCGAGATCCCCCACATGAGATACATAGGCAGCTTTGATGTGCTGGAAAAGCCCAAGGCAGAGCCGTCCTTCCTCCTGTCCCAGCTGCCCGACAAACTGCGGGAGCAGGGCCTGGAGCTCTCCACCGACCCGGAAGCCTATCTGGACAGTTACCTTGGCTACAAAATGGAACCCAACAAGGACCAGGACGCCGACTGGTGGCTGGATGTGATGGCCGGTTCCACCTGCTGCGTGCCGCTCATCAACGGCTATCTGAATGCCGACAATGACTTCATGGACGATCTCCATGCCGACGGAGCGGTAGCGGGCTTCTTCTGCTATCCTCTGGATACTCTGCGGGAGGAGGAAGGAACGGAGAAAATCTTCGACTTCCGGGACAAGCTGGAAGAAGTGTTCACCACCGGCGACGGCCCGGAGGTTCTCACCCTCACCGGCGGAGCCACCGGCCTTTTCTGCGGCTATGTGGACTTCATCGCTTGGGACATCCGAACGGCGCTCCAGATGGCAAAGGAGTTCTTTAAAGGCACGGACATCCCATGGGCCATCTTCCACACCTTCCGCCGTGAAGCCGGTTCTGTACCTCTAAAGCAACAAGATGATGGGCCAGAAACTGAGAATCAGGATGACGAGTTGAACGAAACGCTTACGGGCATGGACTATATTCCTTATACCCAACAGAACGCCGAAGCATTTTTCGCTCAGCTGGAGCAGTGGAACGACGAGGACGAGTACACCCGCTGCATCCAGGCACTGAATGCCATCCCAGAGGACTGGAGGAACTACCGCACCGCCTACGCCCTGGCACGGGCGCTGGAGAACTACGCCATTATCGGGGACCATGACGAGGGCACCCCTCGCTATAAGGGAGACAAGGCCCTGTGCCGCGCCATTGAGGTGCTGGAGTCCGTCCGGGAGGAAGGCCAGGACAAGGCGGAGTGGAATATGCGGATGGCCTACGGCTATCAGTATCTCTACGGCCAGGAGGAAAAAGCCATTCCCTACGCCCAGCGTTGGGCAGAACTGGACCCAGAAGACGAAAATGCCCCGGCGGTAATTCGGGAGTGTAAGGCGGAGATTCGGAAACGCCAGCGCAGCCAGAAGAAGAAGGCAAAATTCGTGCCCGGTGATACCCCATTTGAGGGTTTCGACCTCACCAACTTCTGGGATGATAATTGGTATGCACTGAAAGAATATGTCAGTGATCCGCCTTCCGATGAGCTGATTGCCAGCGTGGAGGAGGAACTGGGCTACAAGCTGCCTGCCGCTTACATCTGGCTGATGAAGCAGCACAACGGCGGCATTCCAGTGAACACCTGCTATCCCTGCGATGAGCCTACCTGTTGGTCAGATGATCATGTGGCCATCACCGGCATTTTCGGAATCGGACGGGAAAAGAGCTGCTCCCTCTGTGGAGAGCTGGGCAGCCAGTTTATGATCGATGAGTGGGAGTATCCTGCCATCGGCGTGGCCATCTGCGACTGTCCAAGCGCCGGACACGATATGATTTTCCTGGACTACCGGGCTTGCGGTCCCCAGGGAGAGCCTGCGGTAGTCCATGTGGATCAGGAAAATGACTATAAAATTACCCATCTGGCAGATAGCTTTGAGGAATTTATCCGCGGACTGGAGCATGAATCCCTCTATGATCCGGATGAAGATGCAGAGGGTCTTGAGGATGACGCCGACGAGGAGGAAACCGACCATAAGGGTTCCTTTGCCGGATCTGTGCTCCTCTCCAAAGCAGAGTGGGACAAGGAGCAGTTGATTCGAGATCTGCGGGAAGAATGGGGCATCGTAGATGAGGAGCCTGATGAGGGCGACGAAGATGTTGAGAACAGCGATGACGCTGTGGTAATGCAGGTCGGCAATATGATGCTGATCGTGACACTATTCCACGGTCACATCCCGGACAATGAAGCAGAGATCAACGCCGAAAACAACTATATGTGGCCAGAGGCCGTAGAAGTGGCCAAAGCGCACAAGGCCCATATTATGGTGGCTGTGTTGGGCGAGGAGGAAAAACTGCTGGAACGAGGTAAGCTGTTCACCAAGGCGATGGCAGTGTGCTGCAAGCAGAAATACGCCACCGGTGTCTACACCAGCGGCGTGGTATTTGAGCCTCGTTTCTATGAGGGCCTTGCCGATATGCTCAAAAAGGACGAACTGCCCATCTTCAACTGGGTTTGGTTCGGCCTGTACCGGAGCGAGGGGGGGGCTAAACGGCTACACCTACGGCATGGATGTGTTTGGCAAGGAGGAAATGGAGGTGTTGAACACCGACGCTGAGCCGGAGGAACTACGGGACTTTTTGGCAAGCCTTGCCTCCTATGTGCTGGCGTGTGATGTGACGCTGCAAGACGGCGAGACCATCGGTTTTTCTGCGGACGATAAGCACACCATCACCCGCAGCCCTGGTGTCTCTCTGCCAGAGGAACAGATGACCCTGAAGATCGGTTACGAGCCTATAAAGGGAGATCCGAAGGATGACGATGACAGCATAGGAATGGATGATGTTTCCTATCATATTGAGAGCATTGAGGAGAAGGAGCTTCCCATTGACCCCATCAACGCCTACAACCACATGGCGATTTATTTGCGCTGGTGCATGGAGCATGACCTGATGGGCGGGAAATTTCTGGCGGAGCATGGCGAAGTGGTAAATCAGGTCAAAGCCGATCCAGGCAACACAGACCTACGAACATTCATCCGGGAAGAGCTGTTCGGCTGTCTATTCTCGGCTCTGTTCAATCAGAAAGGCCGTGCCTTTGCCCATTATTACTATGGAGAAAATGATGCGCCCTATTATCCTGCCGACATTGATGACTATGCCCTGAAATATTTTGGTCCGTCCCGATACCACTCCAATGAATTTCAACAGGAGGCATACTTATTCATCCCATTTGATGAGAAATACTATCAGGCCATGGCTCAAGTGATTGAGGAACGCTTCGCCAACTGGCAGGAACAGGACTTCTACGAGGACACGCTGGAGCCTTCCGAAGTGGCTCATGCCATCATGGAGTATCTGGACTGCGAGTGTACCTATTTCCCATCCATGGCAGATGATGACCCCATCATGTCGGCATACAGCTACGCCCAGCGGCTGGGGGTACGGGAGGGCTTTGTGCCGGTTCTCATTAAGGCGGATGACGAAACGCTGTTGGAATGTCTGGTGATGAACGCCGACCCGGATAATGATGCGGACATTTACGAATTTGACCTCAAAACCGTAACGGAGTACCGGAAGAAGATGCTCTCTGCGCCCATCAAGGACGGAAAGGCAGTTTTGGAGGAATTGACCGGCCAGCGCAAGGAAGAAGCTGAGGATGACGATATGGACTGGGATGAGGAAGTCCTGGGCGAGATGGAGGGCGGATATGATAACCGTCGTTTTTCAAGCTACTGGAATTCCGATAATGATATGACCTATCCTCTCATTCTGGCTAAAATCCCCGTGAAGAACCCTTGGGAGCTCTTCGCCTGGCTGCCCTTCGGAAACTGGAACGAGTGCCCAGACACGCCGGAACTGATGGCGGTGGCCAAATACTGGTTTGAGCAGCATGGGGCGGTGCCCGCTGCAATGAGCCACGATGAGTTGGAATTCCTGCTCCCGGCCCCTGTTTCCCAGGAGAAGGCCATGGAGGTCGCCGCAGAGCAGTACGGTTTCTGCCCGGACATCGTGGATCAAGAACAGGATGACCCCACTGTGGGCAATCTGGCGGATGTCCTGAGGCAGTCTACCGTCTGGTACTTCTGGTGGGATTGATGCAGGGGGTCATGGCGATGCAAACCAAAACACTGACCATTCAACTGAATGATGAACAACTCCCCATCCTTCCAGTGGAACCGGAAGCTCACCTCTCCTTTACCACTCATGCCGATGGAAACGAATTGGAGCTAACGGGAAACCGGGCGGGGCTGCTCCTATTGGCGAAAGCCGCTCTGGGTATGGCGGAAACCGTTCGTGAGGATGGATTCCATATCCATTTGGATGACCTTTATGACATCAACTCCGAGGGAAAAAGCATCCTGATCCGAAAGGAGGAACGGCCAAAGCCATGATTGTTAAAACCTTCCTCAACCCCGCCACAAATAAGAAGTGGCGGATTGAAATTGACGGACATACCATCCGAACCTGCTTGAATGGCGGGAAGGTCAAGGAGATCCTGTGCGACTCCGCCTTCCAGGTCAAGAGCAAGGCTGCCAGCGCCATGATGGGCCAGATGCGGAAAGGTTTTGTCTATCAAAATCCGGATGCTGCTGTTGGGCAGGCGCGGTGCCACCGGTTTGTTGGAAAGGACAGCAACGGCTTTATGCCCCTGGCTGCCGCCCTCACACGGGACGACTTCTTCCTGACGAGGGTGGTCGGAGATTTTGAGGATGAAACCCTCTATCACTTCGACGGCAGCGGAGAGATCCTTGAAACGGTCTCTCTGGGTGCCAAGCGGATGACCTATGAGCAGGTTCTCTGCCCCAATGATACTCTGCTGCTAAACAACAGCTATCTTTTGGAGCAGTTCTCACTCCGCACCCATGAGGTTACGCCCTTTGCCAACAGGAAAAACAGCATGAGGACCATGCTGGATGCCAGCGGCGACTTGACCCTCTGGTACACAGGCGAGGAGATCGTCGTCTTTGACTTTGGTAGCAACACGGAGGTGTGGCGGGAAACAGTAAAATGCAAGAAGTCAAAAGACCCGAATTTTGCTTATTACTGCTTCGGGATGCTCTCTCCCCGGCAGAGCAAAGCGGCCTACCGCGTCACCGAGGGTGAGTATGCGCTGGTCGATCTGAAGTCCGCCCAAAAAGTAGTGATCTCCAATGCGGGCTGGCATCCCTTTTTCTCCCCGGATGACCAGTGCTTCTCAGTGGGCGGCAAGTTCTATCTGACCCAGACCGGAGAGGAGATGGATAATCCGTTCCCGTTTTCTGTCCGGCAGGGGCTGAGTTTTTCGGATACCTGCTCGGTGAGGACAAGGGGCAGCCTGATGGCCGTTCAGCAGGATCGTGGCAGCTCCCCCATAGAAGTATGGGATACCGGAAGCGGCCAGTTGTTGGCCACCATTGATGACCCCTTTGTGGTGCGGCAGGTGAATTTTGCCTTTACCCAAAGCGGGCTTGTCCTGCACACCGATTACGGGGCCATGAGCATCTATTCCTGCGCCCTCTGAAACGGAGAAGTGACCTATGGATCATGAGAGGAAAGAGCTATTGGCTCAGAAAAAAGCGCAGCTCAAGAAAAGGCAGAAAAGAGCAGAAATACAGCAATACAAGGACCGTCTCACAAAAAGTATCGAACATTTTTCTCAAAAATACCGATATGCGGATGAAGCGGAAGCACTCAAAATTGAAACCTTTATCTCAAAACTCAATTTTAAGCAACCGGGGCAGCTGGCAATCCAAGAAGTTTGCCCATATCCCCATGGAAATGTCTACTTGTGCTTTTTAATGGGAACAGATGCCTTATTTGAGATTTATGTATTTGGCAAATATTCTGACATCATGAGCGATTATGATGCATGGGAAGTTTTCAGTCCATACCTGTTGCTTGTGGACGAGGATTTTATTCATTACACTTATATCAACGATAATGGTGAAGTCATGGAATCACAAGTATCGTGATGGCTGGGAACGAGAGCGGACACCAATGAACAAAGGAGGTTTGTATGGGACTGTTTTTGAAGAAAAGGGTCGAAATGCCGGATAAAATGATTTTGGGAAATACGGAATTTGTATTTGATCGCAAACTCGGCTTTCATGTTGGAGAATGGACCGTATGGGATAGAAAGACTAAAATTCTCCTTGAGTTTCAGAGCACAGAGGGAAATATGGGCGATATTGTTTTTGAAAGGGTAAATTGGGTCAATGACCATAAAGATACCATTATCCGAGCATTTTTGGATGAGAACGATGACTGCATAGACGTCGTGAATGAAATGATCGAAGATGGAACGCTGGAAGCGGATGGGAAGATTTCAGAAGATGAGTTTGTAAAAGCACTGTTTGTAAACAATGTAACGGTATTTGTAAATGGAAGTGAAACTGGCTTTTACATCGATTTGGATGCGGAACCCGACTATTTCATGGGGCATTTAGTTTGTATCGAGGTCGACTGCAAATATAAAATTGAAGTCGGCGGATTCAACGGATAACACTTCAAACACAAAAGGCAAATTTTGCGGAAGGGGCAACGCCCGCAGCGGCATCAGAAAGGAGACAAGTACCTATGTCAACCTGGAGCGGAATCCGGAACAAATTGGAGAATGACTACCTGTGCCCGGCGCTCCGGGGCCACATCCAGTATTTTGCCACCAGTTACAGCAAAAGCGCTGACCATGAGGGCCGGGCAGCCATCCGCATGGACGGCGTGGAAGTGCTGCGGAGCAACTACTACACCTATTTCGAGAATGTGTGGACGAAATTTCATCACCTGCGGTCCACAACGCTGAAAGATTGCGACTCTGCAAAAGAGGCCATCAACCAGGCTCATGCCTTTGCGCTGGAGCAGGGCACCTTTGACCAAAAGGTGTTCTATGAGGCGTTTGGTATCTTTGACAACCAGAGCATCGAGAAAAGCCTTGTCAGCGAGAATCCTCTTGTCCGCATCTTTGCCCTTCTGGACCGCAGGCTGGGAAAGCGCCGCCTGCTGGCTTTGGAGGAATCCATGGAGCAGGAGCTGGACTGGGTGCGGGCCTTCTATGTGATCCGGATGCAGGCAGAAGGGCTGATGGAAAAAGAATAACATGCAGGAGGAACCACTATGTCACAGATCGCATCCTTTTATCTTCTCAAAGACGGCCGGCGGCAGGAACTGTCCAACGGCGACTGCTCCGGCGCGGTCTATATGGCCATCTGGGACTGGTGTGAGAGCGAGCTGGATCTGGATGTCCGTTTTCCTGCTCCCCAGACGGAGGACACCCTGGACTGCGCTTTGCTGGAGGGAGAGCTGGCGTCTAATATGCTGGCAGCTCTGCGGGAGCAGGACCTCCCGGAACTGGCCGCTGAAATTGCCCCAGACTGGGATCTGCCCACCGAGGCGGTGCAAAGCGGACTTGAAACGCTGCGCTCCCATCTGGAACTGGTGCAGGGCGACGCTGCCCTGCTGTATGAAATGATTTGACGGGACTATACCCATGCCAAGGATACAGGTTAAGGAACGGAGAGAAAACCATGGTGAGAGATGGACTTGTGTTCAAAGATGAGGATGGTCAGGTCATATTCAACCAGTACAGCTTCTGTGAACTGGTGAAGCACCTGCTGGTGGAGTTGGTGGGGATCTCCTATGAGGATGCCTCCCAGATCGTGGAATGCTCACCGCTGGCAGAGCCAGTGGCCGATGCCTTGGGAGCGGCGGTATTCAGCCATGAACTGCCTTATTACTGGGCTATGTTTTTCTACTATGGGAACGGTTACTGGTGGAAAAAGGGTATTCCAGCGCAGCCAGAGGATATGGATGCCTATGAAGCTTTGGAAAAGAAAATTATGGAGAGACACCACTTAAAGGAGCCGTTTATATGGACATGAGAGAGGTGTTCACCATCGACGGCCGCCGCTTTTCTAACATGGCTGGTTTTTATAGCGAGGTGGAGCGGGTATTTACCCTCGGTTTGGACTGGAAGATCGGTCGGAACCTGAACGCTTTCAACGATATTCTCCGGGGCGGTTTCGGGCGGCATGCGTATGGACAGCCCATCCACATCCAGTGGCTGGCCTATGAAAAAAGCGTCCGTAATCTCGGGAAAGAGATGATGGACACCATTGTGGAAATCATTTTGGATACAGACCATTCCGGGCACGACTGTACCCTGGAACGGCTTTGACCAAGCAAAAAAGGAGGAATCACCATGGGACTTGACATTTACGCCGGGACGCTGACCCGGTACTATGCTCACAACTGGAAAACTGTTGTTCAGCAGTGGGCGGAGGAAAACGGATATGCCTTTAACCGGATTACCCCGGATGGAGAATCCGCCGACAACGAGGAGGAACTGTCCCCGGCTGAGGTCCAGGCGTCGGTGGAGAACTGGCGGGATCAGATTTTGACCGCCATTTCCCAGCCGGACCAGCCCCCCTACACCCCTTGGCCGGAGGACAATGAGAAGCCCTATTACACCGACAAGCCGGACTGGGACGCTTTCGGCGCCATGCTGCTGGTGGCCGCCTGCCATACATACGATGAGCCGGTGCCTCCCACTGTGGAGAAGGATTGGGACTTCGGGGAGCATCCCCTGATCGCCCGCCTTGCATCGGATGAGGAGCGGGTGTGGTCCCTGTTTCGGGGTGCGACTTGGTGGCTTCCCCTCACCGACAGCTTTCTGTTCCAAGGCCCTCTGCCCACCGATGACACCGCCGCTATCGCCACCTTGGGCGGACTGCGGAAGGAGCTGGAGAAGCTGAACCAGCTGGCGTGGCAGGCCGATGAGGACACCATCCTTGGCTGGGCAGACACGGAGGGCTACCCGGTAGACGGAACCGTAGACTCAGATGGACAGTACAGCAAGGCGGACATCCCGGAGCACACCCAGTATGACACCCAGTCCCTTGCCAAGTTCGCCTTCTCCATGTTCTGGCGGGCCATGCGGTTTGCCGAGGAACAGCAGGTGCCCATCCTGCTTGACTATTAAAGAGGATTCGTCAGGAGGTGGAGGCCGTGGAGCAAAAACGCCCAGCAGATATATTTCAGGAACTTCTGGACTACCTATGGAGCGGCCTGGGCCTGGAGGAAAAGGGCTGGAAGCGTCTGAAAAAGGGCGACTTCAAAAAGAAAATGAAAAACGGGCTGACCTATCAGATCTGGTTTGACCGGAGACGCTACAACTACATAGACTACGAAATCGGCCATGGAAATGTGGAAGTGGGCTTCACCTGTATCATACAGCAGGGAGATGACCGGCTCTACTCTTTCAAAATAGAACCAACAACAGGCGGTTCATTCTTTCGGATGCTGACAGAGGATTTGCGGCTGGACACCGGGCTGCTGGACACCTTCCTGCCCCTGATCCAAGCCCACTACCTTGATTTTATCGACTGCTTTGAAGCAGACTCGACAGCGGCGCTCCAGAAGGTCTGTGCCCCCTTTACCCAGCCGGAGGATTACAGCTGGTGCATCCATGTGCGGGAACAGATGGTGGAACGGTACGGAACAGCGGAACAGCTGGAGGAGTACCGACATCAGTTGGAATTGCGAGGAACGCCGGAGCATAAGGCAAAGAACGGGATGGGCTCGATGTTGTTCCATCTCTCCCACGCCCATGATGTAGATCATGCCTGGGCATCAAGCCGCACCAGAGAGGAACTGGACCAGGTGGTGGAACCCTTTGTGCAGGCCAAGCGGCAGACAGGACAGTGGATGCAGGAGGATGAGGCGGGCTATCAGCTCTACCGGCAGGAAACAGACCCGGAGAAGCGCACCTTTCGGGCATGGTATCTCATCGCCAACCCCCGCGGCTTGCCGAAAGAGTTTGTCCAGAAAGAACTGGAGTTTCGATGGAAGCTGTTCCCGGAGGAGAAGGAGGAAACCAAATGAGCAATCAAGTTTTCCAGCAAAATCTGGACGACAAAAAAGGCCCCCAGCCCGGCGGCCCCTATCTCATTCAGATGCTGTTCAAAGAGCCGGTAGAAATGCCGGACAAAGAAAAAATGACTGCCATAATGGAGAAGCACATCGGATCAACAGAGTGCTTCTGTTATGATAAGAAAATGGCCGGCTTTGCCGCACAGGAGCATATTGCGGAGTTCAAGGACGGAAAATGCCCGGTGCAGCTGATGGTGATGAAATGCGACAAGTTCAAGGGCAAAGGCTTTGATGCCTTCCTGATAAGCCAGATGTGGGACTGCCAGGAGGACCGGGAGTGGATCTTCCGGGAGTGCAAGTATCAGGTGGTGGCCACCGATATGCTGGCGGCGGCGCTCCCGGCACTGGAGCGGGCCAACCTGGACGCCGACTTCTTGGATGCTCTGGCGGAACTGTACCCCTCATGCGAAGCATTCTATTTCCAGAACTGCGGCAAACTGTTTCTGGCGGAGGATGTGCGTTCCCACCAGATTGAGGGGCCGGACCGTTTCATTCGCTTCGGGGTCAATGTCCGCTTCTTCAACATTGAGGGCACCGAGGATATGCTCATCGACACGGTGGGCATGGGCACCCTGTTTCTGCCGGATCTCCAGTATCACTTCCATGGCATGGACCCCAACTGGGTGGTAAACCACGCCTATAATGCGGCGTCCTATATTCTGGAGCATGATAACCCCATTCAGGATGGGGAAACCATAGACGGCGTGGCGGATGGCCAGATGTGCCGGGAGATCCAGTGGAAGTGTCAGTATGAGGACGCTCTGATCCAGCCGCCCAGAGGGGTGTTGGACATCCACATGGGGAACTATGCCTCGGGAGGCCGCTGAATGAACGGCGTTGTGCTCCTGGTGGGCGGACTGCTGCTTGTGGCGGTAATCAAGCTGATCGTGGATCGAAATTGGCTGGGCCTGCTTCTCTGTGCGGTTGCCCTGCTTCTGGTCTTTGGGGCCGGACACCGTACAAAATAGGCATTTTAAGAATCGAGGAGGTGAAGTATGCAGAATTCAACAAATATGCGGATACTGGAATTGCTCCGGTTTCTCTATGAGCGGACCGATGAAAACCATCCCGCCACAGTATCTGACATCATTGCCCATCTGAATGGAAAAGGAATTCAGGCAGTGCGTCAGACTGTTTACGCGGATACCAATACTCTGATCGATGCAGGAATTGATATTGTGGTGGTCAAGAGTACCCAAAACCAATATTTTATGGGAAGCCGCCTGTTTGAGTATCCAGAACTGAAAATGCTGACAGACGCAGTAGCATCCTCGAAGATCATTTCTGCCAAGAAATCCGAGGAACTGGTACAGAAATTATGCCGTCTGACCAGCACACATCAGGCAGAGCAGCTTCGGCAGTTCGCCAGCCTGTCCAGCCGGGTGAAACCGGACAATGAGCAAGTCTATTACATCATTGATGCCATCCAAACGGCGATCTTGGAAAAGCGACAGATCCAGTTCCAGTATTATGAATATACGCCCGAGAAAAAACGAGTTCTCAAACATGGCGGTTATCTCTATAAACTGGACCCTTACGCTTTGGAATGGAAGAATGACCACTATTACCTGATCGGCTTTTCTCACAAACACCAGCGGATGGCCCATTTCCGAGTAGACCGCCTGTCAGGAATCAAGATACTTCCCTCCGGCTTTACACCCGATGAAGACTTTGATGTGGCGGGCTACACCAACAAGATCGTTGATATGTTTGCTGCTGACCGCACAATTTCTGTTGAACTGCTCTGTGAGAACAAGCTGATGAAAACCATTATAGACCATTATGGAGAAGCTGTGCCAACCCGTGCATATGACGAGGAACACTTTACTGCAAACATCGAAGTCGACCCAAGCGGCACCTTTTACGGCTGGGTCTTCAAATTTATGGGCGGGATTCAGATTATAGCACCCCAAGAGTGTGTAGAAGAAATGAAGCGGATCGCCCGCAGCTTTCTCTAAAGCAGAGGCCAGGTGTTATGGAATTTTAACACCTGGCCCCTGCTTTCTTTTTTGCCCTTGTATCGAACAGATGTGCCAGTTATAATATAAACAAGATGTTCGCAAACCAGCGAAACTCTATGAAGGAGGGAGACCAGTGACCTTTGGAGCTTTCATCAGCACACGGCGCAAAGAGGCCAAATTAAATCTCCGGGATACCGCGAAACACCTCGGTATCTCCAATGGGTACCTGTGTGATATTGAGCAGGGTCGCCGGCCAGCGCCAGAGGGAGCGTTTGTAGAGCGGATCTCTTCTTTTCTGGAATTGGATAAGCAGGAGCATGAAATGCTGCTGGATCTGGCCGCAGATTCCAGGCAGACAGTTCCGGCCGATCTGCCTGACTATATCCGCCAGCATGACATCGTCCGCGCAGCATTGAGAGTGGCAAAGGAAGTAGATGCTACCGATGAGGAATGGAAAGCATTTATGGAAATGCTGCAGAACCGCCAGAACTAAGGGGGGATTTTCTTGTCTGTACCAAAGTATCGATTGGACGCAATTGAAACCATTGGACGGAAGATCCTGCAAGAGTATGATCCCGCTTTGTTGGACGGGCCTCCCCAGGCAGTTCCCATTGAAACTATCATAGAGACCAAGTTTGATCTAACTCTGGAATATCATTGCCTACGCAAAAACGGGAGCATCCTTGGGGAAACGATTTTTGATGAAGGAGCGGCTATTTTATACGACCAAGATGAAAAACGCTACCGTTTGATTGCAGTCAAGGCCGGAACGATCCTGGTGGAGGAGCGGCTTTGTGTGGACAGGCTCCTCGGCAGGCTGCGGTTCACCTGTGCTCACGAATTGGGGCACTGGGTCCTGCACCAGAAGCTGTACTCCGGCACAGGCGATGTGGCTGCCTATGAAGGAAAAACATCTTTGGATGAAAGCCACGGTCTGGTCGAATGGCAGGCGGATGCCTTGGCTACGGCTCTCCTCATGCCCCTGCCGCAAATCAAAAGAAGTTTTTACCGTTTGCGTGCAGGCAGGAGCAATGAGCAGTTGGTTGCGGAAATGGCTCAGATCTTCCAAGTCTCCAAGCAGGCCATGCGTATTCGGTTGGAAACACGCAATCTCATATAAGTTTGGTATGGCAAGCCCCCCTCCTAAGAGAGGGGCGCAGCCGCACCAATGTTCACAGGCTTTGTTATATGCATTTTGTTCGCAGTTTAGCGAACATGGGAGGAGGAGAATGGCATGAGAAAAGAAAGCTCCACTGTGCAGAAATGTAAAAGGCAGATGGCGACCCTTGGATTTGACAGCCAGCTGGCCTATCACCGGGTAAAGCTGATTTTGAAAATCTACCGGGATGTGGTGTGGGTCCTCAGTGAGCGGGTAGAAGAACTGCATGAATATGCCTGGGAGCTGGGCGCTCAGGACGCTGATACCGGGCTTATCTATCTGCAAAGCTTCGCCCCGGATAAGGATCTGCAGGAGTTTGAGGAACGGGTCTGCTGCGTGATGGAAAACCGGATGCTGGTGGATGTGATCGACCGTGCCCTTCTCCGCTTGAAACGATACCCTGACCGGGGGGAACTTTACTATGAGATCTTGACCAAACAATTTATCCACCGTTTCAACAGCACAGAAAAGGAACTGCTGGATGAGCTGAATATGGAGCGAAGCGTATTCTATGACCGAAAGCGCGAGGCGATCTTCTTATTGTCCCTCTGCCTTTTTGGTTATGCTGTGCCGGAACTTCAGGAAGAATTGGAGATGCCCCGACTTTATCCCGACTGATTCCCGATGAAAAACCGACGAAATCCCTACTCCCTTCCGACTTTGCCTCTGCTATACTCAGTACAGTGGCAGGTATGCGCAAAAATGAATAGGACCAGCTGACAAGGGCCGGGACGCTGTAAAGTGTCCCGGCCCGCTGTATTCCTGCCGCAATATGGCGGCGGGGATCGGCCGGGGATGCAGAAATGCGTCCCCGGCTATTTTTCTGCCCGGCACTGGGAGGGCCGGCATGGGCTGGGAGGCTTATATCGCCAAGTACCCCTGATTTCAAGATTTTGATTCGCCATCAAAATCTTGAAATTTGGAGGAAAGGCACATGGAATCCAACGGGAAGTTTACCCTTATTGTTTTTAACACCTGCACTCGGGAATATGAAGAAGTTATGGTGACTGAGGAGGTCTATCGCACTTACTGCAGAACACGGTGGAATATCAAGGACAACGATCAGAGCTTTTTTGACCATGAGATCCAGACGAGTGGGATGATTGGAAGTCAGGATGGCACCTATGAAAATTTCCGGGAGTTTATTGACGCTATCAACACCCCGGAACACATCATCCTTGAACAAATGAAGAAAGAGGCCCTGTACCAAGCGATCTCAGCGTTGCCTGCTGCGGATCAGGCATTGGTACAGGGGTTGTTTTTTAAGGGACAAAGTGAACTTGACTATGCAAGAGAGATTGGCGTTTCACAGCCTGCAGTGCATAAGCGGAAAGTCCGTATTCTCAAGTCTTTGAAAAAACTTTTAGAAAATTGAAATTGGAGGGTTATTAAAATGCCGACATCTTCCCCTATACAAGCGAGAAGGAAATGCTTCTCACTTGTTCCTTGAAAACCGAATATCCGATTGTCTGAATACTTTCCTGACGGGGCCCCTGCTGGACAGGGGCAAGCGACGCTGGAGGATGCGCGAAAACCACCTGTAGAGGTTCTGGTACAGGCTGCAAACGAAGTCACCTATACATTTTTGTTCGGTTATGACAGCCTGCCAGATTTCCCCTCTATCAACGACGGCCAAATAAGGTGCCAAGCGGGTCCATCCGTCCAAAAAACAGCCTGTGGCAAGCTGTATCGCAATGACTCCGCCAGGGATAATGATACTTCCGTCCAGTCACAGCCCCCACCGAAATGGGGATCAAGCAATGAGGGCGGCCGACAGAGATCCTGCCGGGGGTGAGAGTCCCATGACGCGGTGAAGCCAGCCGCGGTTCAGATGGTCGCCCTACGGAGCCAGCGCCAGTGGCGCAGGCTTTTGCGCTTGGGGAAGTAGTGTCGAATACGAGCGCAGCAGAAGACAACACAAATGTGAAGTCTTAATATCAGAAGCTATGGGGATCGCTTCTGTCCAAAACCCGTTTACTGACCGGAACATGCCGTATGAGCAGCCATTCCAACCAGATGCGGGAGATGCGGAGGCGGTCCCTATTTTTGTGATATTAAGCCCAATATGCTGAGGAGGTGTATTCTGTGAAAACATATTGCAGACAGGAAATCAGCCGTGGTGACATTTACTATGCTGACCTGCGGCCAGTCATCGGGTCTGAGCAAGGTGGTATCCGTCCGGTACTCATTCTGCAGAACAATGTGGGCAACCGTCACAGCCCCACAGTGATCGCAGCCCCCATCACCAGCAAGATGGGAAAACCGCGGCTGCCTACACATGTTTGTTTGAATAGGCAAGCGAATGGATTGAGCTGTGGTTCCGTTATCCTTTTGGAGCAACTTCGCACTATTGATAAGTCCAGGCTCAGAGAGCGCGTTGGAGCATTGGACACCTCCGAGATGAAACAGATTGACTGGGCGCTTGGGGTCAGCGTCGGTCTGGCGGAAGGATATCGGTAGAATAGGTCAATTTATGAACATTTATTCTGTTGGTATTGGTGAATAGATGTTGCCGCCTTACTTGTGGTATTGTTTGAAAAAGCACTTGGGAATAGGAAAACGAGGTGAAGCAAGAGTGGAGTACCGAAAAGTTTACTTCCGGATTCGCAGCCGCTATCAGTTCGATTCCGGCTGGCCGGCTGAGACTGACGCCGCCAAATTTCATGAAGAAAGCCGCAGCCTGTTCCAGAGTGCGGGCTGGGATCTACAGCCCGGTGGGGACAGCACATCTGATACCGTTACGAAAGGCTGGCAGGAGTTATACCTGCATCCGATGAACTTTAGTGGTATTATAGAGATGGACGAGATCCCAGCCATCCAAGAACTACTGAAGGATGCGAAATCGTTCTGCTGCTATGGCTTCGACTGCTACGAGAGGTATTGGGATATTACCGATGAGGAATATCTGGCGCAGTTGGAGACCAAGCGCGAGGAGATCACACATGAAATTCTGGAACGGTGCCGGACAAAACGGAAAAACCTGTATATCACAGGCCCGGTTGCTTTAAATGTCGCTCAAAAGTTCTCTGTACACAGGCTCTGTGATAAAGAAGGCAAGCATAATCTTGCCAACCGCTTCGTGGGCGAACTGATGGAGCAGCTTGTTCAAGATGGCCTGCTGGTGACAACGAAAACCAGAAACGGTCCTGGTGTCCGCACGGCAACCGATGCAGAAATTAGCTCCCCACTACCAGGGCAGCAGCAAATGACCCTGTAAATCGAGGTGCGATGGAATGGCAATTTATATTACGGGTGATAGTCACGGCGACTTCCAACGCTTTGGGAGCAAATACTTCCCACAGCAGAAGGAGATGAGCTGGGAGGACTATGTGGTCATCGCGGGTGATTTTGGAGGACTGTGGGATGGAAGCCAGAAAGATCAATATTGGTTGGACTGGCTGAACAAGAAGCCCTTCACCACCCTGTTCGTGGATGGGAACCATGAGAATTTTGACTTGCTGAACACTCTACCAGAAAAAGAATGGAATGGCGGACGGGTCCATGTGGTGCGGGAGCATATCCTGCACCTTATGCGGGGACAGGTCTTCGACTTCGGCGGCCTCACCTGGTTCACAATGGGCGGTGCGGCCTCCCATGATATTCAGGATGGAATTCTCGATCCAGCCGCTCCGGACTTCGAACACCGGTATTGGCTGATGCGCCGGATGCGGTCCATGTTTCGGGTCAAGGGGGTAAGCTGGTGGGCCGAAGAAATGCCCAGCCAAGCAGAATATCAAGAAGCCCTGGCAAACTTGGAACGGGTCAACTGGACGGTAGACTGTGTTCTCACCCACTGCGCTCCCAGCGGTGTGGTGCAGAAGATCAATCCATCCTATGGAACGGATGAACTGACGGACTTTCTTGAAATGGTCAGCCAGCGGTGTAAATTCGCCTACTGGTTTTTCGGCCATTACCATGAGAATCGAATCATAGATCAGAAATACATCCTCCAGTGGGAAAAGATATCTGAACTGGGTTTTTAATCGCAATGGATCAGGGAGTGGGTAACCAGCATTCCCTGGTCTTTTATTCTGAACGGAGTGGAAGACGCCAAATGAACAGAGAGATAGGCTACACAAAGGGGAAAAAGCGATTTTACATATATGGTAGAGCATAGGTGATATTTTGTTATCAGGAGGAAAAAATGACATTTGAAATTAAAGATTATTTTGAGACACCCGTTATATTGGAGCCGAGGGTGGAATTGTACACGGTTTATGATTTTATGGGCAAAGAACTGCCTGGCCTTGCGATTGTTCTTGATATGCCTATCCAAGGAGCAGATGAGAAAGAACAGTTCGCTATTCTTACAAAATCTTTTGGAGAATTTATTGGCTTGAAAAACAGTGCATATGTCGATATAAACAACTGTCCCTTTGCGCCGCAGCTGCTCAATCGTGGATTTGCTAAAGATACTGGGCTCTACAAAGAAAGTGGGTTCTGCTCCTACCCTTTATGGACATTTGATGAAACCGTTCTGAAAGAAACCGGTGGTGAGAAGTACGAGAGATACGCACGGGCTTATGACGAGTATATGGAGTCCTCTTTTATAGGAATGATGGGTGCGGAAGATGAAACAGGCGAAGAAATATGTACAGGAATGATGATGTAATAAGTCCATAATACAGTCCGTGGCTGGACTGAGGAATACCACGAGGCTCTGGCAAACTCGGAATGGGTCAACTGGACAGCGGACTGCGTTCTCGCCCACTGCGCTCCCAGCAGCGGAGTAATGACGCATACGGAGCGGCCCGAAGGCCGCTCTTGCTGTATATCCCGGAGTGATTGTGGAATAGACGAACAGCCCGTCCTGTGATATGATGGTAGTGAGTCAAAAAGATTGGAGGACAGGCTAATGCCGGAAAAACAGAAGGAAACCATTCGGGAATTGACCCTCATGCTGATGTACCTGACCTCCTGGGAGGAACGGGATACACCGGAAGTGCGGGCGGTCAAGAAGAAGGAACTGGAAAAGTATCCCCTTGTCCGCCGATGCTGGAAGGGCTATGACCACGACCTGCTGGACAAACTTTCAGAGGAAGGGCTGATCAACGCTGCCGGGCGAACCTATCCCGCCCTCATCACACCGGAGGGAGAAGCCGAAGCTCGGAAACTGCTGGCCCAATATGGAATTGATACAGAAGAAAGAAGGCGTCGCAGTGCGGAACGATAAACAAGAACAGGCGATCCGATCCAGCGCAGCGGAATACCTGACCTTTGTGGCCGCTACCGGTGACAGTACAGAGAGCATGGAAATGCGCTATGAGGATGAGAATATCTGGCTGACCCAGAAGATGATGTCGGCCCTCTATGATGTGGATGTTCGGACAATCAATGAGCACATCCAGAAGATCTATGAGGATGGTGAGCTGACAGATGAGGCAACTATCCGGAATTTCCGGATAGTTCAAACTGAGGGCACCCGTCAGGTTAGCCGCCAGGTGAAGCACTACAATCTGCAGATGATCATTGCGGTTGGATTCAAGGTCAACAATGACCGGGCGGTCCAGTTCCGCAAGTGGGCCAATACCATCGTTAAGGACTACACTATTCAGGGCTGGGCCATGGACAGTGACCGGTTGAAAAACGGGGGTAGTGTACTTACCAAGGAATACTTCGACCACCTTCTGGAGCAGATCCGGGAGATTCGGATGTCTGAACGCAAGTTCTACCAAAAGATCACCGACATCTACGCCACGGCTCTGGATTATGATAAATCAGCCAAAACCACACGCCTGTTTTTTTCCGAGGTACAGAACAAACTCCACTGGGCGATCCACCGTCATACTGCGGCGGAGTTGATCGTGGAGCGAGCCAACGCTGAAAAACCTCACATGGGCTTAACTTCCTGGGAGCAGTATCCAAACGGAAAAATACAGAAGTACGATGTGTCCATTGCTAAGAACTATCTTTCCAGAGAGGAACTGCAGGCGCTGGAACGCATTGTGACCATGTACCTGGACTATGCGGAATATCAGGCGGGACGCCATATCCCTATGACCATGCAGGACTGGTCACAGCGGCTGAATCGCTTCCTGGAATTCAATGAGCATGAGATCCTCCACGACACCGGCCGGGTGACGCATGAGATCGCCAAAGCCTTCGCAGAGAGCGAGTTTGAAAAATACCGGATTGTGCAGGATCGCATGTTTGAAAGCGACTTCGACCATTTTCTTGCCTTGGAGGAACAAGCAGAGAGAAAGAATGACTGACAAAAGAGAGCCGCCGGTTTCCAGACTGGCGGCTCTCTTTTACAGTTGCGGCAGAAAGATGGAGGCGGCAAATGAGAACTGAATATCGCGATGATCCAACAGTAGACACTGCAGATCTTCCGTATGGATGGCATAAGGGCGATACCTGTGTAATGATTACAAACAAAGCGAAAAAGAGCACTTCCGAATATATTGTGGAAAGCTATGACGGGGTATATTTTGGCGTCCGAAGCCATACTGGGCTATATCACCGGGTATCTCCGTGGAGGATATTCCGGACGAAAGAGGAGGCCATTGAAACCCTGGCAGAGCAGAAATATGGAGGCATATCGCTTTAGGAATCACGGCATTCTGTGCTGGTTTTCCAATGGGCTCAAGATGGTGTTTTTTCACAATAGAATGACCAGAACAACTGTGCTATAATGGCTTTGAAAATGTGTTGGAAGATAAAGAGGAAGGGGTGACCGAAGCATGAAGGAGCGAACCTACATTTGCTGTGACCTGAAATCGTTTTACGCGAGTGTGGAGTGCATCGAGCGTGGGTTGAATCCATTGGAGACCAACCTCGTAGTAGCGGATCTCAGCCGCACCGAAAAGACCATTTGCCTGGCGGTCACACCTTCCCTAAAGTCTTATGGCATTTCCGGTCGAGCCAGGCTGTTTGAGGTGATCCAACGGGTCAAGGAGGTCAATAACCAACGGCAGCGGAATATCCCTGGCCGGCAGTTCACCGGCGCTTCTTCCCACGACCCGGAGGTGCGGCGAAATCCTTCTCTGGCCCTCGACTATATCGTAGCCCCGCCCCGAATGGCCCACTACATCGACTGGAGCACCCGCGTCTACAGCGTGTACCTTAAGCATGTGGCGCCGGAGGATATCTACCCATACAGCATCGACGAGGTGTTCATCGATGCGACCAGCTACCTACAGACTTACTATCTGTCGGCCCGTGAGTTTGCCCGGAAGATTATCCTCGACATTCTGCAGACGACCGGCATCACCGCCGCAGCGGGCATTGGCACGAATCTGTATCTGGCCAAGATCGCCATGGACATCGGCGCCAAGCATGTCCCCGCCGATGAATATGGCGTCCGCATCGCGGAGTTGGATGAGATGGGCTATCGCCGTTCCTTCTGGACCCACCGTCCGCTCACCGACTTCTGGAGGGTGGGAAAAGGCTATGCCGCCAAGCTGGAGGCCCACGGCCTGTACACCATGGGTGACATTGCCCGGTGCTCCATCGGCAAACCTACGGACTACCACAACGAGGAACTGCTCTATAAACTGTTCGGAGTAAACGCCGAGTTGCTCATTGACCATGCCTGGGGCTGGGAACCCTGCACCATTGCGGACATTAAGGCATACAAACCAGAAAACAAGAGCATCGTCTCCGGGCAGATCCTGCAGTACCCATACCCATTTGAAAAGGCAAGGCTGGTCATTCAGGAGATGGCCGATGCGCTGGCGCTGGACCTGGTGGACAAGCGGCTTGCGACCAACCAACTGGTCCTCACGGTCGGCTATGACATCGAAAACCTCAAGGGTACAGCCTACACCGGAGAGGTCACCACAGACCTCTATGGGCGCAAAATTCCCAAGCATGCTCATGGTACAGTCAATCTGGACGGATATACCTCCTCCGGCGAGGAGCTGCTCAAGGCAGCCACCAGCCTGTATGACCGGATTGTAGATAAAACCCTGCTGGCCCGTCGGCTGACCCTCTGTGCCAATCACCTGCTGGACGAGTCTTCTGTGCCGGAGGATCTGCCGGAGCAGATCGACCTGTTTACTGACTACTCTGCAAAGGAAAAGCAGAAAAAAGAGGCTGACACCGCCCACGCACGGGAGAGAAAACTCCAGGAAACCATGCTGGGCATCAAAAAGCGTTTTGGCAAGAACGCCATCCTCAAAGGGCTGAA
>CDZQ01008485.1_pt1 | contig 161997 bp, 150 predicted proteins | sample 554831 | NCBI WGS metagenome assembly CDZQ01 (sample SAMEA3182112, study PRJEB8094) | gut metagenome | biome: human; feature: gut; material: Stool; isolation source: human stools | place: Canada | collected 2013-05-06 | reverse complement strand
ATATTATATATTAAAATTATAATTAAAACAAGTAGAAAATAACTTTTATGCCAAAATAGGGCATTTTAAAATCGGTAAGTAAAAATAAAACATCAATAAATAAGAAATGCCGCCTTTAAACAGGCGGCTGTTTTTATTTTTATCTATTATTTAAGGAATTTTATAAGCTCAAGAGCGGCTCCGATATCGCCCTCAACTTTAAGTTTGCCCATGGTGAATGCCATTACAGGGTCAAGCTTACCGTTGATAAGCTTTATAAGGTTATCTGCAGAAGCAATCAGGATAGCGTTGCGGTCATAATACTCGTAAGGCTCAATATGAATCTCTCCGTTTTTGATCTCCACATAAAATATGCCCTCGGGTTTCCCTACGATATTGATCTGAAATGCAAGAGTGCCTGCCACTGAGCTGACATCTGTATTTTTAAATCTTTCTCTGAACGCTTCAACAACCTGCTCGTATGTTAATGCTTTCATATAAATCCTCCGTAAATACAAAATATATCATAATTAATTTTATCACACACTCAGCGCTATTTCAATATGGTGGAAAAATTTAATTTTTATCTTTGCTGCGCGCAACAAGGGATACAACAAGAGCCGAAAGCATTGCCACCGTTACACCGCCTGCCATAGACGAAAGTCCGCCCGTAATAATACCTGTAAATCCTCTTTCACGCACAGCGTCCTTTACTCCGTTTGCAAGAGAGTTTCCAAACCCCGTAAGAGGAATAGTTGCTCCCGCGCCCGCAAAATCCACAAGCTTATCATATATGCCCAACCCTCCGAGCAGAACACCGAGGCACACGAAAAGAACGAGTATTCTTGCGGGAGTCATTTTTGTGCAGTCTATTAATAATTGTCCTATAACACATATCAATCCGCCGACAATAAACGCTTTTAAAAAAATCATAAAAAATCACCTGCTGATAGTTTTTACCTCAGCAGGTGTAATATACTGCACAAATTTAATTTTATCCTAAATCAATAGGATTTTTATTATCCATTTTAGCTTTTCTGCCGTATTTTTCCTCAAAGCCGGGATTTATGTAATCCTCAACCACTTTTCCGTCTCTTATTCTGATAACACGTTCTGCCTGTTCGGCTATCTCATTGTCATGAGTAATTACTATAACCGTTCTGCCGTCATCTTTAAGATTATGAAGTATCTGCATAACGTCTTTTGTTGAGCGTGTATCAAGGTTACCTGTTGGCTCATCGGCAAGAATTACCGGAGGAGCGGCCGCGATTGCCCTTGCAACTGCAACTCTCTGCTGCTGACCGCCTGAAAGCGCCGCGGGCAGATGGTGCATACGTTCTTTAAGACCTACCTTTTCAAGAGCCGCAACGGAAAGTTCACGCCTTTCCGTTTTTGATACACCGCGGTAAACCAGCGGCAGTTCAACATTTTCGAGCGCATTCAGTGAAGAAATAAGGTTGAAGCCCTGAAATATAAAGCCTATCTGCTTGTTTCTGATTTCGCTCATTTCATCGTCCGTAAGATCCTCAACAAGCCTGCCGTTTATATAATATTCACCTGAAGTGGGAACATCAAGCAGTCCAAGCATATTCATCAAGGTTGATTTACCTGAACCCGACTGACCAATTATAGCCACGAACTCGCCTTCGTCAATTGTGAGTGAAACACCGTCAAGGGCATTTACCTGATTTTCGCCCGGATTATATATTTTATACACGTTTCTTACATCGATAAGGTGCATTGTAATCTCCCTTTACAAATAGTATATTAAAATATTACAGATAATTATATAATTTGTCAAGTGATTTGAATAATTAATTAAAAATATTAAACAATATTTAATAGTATTTTAAAAAAAGGTGGTAAAAATGGGAATAAGCAAAAGCGAATACGGCGAAATGGCAAACAGAGCAAGCGGCAGTTCGCCGAAACTTTTAAACAGCATAAAAGCATTCCTTTTCGGCGGCACAATATGCTGTTTCGGGCAAGTACTCAATGAGCTTTTCAGGATGGCTGGTCTTAGCGGCGACGATATAAAAATAGCAACCCCGTGTGTAGTGATTATAATAACAGCTATTCTAACAGGTATAGGCGTGTTTGATAAAATCGCAAGGCATGCGGGCGCAGGAACTATCGTGCCTATCACAGGATTTGCAAACTCTGTGGTATCCCCTGCTCTTGAATTCAAACAGGAAGGAATGGTACTGGGCACTGCGGCACAGATGTTCACAATTGCAGGCCCGGTTATAGTATACGGTACGGCAAGTTCGTTTATTTACGGTTTAATAATATATATTTTCAAACTGTACTGAAAAAGCAGTCCCGGCGGGACTGCTTTTTATAATTCATCATCATTTGTATCATCCGAAACCTCAAGCGCGTCAAGATTTTTAAGGCGGAAGAAATCACGTGCTGCCCACACAGCTGCACCGGAGATAAATGAGATACCGGCGGCAACACATATTTTTGCGTCACCGCCCGAGATATCATTAACATATCCCATTCCGATTTCCGGGATAAGGCACAGGAAAATGCCCATAACGCTCATTATGAGCTGACCCGCTCCCTTATAAATTCTGTTCATATAGAAATTATGTGCCCCGAAAATGCCGAGAAATGAAACAAGACGGAATGCCGTTTTTCTGCTTTTTTGTTTGGGAGAGTCTGTACCACTTGACGGAAACGGCGGATAAAAATTAGTAAAATTTGATATAAAAAGCAACACCATGGCAAACCACAGGGGAACCAATTCAAGCAATCCGCTTTTTCCTAAAGTGAACTGAACCGCAATCATTCCTGCAAGCACAAGAATAATTGCGAATGTTGTTATTTTATATTTTATATGATTTTTAAAATTATGTATGAAGAAGAGCAGAACGGCAATTGAATTTAACGCAATAAATATAAGCGTAACTATTAAATGCGCAGTTTGCTCCCAGCCCCAGTCATTTATAAAAACAACGCCGGGCATAAAAAACACAGCGCATATTGCAAATACAGTGCCCGTTTTTCCGCTGTATCCGAATTTCTTATACATAAATATGATATTAAGAAACAGGGCGGCGGCGGTAAGAACGCCCCACATAAGAAATCCGTGGGGATAATCATAGCCAAGATATGAGAGCGTATTATCAGTACCTGCGGGGTTTCTGATGAATCCGAAAATAACATTATAGACAAGCGCCATGGTAAGGAATACAAGCGCAAGGGTTTTATTCGGCGCTTTCAAGCTGTTTACTTTTCCGAAATCGCCCATACGGACACCTCCTTCGAAATACGAAAAATCTTTATCTAACTATATATTATCATACACAAAACAAAAAAACCATATATAAAAAAAAACGCGGCAGATAATGCCGCGGAATATCATTTTTCTTTTGTGACGAATAACTTTTTCTCCATCATTTTAAACAGTTTTGCAGACGGCATTTCTACAATATAGTACACTGCTATTCCTGCAATAACAACAATAACAAGGGAGAGCGCTAAACAACGCAGAGCATGGTCTTGAACAAAAGATGAGTTCTGCCACAGAGTTTTCTGAAGAGTCCACATAACCGTTTGCTGAATAAGGTAAATACTGTAAGAGTATCTCCCAAAAAATCCGAAAAATCTGTTGTTTATAATACGCGATACCAAACCGCATTTGAACGAAAGAGAAATAAGTAAAACGGCAAATACGATAACAACGAACAAATCGTTTTTACACTTTAATTTCTCAGAAAAACAATTCAGAAAAATAAGCACCAGGGAAGCTATTTCGGCAAAAGAAACACACACCGTAAACAATACATTTCCTAATTTGCTCTGCCTTACCCTGCTTTCAACCCCGTTTTCTTTTAATCCTGTTACCACTGCGGCAACAAGATAACCGATGCCCATGCCGGCAAGAGAGCGGAACAAAGCTGTACTCAGAAATCCAAAAACAATATCCCGCCCAAGGACTCCTTCATCTGAATTAAATATAACAACATAACCAAAATATGAAATCAGCGCAACAAAGAAACAAAAGTTTTTTTCTTTTTTAACAAGTTTATGAAGCCCGAAATAAAACAAAAGAGACCAGAAAAGCGGAGAAACATACCAGTTTATGCCTTTATATTCAGTTGTGAGACCGATGCACTGCAAAAACAGCGCATTGAAAAAGCCGTTATACACGCCTCTGTTGAAAAAGATAGTTTCAACAGCTACTACAAAAAACAGCACGGGCCATAATCTTGATACTTTTGAGTAAACAAATCTGCCAAAAGACATATCTTTATGCTTTTTAAATGTAAAAAACAAAAAGAACCCGCTTAAAATAAAAAAGCATTCCACGAGTTTGTCTCCGGAGCAATTATCTGCCAGCTTCTGATAAAAAGCCGAACCTCCCGTGTAATTCATAATATTTGTATGCAAAAAATGGAAATATACAATTACGCACGCAAAAATAAATCTCAGGAATTCTACACTGTATAACTTCTCATTTTTTGCGGGAGCTTTTATTATTAATGAACTTTTTTCATTGCCCATAATAAACCTCGTAAAATACAGTTGAATTTATTCATGTTTTTAATTATATCATAAATCTGCCGTATTGTAAAACATTTAAACGCAAAAAGCCGTCTTTTGTCAAACAAAGGCGGCTTTTCAGACTTATATAAAAACAAGTTTTATTTATTATTTTTAGTATTTGCTCTTTAATCATTTCAGCTGTTTAAGAGAAGATTTGTCTGGAGAAACTATTAGCAGAACTGCCTGAAGCACAAGAAAAGCCACGGCTATTATTCTGATTGCAGTAATAACTCCGTAAAGTATATTTACTGTTTTTTGAAATGTTCCCATTACTTTTATATTGTTTTTTATATCCATATCACACCTCCAGCATCACAGCATGCGCAATACCCGGAATGGGCTGCCCCTGTTTACTTGATGTAGGCGACATAAGTGCCCCCGTAGCAACAAAAAGCACTTTTTTTAGTTTCCCCTCCCGCATCTGCTTTAAAATGTGAGAGCAAAGCACCGATGCACTGCACCCGCATCCAGAACCGCCGCTGTTAACATCCTGCTTTTCACGATCAAATATAAGCAGGCCGCAATCCTTGTGTACCTCTCTGATATCAAGCCCGTGCTCTTTTTCAAGCAATTCATAAAGAAGCTGTGAACCTGTATAGCCGAGATCGCCTGTCAGTATCATATCATAATCAAGCGGAGCGCTCTTAGTATCGCACAGAAAATCAAATATTGTTTTTTCAGCGGCAGGCGCCATCGCCGCACCCATATTATTGGCGTCGGTAATACCCATATCGCAAATAGTTCCGATTGAAACAGCGGGAATTTTAATTCCGCTTCCGCTTTTTTTAACTACTGCACAGCCTGCTCCGGTTACAGTCCACTGAGCTGTGGGAGGACGCTGACCGCCGTATTCAAGCGGATATCTGAATTGCCTTTCAGACGAGCAGAAATGGCTTGAAGTGGCAGCAGCAACACATTCAGCACCGCAGTCCACCAGCATTGAGCCAACACTTAATGACAGCGCCATTGTTGAACACGCCCCGTAAAGACCTATTGACGGAACCATCAGATCCTTGAGTGCAAATGAACTGCCCATACACTGATTGAGCAGGTCGCCGCTTAAAACAAAATTCACATCTGACGCTGCTGTTTCAGAATTTTTAAGCGCGAGTATAATTGCTTCATGGAGCATGGCGGATTCGGCAAGTTCATAAGAATCCTGCCCCATTGTTGTATCTTCAAAGACGGCGTCAAAATCACCGGCAAGCGGGCCTTCCCCCTCTTTTTTGCCGCAGACTCCCGCTGAGCCTGCAACTACGGGAGGGCTGTCCAAAAACGCTGTTTTCCCTTTTATTTTCATAAAAAAACACCTCGGACTTATTTTGCCCGAGATGTTTTGTTTTATTTCATTATTCAAAATAGTAAACACGAGTTTCATAAGGACGTGTTTTAAATCCGTTTCCCTGTACTGTGGGATTTTTATAATTACAGAGAATAGGTTTGCCTTTTTCAAGATCAAAGCCGTCAGGCGCTTCAAAAGCAACATTTTCTTCTGTAAACGAATTTATAACAAGAAGACGTTTGCCTTGATAATTGCGCTCATAAACATAAAGTTTATCAGAATTTTTATAGTGCTCTTTGTAATCGCCCCATACAGCAACATCGTTTTCCTTTTTGAATTTGATAAGCGCCCTGTAATGATTAAGAATTGAATCCGGGTCATCTTCCTGAGAGGCGGCGTTTATCTCCTTATAATTAGGATTTACGTAAAACCACGGCGTGCCTGTTGTAAAGCCGGCATTTTCCTCTGCGCTCCACTGAACCGGAGTACGGGAATTATCCCTTGTAGACTTAAACGCAAGCTCTTCGCAAAGCTTTTTCGGAAAATGAAGCTTTTCCCTGGCAGTTTTATAATTATTCTGAACAAAACAGTCCACATAATCAGAAACGCTGTCAAGGCGTATATTAGTCATTCCGATTTCCTGCCCCTGATATATAAATGGCGTACCCTGCTGAAGCATATACATATTGGCAAGCATTTTACCTGATTCCACACGGTATTTTTCACTTCCGTAGCGGGAAATTATACGCGGGTGATCATGGTTTTCTATGTAAAGAGTATTCCACGCTTTGCCGTTTAGCTTATACTGCCATTTTGAAAAAGCGTGTTTCATCTTTTTTAAATTAAATTTAGTCTGCAGATAATCCATTAGGATACAATCTGCGTCCATGTGCTGAAAATGGAACATCAAATCGAGTTCCCTGTTTTTGCCGCCTATGTATTTCAGCGCGTTTGACGGTGTCATCATAGGCGCCTCGCCTACTGTAAAGCAATCGTATTCATCAGTAACATCACGGTATTCACGCAGATACTCGTGAATGTGAGGGCCGTCCATATAATTCTCTATACCGCAGGCAGTAGGAAGCGGCAAACCGTTGGGAAGTCCCTCTTTTTTTGAAATGAACGTGATAACATCTTCTCTAAATCCGTCAACGCCCAAATCAAGCCAGAAGCGCAGAATATTCTTAACTTCTTCTCTGACCTTTGGATTATCGTGATTGAGATCGGGCTGTTTTTTAGCAAATACATGAAGATAATATTCGTCTATCTTTTCGTCATATTCCCATGCTCCGCCCTCAAAACATGAAAGCCAGTTATTAGGAGGGCGCTTGCCTTTTCCCTTTCGCCAAAAATAATAATCGTGGTAAGGAGAGGACGGATCTTTTGATTTTTTGAACCACTCATGCTCATCAGATGTATGATTTACAACGAGGTCCATTATTACCTTGATACCTCTGGAATGAGCTTCGTCAAGAACTTTTTTAAACAGTTCCATATCGCCGTATTCGGGATTAATATTCATATAATCCGCAATATCATAGCCGTAGTCGGCATTTGGCGACGGGTAGAGCGGCGAAAACCATATACAGTTTATTCCAAGGCTTTCAAGATAATCCATTTTGCTAAGAACGCCCTGAAGATCGCCTATACCGTCTCCGTTGCCGTCGCAAAATGAGCGAGGCCATATTTGATATACAACAAGATTTTTAAACCAGTCTTTCATAACAAACACCTCCGATTCAAACTACAATGAAAAATTTTCTTTAAATCATTTGAAATTACTTTTTATCTGATTTTTTAGAATTCTTTTCCTGCTTTTTCTCAGTTTTTTTATTAGCTTTTTCAGCTTTGAGCTTTTCTTTCATAGCCTTTTGCTCTTCTTTCAAAGCTCTTTCTTTTTCTTCTTCTATTCTGAGCGCTTCTTCGGCGCGCTCTTTAGCCTCATCATAAAGATCTTTAATATCCTGATAATGGCGGTAATTATCTGCCTGTTTAATAAGCTTTACTGAATCAATATAGGGTTTAGCAAGTTTATTGAAATATGAGTTTTCATCTGTTGCCTTTTTGATTTCAGCATCAATAATTTTCTTCTCTTCCCTGAGTTTTGTACGCTTATCTTTGAGTTTCTGAACTTCAGCAGGATTCTTTGCCTTTTTAGCCTTGCTGATTTCTTCTTCGATTTTAGTGCGCTCCTCAAGGTTATTATCTTCTCTTTCAAACAGGGATTCAAATACGGAAGTATCAAACTCCTCTATATGACCGCCGTGTTTTTTCTCGATTATCTTTTTGCTGTAAATTCTGTTTTTAGCAGATTCAATGGCTGAGGCACGCTCTTCTTTCTGCACCTTTGTTTCCTTGGGCATAGCCTTTGCTCTTGCAAGCACTGCGTTAAGCTCTTCATAAGAATCAGAAGTAAGGCCGTCAAGACCTGCCGCTGCTATCTTCTTTGCCTCTTCAAGCTTAAACTGCCATTCGGGAGAATCGAATTTGCGCATTTCATCCATAACTATTTTTGAGATCTCAATATCATCGTTATAGTCAACAGCAGCTCTGTATTCTTTTTTAGCCGCCTTTTTGGCTAACTTTGACGAAGCTGATTTTATCTTAGCTTTGAGCTCTTTAAGATCTTTGGGCTGTGCCTTTTCGAGTTCAGCCGATTTTTCTATCATATCAATGGTTTCAACAATATCCTTATCTCTGAGTACATTGTTGCCGTAGTCTTCAAACAAAGCACGTACTTTGAGAACATTGATTATACCGCGCTGGCGAATTTCCGTCATATCATAGAAGAAGAACGGAATAACATTCATAACCGCGCCGACAACCGAAAGTATAACTATAACCGTAAATACTTCCTTGAAAATATCCGGCAGATAAAGCACGTTATAAGGGGACTGCAGCATATCCACGGCAGATTTGCCCGTTATATTAACGATCTCATCAATACGTTCTCTAAGAACGGTTTCATTAATTCCGAGGTTTTGATATACTGACGGAACAACGCCGCTTGTAGCAAGCGTTATAACCGTACCTATAAGGCTGACGGTAGAGAACATTCCGTCTATTCTTTCGCCGGTGATATACTGCTGATAATCACGCATATCTGCGTTCATAGCAGGGGTAAGAATTACGCCGAACGAAGTCATCAGGTAATTCATGAACAAAACCATGGCGATTGCCCAAATCATATTTTTAGGTTCTGACCGCACAACCGGATACAGCAACGCCAAGAAGAAAGCATTCATAACATTAGTTACGATTACAACTTTTTTCTTGCCCCATTTTCTGATTGCAAACGGAGCGGCAAGCATTCCCCAGAAGCTTGCATTTCCAACAATAAGACCGAGGACGCTGAACGCCGCAGGAGAAATTTCACCTTTGCTGTGATACTCATAGCACCAGTTTATCATCTGGCTGTAAGTAGTTTCAAGGAAGCCTACCCATGAAGCAAGAGATATAACCCAGAAAAGTTTGTTCTTAGCTACTGCTTTAAGCGCATCCCAGAATTTGATTCTGATAACATGTGTTTTTGCCTGAACTATTCTTTCCTGAGTGTTTGCGTATATGTATACTGCTGCAAATACACCGAGCAATGCAAAAGGAGGATAAAGTATTCTATAAACATTCATATCGGTTATAGAACCGTCATCAGTTACCCAAGAGGCAACAATCGGCAATACAGCCGTTGCAATTGAAGGGGCAAGCGAATATACTACAGATTTAATTGTAAGAACATCAGCTCTTTCCTGGGTATCCGGAGAGAGAACCATAATAAGGTTTTCATATGCTTCATAATAAAACCAATAAAAGAACTGAATGCCGATATTGAAAAGGAGAACTATTATACCTTTTATAATTTGACTTTCTATTTTTTCGTACGGCACCATAACCATGCCTATAACGATGGCTGCCGTAGGGAACGCCATATAAAGAAGGTAGGGTCTGTATTTACCCTGCTTGCTTCTGGCGTTATCAATAATATTTGCTCTGAATGCCGTTGTTGGGAACGAAACAATAATTGATATTGCGTAGAGCAAATACATGAAATTAGGCTCAATACCGATAGAGTTACCTATAATTAAGTTAGTTGTACTGAGAGTAAGCTGCTGAATACAAAAAATAAGAAAATACACACCTATACCGCCAACCGAGTATGCGGTTATTTCCTTAAACGGCATGTACTTTCCCGGCATCGGACGCTTCCAATATGTTTTGGCATCTGAAGCTATTATCTTGACTTTACTTAAATTCAAAACACATCCTCCTATAATATAGGCTAAATAATATTATATCATCATAAAATATCATAAACCATTATCTAAATGCCCAAAAAAAGCGACCGTTTTTTAACCAATATGCCGATTGCCTTATTGAAATACTATCACATTATTTTCTTTGCTTATAATTTATACTGCACACAAAAAAGCGGCAGTCAAAAGACCGCCGCTTTTTGATTAACATTATACCTTAAACAATTTCTCTCGCTTTGATTTCATCATAAAAGGAATTGCAAACATAAGCGCTTTACATATATTATCCGCTATCATGCAATACCAAACAGCACTCAGGGCGAGTCCCCATACACGCACGCATAGAAAAGTGAACAATATTCTTACTGCCCACATTCCGAAGCTTTCCACAAAAAAGGCGTATTTGGTGCGCCCTAAGCCGTAAAAAATCCCCTCAAGCACAACCATCAGGCCGAAAAACGGCTCAGAAAATGCAACTATTTTTAACATTTGCGAACCGAGTTCTATCACCCTTTCGCTGGGAGTAAAAAGGCTCATAAGCAATGTTGAACCCAAATAGAGCACAACGCCGCTGGCGCACATAACGGAAATTGTCAGAGCAATGCTCAGTTTGCCTGTTTCTTTCAGTTTATGCGAACTGCGCTCTCCCCTTGCGTTGCCCACAAGTGTTGAGGCGGCAGAACGAAGGCCGTATCCCGGAACATAGAAAATGGTCTCAGCCGTTACGGCTATTGAATGAGCTGCAAAAACGGTGGTGCCCATACCCGAAACCAGGCTTGCGAAAACAACATACCCCAGGCAAGAAACGGCACTGCTTCCGAAAACAGGTGCGCCCAGCCGCAGATATTCTTTGAGTATCGCTTTATCCGAATGTGTTGTTTTCAGCTTAAATCTGAAACACTCATTTTTTCGGCAGGCATTCATCATAAGTATACCTGAAACCGTGTATGAAACAGCCGATGCAGCAGCTGCTCCGTCCACCCCTAATTCTAATACATAAATAAGAATATAGTTTAAAACAATATTTATGCCGTTTGATATAACGCTTATTATCATAGGCGTTTTAGTATTTCTCACCGCTCTCAGCGAATAACCCATTACCGTTGAAAGAGAGCGAAAAACAAGCGGCAGACTTATTATGAAGAAATAACGCGAGGCCTGAGGGCAGACCGATTCCTCAGCACCCATCCACACGGGAATGAACGGGCTGAGAACAATGGAAACAGCTCCGAGAATAACACCTGCTGCCGATGCAAGAATAAACGCCTGGTTTAACAGCTTTTTCACAAGGCTGAAATCCCGGGCTCCGTAAGCTTTGGATATAAGAACAAGCGCTGCCGTGCCGATAGCCGTGGGAGCGCTGTTTACAAGCCATGTAACATTTGTGGTTATGCTTACGGAGGCAGTAGCCTGCTCACCGAGCCTGCCTACCATTGCCGTATCAACATATTGGAGGAGCGTGGAGAGAATCTGCTCTACAACAGTAGGAAGAGCCAGCAGAACAAGCGTTTTGAAAAGCTGAGACCTCTCTGCGCGAAAATGTAATTTTTGTTTCATTATAATAAGATTGTATCAGGCGCAGAAATGCTTTTGTCCGTTTTTAACATCTATACACGCCTTTGCATTTTTATCATCAATAATTATTTCACCTACGGACGGAACGGTTATCTTTCCCGAATACGGATTTTTAATACTAACCACAGGTGTGGTGATTACCGCCTCAACTTCAGACTTTTCAAAGCAGAGATCAGTATCAACCATTTCACAGTTAATCAGTTTAAGATTTTTGCAGTAGCAAAGCGGCTGTGTGCCGACAATTTTGCAGTTTATAAACGTAATATCTTCAGAATACCACGCAAGATACTCGCCTTTTACCAAGCTGTTTTTTACGGTAACATTGTGAGCGTGCCAAAAAGCGTCTTTTGTATCAAGACTGCAGTTTTCAAACACAGCATTATTTATATACTGAAAAGAATATTTACCTTTAAAATCTACATTTATAAATTTCAAATCCTCACTGCGCATCATAAAATATTCTGACTGAGCAGTACAGTTTTCCATTGTGATATTTCTTACCGACCACCCAAATTCGGGCGAAATTATATCACAGTTTTGAAGCTTTACGTTGCTGCACTCACGAAGTGCTTTTATACCGTGCAGTTTTGTTGACCTGATCTCAATATCGTTTGAATACCAAAGCGCCGCACGGCACAGTTGTGTCATATCACATGAATCAATTATAAGATTATCATCGTGCCAGAATGGATAGCGAAGATTGCAGAAAGTATTGTAAACCTGTACGTTTCTGCTTTCTTTTAAAGCGCTTTCACCGTCCGCGGGGCCGTCAAAAGCACAGTTTTTTAACACAACTCCATCCACGCCGTAAAGGGCACGTTCTTCATCAAATTTTTTATTTTCAAATGTAGTCATCATTAACCCTCCCACTAATCATATATGCCTAAACAAAAGAATTGCAACTTTAGAAGTCTTATCTGCATATCAGCATAATACTAACCGGTTTTCACCGCAAAATCAGTTTATCACTATGAACAGATTTAAGCAAATACCTATTTTGAATAGTGGTTTATAGCTTTTTTCTATATCCCGTAAAAAACGGTGCCTTTCTGATGAAAGACACCGTAAAATCGGTTAAAATTATCAGCCGAGTATCTCTTTAAGGATATTAGTAACCTCTGAAGCCGGAGCTTTGCCTTTAAGCGCTCTCATACACTGTCCTATAAGGAAGTTGAAAGACTGGGCTTTTCCGCCCTTGTACTCATCAACCGCCTTCTGATTGCTGTTGATAACTTCCTCTACAACTGCTTTGATAGCGCCTGAGTCGGAAACCATTTCCATATTATTTTCCTTAACATAATCGGCAGGGATAACATTTTCCTCAAACACTGCCTTGAACACCTTTTTGGCTGAATCACGGCTGATTTTGTTTGAATTAAGAAGATTGATTATCTCACCCAGAGACTCAGGTCTGAAGCTCATATTCTCAGGCAGAGTCTGAGTATCATTGAGCATCTTCATAAGCTCACCCATTATCCAGTTTGCACTGTCCTTTGGGTTCTTTGTAATCTCTACCGTTTTCTCAAACAGGCGAACATAATATATGCTTGAACATATCATTGAGGTATCATATTCAGAAAGTCCGAGTTCATTCATATAACGCGCTTTTTTAGCATCCGGAAGTTCGGGAAGATTTTTTCTGATATTCTCAACATATTCCTCTGTAAGGCATACGGGCGGAAGATCAGGATCAGGGAAATACTTATAATCCTGCGCGTCCTCCTTGCTTCTCATAGCATAGGATTCGCCCTTTGAATCGTCCCATCTTCTTGTTTCCTGAACTATTTTGCCGCCGTCCTCAATGATCTCCTGCTGGCGGCGTGCCTCTGTTTCAACAGCATTATGAATAGCCTTGAAAGAGTTAATATTTTTCATTTCCGTTCTTGTGCCGAGCTTGTCAGAACACTTTTCCATAACGGAAACATTTACGTCAGCACGAAGTGAGCCCTCCTGCATTTTGCAGTCTGACACTCCGCAGAACTGTAAGATATCTCTGAGCTTTTCAACATACTGAACAGCCTCGTCTGCAGAAGCGATGTCAGGCTCGGAAACTATTTCAAGAAGCGGAACACCGCAGCGGTTATAGTTTACAAGCGTGCAGTCATTCCATTCATCGTGAATAAGTTTGCCTGCGTCCTCTTCCATGTGAATCTCGTGGATCCTTACTTTCTTTTTACCGCCGTTTATACTGTCATCTATCTCGATATATCCGTTGCGGCAGATAGGCAGATAAAGCTGGCTTATCTGATACGCCTTTGGCAAATCGGGATAAAAATAGTTCTTTCTGTCAAATTTATTATTCATTGTGATCTCGCAGTTGGTGGCAAGACCGGTTCTAACCGCGAATTCAAGCACTTTTTCATTCAACACGGGGAGAGTGCCAGGCATACCTGAGCATATCTCACAAACGTGAGTGTTCGGCTCTCCGCCGAATTCCGTTGAGCAGGAACAGAAAATCTTGGTTTTCGTTGCAAGCTCAGTATGCACTTCAAGTCCGCAAACAGTTGAAAATTCCATTTTTCTGCCTCCTTATACACCGGCGGGTTTCTTTGTGTGATAATCAGTTACACTCTGGTAAGCATTACCCGCAGCAAGAATTGTTTTCTCATCAAACGGGCGGCCGATAAGCTGCATGCCGACCGGCATTCCGTCTCTGTCAAAGCCGCACGGAAGCGCAAGTGACGGAAGACCCGCAATATTGATCATAACCGTATAGATATCACCGAGATACATGGCAAGAGGATCACTCAGACCTTCGCCCATTTTAAGTGCCGTTGTGGGCGCTACGGGGCCGAGCAGGAAATCGTATTTCTCAAACGCCTCGCCGAAAGCTTTAACGATAAGACCTTTTGCCTTTAAAGCCTTGTTATAATAAGCGTCAAAATATCCGCTTGAAAGCACGAAGTTGCCAAGCATTATACGCTTTTTAACCTCCATGCCGAAGCCCTCTGAACGTGATTTGAAATATACTTCTCTGAGATTTTTTGCATCAGGTGACTTATAGCCGTATTTGATGCCGTCAAAACGAGAAAGGTTTGAACAAGCCTCAGCGCACGCAATAATGTAATAAGTGGGAATTGCGTATTTTACAATAGGCATTGCAAATTCTTCAACTTCTGCTCCGAGAGATTTAAGAGTTTCTGCCGCCTGCATAACGCTTTTTGCAACATCCTCGTTAATGCCCTCACCGAAATAATCGGAAGGTATACCCACCTTTTTGCCCTTTAAATCAGTTGTATTTTTAATCTCATCGAGTGTGAACGGTTTGGGGTCTGCCGATGTGCCGTCCTTTTCATCCTTGCCGCTGATAACGGAAAATACCGCCGCGGTATCAAGCGCCGTCTTGGCGATAGGGCCTATCTGGTCAAGCGAAGAAGCATAAGCGATAAGTCCGTATCTTGAAACCGAACCGTAAGTTGGTTTAAGACCTGTTACACCGCAGAAAGAACAGGGCTGACGTATTGAGCCGCCGGTATCAGAACCGAGCGCTACAACGCTTTCACGAGCCGCAACAGCAGCAGCCGCACCGCCCGAAGAACCGCCGGGAACTTTATCTGTATCCCACGGATTTTTTGTTGCACCGTAATATGATGTTTCAGTAGTGGAGCCCATGGCGAACTCATCCATATTAACTTTTCCGCATGGTATCATGCCTGCTGCGGTAAGCTTTTTAACTACCGTTGCATCATAAGGCGGCTTGAAATTATAAAGTATTTTTGAAGCGCACGATGTAATCTCGCCCTTTGTGCAGATATTGTCCTTTATTGCAACGGGGACGCCTGCAAGCGAAGAAACTGCTTCACCGCTGTCCACAAGTTTCTGAGCTTTCTGCGCTTTTTCAAGAGCGGCTTCTTTATCAAAAGAAGTGTAGCAGTTATAAACACCGTCTTTTTTTTCTATGCTTTCGGCAACCGAATTAACAGCGTCCTCACAGGAAATTTCCCTGTCTTTGATTTTCTGCGCTATTTCAAGCGCTGTCATTTCATAAATTTCCATAAGGCACCTCCTACTCTGTTACCGTTTTGGGAACTACAAAAGCACCGTCCCTGCTTTCGGGAGCGTTTGCCGTAATTTCCTCAGGCGGCATTGAGGGTTTGACCTCATCCTTTCTGAAAACATTTGTTATCGGGAAAGAATGGCTCATTGCCTCTACACCTGTTGTGTCAAGCTCATTGAGCATATCGATATAGCTGAGTATATCCTGAAGTTCTGCGCCCACCTTTTTTTCCTCATCTTCTGTTAAGGTAATGCGGGCAAGTGATTCAAGATATTTAATAAGATCGGGAGTGATCTGCATAAATAAGACCTCCAAAACATCTTTAAAAGCGATTGTAAAAAATCAACTATAAAAGGCAATCGGGCGCACTGAAAAGTGCACCCGTGCTTATTTGTTTTTCAGTACGCACTGCTGAGCAGGCGTGTTGTGATTTATTTTTCGGGAACGGGTCTGCGAAGCTTGATATGAGTTTCACGAAGCTGCATTTCCGTAACCGTATTCGGTGCGCCGAGCAAAAGATCCTGCGCATTTGAATTCATCGGGAAAGCGATTACTTCTCTGATGTTTTCCTCATCCTTGAGAAGCATTATCATTCTGTCTACGCCGGGAGCCATTCCTGCGTGCGGCGGTGCGCCGTAATGGAATGCGTTATAAAGTGCACCGAATTTTTCCTTAACATCCTTTTCGCTGTAACCCGCCATTTCGAATGCCTTTACCATAACATCGGGGCGATGGTTTCTTACTGCGCCTGATGAAAGCTCAACGCCATTGCAGACGATATCATACTGATATGCCTTAATCTTTGTAGGCTCTTCATTAAGCAGAGCATCCATCTCACCCTGCGGCATTGAAAACGGATTATGTGTGAAAATGAGATTGCCGTCCTCATCCCTTTCAAACATCGGGAAGTCGGTAATAAAGCAAAGCTCAAATTTATTTTTGTCTATAAGATCAAGCCTGTTTGCCAGTTCCGTGCGTATCTGACCTGCAAGCTCGTTTACACGCTTAGGTGTATCGCAGATAAAGAAGAGAGTATCATCCGTTTTGAAATCAAATATACGGCGAAGCTCCTCTTTCTTTTCGGGCGGCAGGAACTTATCGATTGGGCCTTTATAAGAGCCGTCCTCCTGCACCTCGATATAGCCAAGACCTTTCATGCCTATCTCAAGAGCGAACTTGAGCATTTTTTCAAACCAGCCCTTGGACTGCTTTGCGCATCCCGCAACATTGATACCTCTTACGGGTCTGCCCTGAAATGCCTTGAATTCAACATCGCTGAAGAAATCTGTTAAATCAACTATTTCAAGCGGGTTTCTGAGATCGGGTTTATCTGTACCGTACTTGAGCATTGCCTCTTCATAAGGTATTCTTACAAACGGAGCGGGAGAAACTTCCTTGCCGCCGCCGAATTCCTTGAATGTGTCATAAAGAACATCCTCGGCAACTGCGAACACATCCTCCTGAGTTGCGAAAGCCATTTCAAAGTCAAGCTGATAGAACTCTCCGGGAGAACGGTCGGCACGGGCATCTTCATCCCTGAAGCAGGGAGCTATCTGGAAATACCTGTCAAATCCCGACACCATGAGAAGCTGTTTAAACTGCTGAGGAGCCTGAGGCAGAGCATAGAATTTACCCTCATGCTTTCTTGAGGGAATTATATAGTCTCTTGCGCCCTCGGGTGAAGAGCAGGTAAGGATAGGTGTTGTAATCTCTGTAAAGCCAAGGCTTTCCATCTTTTTACGGAGATATGAAACTACCTTGCTTCTGAAAACTATATTATCGTGAACCGCCTTGTTTCTTAAATCAAGGAAACGGTAGGTAAGGCGCACATCTTCTCTTGTATCCTTTGACTCGGAAACTTCAAAAGGAAGATTTTCCGTGCAGGCGCCGAGAACGGTAAGTTTATCCACCTTTACTTCAAGTTCGCCTGTTTTTATCTTTTTATTAACTGTTTCCTCATCACGCTTTACAACAACGCCCTCAACGGAAATAACGCTCTCTTTTTTGAGGTGGTAAATAAGAGTATCATCGTTTACGACTACCTGAGTTACTCCGTATTCATCACGAAGATCAATAAAAGCAACGCCGCCGTGGTCACGTATAGTATCTACCCATCCGGCAAGTGTTACTCTTTTGCCGAGATCATCAAGGGAGAGCTCGCCACAATTAAAAGTTCTGTAAGCCATAAGTAAAATTCCTTTCGCGGAAAAAATTAACATAAGCCGCAAACGGCAAAGCGGCGCGATTCAGCGCGCAAAGCATCGCCGTGCTTTAATTCCGTAATAGTATAGCATATAAATTTAAAATATACAATAAAAAAATTGCCATATAATGCAAAAAACCGCCCGTTAGGTTATACGGGCGGTGTGTATATGCTTGCACCTGTTACAATTCACCTGCTTAAAAGCGCTCTTTCATAAGGCTCAAGATGCAAAATACCGTTTTTGCACACTCCGCCGAAAAACGAATAAGAATTATCCCATTCGGCACCTGCTTCTATATCAACAGCATTCGGAGATATATTCACAGCAGTGAGCACACTGTTCTCTGAACACGTGCGCAAATAGGCAACCGCACCGGCATGTGCGTGTATGATTTTGATTTCGCCATTGACAAAAGCTTTGCATCCGCGGCGTATTTCTCCGAGCCTCTTATACCATTTGTATAATTCTTCGTTCATATCATTCCATGTAAAGCACGCTCTGTTGAACGGGTCTTTCATCCCCTGCATACCTATCTCATCGCCGTAATATATACTCGGCACACCCGGCAGGGTAAACTGCAGAAGACTTGCCGTTTTCAGCATTGAAACGCCTCTGAGATAATCGCTCTCACTAAGCTTGTTATTTTCGTGCTGCCAGTTTCTGTCCTTCCCCGCAGCATCCGGGCCCGCAAGACGTGTTAAAGCGCGCTCTGTATCATGGGTGCCGATATGATTCATAAGAACATTAAGGACCTGCGGCGGATAGTTTTCAACTATGCTCATTACACCGTCTTCAAACGCTTGAGCTGAGCCGCCTTTTACAAAATTAAGTATAGCGGCGGCAAAAGGATAGTTCATAACGCTGTCTAACTGATCTCCGAGCAAATAGCGGCGCCTTTCGCCGTAAGCGAATTTAGTAGTGGCGTCCTCCCACACCTCTCCGATTATAACGGCATCCTCTTTTTCAGCCTTTACGGCTTTTCTGAGTTCATCAAGGAATATATCGGGAAGTTCATCGGCAACATCAAGACGCCATCCTCCCGCGCCTGCCCTGAGCCATCTGCGAAGAATACCGTTTTCACCGCAAATATAGTTGCGGTAAGATTCATTTTCTTCCTGAACTTCAGGCAACAGTTTTATGCCCCACCAGCTTTTGTAGCCGTTTGGATAATCGGTAAATTTATACCAGCTGTAATACGGGCTTTCTGTACTGTTATACGCACCTACAGAATTATAATGCGAATACATATTGAAATATTTGGAGTCGCACCCTGTATGACTGAAAACACCGTCAAGTATGATTTTTATATTTTCTTTATCCGCAGCGCGGCATAACGATTTAAAATCATCCTCTGTGCCGAGGAGAGGGTCTATACTCTCATAATCCGCCGTATCATAACGGTGATTTGAGTTTGCGGCAAAAATGGGATTTAGATATATACAGGTAACGCCCAAAGATTTTAGATAAGGCAGTTTCTGCTCTATACCTTTAAGATCTCCTCCGAAATAATCGTTATTCCATATTCCGTTCATCTGGCTTTCATTCCAGAAAGGTTCATCGCCCCACTTACGCATAACGCGGCTTTCAGGCACACCTGTTTTGGGTGCGCCGCTGTTGTAAAATCTGTCAGGGAAAATCTGATAGATAATTCCGCCCTTTAAAAAATCGGGAGTTTTGAATTCACTTTCATAGACAGTCTGTTGAAATTCAGTACCGTTTGCATTAAAATCACCCAGACCTGAGCCAACATTTTTGAGATAATTAAGGCCCCACGGTGTATCAAGCTCAAAATGATAAAAGTAAAGCCCCGGAGTGGTGGCGTAAAAATGGAGCTCCCAGTACTCGTGGTTATCAGTGCACATACCTGCCCAGAACATACCGTAAAATACGGTTTCCTCCCCGTCTTTATATACAGCAAGGCGGGCACCGGAACAGCCCATCGAACGCGGAACTATTATACGAAGTTTTACTTTTTCGTTTACGGCTATTGCGCGAACTGCCGACTTATATTCAGTTTTTCTTGAATCAAATGGCTGCATAAGCGCTCCGTTAAAGTGTTTGTTAAAAAGATTTCAGGCAAGGGTTTCAGCCCTTGCCTAAAATTCGATCATTTTTTATTTTGATGATTTGGTCTTGCCTGTTTTTCTTCCGCCTGAAACTGTTTTCTTGCTATCCTTTTCAGGTGTTTCGAAAGTTACCGGCTTCGTGTGCCAGATATTCTGCGCATATTCCATGATTGCGCGGTCCGCGCTGAAAATACCTGCCGAAGCAATATTAACAAGGCTCATTCTTGCGAATTTTTCTTTATCTTTATAAAGCTCCGCAGAAAGCTTTTGAGCATTCTGATAATCAGCGAAATCAGCAAGTGCCATATAGGGATCTGAGTTTGTAAGACTTGAAACAAAATCGCTGAAATCTTTTCCGTTTATACCTGCTGAGATGAAATCGATAACGCTCTTGAGAACGGGATTATTATTCACATAACTCATCGGGTTATATCCCTCTCTCTGAAGCTGCTGAACCTCAGGAGTTTTCATACCGAAAAGAATAATGTTATCATTGCCTACTGCTTCTGCAATCTCAACATTAGCTCCGTCAAGCGTGCCGAGTGTTACGGCGCCGTTGAGCATAAGCTTCATATTGCCGGTTCCTGAAGCCTCAGTACCTGCAAGTGATATCTGCTCTGAAATATCAGCGGCAGGCATAAGAAGCTCAGCAAGACTTACGTTGTATTCTTCCATAAATACAACCTTGAGCTTTTTGTTTACGTCCTTATCGTTGTTTATTACTTTCGAAACAGCGTCAATAAGTTCAATTGTTTTCTTTGCCATATAATAGCCGGGAGCCGCTTTTGAAGCAAAGATATAAGTTCTCGGAACAAAATCAGCGTTCGGGTCTGCCTTGAGCATAAGATATTCCGCAATAATATTGAGAATATTTAAGCTCTGGCGCTTATACTCATGAAGTCTTTTAACCTGAACATCGAAAATCGAATCGGGGTCTATTTCAACACCGTTTCTCTTTTTAACTATTTTTGCAAAGCGCTCCTTGTTCTGCCTCTTGATAGCCATGAGATCAGCAAGCACTTTTTTATCGTCTTTATAATCAAGCAATTTTTTAAGTTCATCGCTCTTGGTGATAAATCCGTCTCCGATAAGATCTGTAAGATACTCGGTAAGAGATTCGTTTGCCTGACAGATCCATCTTCTGAACGCGATACCGTTAGTCACATTCTTAAACTTATCGGGTGTGATAGTATAGAAATCGTGGAAAACTGTATCCTTGAGTATCTGAGAATGAAGCGCGGAAACACCGTTTACGGAATGGGAACCGGCAACGCAGAGATTTGCCATTCTGACAACTCCGCCTGAAATTACTGCCATGCGCTCAACTCTGTCCGCATCGTGCGTTACGCCCCATACATATGCACGGAAACGGTTATCTATCTCTTTTGTTATCTGATAAATTCTGGGAAGCAGACGCTTATAGAGCTCTTCGCTCCAGCATTCAAGCGCCTCTTTCATAACAGTGTGGTTTGTGTATGCAACTGTTTTTGTAACAATATTCCATGCGTCATCCCATCCGTAGCCGCATTCATCGAGCATGATTCTCATTAGCTCAGGAATAGCCATTGTGGGATGAGTATCATTAATGTGGATAGCAATCTTTTCAGGAAGATTATCAAGGGTATTATACTTTGTAAGATGACGCCTGATAATATCCTGAACAGATGCTGAAACAAGGAAATACTGCTGACGAAGCCTTAAAGATTTGCCCTCAGGTGAGTTGTCTGCGGGATAAAGAACTTTAGAAATAGTTTCCGCCATTGCAGACTGTTCCATAGACTTAATATAATTTCCTTCATTAAAGAGACCCATATCAAGAGCCGGTTTGCGTGCAGCCCAAAGACGAAGGCGGGATACGCCCTGCCCTTTTCCTGAAACATACATATCATAAGGCACTGCTGTTACAGTGTTGCAGTCACGCAGTTCAACGCGGTGGAAATCGCCGTCCCAGCTGTCGTCAACATAACCTTCAAATTTTACTTCCTGAGCTCTTTCTTCTCTGGGTACAAGCCAAACGTCGCCGCCGGGAAGCCAGAAATCAGGAAGCTCCGTCTGCCAGCCGTCAACAAGTTTCTGACGGAAAATACCTGCCTCATATCTGATTGAATAACCCATTGACTGGATACCGGTTGTTGCAAGTCCGTCAAGATAACAAGCGGCGAGTCTGCCGAGGCCGCCGTTGCCGAGACCGGCATCAGGCTCCTGATCATATATCTTTTCAAGGCTTACGCCGTAGCTTTTGAGAGCTTCTTCAAAAACTTCTGTAAGTCCCAGATTATAAAGATTATTTTTAAGCGAACGGCCCATAAGGAATTCCATGCAGAGATAATACACTTTTTTGGAATCCTGTCCGTCGGCAACATGACGGAAATCACTGTTTTTTTCTGCGATCTCATCACGCACAATAAGAGCAATTGATTTATAATACTGCTCATCTGTTGCATTATCGGGAGAAACGCCGAAGAAGTGGCTGAGTTTATCACTTATCATTTTTTTAGCTTTAGAAACGGAAATGCTTTGATTCATATACAAAACCTCCAAAAATATTCAGAAAAGCCAGCCTTAACACAGCTGATATTGTTAATTATACACTAAAAAAGTGCAATATTCAATAGCAGCATTAAGATTTGCGCTTTTTGATAAATCTATTGAGCACAAGCGGTACGATTACAATAATCGACTTTATATTCAAAAGTATTACCAAAACGCCCAAAACGGCGGCAACAGCAAAACTTATCCACTGACCGCCCACCTCAAATATCATTAACGCCGAGGCTGCGAAAAGCATAATGACTGACGGAAGGAAAGTCAAATAGTTGATTTTTATTACAACAAACTTCTTTGTGTTGATAGCACGTATAATAAAGACCGCTACGAATGACGCTGCAGTTGCGATAGCGGCGCCGTAAGGCCCCATAACCGGAATAAGAGCAAAGTTAAAAACTATATTCAGAACTGCTCCCGCTCCTGCGGTCATCATAGAAAGCATACTCTTTTTTTCTGACATATATACCGAAGCATAGAAATTTACGAGATTTGAAAATGTTGTGGCAATAACAAGTATCGGTACATAATGCCACGAATCATAATAATCCTCGCCAAGATATATTGATGTTATAATTCTTGAAAATACTATAAGCAATGCGCCTATTGCAAGCAAAGCTCCGCTGTACGTTCTGAAAACCTTTGTAAAAAATTCGGATCTTCCTTTGCTGTCATATTCATCAACGGCTGATATCTGCCACGCATCAATAAATATTGACGCAAATATAGTTACGAAATTCGGTATTTTATACGCGGCTGTATATATACCGCTTGTGGATACACCGTTAAAATAGGTTACCATATACTGGTCTGACACATTTATAATCCACCAAAGGATTATAGTGGGAATAAGAGGAATACAGTATTTGAGCATAGGAGATACCGTGCTCTTTTTCAGTCCCGTTCTGAAGTTAACATAGCGCCACAGTTTTGCAGTTACGAACATGAAAAGAACGGAAAGCATATCGCTTGTGAAAATGGCAAGAATATATCCGTATATTCCCCATTTAAACGCCCCGAGATAAAGGAATGTAAATCCCGCAGAAGTTGCCGTTGCTATAACACCGTCTATTGCATAAAGCTTAACATGGCCGCTGCCGCGCACAAACTGCTGGCAAAGCTGGCGCAGGGACGAACCCAACAGCATCAGATAAAGCAAAATAGTATACTGCCCGAAATTGAAATCGTTGATGGTTATACGCATAACCAGCGGTGAAAACAGGCAGAATACAGCAAATCCTATAAGCGTAGTGGCAACGCCCGTTGAAAAAACGCATTTTTTATCACTGCCCTTATCAAGAGCAAAACGCAGGGCAGCGGAATTGACCGCAAGGGTAACGATCGGCACAAGAATATTGACAGCGTTCTGAATAAGAGTAGCGCCGCCGAAATCCCCTGTTGCCATAACTCTTGTATAAAAGAAAGTTAACACAAGAGTCAGCAATTTTGAGGAAAATGTGCCTATCGCAAAAACGATGGTATTTGAGGCAAGTTTTTTATACTTGTCCATTAATAATCATTCCCTTTATTATTTACTGATAACCTTTTTATCTTATCCTATCTTGTCTGACCTGTACCGTAAATAAGATACTTGGTTGTTGTAAGCTCTCGCAGACCCATAGGACCGCGTGCGTGAAGCTTCTGTGTAGAAATGCCTATTTCAGCTCCGAGGCCGAATTCGCCGCCGTCTGTAAATCTTGTTGAAGCGTTTACGTAAACGGAGGACGAATCTATTCTCTGCAGAAACTCGCGCGCATTATCCATATTATTTGTAATTATGGATTCGCTGTGCCCCGTTGAGTTTTTATTAATATGCCTGATAGCTTCGTCAAGGCTGTCAACGGTTTTCACGCTTATCTTATAATCAAGATATTCGCAGGCAAAGTCCTCTTCGCTTGCGGGCAAAACACCGTTTGCCGCTGTCATTGCGCGCTCATCGCCACGCATTTCAACATTCTTTTCATCAAGCTTTTCCTTAATAACAGGAAGAGCATTTTTTATTATTCCTGAATGTATAACAAGGCTTTCGCACGCATTGCATACGCCTACACGCTGTGTTTTTGCATTATAGATGATATTTGCCGCCATTTCTATATCGGCGCTTTCATCAACATATATGTGGCAGTTGCCGGAGCCTGTTTCAATTACAGGAACTGTGGAATTTTCAACAACGCTTCTGATAAGCCCTCTTCCGCCTCTGGGAATAAGGCAGTCAATAACGCCGTTCATTTTCATCATCTGATTAGCGGATTCTCTTGAAGTATCCGTAACAAGCTGTATACAGTTTTCATCAAATCCGCAGTCTGCAAGCGCAGAGCGCATTGCCGCAACTATTGCGATGTTTGAATTTATGGCTTCTTTGCCGCCGCGGAGTATAACTGCATTAGAACTTTTTAAGCAAAGCACTGCCGCATCTGCCGTTACGTTAGGTCTTGACTCATATATTATACCTATTACTCCAATGGGAACGGAAACTTTTTTTATTACAAGCCCGTTTGGTCTTGTAATTTCCTCAAGCAGTCTGCCGCACGGATCATCAAGTGCAACAACATCCTCAACGGCTTTTGCTATACCGTCAATTCGGCTTTCATCAAGCATAAGTCTATCCAGCATTCCGTCGCTCAAACCGTTTTTTCTTCCGTTTTCAAGGTCTGTTTTATTTTGAGTTATTATGGTCTCACTGCTGTCTCTCAGCGCTTTTGCAATCGAAAGAAGAGCCCTGTTTTTATCCTCGGTTGTAACAGTTGCAAGAAAATCTTTAGCAGCAAGTGCTTTCAAACCTATTTCTCTCATTTTTCCACCGCCTTAAAATATGTTCCTACGTTTTCGCCTTTTACTACCTTATATATATTTGTAGGCTTGTTTCCGTTTATTATGGAAACCGGAATGCCTGAGGAAACAGCTATCTCAGCCGCATTTATCTTTGTGATAAAGCCGCCGGTACCGCGTTTTCCGGCACATCCTGTTACTGATTTAATATTATCGTCAATCTTATCAACAACGCTTATAAGTTTCGCATTTTTGTTTTCTGCGGGATTTCCGTCATAAAGTCCGTCAGTATCGGTTAAAATAACAAGAAGATCGGCATCTGTTATTGCAGCAACGGTTGCAGAAAGGCAATCGTTATCGCCGTTTACAAGTTCCTCAACTGAAACCGAATCGTTTTCATTTACAATAGGCAGGCAATCATATTCAAGCAGCTGATTTATGGTATTTATAAGGTGAGCTCTGCTTTCTCTGTTTTCAAGTTCATCAAAAGTGAGCAAAAGCTGGCTCACAACTACATCATATTCAGAAAATAATCTGTCATAAAGAAACATAAGCTCGCTCTGCCCCACTGCCGCCGCAGCCTGAAGGCACTGAGTTTCCTTTGGCCTTTCGGCGAGGCGCAGTCTGCTCATTCCGACTGAAATTGCGCCCGATGATACAAGCACGATCTGATGCCCCTCATTTTTTAAATCCGAAAGCACGGAAGCAAGCTTTGCTATAAGCGCAATATTTGCCTTTCCGGTGCTGTGAGTCAAAGTTGAAGTTCCTATTTTAACAACTATGCGTTTTTTACCGTTTTGCAGGTTCATAATATTCTCCGCCTTTATTAAAATAACGCTGCACTGTGCAGATAATCAATTTATTATATCAAAAAAAGATTAGCAATAAAAGACTTTTTTGTATGTTTTCGGATTTTCAGGGCAAAATCCGTTTAGGGAATAATTATCACAACCCGGAAGGAATGATTAAATGAAAAGGCGAAATATAATCAGAATATGCTCTTTCGCGCTCTGCGCAGTAGCGGCTGTTACGGCATTTGCAATTATAGGAAATATTAAAAGCAATGAGTATCAGGCGCAGCTTGAGGCATCATACCAGCGCAATCTCACACAGCTTTCGGAATGCCTGGATACAATAGAAACAAGCCTTTCAAAAAGCCAGTACGCCACATCAAGAGACATGATGGGACAGATTTCGGGAAATTTATACTCCGAGTGCTGCACGGCTAAAAACGCGCTTTCGTCTCTTCCCATAAGCCAGCTCAATCTGAGCGGAGCATACAAATTTTTAAGCCAGGCGGGCGACTATGCGCGTTATCTTTCAACAAAGCAGGAAATAACACAAGATGAATATGACAATCTTGCACTGCTTCTGACATATGCGCAAAAATATTCCGATTTTACGGATTCGATAGTAAGCAGATGTAACGCGGGCGGCAGAATTACGGAAAACGAAATTTATCTCGGTGACGGCAGTGAAATGAAAGTATCGTCTTTTTCCACTGATTTTTCCTCTGCCGAAGAAACTTTTGAAAACTACCCGACACTGCTTTACGACGGCCCGTTTGCTGACGCAGTGCTGAATAAGGAAAGCGCCCTGTTAAAGAATGCAGAAAAGCTTGATCAGGACGAATGCCGCAAAATAGCGGCAAAAGCTTTAGGTGCGGAAGAAGGCGGAGTCGTATACAAAACTGAGGAAAGCGGAAATCTGCCGGCGTATGTTTTCTCTTACAAGCTGTATACTATAGCCATTACAAAAAACGGCGGTTATGTAGCATATATCTTGAACGAGGGAAAACCTTCCGACCAGTCGGTAACTGAAGAAAACGCAATAAACATTGCAAAAAGCTATCTTGAAAAAATAGGTTACACCAACATGAAAGAATCCTATTATTCTGTCTACAACAATTTATGCACAATAAACTTTGCATACTGTGAAAACAATATAACCTATTATTCAGATCTGATAAAAGTGGGTGTTTCGCTTTCTGACGGAAAAGTTTTTTCACTTGAGGCCGACGGATACCTTACAAACCACACTGAAAGAAGCGTGCCTTCTTATGCCGCTGAGCAAAACGAAACAACCCTGAGCAACAGTGTTGAGATAGTTTCACGCTCAAGATGCCTTATTCCTAAAAACAACGGTGTAGAAGTATTTTGCAACGAATACCACTGCAAAAATAAGACAACCGGGCAGGAAGTGCTTATATATACTAATTCGGAAACAGGAGAGGAAGAAGATATTCTGCTTCTTATGTATTCCGACAACGGCACGCTTACAAAATAGCCTTTACGGGGGTTTTACCCGTTTATATATATAATTTTAAATTAATCTGAAAGGATGCATTCTAATGAAAAAGAGCATTATCGTGCTTATTGCCGTAATCGTTCTTGCTGTCTGCATTTTTGCAGGCTGCTCAAATGATAAGATGGATGATATGACTACCACCACAACAATAACTACGGCACGCACAACAGAAACCACAACGGCAACCACAAACACCACAACCAACATGGCAGAGGAAGGACTTTCCAACGCAGGTGAAAACGCAAGCGAAGCGGCGTCTGATATCGGAGAAGCGGCAGGTGACGCTGCAGGCGGTGCAGGCGAAGCGGCTTCAGACCTTGGCGATGCTGCAAGGGATGCGCTGGGATAAGCGCAAAAAAAGCGGTTCGGATTTTCCGAACCGCTTATGTTTTTAATAAACACAATATTAATCGGGTACAGGCAGAGTTTTATTAAGTTCGGCTACATCTCTGGCATTTATAATGCCGTCCGAATTAAGGTCATAAACAGAATCATAACCCTGCTGCCCTTGTCTTTTGTTGAAAGCTGAAAGCATACCGTTTTCCGCTTCCTGCTTCATTTTCCTTATCAAAACATAATCACGTGTATTGATATAACCGTCTGAATTCACGTCATAGATTTCGTTGTAATCAGCGTCTGTACTGCTTGCATTGAAGAAATCAAAAAAATCAGCGTACACATCAGCCCCTCTTGGGATAATATCTGCCGAAATACTCTCCGAACATTTTGTGCAGGTATATACCGTACAGCCCTGCTGAAGCCATGATGCCTCCTGTTTTGAAGAAGCAACATAGCTGTGAATGCAATCAACTATCTCAAAGAAAGCGGTGACTTCCCTGCCCATAAAATGCGCCCTTACGGTATGAACACCAGTTTGTGCCGCGCAGTCTGAAAGGTCAAGTATTATATCACAGCCGTTGAGATAAGGAATTACGGTATCTTTGCCGTTCCACTCATACAACTTGCCATCTGAATAAACAGCACGCATGCTCATATCTGAAATCAGCTGCTGCGGACTGTATGAATCAAGCTCGTAAACACTGCCGCTCTTTTTGCCGTTTACATAAAGATGGAGATAATCGTCGCTCGGTATTTCAGCCGCGGGTGAACTTGTCATATATACCGAAAACGGCCCGCACGAATTGAAATAACCGTTTGTAAAAGCAAATTCATAATAATACGTCTTGCCTTTTTCAAGATAATATGTATTGCTGAATTCATAATACAAACCATTGTTTGGCTCGTCCGGCGCGTAGCTTGATGAGAGCAGATTATCCTGCGCGTCATAAAGCTCTGTTTTCATTTTCTTTTTGGCAGAAATCTTTACCGTATAATCCGCCGAATACTGCGGAGTAAACGAACAGCGGTAATAATATTTCCAGTTATCATTTTCGTGGAAATTGTTTGAGCCGGTTGTGAGATCCAGTCTTGAAAAAAGAGCGGTACTTATTTGATCGTATTCAATCGGTGTTGTGGGAAAATAAGTTGCGGCAACGGCACTGACGCCGCAAGGCAGTATTACCCCCGTTACAATTAAAAGCAATGCCATTAAAACCGCAAATTTCTTTTTCATATACCGACGCACCCGATTTTCTTATAATCTCAATAAAGTAAAAGGCGCCTGAAAAGACGCCTTAATGAATCATTTTATATGTGAGGATTATTCCTCTGTGTTTTCCTCTTCTTCGTCCTCAAGTTCAAACTCAAGGAATTCGCCGCAAGCAGGGCACTCAATGCCGCCTTCCATAACGGTATCTTCGTCTACTGTAAACTCTTCGCCGCAAGCAGGACATGTGATAGCATATTCATCGTCATCACACTCGTCGCAGCAGTCACAGTCATCACATTCGGAAAGGTAATCCTCAACCTCTGCGAGGTCATCATCAATTCCGTCTACCTGCTCTGCAAGAAGATCCATATCCTCATTTACATCATCAATATCCTGAATAATGTTTTCAAGAACATCAACAATGGCTCTGAACATCTTTGTTTCTTTTTTGTTGCTGTCAAAATCAAGTCCGTCAAGCAGACCTTTGAGATAGCCGAGGCTTTCTGTTGTATTCATAGAAAATCCTTTCTGAGCTTATGCGCGCTCCATATATTCGCATGTTCTTGTGTCTACGCGGATCTTATCGCCCTCGTTGATGAAAAGAGGAACACGGATCTCAGCGCCTGTTTCAAGAGTTGCGGGTTTAAGTGTATTTGTTGCTGTATTGCCCTTAAATCCGGGATCTGTTTTGGTAACCTCAAGAGTTACAAATGTAGGCGGCTCTACGCCGAATACCTTGCCCTTATATGAAAGAACACGGCAGATATCATTCTCCTTAACGAACTTAAAGTTATCGCTGAGGTCACTCTCTGATACGGGAACCATATCAAATGTTTCCTGATCCATGAAATAATAAATACCGTCATCACTATATGAATAAACCATATCTTTTCTTTCAATGAAAGCGGTGGGGAATTTTTCCGTGGGGTTGAAAGTTCTTTCAACAACGGAACCCTGAATAACATTCTTAATCTTTGCTCTTACAAACGCGGCGCCTTTACCCGGCTTAACGTGCTGAAATTCAACAATCTGATAAACCTGGCCGTCCATTTCAAATGTTACGCCATTTCTGAAATCGCCTGCTGATACCATAAATATACCTCCAAAGTTTATTCTTCTTAATACAGATTTATTTTATAATATTTCAAGTAATAAATCAATACCCATTTTGTAACTGTCTTTACCGTAACCGCATATCTGCTTTCTGCACACCTCTGTAATTACGGATGTTTTTCTGAAATCCTCGCGGTTATGAATATCACTCATGTGAACCTCAACAAAAGGCAGATAATCCTGCACGGACTCAATAGCATCCCTGATGGCATAGGAATAGTGAGTATAGGCTCCGGCATTAATAACAACGCCGTCATACTCCTCCCTGCTCTGCTGTATCATATCTATTATATCACCCTCGTGATTTGACTGAAAGAAACTGATTTTGGCGCCGCGCGCCTTTCCGTAAATCTTTAGTTCCTCATTTATCGCCTTGAGCGTTTCTGAGCCGTAAACGTCTTTTTTTCTTATCCCCGTCATATTGAGATTGGGACCGTTGATTACAAGTATTTTTTTCATATTGCAACACCTTCCGCATACCGCATGATCTGCTACACACGGTATTTTGTGTATAAAGAAAATCAAGGGGAACGAAAATTCCCGTTCCCCTTTTATGTATAATTATTTATACTTTCTTTTGCGAGCGGCTTCGCTCTTCTTTTTACGAGCAACCGAAGGCTTTTCATAATGCTCTCTTTTGCGAACTTCCTGAATAATGCCGTCGCGAGAAGTCTGCCGCTTAAAACGGCGGATAGCGCTGTCAAGAGATTCATTTTCTTTAATTCTGACCTGGCTCACTTTATTCCCTCCCTCCGACCTGCTGTCAGGGGTAATCACAAATTTTGAATATTTTTTGAATATCCGCAGAAAATTATAATCAAATAAGACTGAATTGTCAAGCATTTTAGCAAATAATGTATAAAACTAATGAAAAAAAGACGCCGAAGAACGCGCAAAAAGACGTGAGAAGGCATTAGGCGCCTGAAACAGCTGTATATCAGCCTTTTGTAGTAGAGCCGAAACCGCCGTCTCTAATTCCGCTTGCATCGTCATCAACGGTAATGCCGAACTGAAGGAATATACCCTGAGCAAAGCCGTCTCCGGCAGAAAGTGAAACGGTGTGCCCGTCATCGTGAGCGTCACACGAAAGCTTTATCATGATATGCCCCTCGTTTGAGGAATTATAATAATCGGCATCAATTATTCCGACCGTGTTATCAAGCTGTACCCTGTGCTTGAAGCCGAGCCCCGAACGCGGGAATATCTGAAGCACCCAGCCATCCTCTATTTTGGACCTTATACCAGTAGGAATAAGAACGCTTTTACCTTTTTCAAGAGTAATGTCAACAGGGGCGTAAAAATCATATCCTGCAGAGCCTGTGGTGGCTCTTTTCGGTAATTTTATCGAATCGTAGATTTCCTTTACATTTTCACACTCCGGAAAATTCTTTTTGAAATCCGCCTCAAACTGTGAAAAGCTTACTTTCTGAAACTCTGCTATTTTTTGCATACGAAAACCGCCTTTATAATTCTTTTCGAATTATTTTAACATTTCAGGCGCTTTTTTTCAACATCATTCGAAAATAAACGCAGCAAAAAAGCGGCTCAAAGAGCCGCTCCGGCTAAGCCGTGTATCTATTTAAAGTCCGAATGAAACAGAAAGAGCCTCGTTTACTTTTCCCATATCGCCAACATCAAGGGCACCCATTTTTTCCCTCAGACGTCGTTTATCAATAGTGCGCACCTGCTCAAGAAGCACAATACTGTCCTTTGCAAGACCGCAGTGGCCTGCATCCACCTCAATATGAGTAGGCAGATTGGATTTGTCCTTCTGGCTTGTTATGGCGGCAGCTATAACGGTTGGTGAAAATCTGTTTCCCACATCATTCTGAACTATGAGCACCGGCCTAATTCCGCCCTGCTCTGAGCCCACAACGGGGCTTAAATCGGCATAATATATATCGCCGCGTTTAACAGTCATAATTATCACCTTTGTTTTATTTTTGTTCCGTTTATAGTTTTGCCTTTATTTTCTGATTTTAAACATCCGTATTTTATTATATGCCGAAAAACTTTTTTAGCGAAGCGGCATATTATGGACTGAGGTGAAATTACGATGATTTTCACTTTTAAAAACCGCGCTGTACGTAATTTTATGCGCGGCTAACCTTAAAGGAGTTATATTATGTATAAATACGAAGATATGTTTAATCCGAGCTTCCTTAAAAAGCCGGACGACGGTATTCCCGCTCCGCTGCCTAAGGACGCTACGGTTACTATGGCTTACGTGCCCTTTCAGCAGCAGCCTGTTTTATATGATGACACAATGACGGGATTCAATGCGGGAACGGTATTTCCCGAACTTAACAAACCATTTTTAGGAAAAGGGGCAGAGAAATGAGCAGGGAAAAACTTATGACAAAGCTTTCCGCAGTACAGTTTGCCATGTGGGAGATGCGCGTATATCTTGATACGCACAACGGCAACGAAGAGGCACACCGTCTCTATAAGAAATACACTGCCGAATTCAACGCGCTCAAAGCAGAATTTGAAGAGAAGTACGGCCCGCTTACTCTTGGTGAAAACAACAGTGACGAATGGCTGAAAGACCCGTGGCCGTGGGATAACTGAGGAAAACGCTTAAAGCAAACAATTAAGAAAAAGGCAGAGCCTTTGCTCTGCCTTTAAATTTTATTCTGCCGTATTTTGTTCTTCGCCCTCAGGCTTTTTCTTTTTCTTTGCAAAAATGATGAATTTGCTGAAGAAATAATTGAGAATTACCACGATTACTGCAAGGATGACCTTTGCGATTATCTGACCCGTGATCTCAAATCCTAATAAAGTGAATGAGTATTTGCCCATTCCGAGGATATCAACAAACAGCCAGAGGCCGCCTTCCTCAACACCGAAGCTGAAAAGACGCGCAGCGAAAAACTCAACCACTTCGCGTGCAACGATTTTTATATTCCAGCTCTTTGATTCAAATACCCACAGCTTATTTGTAATGTAAGCGAAAATTACGGATACTATCCACGCAATTGCGTTATTGAGAAGATAGATATGATCTCCGAAAATCTTATTGAGCAGCCAAAAACAGACGAAATTTACGACTGTTGTAAGAACGCCGAACACCACATAGGTTATCAGTTCTTTATATTTAACAAAAAGTTCTTTAATTTTTTTCATCAGTATTTTTTTCCTTTTCGGCACCGAGATGATTTTTCAGAATATAAACGGGTCTGTTTTTAACCTGAACATATATCTTTGAAATATACTCGCCAAGAAGCCCGAGGCAGAAAAGCTGAATTCCGCCGAGAAACAGCACAAGCACAACGATGGTGGCATAACCGGGAACGCTTATACCGAAAGCGAGTTTTTGAATAACAACTACAACAAGATATATTATTGATATAAGTGAAGAAAAGAAACCAAGATAAGCGGAAAGTGTAAGCGGGAAAGTTGTGAAAGAAACGATACCCTCAATAGCGTATTTGAAAAGTTTTGCAAAATTCCACTTTGACTCGCCGCTTTCCCTTTCACACACAGTGTAAGGCATATATTCGGTATTAAACCCTACAAAACTGAATATGCCTTTTGAGAAACGATGATACTCGCCCATTTCCAGAACTGCCTGCACCATCTGACGTTTCATAAGCCTGAAATCTGACGCGCCGTTTACAAACGGAACATCGGCTACTTTATTTATTATTTTATAAAACGCCGATTTCATTGCGCTCATCAGCTTGTTTTCTTTTCGTTCTTCCTGATAAGCGGTAACGCAGTCGATATCCTCATCAGCTTCCATTTTTGAAAGCATCTGAAGCACAACCTCCGGCCGCTGCTGCAGGTCTGCGTCAATAAGGCATACAAGATCTCCCCGAACAGCGTTTAGACCGGCATATATAGCCGCCTCCTTGCCGAAATTACGGCTGAAAGAAAGCACCTGTATCTGAGAATCTTTATGTTCTTCATACATTTTTTTCAGCAGTTCATAAGTCTTGTCCTTACTGCCGTCATTTACAAAAACAAATTCGTAATCGTCCACCTTGCCGTCAAAAACTTTTTTAACTTCGGAATAGAATTTTTCTACATTTCCCTCTTCATTATAGCAGGGGACTACAAGTGAAAGTTTCATTTTAAACCTCTTGAAAAATATTGCTATATAAATAGTGCTGAATAATTTAAAAAATTATACTTTACAAACACCTTTGATATTGTAACACAACATATTGGTAAAAACAACAATCAAATAACAATCTTAATAAATTTTAAGAAAACGTGATTCATTCATATTTATGACTTTTACACTTTAAAACTTGTGTAAACAAGGCTTTACAATTATGTTTCCTTCGTCAAACTCGGTTTACATTTTTTTAATGTAAACACAAGTTAATGGCTGTTTGGATTTACAGCGGGTAAGATAATATTGCGCCTGAGAGAGCAAAAAGGCGCAACGGAGGAAATATAATGAGAAACAAGAATATTAATTTTTTACCGCTTGACAACGCCGCAAAAATCTATCCTGCGGCAATGACAAAAAAATGGAACGCTGTGTTCGCTATATCGGTATATTTAAAGGAAGAAGTAAAAAAAGACGCATTAAGAAAAGCCGTTTTTGATCTTGAAAAAAGATTTCCAAGCTTTTATGTATGCCTAAAAAAAGGGCTGTTTTGGGATTATTTCTACAAGGCGGAAAGCCTTGACATAATAACCGATTCAAAAGATATATGCAGGCCGATAAACACAAAAGATAAAAAACGTCCGCTTTTCAGGATAATAACTAACAGCTGCGAGATAAGGTGTGAATTTTTCCACGCCGTTACAGACGGCTCTGGAGCTATGGAATTTGTAAAGGCGCTGATGCTCAGATATCTTCAGCTTTGCGGCTGTGAGGTAAACGACGCGAAATCTTTCGGAATAAAAGAATATAAGGAGCCGCCGAAAAGATGTGAGTTTGAGGATGATTTTCTTAAAATCTACAACGGCAGCAAGGGTGCGGCAAGAAAAGGAAAAAAAGCATATCAGATAAAAATGAATAAGGAAAATGAAAAATTTTACCGTGACGAGGTGTGCATACCCCTTTCAAATCTTAAAAAGCTTACTCAGAAATATAACTGCACCGTTACTCAGTTTATAACAGCCGCGTACGCTATGGCGCTTATAAACATGTATAACGACGACTGCAGTTCTTCTAAGAAGCCGCTTATAATATCAATACCGGTAAACCTCAGAAAATACTGGAAAAGCGGCACTTTGAGAAATTTCTCATCATTTATAACTGCAAATATTTTGCCCGAAGGAAAAATGAGTTTTGAAGCAGTTCTGAATGAAATAAAAAAAGAAATGGACGAAAAGATAAGCAAAGAACAGCTTTACAGCGACGTGTGCCGCAATGTTGCAGACGAAAAGATGCTTATCTCACGCCTTGCCCCGTCTTTTCTGAAAAAGCCTGTTATGAAAACTGCTTTCAGGCTTTTCGGCGAAAGAAAATACACATCTACGGTAACAAACCTGGGCTCTGTAAAACTGCCGCAGGAAATGGAAGAACACATAAATATGATTACCGTAACACTCGGCGAAACGTATATAAACCCGATAAACTGCGCTGTTGTAAGTTTTGCTGACACACTTTGCGCCACCCTTTCATTTGCGGGCAACGGGTTTGAGATAGTCAGATACTTTATGGATATACTTCAGTCAAAAGGGCTGAACGTCTCCTGTGCGGGAGCAATATAAGCAAACAAAAATACCGGTCTGTGTAAAACATACCGGTATTTTCGTTTTTCGGAGGATAAAAGATTTATCCTTTTAAGAGGTAAATTCGCCGTTTTGCAGTCTGCCGCCGCTTTCCTTTTCCCTGAGCTTTTTCATATATTTCATGCCGAAATATGTACCGAGTGCGGAAACAACGGTTATGACCGCAAAAACAGCAATAAAGAGGGCATAATTATTATCTATTAAACTGCTTCCGCAGTATGTTGAAGAAATTATAGCGGGTATTCGTGCAATGCCCGTTATTATCAGAAACGGCAAAATCTTTGTATCAGTAAGCCCTGCAAAATATGTAATTATATCTTTCGGTGTGCCCGGTATAAGATAGATTATAAACAGGAGCAGATATTTTCTTTTTGAGTTTTTTATAAAACTCCACTCATTAATTTTATCAATATCTACAAACAGCCTGACAAACTTTACACCGAAAGCCTTTGTTAGCGCAAGTATCACAAGCGAGCCTATCTCAGTGCCGAGCATGCAGTAAAAGAAGCCGCCGAACGTGCCCCACACATAACCCGAACCTATCTCAAGCGGTTCTGCAGGAATTATCTTAACAACTGTCTGAAAAGCTCTTATAAAGACAAAAACAGCGTTTGCAGGCACGGAAAAGCTGTCAAGCCACGCTTTGAAAGTCTGCTGGTCTGATATAACGCTCATAAGCTCCCTGCCCAGTGTTAAATATAGAGCCAAAAAGCAACCTGCAAAAACAACCGCTGAAACGCCTGCCAGTATCCACTGCCGCTTTGTGATACTTTTAAGTTTCAGTATTTTGCCCATTACACAGCCGCCTCAAATCCCGCAGTTACGGCAACAGGCTCTTTTTCTTCATGCCAGAAGGTATTGAGCTGACCGCGGTAATTAGGCTTCCACGGCTTGTTCTTGCCATTATAATGCACGAAAACCGTGTTTTGCCTTACCCATTCAAGGCTAAGACCGTTTCTTTTGTATGTAGCCTCATCAAGATTATAAAAGCAAGGATTTATTGAGATTATCCTATCCCTGAAAAGGGCGTTAATAACATCCTGATCGGCCTGATAGAGCGCTTTGCCCTTTCTTGAAATATACTCAAATATCTCGTCTGCGGTAATGCTCTTTCTCATATTATCAACATTTATCATAAGCACACCCGCGTTTATATAATCTCCGTGTCTGCCGAGATCAAGCCTCATCCTGTTAAATGCCTTTACAATTCCCCTTGTATGGCCGGCACCTGCGAAAATCATATCTCCGAAATCTATGTTATATAAAAGCCTTACAGAATTCAGCACGGCTATATCGGGATCAAGATACAGGATTCTGTGCACATCCTGAGGCAGATATTCAAAAAGGAGAAGTCTGTAATACGTTTCCTTTGAAATGCGTTTGGTGAAATACGCGCCTTCAAAAAGTTCCGGCGCAATTTTTATGGGGTGCAGTGTAATGCGGTCGCAATCCACACCGTTTTGAATATAGGTAAGATCCGTAAAAGTGAGCGAACTGTGCGCGATATAAACATCAAATTCATCACAATTTGATGCGGCAAGGGAACGCAGCATACGTATAAGAACATCAGAGTAATTTGCATCTATCGTAACAAGAATATTCATAAAACACACTCCTTTGCGGTTTCTTTACCATAATAATATCCTGCTGCTTTTAAAGCGGGGTAAAACAAAAATAAAGAAATGTTAAGAACACGCAAATTTGCTTTAAAATTACGTTTCCTGCAGAGCGCAGGGAGGGATTTTAACAAAAAAAGGTGTTAATCATAAAATGAAATGACAACTAAAAAAGGAGCAAATTCTATGTTTAATTATATAAAAAAACTGCAGTATCCCATCAATATCAAACACTGCGACCCTAAAGCCGCAAGTCTTATAATTTCACAATACGGCGGCCCTGACGGCGAACTCGGAGCATCACTGCGCTATCTTTCTCAGCGCTATTCAATGCCTCTGCCCGAATTAAAAGGCCTGCTTACCGATATAGGTACTGAAGAACTTGGGCATCTTGAAATGATCGGCACTATTGTGCATCAGCTTACAAAAAATCTTTCTGAAAAAGAAATAGAAGAAAATCCGGGCTTTGCCGCGTATTTTGTTGACCACACAACAGGTGTTTACCCAACAGCGGCAAGCGGGTTCCCATGGAGTGCGGCGTCTATTCAGTCAACAGGCGACCCGATAGCTGACCTCAACGAAAATTTGGCGGCAGAACAGAAAGCACGAAAAACCTACGATAACATTCTGAGGCTTGTTGACGACCCCGATGTTATCGAGCCTATAAAATTCCTTCGTGAACGTGAGATAGTTCACTATCAGCGTTTCGGTGATACGATGCGTCAATCTTGTAAACAAAGTGTTGATTTTTGGAGCAGAGATTGTTCTCTGCTCCGTTTCTATTTATATATTCCATATAATGTTGATTTCATCGCTTGTTGCATAGATTTTTTTAATTACTGCGTTTGCAAGTTCTCTTTTTCTTTCAAACGGCAGTTCATCAAATTTATCAAAGTCGCAAATTACTTTTTCGTTTAATGAAAATCTGCTGCTTTCAAGCCTTTGAATTTCCGCCTGAATTTGAAGTTTTTCACCGTGCAATCTTTCCACATTTTCATTTATGTATCTCATAACAGTTTCGCTGGCCCCTGAAACATTTTTTACTGTTTCATTTATTTCATTTTCTATTGCCGCCTGCCTTGCTTTTAGTTCCTCGATTTTAGGATTATTTGCATCATTTGTATTTTTAACCTCAAATTCTCTAAAATCAGCGAGTTTTTCTTTTATCTTAGCAAGTATTAATGCTTCAAATTCATCAGCGTGGATTGTTCCGCAGCCGCGGCATAAATTATCATTCATCTTGTGAGAGCAGAGAAAATAATTCGCGTCACGATTTTTATAATTTTTTCTTACCAGAGCATAGCCGCAATTACCGCACTTTAAAAGCCCTGCAAGCCAAGTGTTTTTTGCTTTTGGATTGCGTTTAATCTGTTGCTGGTCAATGGCTCTTTCTCTGCATCGTATCCATAAATCCGAATCAATAAAGCCTTCATGGGGAGCAATTACAAGCACTGCGTTTGACAAATCCGTCTGTTTTCTTGTTTTCTTTTCTCCTGTATAGAGATAGCAACCGTTTGTGCCGATAAAATCTTCCGGTGGATTGATTATATTAACTCCCTTTGATTTAAAGAAATTATATATATCTAAATCTGCTTTTACATAGATAGGATTTTTGATAAAGTCTTGAATCCTTGCTCGTGTTACCGTTCTGTTTCGTCTGCACGCCGGCGGCATATCACGAACCGCCTTGGCAATATCTTCATTAGAAAAATTCACATCTGAATACATTTCAAAGACTTTTTTAACAAGCAGGGCTTCTTCCGGCACCTGCTCATACATAGATGTTTTAATTCCATCCATTATCAAATCTACTTTTTTGAATCCAATGGGAACAGGGCCGCCCATATAAAAGCCTTTTCGGCTTCGGGATATATAGCTGTCCCTAACTCTTTGCTGCGTTGTTTCACGCTCAAGTTGAGCAAAAGTTATACAGATATTAAGCATTGCTCTGCCCATTGGTGTGCTTGTATCAAACTTTTCAGTTGCAGAAGAAAATTCTACACCGAGTTTTCCGAATATATCCATCATATTTGAAAAATCAAGAATACTTCTGCTGATTCTGTCAAGTTTGTAAACTATCACTTTTGTTATTCCTTTTCGTCCTGATTTTATATCCTGCATCATTTGCTGAAATTCAGGACGGTTTACATTTTTGCCGCTGAATCCTTTGTCCTTATATATTAAAAACGCCTCACCTCTTGCTTCGTAAGCACACATTTCAATCTGAGATTCGATTGAAATACTGTCCTCTTTTTCAACTGACTGCCGAGCATAAATCGCTATCATAAGAATCTTTCCTTTCTTATGACCGATAACTCAAAGCCAATATATACGAAGTTTTTTGCGAAGTCCAGACTAATTTTCATTTTTACCAAACACCTTTGCCAGAATATTTTTAACAGCCGTTCGGTTTAATTCCAATTCGTCTTTGGTGAGGCTTGGGGAATATTCGTTCACGGTGGCTTTGCTTTTTCCGAAATTTATTTCATAACTTCTGATAAGTTTTTCATTTATTACAGGCTTATCCACCGCACGCACTCCCCTCACTCAAATTTATATTGCAAGGACAAGGCGCATTATTCAGCTTTGTAATTTTGCGTGGCATAATACCACGGCCTTATGAAATTAATATACCACCCCTCTCTTTCAGTCCGCATATACAGCAAGGACTGCATTGATATTGATTAAATTCAGCATAAAATCATCCTTTCAGCCTGCCGGCTTAACGGCAGGGCTATAAAATTTGTTTTTGTATAAAGTATGTCGTATTGTATGCCGTTAAATTTTCTCAAGTTTCCCTTTGCTGCGCGATAATTTGACGCCCGCGGCATACCTTTGTATGCCGTGGATTTCGCAAATTTTCCGATTTGACATACCTTTTGAAATCCTGCACGGCGTTGCCGCTGCGGTGTTTTCGGAGTTTGCCGGCTCTCGGCGGCATACTCCTTTATCCTGCTTGGAATTGGGCAGCCCTTTTCGGCGGTTTTTCTTTGCTTTTTCTGTCTTGAAATACGCCTCGCTTTATTGCTTTCGGGTGTTTTACCGTGTTTTCTTCAACTCTGCCAAATTCGGCGGACAGTGCCGTCAGGAACGGCAGGAACACCTTGTTCACACCGCTGTGTTTAAGGCGTCACTGGTGTCACTGTTTAAAACGCTGAAAGAAATTTCAACCGTTCTTTTGCCGTTGCTCCTGCTACTTGAAAAGTATACTCCTTGTTCCTCAAGCGGGTAGCGGAATTTTACCATCTGCTGTTTCAGTTTCTGAGGTGTGGTGCTAAACTCGGGAAACTCGTTTTTAATCTTTTCAACAAGTTCTGTGTTCCCGCCACGGAATACGAGATGCTTTTCCATAAATTTTATGAGCGTTGTCATCTCGTCAGTGAGTTCCTGAGATGGCTCGTTTAGGCTGTCGCTAATCAATTCCCATCGGCAGTTCTCTCGGTTGAACTTGAGTTTAAGACTTCTTTCCTGTATCGACCGCCCTCGGCAGTAAAGTATGTTAATGCCTTCCTTGTGCTCGTCTTTTCTGAACACCAAAGACGAGTCGGCGGCGCCTGTCAGCCCTGTTGTTCCCGAAATCATTGTGTGCGGGTCGCTTGCGCCCTGCTTTCTAAGATGATGAACCAGTATTATCGAAATACCGAACTCATCAGCAAGAGTTTTGAACTTTTCAATATCGCCGTAATCATTGCCGTATGATAACTCTGCATTGTTGTCACGCACCATCTGTAAAGTGTCTATCGCTATCAAGCGAATGTTTTTGTTTTCTTTACAGTAACTTTCAAGTTGGCCGATAAGTCCGTTGTTTAGAGTCGGTGCAGTAACGCTTACTTCAAGTTCGCAGGACGGCTCTGCGGTTATGTCATTCACTCTCGACTGTATTCTTGAGTAGTTATCTTCAAGGCAGAGATAGAGAACTTTGCCCTGATTAGTAGGCATTTTCCACAACGGTTCTCCTTTTGCTACCTGCATACAGATGTCAAGCACCAACCACGATTTACCTATCTTCGGCGGTCCTGCAAGAATAGTTACTCCCTGAGCGATTAATCCGTCAACGCTGAATATGTATCTCGGCAAATTCATATCCACCAGTGTTTCGCTGTCTATCGGTTCAATCTTTACCATTTCTTTTACCTCCTTCCTTTGAGATTTATTTTTTCAAAAAGCATTTTCAAATGCCTTTCGGAAACAAAATAAGAAGGGCAGGCAGAAAAACATCAGACCAAAAACAAAAGTGTAATCTATGCTCTACCATACCCTTCTATATAGGAGGACAGTTAAAACAGTTTTGTAAACCGAGTTTATGAAAATATTTTAAAAAAAGAAAAGGAAACTTATGTTTCCATAAGTTTCCTAAGTTTTTTGATGATGTTTTTATGCCTTTTAGAAACAGCCGTTTTGCTGATGCCGAAAAGTTTCCCAATCTTTTCCATACTGTAATTCTCAAAATAATACAGCTCGATAAGCGTCCGCTCAGACTTGCTAAGTATACGCAAACAAAACCTTAGTTTGTCCAAATCCATCTTATGAACTACTTTTAAAAATGTGTCATCTCTGAAGGCAGACGTCCGCTGTGATTCAACACGTTCCCTTTCAAAATTTCCTTTACTAAGGTGTCGCCGGTCGCTACGGTCCTGCGCCTGCTGACGCTTTCTGTCATTTTCAAGAAACTCGGCAACCTCATCGGTTACTTCAATTCGGGATTTTCCATCATCATATTCAATTGTGGTCTTTCCCAATCCTTACCTTTCCGTCAATGAAAGGAAGTAATGCGGCATAGTCGAAACAGTACCACATCTGTCAATCTCAAGGTTCGTTCGCAAAATGATTACGCTTGCTTTGGCGAGGTCCAAGAAATTTGAGGTTGAATTTATTACAACCCCACCGACTATTTTATTTCATATGGCTTTCGCCGTATGAGCTACTTGTATTTTATATTACAACCGGTACTATTGTCAAATTTTTAAATAGTACTGTACAATTTATTACACTGTGCTATGCTTATCAAAAGAACTTGGTTATAACTTTATTTAATCGGCTTAAAATGAAAAGTAAACACCATAATTTCTGAACACACATAAGTTACTGTGTTACGAGTTGTTATAAAAAATTTTTATTGTCATTTTGCACAAGGCGGGGATATATAATGGCTTAAAGTGAAAACATATTCCGCAAACTGGAGGAGTTGGAATAAAACACAAAAAAATCAGCGCAAAACTGGTGGAGGCGTTCAGGCGCGCGGAGAAGAGCAATGCGACAATTGAAAAATACCTGTACCACGCGCGGTGGTTCGCGGCGGAGCACGAGGGCAACCCGGCTGGCAAGGAGCTTGTGCTGAAGTACAGGGCGCAGCTGGGGAGCGGTACGCGCCGTTTGGAGCGGACGCGACTCAGGCGGCGGTAAACGGATTTCTACGCTTCATAAGCGCGGTAGAGTGCTACGTAAAGCCTTCAAGGTTAAGTGCCGCCGAGGCAGTGCAGAGCGGAGATGCGGAGGTGACCTGCAAGGGCAAAACGAGAACGATACTTCTGCCGTCCGCCCTGCGCAAAAAGCTGCGGCATTGTCTGAACAAAAGATACATAACCACTGGTCAGGTGTTCGCTCCAAGGACAGGCAGGTCGCTGAACAGAACAAATATCTAGTGGGAGATGAAAGCATTGTGCAAAAAGGCGAAGGTAGCGTCGTCCAAGGTGTTCCCGCATAGCCTGCGATACCTGTTCGCCGCAGCTTTTACGCTATAGGCCACGATATGGCAAGGCATGCGGACATATTAGGCCACAGCAATATCAACACAGCAAGGATATATATTATATTAAGCGGGGTGGAGCACAGGAAAATGCTGGAGTCCCTGCGCCTGGTGCTCTAAAAAAGCGCAAAAAAAGGCGATCATACGCCGCGTAACAGAAGATTCATTCTGTTGCACTCTTCGGCGCAGACCTCCGCCTGATAAAATAAAAAAGGATTATTCCGTAATTATTTGCGCAATAACCCAAGCCTCTTCAAAAAATCTATGAAAAAGTTTTATGTACAATATTTTTACATACTTAACAAGTGTGGTCTCTCACAAAATTTATGTAATTTTTTGTGTATTGTGACTAAAATATGAAAAATGTTGACATATGTTGACATATTATATATAATATATATGTCTATATATGTTTATTTTGTCCTTTTTCGAGGGCGAGAGCGTATACCATACAACAAAATGAATCTTCCGTTACAGTCTGTGCATAGCGCAGGCTGATTTAAAAAGCCGAAACGGCAGCCAATCCGCTCAGGGTGACAAAAAATAGAGAGGACGGCAGCATATAGCTGAAGCAGGCCACGGGCTATGTGATACAAATACTGAATATATATGGCAAAACGATAGGGCGTAGTGTGCTCCTCGGCGGAGATTTCTGCAGGCGTGAAGATACCGCAGAAATATATCATAAAAAATCAGCACGGAGCTGAGGGACGCGGGGCTCATAACCACGCATACGGGCAACTTTGGCGGCTACAGCCTCGGCAAGCAGGCGGATAAAATTCGCCTGTACGATGTGATTCTGGTTACAGAGGTCACTGTGTGGATACACGAGTTCCCGCAAACGGAGCCCACGCTGTACGAATGCTTTGAAGCGGTGCAGTACGGCTGGCAAAGCTTCTTAATGAACTATAACTAAAAATTAAAAATAGAGATCTTTAGATTGATTAGGAGATAAGCCATTATTATTGAAACGAGGTCTTGAAGAATTGTAAAAGCTGTAAATATAATATATTGAAACTGACTTAATTGCAATTTAGAAAAGGAAGCGTAATTTCGCTCGTTGTTTTCTCAATTTTTCAAACATTTGAAAAGCATTCCATAACGGCATTTTCATAGGGATGACTTTTTGCAGAAAATGATTGAATCATATTCAATGCATCCAAATATTTTTGAAAGCATTTGGATGTAAACTGAGCACCGCTGTCGGAACGAAAGATAATTCTCCGAAGATTCTCCTCTGTTGGCAACAGCCAAATCCAAAGTGTCAATAGCAAGTTGCATATCCATTCTTTTAGATAGTTTGTAAGCAATAATCTTTCTTGCATACAAATCAAGAATAGTATAGAGATAGTAATACCTTGTTCCGACTCTGATATATGTAAAGTCGCAAACCCAAACAGAGTTAAATTTAGATTGATTAAAATTCTGTGCAAGAATATTTTTACAGTTATCAGAAGCCGTAGGCTTTTGCCACGGCGGTTTAACGGTGCTTATTTTAGGTAAGTCCATTGTTTTCATCAGCGGTACACTCTGCCGGCACTGATGCTTATGCAATAATCACGCTTAAGACACAGGAGGATTTTTGCACGCCTAATCTCTTATCGGATTTGGCATAGGTTTTCCCTGAATGATACAAATTGACGATTGTTTTTTGAATTCTACTGTGTATTTGTTTTGCTTTTTTCTGGACATTTTTATTGTCCTCCTCCCTTGTCTTTTATTTTACCATACTTGTCCACTTTTATTATATACATTATATAAAGAAAGAAGGAGAATCACTGATGAACGGGTTAATCATGTGCACTAAAGAATGTAATATGCGTTGTAAATATTGTTTTGAAGAGCCTATGCACAACAATAGGCTATTTGACATGGATACAATACAAAAAGAGTTCAAATATTTTCTCGATGAGTATTTAGATTCGTTTGTAACACAGCTTATTGAAATTAATCAAAAACTCCATCGAGTAGAAACTAACATTACTTTTCATGGAGGGGAACCACTGTTAGTTGGCTCAAAATTATTACGAAAAGGATTTGAACAGGTAAAAAGGCATCCTAGGACCATTATAGGAATCCAAACAAATGGAACGTTAATAACAGACGATATAATTGATTTATTTGAAGAATTTGATGTTCATGTTGGTGTTAGTTTAGATGGGCCCAAATATATGCATGACGCTTATAGATTGTCTTTCGGCGGTGCTCCAACCTATGATATCGTTTCGCGAAATATTGAAAAAATGCAAAGTCGGGGTGTTTCTGTTGGAGTTTTGGCGACTATAACAGATTTATCTGTTAAAAAGCCAGATGAGTTTTATCGCTATTTCGCAGAGCGAAATCTTTTCTTTTCGTTTAATCCATGTTTTACTGATCCGAATCTCCCATCTACATACAAGAGTCTTAACATTTATGAATATATTAAATTTTACAAAAAAATGTTTGATCTTTGGATTCACGACAATACAAACAATCTTTCAATTTCTTGCTTTGAACGAATCCTCAGTGCAATGAGCGTAAAAAAAACGCCATACATGGAGGTTTGTTCTTATATTCCTGATTGTAGTAAAACAACAGTCGCTATTAATACTAATGGTGATTTTTATCGTTGTTTGCATTATTGTATGGATGAAAAAAATCGTATAGGAACGCTCTCTCAAGACCCTCTTTGCCTTGCAGTTGGAAATTGCATGATTTCTGACCGTTGGTCTTATCTTCAAAAACACGACTGCAAAGATTGTGATGTGAAAGAATTTTGCTGTGGTGGTTGTCCATATGTTGCTGAATCTGTTAATGGCACACTTATGAGCAGATCAAATACTTGCCTCATCCAAAAAGAAATTGTTCATCACATTTATAATTATATGCTCCAATTTACTAAAACGGTCAAAAACGACATTTCCATATGATTATCTTTGTAGAAGGTGCTTTAGCTTCAGGCAAAACAACGCGCGCTGAGTTTTTAGCACAGAAAGGGCGCAATGCAGGAAAAGAGAGCGTGTTATATTACGAACATAATATAGATAATCCACTTGACCTAACTGGTCGGGCTTTCCTTTCGGAAGATGATTACACTGAATTTAAAAATAATATGATTCCTTTGCTTTATCTTCACTATGGAAGTGAAATAAAATATGGCTTGGAAAAATTTGAACGAGCGTCAGAATCTTTTGTTGGTGGTTGGCTAATAAATTACAACCGACTCTATTATAATGATTTGAAATTAACAGCTTATATCCGAACTCTTGAAAAATATCAGTGTTGCAATGGTGTCCTTTCTCCAAAACTATATTGTGACCTACTGTATAGTCGATGGGAACAATTCTTTTCCCCCAAAAAAATTACGAAAAAATCGGATCAAATTTTTGAGGGTGCACTTTTGCAAAATCCATTGTTGGATTTGATGGGCTGGTACTGCATGGATATTAAGCAGATAGTAACTTTCTACAGAAAACTCTGTTTATTGTTTTGCAATAGGGATTTTCGCGTAGAATTGATTCATGTAAATGATTATAAGAATGCAATTCAGCAAGCGGCCGCAGAAAGGACCCACACCTGTGTTCCATGGATAGATGCAGCCATACAATGGTTAGAAAAAAGCCCATATGGAAAACATAATAAGCTTACAGGATTTGATGGACTTGTCTGGTTTTGCAAAGATTTACAAAATAAATCTCAAGAAATCTGTCAACTTTGTAATATACCTATACACACAATAGAAAGGAAAAACATATGCCAAACATCATGCTGACTTATCGATGCAATCTGCATTGTTCATATTGCTTTGCCAACGAATTTGTTAATAAATTCTCCACAGACATTACGCTTAAAAATTTTCAAGTTGCCGTAGAATTCTTGACAAGAGAAGGATCAACAAATGTTGGTTTGATTGGTGGCGAACCGACGCTTCATCCGCAATTTGAAGAAATGATGCTTTATTTAATTAATAACTCAAAGGTGGATACGATTACAGTTTATACAAATGGTTTGTTAATTCAAAACTATTTATCCGTGCTTACTAATCCTAAAGTCCACATGTTGGTTAACTGTAATTCACCTACAGTTATTGGACAGAAAGCATTTACAACAATTCAGCAGAATCTTCACACATTGTTATCAAAATATAACATGAAATTACGAGTAAATGTTGGAATTAATCTTTATGACATTAATATGGACTATCAATATATGGTTGAGTTACTTCAAAAATTGAAATTTCACAGAGTAAGGATTTCTGTTACAGTGCCAGATTTTTCTGTCTGTGGCAAGATAGATGTTTTAGATTACTTTCGACAGAAAAAGCAATTTCTCATGAAATTCTTTCAAGACATGGACAATATACAGGTTTTGCCATACTATGACTGCAACAAGCCGCCCTTTTGTATCTGGACAGAAGATGAACAAGATTGGTTGAAATCGTATGTTGGGAAATATCCCGTAAAAAATAGCAACTTGATAGGTACACAGTCGCAATGTTTTCCGGTAATAGATATATTGCCAAATTTGTTGGCGGTACGTTGCTTTGGAATGTCTGATTTTCTTAAAGCAGACATTCGAAATTTTAAAGATATTGGTGATTTGGCAAGCTATTTTATTAATGAAATCGACTCCAATATTTACAAATTATCTTCCTGTTCGGAATGCAGTAATTGTTATGAGCGAAAGGTTCGGCACTGCGCGACAGGATGCATGGGCTTCAAGGAAAAGGAAATTCGATTAGCTAATGAATATTTTGCTAACCTAGTTTAATTACTGTGATTAGTATTTTGCCATAGTGCAATGCTAATAAATCTTTTAAGAAAGGAGAAGCAATAATGGAAAGCGGTACTATGACAATTGATCCACGTGAATTTGAATTGCCTGAGGACTCTAAGGTTTCAAAGGTGTTCGATCGTCTTATGAAAGTCAACGCTGCGGTGACCAAAAACGGTTTACATGAAGTTTATTATGAATCTCATGATCGTTATGAAGAATCCTACAGCATTGCTCTGTTCTAAGATTAAGTGGATTACAGTTTATAAGCGGATCCCTACGAGGATCCGCTTATAAAATCGCAATGTATATGTTATCATTATTGTTTATTTTGATACAATGAAAAAAGTTAAAATATGTTTCTGCGAGCCGTTTCTCCTATCTGGTATTCTCCCTACATTGGCATCTCCAACATTGCTTTCAGCCGTTAAACAGAAAGGTTATGAAGGCAAAATTTTCTATCCTTCCATAACTTTTTTCCTTGAAAAAAAGTTATGGAAGGACGAGCTACTGATGACATTGGCAGATGATATACCCTTGCAAATTGTTGATTACCTTTTTGATGATGATGCAGAAGATTCCATTAGGAGTCGACTACTTCAAGAACTGCCTCTCGCAGTACGTTCTACCGATGTGATAGAGCATATAATTGAACTTCGAATAGCAGCACAAACATATGTGAAAAAAACTGCCAAAGAGATTGCTGATAGTGATCCGAACTTTGTATGCGTTAGTCTTACTTTTGGCGGCTATCACTTCGTGAATATGCTTTTTGATGCTATTCGCCAACACTCTTGCGACGCATTTTTTTTGCTTGGTGGCAGCAGTTGTACGCCTGATATTGCTAAAAAACAATTGAAAGCTATTCCAAAAGCAAATTACATTTTATGTGACGAAACACCATCTTCACTATTAGAAATTATCGGCAATTTGTCCTTACATCGAGAACCACTCCCTACATGTGCAGCTTCTATAAAACATGCTCCATTAGAATTACGAACACTTGTAGATATGGATAATCTTCCTGTACCGGATTTCTCAGATTTCTTTGCTTTAACTGACTGCTATGGAATTAAACGTTCTGATATTACCCTTCCTTATGAAATATCAAGAGGGTGTTGGTGGTGTGAGCAAAAGCCTTGCTCTATGTGTGGATTCTTTGGGACAAGAAATAAATATATTTGTAAAAGTCCGAAAAAAGTAATTTCAGACCTCCAGACATTGTCAGAGCTTTGGCATGTCTATAAATATCGATTTTCCGATTTGGTTCAACCCAAGGCACCATTTCTTCAGAAATTACTTCCCCTAGAGTATAATTACTTTCATCTTTTTTGGGAGATCCGACCAGATATTACTCTCCAAGAATTAAAGTTGCTTCGCCGCATAGGAATGACTTTTGCACAGGTCGGTATCGAAAGTTTGTGTACGGAAGCGTTAAAGCATATGAATAAAGGTACAACTGGAATCCACAATATTGAATTGCTCGTATGGGCGCAGACTTTGAAAATTGATTTATTTTGGAACTACCTTTATGGACTTCCTGATGATCAAGTGGAATGGTATACTAAAATAGCGGATTTAATTCCACATTTACTTCATCTTGCCCCTCCAATTCCAAGAAAAATGTGGTATAACAAATATTCTACATGGGCTTCAGACTTAAGCGACGGATTATCAGTATTTTTAGGTCATTCAGATAATGGGAAAAGACTTGAGAAAAGTTATACGATATTATGCGACGCAATTGAAACTTGGCGTATCTCACACAAAAGAAATTTTAGTCTTCAAATAGATGGGAATTACTCTGATGGAATACATATCATCCGTAATTATGAACAAGAAGAACATTTTTATTATTATGGTAAGAGCGCCGAGCTTTATCAACACTGCTTTCAGGCAGATACCGTAAGTGAAGCAGCAGTTGCACTTTCAATAACAGAAGAACAGTGTTCCTCGATTTTATCAAATTTTGTAAAAAACGGGTTAATGGTATTTCTCGATGGGTACTATCTTTCCGTAGCAGAAGGAAATTCATTGTATCGTTGGACAAGGCCAGAAGAGCAGGTTTTAGATAATTCATTTTTTAAACGAAGAGAGGCTTCAATTAAAAATGGCGTATAGTAAATACAAAGATGCTGACCCTCTAATTACAGAGTATAGAGCAAAAAAAGCTCATGAATCACTCGGTATTAAAATGAATATGGAGATTACGCGCCACTCTGATGGACTTTTCTCTTCTATCCTCTCAGACGATTCAGGTGGTTGGATTACCTGCGGCAAGGGAACAACTGCCGCTTATTGTGCTGCCAGTGCTTATGGGGAATCAATCGAACATTTATGTAATTATACCGCTTATGATATGCAAAATTTATCGGAAGAAGCTCAAAATTGGGGAGGTTTTTCATTTTATCCGGACGAAACACGTATTTCTATATATGATATTCCGAGAATTTCGCCTGATGTTTTCAAAGATCTTGTTTGGTCATATAACTATTGGACTGACAAAGACAAATCTAATCAAAAACTTTTAAAACTAATCCGTGATTATTTCAAGAGTGACACCATAGAAAGTGTCCCATTTTATAGTGTGCAGAAAAAAGAAATTTTGCAAATTCCAAATCTTTTGCTTTCAAATTTATGTGGCTCGAATGGTGGAGGTGCAGGTAATTCACCCTATGAAGCATTGGGGCATGCGTTCGATGAGATTACAGAACGCTACGCAAAAGAACAAATATATCATCAGCGACTAACGCCGCCCGAAATACCAAGAAAATGGTTGTCAGAACATTGCCCTGAGTTAACCCATACAATTCTTAAATTGGAACAGGACTGCACCAGACATTTTAAAGTTTTGGATGCCTCTCTTGGAATAGGTCTTCCTGTTGTTTGCGTTCTAATGACGGACACATCAAAGCATGAATACATTGCAAATTTCGGGGCACACCCACAGTTTAATATTGCCTTGGAACGATGCTTGACAGAGATGTTTCAAATGTGTGGAACACAGACAGACTTTAATAAACGAAAGAAGCCTTCGCGTTGGGAAAAGCAATCTGATTCAACGCTGAATGGAGTACGTAATTGGGTATCACTCTTAAAAGATGATGTAGGAGTAATTCCAAATGAATTTTTTGCTGGTGAACCAAATTGGGAGTTTAAACCTTGGGGATTTCATAAGTCATATTCCAATGAATTCGGCGCGAAATTACAACTAAACAATTTGCTTTCATTAAGCAAAGATGTTTATATCCGAGACAACAGTATATTCGGATTATATGCTTACAGAGTCTATGTCCCAGGCATTTCCACTTCAAAGTTGCCGTTTGATGAACAAATTCTCGCAAGTTATAAATTATGCAAGAATCTTCCTTTGCTATTCAATTCAGATGTTGATATTACTATTTCGCAGAAAAAAGATTTGTGCAATTTGGTGTTTTCCGAGGATATGTATATTGGAAGTTTAGTCTTGCATAATGTTGATGAGTCCCTTTACAACACGCTGTATGCTGCACTTCTATGGGAGATAGGTGAAAAAAAGAAATCGCTTTGCATATTGAAGGAACAAGGCACTTTAGGCTGCGATGTTGCAATAAAAGTCGCAGAACTGATAGAAAGTGGTACTAATCCCGAATCAATCCGGACAATGATTAATTTATTTTATGATTCTTCAGCTGCAAAGTATGGACTCTGTTGGTTAGAGAAGGAAATTTTCTTAACTTACTATAAAAATTATATTTTAAAGCGAAAAACAATGCGAATAAGCGGCGTGGTTCCGCAAACCCAAGATGCTTTAAATAAATTGCACATTCAACTTAAGAAGTCCTTTCTGGAACATCCTATCAATCAACTAAAAGTCGGAGAGCTTTTTAAGAATAATAGTACTGAGCAAAACAACACAAAATGAAGAGGACGAAAAGGAAAAAACCAGAAAACAGAGATAAAGGGATACAAAAGAGCGCGAAATAAAAAGCATTGAACTAAAAATTCAAAACCTTGATAAATATATAGGTATAAGTGTTTAAGCAATGCGTTTAACAGATTTACGACACTGAAAGAATATTTGGATTGAGTGGCAACAGCAGCAAAAGCAACAGCGAGCAGAAAAATATGAGCAATGGTGTTCAAATTTTGAGCAGTATTAAAGTAATGAACCCACAATCTTTCCTGATCTGTTTGCTTGAATCTTGAATTGCAATGTTCGGTTTCAGTTCTGAGGGCATAATCCTTTTAAAAGAAACACACTCTCGATCTATAGAAAGTCTGTAGTCGTCGGAAATGGTAATGTACTTGGTGCAGCCTCTGCTCTTTTTACCGTTGTTCCAATTTTTGTGATTACAGGGACAGGAGAATGAGCTTGAGCGCTTAAAAGGGCAGCAGTATTTCTGTCTTGTTCTGCCGTTATCTGAAAATCTGCCGTCTTTGGTCATTGAAAGACCGGCTTCGCAAATCGGATGTTCATTGACGAGTTTGGTTTTCTTTGAATTTCTTTTGTTAAGAGGAATTACGCAGTCACCACAGTAAACATCCTTAACGGTATTGTATATAGCCTTGACGTCATAACCCTTATCTGCAATAAAAGTACATTCATTAAGAGGTAAAAAAGAGTTTGTTCTGCTTAGAATATCAATGGCTACTGTGCTGTCTGATACATCAGCAGTTGTGGTAAGTTCAAATATAGGCAAGCTAGTAATACAGTCAACAAGGATATGATTCTTGTAACCCCAGTAATATTCAAAATTACATTTGTTATGCTGATTGGAAGCAGTATGAACACCTAAGGCACAATCTTTATCCGATTTAGGTCTGTTATCTTTGGAAAACTTGTTTTTAACAAATGATTTTGGATTGTTATACTTTGTATTAGCAGAAATCGAAGTTGAATCAAGCCCGATAAAAGCGGTGTCAATAATGCCGAAGTCATTAAGGCCGGTAACTAAATTCTGCATAACAGCTTTCAGAAAATTATTATCTACGGTTCTGATAAAACGGTCTAAAGTCCAATAGGACGGTAAGGGCTTAGTAATATCAAAACCACAGTAATATGCGATTAAAAGATTATTCTGAAGATAATCAAGTAAACCTGTAATACATAAAAAACATTCGCATTCCATTACGATAAAGACACAGAGCGAGGCTTTTTTGGAATAGCCCTTTCGCTTTGTTTTGGCACTTACATTCGGAAATGATGATAAATCAAGATTTAAGAACAATTTATCATATAATTTTGCTTTCGGTGCGAATGTGAACGGGCTTATGTCCTAATTTATTGGCGACAGATAACAGCCAGCCCCTTTTGTTTCTTTTTTCTACAATTTTATTATACGCTATTTTGCTGACTGTTTCTATATTTTATAGTGACAAATTGGATTTTCTTGTCCTAAAATTTCTTTGTTTATGCGCATTTCGGCGTTTTTCTCTCGGCCGAAAGAATATGATAAAAAGATGAAAAGGTGTTTTAATGTTTGGAATACCAAAGTTTTGTTTATTTCTATGTTTAAACGCCGATATTTTTCAAGTTATTATAACATTGTCATAGGGGAAATGAATGAATTATCTATATAAAGAGCCAGACTTTTCTATGGGAATGGCGTCCATCAGTCCAATATGTGGCTGCAGTGGTGGCTGTGCCTATTGTTATATTAGTTTACTTGGAATGTCTACGCCGAGTAAAAATAATTTCGGACTTTATAAAACAATTGAAGTGTTGCATCAGCATACAGAATATCAACAAGGAAAACATGGAACTGCAATTGTAATAGGTGGATGGGGCAAATTATTTCCTAATAATTTCGCCCTACGAAAACATTCCATTGAGTGGATCGTAGAACTTGCAAAAGAAGGCAACCCTATTGTTTTGTCCACAAAAGGGATACTTACAGCCGACGAGTTAGAACAAATCTGCTCTGCTCTATGTACTCCAGAACAAATTCTTATTTTTGAAACGATAACAACACTTGATGAATGGAAAAGCCTTGAGCCTGGCACATTATCACCAACACGACGTTTTGAATGCCTCCAGATGTGTTCGGAGGCAGGCATTCGTTGTGGACTTCTTGTTAATCCTTTCTTGCGTGGGATAACAGAAATATCTTTCGATCAAATTCTTAAATGCGCAGCTAAACTAAAAACTCTTGAAGGAATTGTAGTGTCTCCACTATTTCTTAATGAATTACTGCTGAAAAAAATGCACAGTAACTGTCTGCGTGAATTAGCAGATTCCGAATGGAAACAGTGTGACTTAACTCAGTCAGGTGATGGCATTTCTATTTGTGCACATAGTCTTCAAGATGAGTGGCCAATTTTACAAAAGCTTGCCTCTAAAACTAACATTCCATTGTTGCGTCACTATCTATGTTTAATTTCTCGTTGCTTCAACAGAAAATGCTTTTTATATAAAAATACTGACTACTGTGTTAATTGCGGCAATTGCGGTTTTACACATTAGAAGAAAGAAATCAGCAGCAAGATAAATTAAAAAGGATGTATTTATAAGGTGAAAACTACTGCATGATTTATAATATTTCTTATAATTATCTTTACAAAAAAGGGTGATGTTTTGTATATAAAACACTTAAACAAAAGAGAACATACTGCGTATAGTTGCATTGAATATCTTGGATTAGAGAAAGTGGTTATCCCTTATTTTAGAAATGGTGACATCTTGAAATCTATGCAGGGAATGCAAATAACACATAGTGACATTCAATTTTCCGCTCTTTATAACGATTGCCTTAAGCATTTTTATAAAGTAGAATCAAATCATTTTTCTCCAGGAATCTACTCGTTTTACGGAAATGGAGATATTCCAAAAGAGGGAGAATATTATCGCGATTATCTCTTACATCAAGTTCAATCCTTTGTTGAACCTGCCAAATCTCAGGTCGATACTGTTCTTGATACATTTGAAAAAATTTTCTTATCCGGCATTAGGAAGTATGGGGATAAATTAAATTACATTCATAATTTTTCACTTTTGCATGGAGACCTTTATTCTCAGAACATCCTATGCTATGGTAAAAGGTACTATCTAATTGATTTCGAATATCTTCGCTTTGGACCTCCTGCTATTGAAATAGCGTTTTTAGTTTGCTGGGATTCTTTTTGCGGGGAATGTCCTATTCCGGAACAAGGGAAATTTAATCTTGAATTAATTTCATTAAGGAAAGAAGGATTTCTATCAGAAGACGAATTTATTATTATCTGTTATATTTTTATCCCAATGTTTGCTTATTTGGCGCAAGCAGCATGTAAAACTGGAAAGTTTCGCCAGCCGCATAAAATTCTCGCTAATTTAAGTAAACTATCGAAGATTTGGAACATAGAAACATGACACCAGACAGCAATCACTTAATACAATAACGTCTGTATACATATACCTGAGTGGGAGTTTATTCTTTATCAATACTTGTTAAAGGAGCAAAGGCGTTTAGTTTGAAACACACGGTCGTGATAATAATTTGTTATTTTAGTAAATTACCAAACAAGTTTAGATTTTGGTTTAGATCTTGAGCTACTAAAGATTTTGATTAGTGCTTTAACAAGGAAGCGCCGACCTTTGAGCAGCGCTCAAAAAAATGCCAGCTATGCGGGTGGGGTTAAAGTTTAAACAAAAAAACATCCAATCTGATATAATGGTGCATGTTCAAGCCACCAACAAAAATCAGAAGGATGTTTCTTATGGCAAATAGTTTTAGCACATACAAAATGGGTTTGCAAGTATCACATTGTCTTTGCACCAAAATACAAAAGAAAAATAATTTACAAATAGTTGCGAATAGACATACAATAAAACATCAAAGATTTATGTAAATGGGAATGTGTAGAAATTATAAAGGGACATATGATACCGAAGCATGTACACCTGTTGGTATGAAATATAGTCAATAAAGTGGACAAAAAATATGTATTAAAAGGGAATAAAGATCTTCAGATTGATTAGGAGATAAACCATTATTATTGAAACGAGATCTTGAAGAATTGTAAAAGCTGTAAATATAATATATTGAAACAGACTTAATTGCAATTCAGAAAAGGAAGAGTAATTTCGCGAGCATGTAAAATAAAGTGTGTAAGTTAGAAAAAACGGCTTTGTCAATAAAAGTGTGTAAGTTTTTTAAGAAATCAGATGATTGAAGTTTTTGTCTGCCTTTGAAGTGAGCGCAGCGAAACGAAAAAGGCGGACAAAAACAGCGTTAGATTAAGCGCTCGTATTTTTCAATACGGGCTTTAATTTTATCATCAGTGACAAGCTGATTTCTGGCCATAGACCAGTTTTGAACCTTGCTGCCGTGCCATACATAAACGCCTCTCCGCCATACTATACGATTTTCTATGTCTAAATACTAATCAAAAAGTATATAATACAATCTTCGTCTTATACACTAATGTGCGGCAGTATAAAATACCTCCGCCCCGTTTGCTGTCAAAAAATATGTTCTCATCCTTTCTCAAGTTGTTACTATATATTTATATGTTGCTTTAAAGTCTGCCAATATTTTACCAAGTTGATTGCAAAAAGATATAATGATATAATTCTTTATACATTAGACTTTAAGAAATTTATTAAATGGAATTGTTGGTTATTTTATTATTTACAAGTTGATAAGAAACGCAGTTATAAAACACGAGAATCACAAAAGTGAGATTGACAATATTGTAGTGGGCAACACAGGCGTATTTATTATTGAAACTAAAAACCAAAAGGGTCGTATTGTTGGTGATTGTCAAGAACGGAATTGGACACAGCATAAAGTAGGACGAGGCGGTGCTTCCTATTGTAAGGATTTCTACAATCCCACAAAACAGGTTGCAACCCACATATATAGATTGAAAGGTATTTTTAGGCAAAATAATATAAGAGTATTTATTAACGGAGCAGTGTATTTTTCTAATCCAGAAAATATATCAGCATTGTAAATACAAGAGATGATATTCCTGTATTTAACTACTTTAATCAAGATGAATTATTAAATTACATTCTTAATCGTGATAAAATCTTAACTGATGAACAAATAGAACATATTGTAAAAATTATAAAAGAAAATGACAGCCATAGCATCTACTTGAATTATGCTATGGCTGTTGAGTTATCGGTCATATATTTAATTTTTTTATTTTTGCTGCAAGATTGATGACAAGGTGAAGCGCTGCGGCTGCTGACGGACAAAATGGACAGCAAGAATTTCTATGCGTTCAACCCGTCTTTTGACAATCGCGGGCTCAACGCAAACAACAAAAATAAATGAAATAATTTCTTTTTTAAAGAGGCAAAAGCGGCAGCGTTCCTCAGTTTGGAAACACTGCCGCTTACGCAAGATAATAAATCCTAACCGTTTCCTACGGCTGTATTTTTCTCCATTTTCAGGGATGCTTTATAAGCCGCTTATCACGCTCAATTTCATGTTGCAAAGGCAAGGCGCATTATTCGGCTTTGTAATTCTGCGTGGCATAATACCACGGTCTTATATTTTTCTATATCACCCCTCTCTTTTTATCCGTGTTTGCATTGATGGCTGCTATTATTTTACTTTCATTTAACATATAATCATTTTATCAGCCCTGACGTTTTTTTGGGGCAACATATTGTTTTTTGCTCTTGCAAACCTATTTTATCTTGTGTGATACTGCGCAAATATTCTAAACCTGACCCGTAATAATTCACATATGACTTTTTTGTTCCATCCTGTTTGCTATTCTGTTAGCGAAAAGGAGGGAGGCATATGCGTGAAACAAATGCTCCTAAGCGCGGTGTTTTTTGGATCATAGACGGAGAACTGTATGCTTTTGTGTATAAAGAGGGAAAATATCTGCGCGCACTTGCAAAATCAAAGGTTACTTATACTCATAAAAATCTGTGGAGAGAGGTTTGCCCGAAAGGCTGTAATAAACCTTATAATTATTATCCCAGAGGGAGGGTACATATAAGGCAAGACGGTTCTGTGCATATTTATCTTAATCCGAACATCACAGAAGAATTCTTACCAAAGATCAAAACTTTTTTTGGAATTACCTGCGAATCTGAAATACACTATGAATATACTGCTCACTATCGCTGTTATCTTGATACAAATTGGAGCGGGCAGAAATGAAAAAGAATTTTGCAGATATTCAAAACTACGAACGCAAAAAACGCCGAACCGAAGCCGGATATTTTTATCACCGGCAATATAATCAGATCATCGTTTCGAGAGAAGAGCTTTACTTTCAGCTTGAAAAAGCAGATCTTAATGAAAATCTTGTTGCGTGCCTTGCGTTTGGGCACAACCATCCGCAATATGATTATTGGCTTCTTATGGCGAGCATCAAATTTTGGTTTATCGGCAGTCTTTCTTATCCGCGCCGCAGGAAGCACCAAGGGCAAGAATATCATAAAGGCAAAAAGTTAAAACATGGAGCCCGGCGTTCTAAAATTATGCCATTTAACAGAGCAGACAACTTTGAATATTTTGCTGCAAAGCCATCGCGCGAATATTATAAAAAAGTTATTTTTGATAGTTTTCTGGAGAACACAGATGAAGCGAATACATGGTTAGAACATTTATCCGGCCTTTATCAGAAAATGCCAAATATCAAAGCGGATCAGCTTCTGTGTAAATACACGGTTGTCAGAAACGGCTGTATTCGTATGCTGGCAAGCACACGTGAATTTTATTTTGCCGAAGAGTACAAAAGCATAATTGATCATATTGCGAGCAATAATGTTTCTATGCTGGAATTTCGCAGTAAATATGGCGATATGCCAATACTTCCTGATAAATATGAAAATATATTAAAAAACGGATATTATGGCGATCTTTATAGATGATCAAAAATCAAGCATGTTAAATGTTTAACCACACAATAGAATCGGAAAGCCATAAAAATTTTAATCAGTAAACAGCCAATCTTTTTATATGACCTTCTTTGCGCGCCCGCATATAGGGTGGTTCTTTGTCTCTCTTCGTTCAACTGTCTTAAGGCATTAATAAAAGGCCGATGCAGGAATTATTCCTGTGCCGACCTTTTTATTTTTTGAGTTACCGGAGCAAAATTACCACTTATAGATGCTTCCGCTCATCTTATACTTCTCGCCCTCACGTTTTACAATGATCCAGCCAAACTGTAATCTGTCATCCTCCGGGTTCCAGCGATTGCTTTTCGTAAGATAATTATGGTTTCCGAAAATATTCAGTTTGCTTGCCTCAAAGAGTTCGTTATTATTTTTTTCCAACCCAAATCTTTTCTTAACTGCCTCTTTTGTCTTTTCTCCATCTTCTCCATGAAAAGCACAGATCACGCCGTCCAAAAGCGGTTTCATAACCGAAGCAGGTTGTGGGCGTAATCGTTTATTTGAGCCGGGAACAGTCAGTTCGATTTTAATTCCAAAAGGTGCTCTATCGAGGATATGATCCGGTTTAGGATCATCTATCATGATCTTTATTGAATCTGTTTCCCTCCTAATTGCTTCATAATACCGATCTGGTTTATCGTCTTTGCCTTGTTTGGGTCCGATTGGAATATCCTGCCATTTTACTATTAGCGTTTTTCCTTCCAGATACTCCTTTACTTCTTCTTCGCTAACGACCTTATACTTGTAGATATATTGCCCATTATTTGGCTTAGAAGCTGCCACGAATGCTGCTTCCTTTGGGTAAGTACAAAAGATATCAGAAAACGCACCCGAGCCTATGTTATAAAACAGCCTGTTTTCCAAATCATATTTTCTTTTTGGGTTGCCCTCTGCGTAAGAAGCAAGCAGGACTTCGTTATCGCCCACCTCCAGCTGACCAACGGTTTTGCGAATTTCTTCTTTAAGATCGCGCGCATCTTGCTTCTTAGGCTCAAACGGGACATAACAATTCGTTTCTTTACACACAACTTTATTATTACACATTTGAAATCTCCTCCTTCACACTCTGTTTTTTAGTTTCTTGAAAGTATTACTCAATCATTATAATATCACAACCTCCATTTTTTTTCAAGCTAGATAATATCGTATAACCTGCCATATCCCTTTTTCAGCACATACCATCTGTTATACCTGTTGAAATAAAAATCTAAATCCAAATTGAGTGAAACCTTTCCGATGTGCCAAAGTGCAATCCCCATGATAGGGAATGTTTTAAGCAGAACAATCCCTTTTTGACACGATGACGCACGCGCTGTTTTATGTGCATGCGTTTTTATATAATGTTCGCGAAGGAGTTGTAAAGTATGGAGGACAAAAAGATCAGAAAAATACTGATTTCATATTTAAAAACGACAAGCAGCGAGATAAGGATATATCAGGAGAAAACATAGGCGGAGCAATATGCGATGTTATGGGCGTTACTGACTGCTTAACGGGATATGAAATAAAAAGCGATATTGATAATTACCAGCGTCTTGAATCACAGATCAGATTCAAAATACGCTGAAGCAATTAAAAAATGTGAGAAAGAACTTGATGAAATAAACAAAATAATAGATATTGCGCCAAATGATTAATACTAAAAGATCATGTTCATAAAGCGATGAGCCAAAAATGTCACATAAAGCATTGTAAAATCCGAGTATAAGATGTAAAATAAATTAGAGGTGAGGATATGTATACCAAACAGCCAAAGAAGATGCTGATCATCAACATTCTTGATATTCTGAAAAAATACACGGACGAGGATCACCGGCTTTCGCAAAAAGAGATCGTTGACATTCTAAAAGACGAATACATGATGACGGTGGACAGGAAATCGGTAAAGCGCAACCTGATGAACCTGATCGATTTCGGTTACCCTATTGAATACAGCGAATCCATAAGAATGACGCCAAACAGAAATACGGGGGAGCTTGAGGAAAATGTGATTTTATCCGATTTTTACCTTGAGCGTGATTTTTCCGACGCCGAACTTCGCCTTTTGATCGACAGCCTGCTGTTTTCAAAGCATATCCCCTACAGTCAGTGTAAGGAACTGATTGAAAAGTTGGAGGGACTTTCAAACAAATACTTTGAGGCGAAGGTCAAGCACATTAAAATGCTGCCGAAGAACAAGCCTGAAAACAAGCAATTGTTTTACACGATTGATATACTTGACGAGGCAATAAGCAAGGAAAAGCAGGTAAAATTTCACTACGGGCTTTACGGTGCGGATAAAAAACTGCACCCGCAAAAAAGCAGTGACGGCAAAATCCGGGAATACATCATAAACCCGTATCAGATCGTGGCCACGAACGGCAGATATTATCTTGTGTGCAATTATGACAAGTATGATAATCTATCCAACTACAGAGTAGACAGGATCATGGATATCGAACTGCTTGACACGCCGGTAAAACCGAAGAGCAAAGTGCATGGCATTGAGCACGGGCTTGACCTTTCAAAGCACATGAGCGAGCATATCTATATGTTTGACGGAAAGAGCGTTGTGACGCAGTTTGTTGCAGAGAAATTCATCATAAGCGACATCCTTGATTATTTTGGTGATGATGTTAAATTCACCAATGAGACAAAAGATAAAATAACCGTTACAGCAAAAGTAAACGAGAAGGATATGAGGCTCTGGGCATTTCAGTACGCACTGCAAGTAAAGGTATTATCACCGCAAAGTCTTGTTGATGAGATAAAAGGAGACCTTGCCCGCGCGGTGAATAAGTACAGCGAGGAATAACAAATGAAACTGAGCAAATCACAATACATAAGGGCATTGCAATGCCCAAAGATGCTTTGGATGGACAAGTTCATGCCGGACAAAGCCGTTTGCAACGACAACCTTGAAGGTATATTTGAAACGGGAAACGAAGTAGGCAATCTTGCGCGCTCCTATTTCGGCGAATATGCCTTGGTGGATTTCAGTTTTGACAAAAAACAGATGATCGAGGATACGGAAAAATACATTTACAGCGGCGCAAAGAATATTGCGGAAGCGAGTTTTTTGTGGAACGATCTGTTTTGCAGTGTCGATATCCTTCACAAGAATCCATATGGCTGGGATATAATTGAAGTGAAAAGTTCAACGCATATTACGCCGGTTTACATAGAGGATATGGCGTTTCAGTATTATGTTTTAAAAAAATCGGGGCTTAGCATAACCGGGATTTACAATATGCATCTGAACTCTGAGTATGTGCGCCGGGGCAGACTGGAACTCGGCAGACTTTTCAGCATTGAAGACTGCACGGACATTGTTTTAAGTAAACAGGAATATGTTAGAACAAACATTGATAATATAAGAAAATTCATGGCAGTGGCTGATGATATGGAGCCGGAAACCATCCTTGGCTTGCACTGCGATAAACCGTATAACTGCGCTTATACAGATTACTGCCGCAGGAATCTGCCTCACCCGAATGTTTTTGATATACGCTCAAACATGAAGGGAAAACGAAAATACGATCTGTTTGATAGCGGAATCGTAAGTTTTGAGGATGTTATCAAGAGCGGCGCACGCTTAAGCGTAAACCAGCAATTACAGGTAGAGGCCGAATATTATGAAAAACCTCCGAAAATAAATAAAAAGAAGATAAAAGAATGCCTTAACGAATTCTCTTATCCTTTGTATTTTCTTGACTTTGAAACCTTTCAGCCTGCCATACCGAAATTTGACGGCACAAAACCTTATATGCAGATACCGTTTCAGTACTCACTGCACATCCAAGACTGCAAAGGCGCAGAACCGGAACACCGCGAATTTCTGGCAAAGGAAGGCACGGACCCTCGCCGATCGCTCGCGGAAAAACTATGCGAAGACATACCGCGTGATGTTTGCACCCTTGCTTACAATATGAAGTTTGAAAAGATGATCATAAAATCGCTTGCCGAGGAATTTCCCGATCTTGCGCCGCACCTGATGAATATTTACGAAAACATCAAAGACCTGATGGTGCCGTTTGAAAAGAAATATTATTATGCCCGGGCTTTTGAAGGCTCGTATTCCATAAAATATGTTCTGCCGGCAATGTGCCCGAACGACCCGGAACTGAATTATCATAATCTTGACGGAATACACAATGGGGGCGAAGCGATGGCGGCGTTTGACGGGCTTGAAAAACGCTCGCCGGAGGAAGTGGCTCAGATACGCAAAAATCTGCTTGCCTATTGCCGTCTGGACACGCTTGCCATGGTGAAGATTCTGGAAAAGTTGGATGATATATGTTAAAGTATTATAAAGGATTAAAGCAAGGAGATAAAATTATGTATAAGGGTGTGTATGAAGGTGTAGATGCTGATAAACAATCCAAAAAAATATTGATTTTAGGAGAATCGCATCATTCAAAGGACGGAAATGGTGATTTTACTACAGCAGGAGTTATTCAACATATGAAAAGATGCCCAACAAACGACGCATTTCATTTTTTTCACAAAGTAGCAAAATCCTGCGGCGCAAAATTCAGCTGCACAGAAATGGAATTTGAAATGTTTTGGAACAAAGTATACTTTGGGAACTATATTGAAGATCTGTGTGAAATTAAAACTTCTACAGCAAAAAATTTAGCTAGAGATAACAGAGTACTCTATAATGACAACTTATTCAAATTTATTAATGAAAAAAATATTGATATGGTTTTAGTTTTCAGCAGATTAGTGTATAATTCACTGCCGTCTTTTTCTGAATCTTTAAAATCGAACGAAAGGCAAAAAAATTTTGACGATGGAACTTTAAAAGTTAAAAGTAAAAGAGATTGGATAAGTCACTGCGTTTATTTACCGGATGCAGCACATAAATATACTAATGTGCTGCTGAATAAAAAAGTTGATTTTTATGGGATGAGGCACCCTTCGGCAAGATGCGGATATAATGCAGAAAATTACAGCAAATTTTTACATTGTTTATTTGTTTAACAAACTAAGAATTGTCATATTATCGCGTTTTAATTGCTTTGTGCTCGCAACACATTCTTGAGATTATATATTTGTAACACCGCTGTTTAATACAGCGGTGTTTTTTTCAAAATGCGGACCAAATTCAGATTCTGAAACGGTTATAGGAAAAGAAAATCCGAAGGAGGTCTGATTATGACTGATGAAAAACTGAATAACCTTAAGGAAAGGATCATTGAATCCGCCGAGCAGGACAAAAAGATCAAAGAGGATTATAACAGATTTTGGCTCAAAAAATTTTCCAGATTTGTGCTTGTGCCGATCCTCTATTTTCTCTTTTTCTTTATCCTGCAGCAAACCTGCGAACCATCCACCGTTTCAGCCTGGGGACACATTACGGCATTTGTAATTGACATTCCTATGGTATTTATTCTGCTTACTCAGATGAAAGTTAAAACACCGCGGCTAAGCGACGGCAGGAAATGTTTCACTTTGCCGGGCAGTGTGTTGAAAGCCCTGTGCGGTCTATGTGCTTTCAGCCCGTTCATCTTTATGCTTTACGGAATCTTCTATGATCCGCAGTTAGGTCAGTGCGGCATCCCCGTTTGGAAATTGATCCTGCTTTCCCCTGTTATCTTTATCGGGCTGCTAGCAATGTCATTATTTATGGGAACATCGGCGGCGTATTCCAATAAGGTGGATAAAAACGGAAACCCGATCATGACGAAAAGCGATTACCGGCTGATGCGCCAAGATCAGGAACTTGCAGGACTCGACCCGGACAAAATGCCGTTTGTTTTATCCGCAAGTGAAGCCAAGAACATGAGCAAATCGGACTGGTATAAATTAGGCCTTGACCTTGAACTTGTCGGATACAAAGTTTTCAAGAAATAAGTAAATAAAATCTTAAAACAAATCCCCGCAGATTTACACTGCGGGGGTGTTGTTTTATGCTGCCGGCTGTTCGGCAAGGCGTTTTTTTATTTTTTGAATATCCATTTTTGTAATGGTTGATTTTTCGGCAAGGGCGCGGGCAACCGCCTCAAACAATTCCTTATTCTGTGTGATGATCTCTTTTGCCTTACGGTAATACTTTTCCATCTGAGAAGCGGCTATGACTTCCAGTTCATGCTTTTTATGCTCTGAATCATCAAATCCATATGAATAATTTGAAAATCCGCATACACATTCATCTCCGACTAATTTATTAATGTTCTGATAAACTATATTCAGATCCTCGCTTGAGCCGCAATTGGAAATTCCAAACTTACATTCAACCCCGGCAATTCCGCCGAGCCCGGAAATGATGCGCTGCTTTCGGATAATGAGCGGATCTTTATTATTACTGTTGTGATCCGAGTAAACGGTCATACCGCCGACTGAGCGCTCCCCGCCGAGGACTGAAACGATCGTTACGCTGCCGGGATTAAGGACCTCTGAAACAACTGCGTGACCGGCCTCGTGATATACTCTTTGCGCGGAGCAGTTGTTTGCATCATTTAAAGATTTACACAGATCGGCATTATTTGAATAACAGTTTTCATGCACATTAAAAACAATATACATTGCCGCGCGAATAAAATGTTCTGTTGTGATAATATCAGAACGCTCTGACCCGGCATAGATACCCGCCTCGTTTATAACGGTTTCAAGTTTGGCGCAGGAACAGCCGCCCAGCACATCGGCAATAAACTGCGGATCCGGCTCTACCCTGAATTTCTTTTTACTGAGGTAATAATTAATTAATTTCGCGGCGTCCTCACCCGTCGGCGAAGTTATTTTAATGATACGGTCAAACCTGCCCGCGCGGTATAATGATCTTGGCAGTTTTCTAATATCGTTTACCGTTGCCAAAACGAAAACATTTTTTCCTTTTACCTCGTCAATGCAGGACTGAACCGTTACATACTCCTCCGTATCGCAGCGGTTGTCATCACTGTTTGAGAACTTGTCCAGATCATCAAGCAACAGTATGGACGGGGCGTTTTCCGCCGCCTTTTTAAAACAGTCTTTAATATGCTTTGTGAAATCGCCGTCCGGCTTATCTTTACGGCAGGTAACGGTATATCTGCCGCAGGCGTTGATCAGGCATTGCGCCATAAGCGTTTTGCCGAGTCCCGGCTCGCCGTACAGCAATAACCCCGCCGGCGAAGCAACGCCGAGTTTGGAATATACATCTGGATTTGTAAGCACATCCGTGATCTGCATGAGTTCTTCTTTAATATTTTCGTAACCGATAATTTTGTCAAAAGCATTCGTTTTCATAAAATTTTCTCCTTTTCTTTTTGTGATTTGATTATACCGCAGGTTATGTGCACTTTATAGGACATCACCCTTTGCACTATAATCGTTTTTGAAAAGGAATTTAGTCCGTTTTTATACAATTTTTATTATAATGAGATAAAATTTACTCACCGGCTATTATATAATATCTTTACACATAAAGGTTTAGTTTTACATTGAAAGCGGAGTCGAATGGCGATATTATTAAAATATAATTGTGATTTAAGGGGGAATGATTATGAGCAAATTCATGGAAGAACAACATGCTATTGATTTTTTAGTTTTCTGTGTCTTGGGCAACACAGACGACCCTTTAGTTGCCTGCATTGACAGAGCATACAGAGATATGGCGAGCCACACATTGCAATTAAAAAATAAAAATGATAAAAATAAATATACGTTAAGATACGAGGCTTCAAAAAAGATAAAGAAATGGATCAATAATTTAAAAAATTTTTCATCTCAAGAAGAATTTAATAATGATCACAAAAAAATATGTGAAGCTCTTCAAGAGATCTATAAAGGCAGTATCAAAAGCGAAAACGCAGACACAATTACAATTGGGCAGGCACAAAAATGGGTAAATATGGCTTTAAAATACCTTTGTGTTTTAAATGTGCTTGGAAAACTAAAAGATATGTTGGAAAATAATTATAAATTTTTCCATATCCCAATTGATCGTTACATAATTAAAGCTCTTAAGATGCCGAATATTTTTTGGAGCAAAATTGAAGAATATAACAATTATTTAAAATATCAAACAAGTAAAGAAATAACCGAAAATAAGTTGGACTGGGAAAATACTAAGTGGATCGAACAGGCAAAAATAGTTGAAAGCGATGGTTATAGAAAATACTGTAAAAGCCAAGATGAAAATATTTGAACAAAAATCCCCGTAGCTATAAGGGGATTTTTTCATTACTGATCAAATTATTTCATAAATGCAGAAAAGGTTTGCTGAACACATAGTGAATTTGGGAGCAGAGTTTTGAACAATTCCGAATCATCTTTTCCGAAAGCTTTAAGTATACCTGCCGCGATGCCGGCACTTCTTGAAGCACCGGCATCGCAATGAATCCACAATTCCAACACTTCATCTTTCCATTTTAAAACAAAATCTTTTACTTTTTGTGCGTCCTTGCTTGTCATTCCCGCATATCCGGCGTAAATATCCGAATTTTCAAAACTGACATCATAAAAAGCAAGATACAGCACATCTTTTATAGATTTATTTTCGTCATCAAACTCTGCCTTTTCATCTCCCGGTGTTCGTATTGATATAATCACTTTACTGCCTGAGGTTGCCGAAAAACTCTTTCTAACGGCAGTGCTTTTATTCATTACTGTTATTTTCATATTAAACGGTTCGCAAGGTATACGCATATCATTAACGGATTCTAAAAAATCTTTTATATTCCACATTAAACATTTCACACCAGCGGACGATGGCGGAATATACAGCGGAATCTTTTTCAATATCCGCATTTCCCTTTTCATAAGCCTGAGCAATTTCATAGCCGCCTTTATAATGCGGCCGTATTTCCAAAGCGGCGATCAACGCCGTTGAGTGAAACATACCTGCCACTGCGCCGCGGGTCTTATCCCAGTCTGCCAAACAATTTCGAAGTTTTTCACCTGCGCGCCAGCAACTGTGCAGATTGCTGAACCATTTGAAGGAAAAACCGTTTACCGTTTTTTCCGGAATGCGGCTGATTATATCTGAACAGGGATAGGATATTTTAAGCATACTAAAATAATTAACACGCATAAAATCCTCATAAGTGTATTTTTTCAAAGAAGACCGCACGATCGATTTATATTCCGGCAGTAAAGCGCTGTAGCAGCAAGCGATCTGAAAATGGTCATAAAAAGGCAAAGAAAAAAATTTACACATAAAGCCGATACCTTTTGCTTCAAACAGCGCTTTGATAAATTCTATCGCTTGCGGGCTTTTATGTAAAATCAGCAGTATTGTATAAATGCAATCTGATTTTAAAACAGATGATAAATAATTAATATCATTTAAAACAGAATACAGCAATTCGCAATCTTTTATATAGAAAAACAACCCCTGATTATTTACGAAAATCCTTTTAACCGATTTTGTAAAAGGCAGTGCGGAATCCTTAAGAGCCTGCATTGCCGATTCGGGCGTTTTCAGCCGTGAAACGATAGAATCAAAAGTGAAATCGAGCCGAAACGGATCTGCCGAAAAGGGCGCTGCGTCATAAAATCCCCTGTTAAAGCCCTGAAATCTTGTAAACAAAACGAAATATTCCATATTAAGTTCATTGCAGGAAAAAGGCATTTTTCTGCCCGTTGCCGTTTCAACCGCACGGCGCAGATTTCTTTTTACAACTCGGTTTTCGTTAATAAGTTTTATCAGGGTATCATTTTCAAGGTCAACTTTTGTATTTTCAATATTTTCAGATATAACGATCTGACCGTTATTATCTTTGATACAGATCTGCGTATCGCCTGAAGAAAAATCAAAACAAATATTTTCCGTTATGCCCAAAACTGAATCAAGGTCGATCTCATCAGCCCATTGGCAATTCATTAGATCCTGTAAGCGGTTTAAGAATCTTGAAACGATAATTTCGGACTCCGTGCTTTCGATTTTAATTCTTATCAAGTCATTGCCGATTTGGGTTTCCGTACCGCAGCGGGCGCATATGCAAAAAACGCCGTCATCCACATCATCCTGAAGAATAATACTTTTATCCTCATTCAACAACAGGCGCATCTGAGGCTTGATCAGGTCTTTCATCTGCATCTTTAAATATTTGGTACTTTCATTTAAATTATATCTAAACCTGTGCGGCGCAGCATATTCCCTGCCGCAGTTCGGGCAGCGCACGGTTTTTTTATATAAAATCAGACTGCCGCCTGTTCTTTCGATTTTTGAATATTTGCGAAGATATTTAAATTTCAAAAGATCGTCTGCGTTATATATACTGCGCTCTTGTGTTTTTTCAACAACGCTGAAACACAAAGGTACATTTAATTCTTTTTCAAAACAAGTCACAATGCTCTCCCCTTTCCATCCGCATACTGATTATAAAAAAACAGATGTACCTTAATCGGAACATCTGCGGCCTAAAATAAAATTTTTCCTTTTATATGCGTATTCCTTATATCTTATATCTTAATTCCGGCATAACTTTTATAATTTTAAATTCATATTATTTACGGTCACGATTTCAGTACAGATTATAAAAAATTCAAATTAAAATATAAAAAATATAGTTAAAACACTGTATAGGAGCCCTCTTTTCCGGCTATAAGTGAAAGGCATTTTAAATTTGGCTTTTACAAAATTCGGACAGGAGTGATTCAAATTACAAGTTATGAATACAGAAGCGAGCCTTTGTTTCTGCGTAATCAGTTTAACGGAGTTGGCATGTTTTCCATGCCACTGATCAAGAAACAGGCGGTGCGGCTTGAAGATTTTGCGCTGATAGGTTATGATAAGATTAATCAAAGCAATGAAACAGGCAAAACGGTACACTTCTTTCTTGATGATTAAGCTGCCGGGAATCGAACACAATATGGTTTTAAGCGGCTACTTTCCGGGCGTTCAGCGTTAAAAATCTCGGTATACGGCAGTATACCTGCGATTTTATGCCTTGCCCGCTCAAAAATCAGCTCGCTTAAAACTGCACAGCACTGAAAATGGTGGCGGCGTGGATGGATTTTTGCTTTTGAGACGGCAGATGTGCTGTCGCCCATCAACGGCGAAAAAGTGAAAAGACGCCGCGATGGCACATTTTCAGCATATCGGGTTCGACTCCCGGCAGCTTTTCGCTTTGAAAGTATCTACAAAAATCCAAATGATAAAATAGAGCGTCTAAAAAAATTCAACGCTGTTTTATCACCGGATTTCAGTATGTATACGGAAATGCCTGTTGCACTTCAACTCTACAACTGTTTTCGCAACCGTTGGACAGGCGCGTATTTGCAGCAAAACGGCATAACAGTCATACCGACAGTGCGCTGGGGAAACCTTGAAAGTTTTAATTTTTGTTTTGACGGCATTGAAAAGGGTTGTGTCGTTGCAGTTTCAACACTCGGCGTAAAGAATGAAAAATCGCATTTCATGCTCGGCTACAACGAGATGCGCCGGCGCATAAAGCCAGAAAAGATCATCTGCTACGGAAAGCCTTTTGACGATATGAAAGGCGATATAATCGAAGTCGATTATGCCGAAACAAACAACCTTGAGAAAGGCTTTTACATAAAAAAGTTTTACGGTTTTATCACACCAATTCAAAAGGGCGGCGGTTCGGCGTTAGGAAGAATTTCCGGAAATCCGGAACACGAATTTGATGAAAATACGGATATGCCGCCTTTTCCGGGATATGAAAACAAAGCGCCCGGAAAAGATTTTGAATGGCGAGGAAATCCGGATATTAAGAAAAATATCGGTAACTGGTTTAATAAAAAAACGGGCGAATCGTTTCACTGGGATATGGATCATCCGGATCCTATTGGACCGCACTGGGATTATTTTAGGCGCGATATTGATAATGAATACAGAATATTTCCTGATAACACCTGGAGCAAAAAGTTATTTCAAATTGGAGGATGCAACTATGAACAACAAGTTAGACTGGATTGAAGATTGCTATCAAACATATAATGAAGGTAATTGGATTACAAAGAGAATATTTAAAAAAGTTGCTGTTACAAAAGGTGATCACCATCATTGCTTAATTGATGCAAAAAAATTAAGCTTTTATGATTATCCCGGAAGCGAGAAACAAGGTTACTGTTCAACAGATGGCAGAATATGGCTCTGTGAAGAATGTTACCATACTGTATGCGAGCTTGGGCATAAATTGAAAATTGAGCCCAATACAGTAAAAGAAATAGAATCCGCCGTCGATAAGGGGCAGAAAGTTGTTCTATCGCTTGATAATGTGCAATATGAAATGAGCGGCGATTCGGAACAAATCCTTGTTTTGCATAACGGCATAACCTCAGAATACAAAAACTATGCGGAAATGGAGAAAAAGCAAAAATTTTACGGCAAGTTGCTTAAGGAAATAATTGATGATGTCTTTGTGGGTGTAAAATGAACAGATTATACAGAATGACTAAGGAAGAATTTGAAAAAAAGAAGATATTATACAAGTATCTTGATACAAAATATATCGTTATGAACGGCGCCGGAATAGAAACATATGAGAAGTATTTTGACAGATTGTGGGAAGTTTTCGGATTCAGCGATATACCCGAAGGCTGGAAAAAAGATTTTCACACCGAAGATGATTTCATGACAGAAATGGATGAGTTACCTGAGGACAAATATGTTTTTGTTATTAAAAATTATGATAAATTCATGAAAAATAATAACGAAGAAAAGCATGAAATTGAGGACTATTATGAAAACTATCTGCTCCCATTTTGGGATGAAGAGGTTGAACGCGTAGTTGTTGAGGGTAAGCGAAAGGATTTTATTATCTATTTAGTATCAAATTCATAAATTCAAAGATACTGATTATACAGATCACGGTAATCCTAAAGAACATCCAAATGTTCCGCATAAGCATATCTGGAGGAACGGAAAGCGAGGAAAAGCAGATGAATAATTTTGAACAATTTAAAGAATGGATAAACATCGGCAATGAAATTGAATTCACTTACAAAGGTGAAGAATATTCTGTAACCTACTCATTAAAAGAAAACGGAAAGACTTTAATATCATTTTGCAAATTTTATTGTGATCCCTCTGAATTTACAAGCGCTGAAGATTTTATGAATAACGCTAAGATTGACGAGGAATACTTAAAAGACATTTGGGATAAAGTTGTTGACGTTTATATTTATTGATTTTTTTGAGTTATCGGCCAGTATTTTTTACAAGATTGCTGATGAGGTGAAGCGCTTAGACTGCTGACAGATAAAATGGACAGCAAGAACTTCTATGCGTTCAATCCGGGATTTGACAAAAACTGGAAAAAGAACAACAAATAATTTGCAGATAAAAACAAGGTGCAGATTTTATTTCTGCACCTTGTTCTTTCTTTATTTTAGTTTTTCAGTCCACTCTTTTTCTCTGAAACCTGTCAAAACAAAATCATCTGATACTATAAGCGGGCGTTTAACAAGCATACCGTCCGTAGCAAGAAGTTTCAGCTGCTCGTCATCGCTCATAGTCGGCAGCTTATCCTTGAGCTGCATTGATTTATAAAGCATACCGCTTGTATTGAAAAATTTCTTCAGCGGCAGTCCACTTCTTTCATGCCACTCTTTCAGTTCTTCATAAGTGGGATTGTTTTCAACTATATGCCTGTCTGTATACTCAACGCCGTTTTCATCAAGCCACTTTTTGGCTTTCTGACAGGTTGAGCATTTCGGATATTCAATAAAAAGCATAACTTAATCTCCTTTGAAATATTATATTTATATTATCATATTAGAAACAGCAAAGCAACCAACGGCACAAATAAATTAAAAAGCCATTATTAAAAGAATATTGTAAATTCAACCTATAAAAGGTAAAATAGGACTGAGGTGAGTATATGAAAAAGCCAATAAAATATTTATCTTTTTTATTATCAATTATTTTCATAATAATGTGCTTTACAGGATGCGGCGGCGCTGGAAGCACGGACGCAATTATAGAGCCTATTGAGGGCGACGCTCTGAATTTTGATGACAGCAACGGAGTATCAGTTCATGACCCGTCAATTTACAAATCACGGGACGGAACTTATTACATAACTGGCTCACACATAGCGTCTGCCAAGAGCAGTGATCTGATAAACTGGAACACAATAAGCTCAGGCGTATTTGACAGCAACAGAACTCTTGTATCCGAAGGCTCAACGCTGAGAGAAAGTTACGCCAAAGCGTTTGCCTGGTGCGACGGTGCGCAAAGGCTGTTTGAAAAGAGCGAGGACGAATGGGAAACCAACGTGTGGGCATCCGATGTAATTTATAACGAAGCTATGGGCAAATACTGCTACTATGCCTGCTCATCAGTTTGGGGCACAACTGCTTCAGTTATTTGGATGGCTGTTTCAGACAGTCCTGAGGGCACTTTTCAGTTTGTTGACACGATGATATACAGCGGTTTCAGCAACAGAACAACTCTGTTTGGCAAGCCTAAAAACCAGCTGCATTACTCATTTACGAATATAAACGACCTTATTGAAAACGGCACGTTTACAAAAGATGAGGTTGAAAGCAAGGACTGGTTTGACAGCGACGGAAATTATAACTGTTCATACGGCAAATATCCTAATGCAATCGACCCTGCCGCGTTTTATGACAAAGACGGCAATCTTTGGCTTGCGTACGGCTCATACAGCGGCGGAATTTATGTTATGCCGCTTATTGAGGAAACGGGCATGCCGGACTATGACGCAATGCGCAATACAAACGGTTATGATATTTATTTCGGCAAACAGATATCATGCACAAACGAGGCAACAAACGGAACCGGAGAAGGCCCGTTTATTGTTTATGACGATGAGAGCGGTTATTACTATATGCTTCTTACATACGGCGGACTCGGCGCGCTTGACGGATACAATATCCGTGAATACAGAAGTGAAAATCCTGACGGGCCGTATGTTGACGCGGCGGGCAGTTATGCCACTGATATGGTAAGCACTGGCACAAAAATCATTGGCAACTATCAGTTTTCAACAGACGAAGAGGCTGTGCTTTCTCCCGGTCACTCCTCCTGCCTTGTTGATGATGACGGCAGAATTTATCAGGTATATCACCAGAGATACAATGACGGCGAGGGCGCATTCCACAATGTGCAGGTGCATCAGATGCTTAGAACCGCAAACGGCTGGCTGACGATGCTGCCGCTCTCATATAACGGTGAAACTGCATCAGCCGTAACAACATCTGACATCAGCGGCTCATACGAAGCTATTTTCTTTTCACCTGATACAAAAAATACTGACGACTGGTCAAAGATTACCGACACAATAGAGCCTGTTTCAGCCGCCGAGATAAAGGACGGAATAATTACAATTGACGGAAACGAATACCCGCTGAAATTGGACGAAAATTCATATACATTCACGCTGAATATTAACGGAGAAACTTTTTACGGCGCATTCTGCACAGGCACAAAAGGCGGCAAAAATGTTATGTCGTTATCCGCCGTTTCAGACAGAAACCGCACACTGTGGGCTGTTGCGGAATAGCAACAACATAGCAAACGATAATATAACAAAAAAACGCCTATACGGTTAAACCGTATAGGCGTTTTTTATTGATTATAATTTTAAATCATATTTTTATTTGCTGTATTTTTTCTTTCTCGGACACTGTGAAACGATCACTGCCCCTGCACCCGCAGCGGCTAACATTGCAAACAAAACTGCAAGGCTATCATTGCCGGTATCGGGCGATTTTGTGCTTGAAGCTTTTGAGGGGGTATCGTTTTTATAAGTCGTATCAGTTTTGGTGGTTGTATCAGTTTGATTTGTTGTATTTTCTGTCGGCGGCTCATAGTTTGGGTCAACTGCTCCGCAGACAATACATTTGCCGTCTTTATAGCTGTGTCCCAGTGCTTCTCCGCTACTAAATGTTTCCGTACCCTTTTCTCCGCACTCGCAGGAATAATAATATTTTTCAGGCTCAGTACAGGTAGCTTTGCTTGCTTTATAATTATCGGAAACTACTTTTTGCACGTAATCGTGTGCGTGAACCTCACTTCTAAAATAAAGAGCCTTGGTATTTGAAAAATCAGTTGATTCAGCTATCGGAGAGCCGTTAATTTTTACAGCATTCTCTGCATTGTCGCCTGTCCATACATCAATCAAGTTTTCGTTGTTTGGCGTCAATATGAAAGAATTGCCTCCTCCGATTGAACCTCTATATCCATTGGCAATAACTCTTGATGCACCCTCAATCAGCATATCTTGAGCTGCCCAAACGCCCCAATCTCCAGTAGATGTAGCTTCAAGTGTACTGTCTGAAACCTTAATGCTTCCCCAGCAATACACACTGCACCCCATTATATCTTTAACTGTTACTTTACTGTTGTTAATGATGTTAATAGTTCCAACTGTTCCTTGTAAATCATTTCCGGACCACAATCCAAAAGAGCCGTAAGTAGAAAGAGTTTTAATATCAAATTCAGAATTATCAACTATTATTTCATTATCTGATGAAACAGCCTGGTATGCGTCCGGCGAAACAGCATATGCATTTACCGTACTGTCAGTAATAGAAATACTACCGTTTCCAATCAGTGCCATATGACTGGCATTAATTACAATATTTGACTGATTTTTTACAGACAATGTTCCCTCAGCCTGAATTCCGGTACCAGCGTAATTTCCGGAGCCATTTACTTCTACATCTATTGAAGCGGAATCCATTGTAATATCAGCGTCAAGCGAACTATTTCCGCCTCGTCCTAACATAATTCCATAATAAGCACTGTTAATGTGCAAGTTTTCACCTGTCACATTAAGAACCCCGCCGGTTCTGCTAACAATACCGCAAGAAGTGGATGTAATAGTATTGTCTCCGGATAAAACAATGTTTAAATCACCATCGAACGTAATAGCGCCCTTTGAATTATCGCCCTCGCCGTATGTACTGTCAATTTCTGCATTATTTAAGGTTAAGGTGTTTGATTCAGGGGAATAAACTGCAGTTCCGTTACCGCAGTTCATAGTGTAGTTTGGTTCATTTAAAATGTCAGTACCGGCAACATAAATGTATGTTGGTTCTGTTGCAAATGCTGTTACAGGGAACATACAAATAATTAACAATACCGGCAAAAATGCTGCTAACATTCCTTTTAACAATTTGTGCTTCATAAAATTTCCTCCTTTATTTTTCGGAAAATAAATATATTCCTTAATATATACTTTACCATAAAAATCAGCATTTGAAATCACCTGAAACAGTATGAAAAACAGGTAATGCCCGCGGGGAAACCGCGGGCATTGTTTAAAGCAACATATATTTTTTCAGTTCTTTTCGGCGGCTGATTCCAAGCTTTTGCATAGCAGATGAAAGATGCCGCTTAACGGTATTCTGGGAAACATTCAAATGAGCGCATATTTCCTGATTTGTCCATCCCCTTGCTGCAAGCATTGCAGCTGCGAATTCAGTGGTGGTTAGATTATCGGCAACATCATGCCCTGTAACGTGGTTATGCACCTTTCTCCACCCTGCTGAAAAGCGGTAAGTAACGGCGATTATGCGTTTAAAATCCTCCGGCCAACCAGGTTTTATAACAGCCTCAAGCATTCCGCCAAGCAATCCGTGATGCTCTCCGAAGCCCTCTATCAAGTCATCAGGCTGAGCAAGTTTCCATGCGGCAAGCAGGTGTTCTTTTGCCTGCTCAGGCTTACGCAGGCTCATAAGATCCATTACCGCAACAAGATGAAGATAAATTGCCGGAATGATATAAATTTCACCCTGCACTGCAAGTGCAGTTTCAACTATGCCGAGGCTTTTAGAATAATCTTTTTGAAGATATGTATAATGCGCCTGAACATAAAGCGCAAATGCCTTGAGCCCGGGAGGAAGCAAAGGAAGAAACTCTTTTGCGTTTGGTATATCATCAGGCAGAGGAAGATGGAGCAAAACCGATGCAGCTGTGTTTATAAAAGCATATGCCGCTTTTAAATATTCGGGCGAATTATCATCAAGTGAAGCAAGTGCGTTTTTGACCTCACCAAGCGCATATCTTGCCCGGTTTATTTGACCTATTGAAAGATTTGCATAAGAATATATAAAACAGGCTGAAAGACGAAGCTGAATATCGTTATCCGTCAAAAAAAGCTGTGCCTCTTTTACAGCTTCTTCCGGATTGCCGCTGAAATATCTATACTCAGCAAGAGCAATCTTTTTAGAAGGGGAATCTTCCATTCTCTCTATATATTCAAGGCAGTGCCCCGGCTCAAACACTGTATTCATAAGCGGCATAAGACAGCCGTTTGATACAGGTTTTTCGCTTTTCATATTCTTTTTGCAGTTTTTCTTTCGCGGGTCTGACGGCTTGTCGGCATCGGCGGGTATCCCCCACGATGCACCAAACTTTTTAGTTCCGTCTATCCTGCCCTGAGAACAGTATTTCTGGACCAGTCTTTCTGATATATTCCATTTTTCGGCGGCTTCACGCGCAGTTATATAATCCATATAAATCTCCGAAACGGCTTTTTTACACAGCACGCAAACACTGTTTTATTTTATAAATCTGTTTCTGTTCGCTTAACCGTACAGTTTTATTATATTCGTTTATGCGAACACTTTCAAGAAAATAGTGTTATTTCCAAACAATTCTGTTTTGCAAACTGTTCACGGCCGAGTAAGCCAGTTAAGGCCTGCGGCTATCCTGCCTGCGATATTCTGAAAATGATTGCCTGAATTAAGTTCAAAAATCGTTTCAATTCCCTGAGAGCGGTAAAAGCTTTCAATCTCACGGGTATTGTTTTCAACAGTCTTCATATATGTATTAAGAGTTTTACTCTCCTTATTTCCTACTGAAAAATACACACGCTCAGGTTTGGTTTTCATTTTATTTTCAAATACAAAATCCTTAAAGCCCTCAAACCACAGTGAACCCGAAACACTTGCGGCACCCGAAAAGGCATCTGTTTTATACAGGGAATAAAGAGCAAACAGGCCCCCAAGCGAATAACCCGCTATATATCTGCGGCTTATTCCGTTCATATTATTTTCAGCTGCGGGAATTATCTTTTGCGTTAGCAGATTCAGATAATCGTCTGCGCCGCCCGTAAACGGATCTGAGTTCTTTTTAACGGGAGGTGCGCTCCACGGTGTCATATCGTGATTCCAGTTAAGTTTATTAACGCACACAAAATTAAAATGCGCATTGCCGTTATTACGCAGCAGTCTGGCGACCAGCCTGCCCTCATTTTCAAACGCGTTAAAATACACAACGGGCACATCGGCCTCACCGCAGGTAGCAACGGTAACAAGCTTATCTTCTATTTTAAGTTTTATCATTAAGTTAAATTACTCCTCATTTAATTTTCCGAAATTTTCCTGCAGTCTTTCAAGAAAGAACTGTGCGGCGGGCGAAAAGATCTGATATTTTTTCCATATCACATTAAGCCCGGATTCAAGGCTCGGTTTCAGCGGGCGAAAGCAAAGATTGCTGCTTTGCGAAGTATCTGCAAGTTTATCAAGAGTGAGCGCATAACCTATACCCTCATCCACCATTATGGAAGCGTTATACACAAGGTTATATGTTGAAACTATATTTAGTTTTTTGAAATCTCCCTGAAACCAATCTGCAAAGCTGTTTTCACTGTAATTAGGCGAAATAGCCTGACTTGAACATATAAGCGGAAGTTCGAGAAGATCATTCTTTTCAACTGATTCTTTATCGGCAAGACTGCAATCTTTGCGCATGAGCACTCCCCACACATCTTTAAAGGGAAGATTGATAAAATCGTATTTTGAAATATCGGCAGGCTGAATAAGTATGCCGAAATCGAGCAGACCTTTATCTACACGTTCAGTAACATCCTGGGCGTTTCCGCTGTGCAGGTGAAGACGGATACCCGGATAAAGTCTCATTATTTCTCTCATAATCCCGGCTATGGGACGCATCGCCTGCGTTTCGCCGCCGCCGATATAGATGTCTCCGCTTACGGAATTTTCCATGGCTGAAAACTCTTCTTCCGTTTTATCAACCATTGCTATTATCTCCTCTGCACGCTTTCTGAAAAGCACGCCCTGCTGTGTCAGACTGACACGGTGACTGCCGCGTATCAGAAGCTGCTGACCGAGTTCGTCCTCAAGGTCGTGTATCTGCCTTGAAAGTGTGGGCTGAGTAAGATGAAGGTAATTTGCCGCCGCGGTAATACTGCCCTCTCTGGCAACGGCAAGAAAATAACGAAGCACACGGATTTCCATTTTAATTCCCCTTTCCTCTATATTATATATCACAATGATATGTGTGTAAAGCATAACACTCAATAGAAACAAGGTATTTGCTATTAGCCGTTAAGAGCGCTAAAATAAAATTGAAACGGGGGCAGATAGAAATGAACACTGTTGCTGACAGCCGCATTTTCAAAATAAAGCGCAATTTGGCAGATGCGGGCTTCAACGAACTGCAGGCAGAAATATTTTTTGAATATGAGAAAGAGAACGACCGTGTCGGCCAGTACCGAATGCTCAAAGAGCATAAAATACGTCTGCTTGAAAAACTGCATGAAAGTCAGTACAAGATAGACTGCCTTGACCACATGATATACACAATGAAGCAGGAAGATAAAAAAGCAAAGGAGAAACAGCAATGAAAGAAGAACTTAAACTCACACAGGAATGGGATAAAACTTTCCCAAAAAGCGATAAAGTTGACCACAAGAAAGTAACACTTTGCAACCGTTACGGAATAACACTTGCGGCGGATATGTATACTCCTAAAACCGCAGGCGGCAAACTGCCCGCAATAGCTGTAAGCGGGCCGTTCGGAGCGGTAAAAGAGCAGGCATCGGGTCTGTACGCGCAGACTATGGCGGAAAGAGGATTTCTGACAATAGCCTTTGACCCGTCTTTCACGGGTGAAAGCGGCGGAGAGCCGAGATATATGGCTTCGCCTGACATAAATACGGAAGATTTTCAGGCGGTGGTTGATTTTCTCAGCGTTCAGGAAAATGTTGACCCCGAAAAAATAGCCATTATAGGCATCTGCGGCTGGGGCGGAATGGCGCTCAATGCTGCTGCAATTGACACAAGAATAAAAGCCACAGTTGCTTCAACCATGTACGATATGACACGTGTGAACGCTAAGGGATATTTTGACGCTGAGGACAGCGAGGAGGAGCGCTACAAAAAGAAAGCCGCACTCAATGCACAGAGAACGAAAGACTTCAAAAACGGCACTTACGCCCTTGCCGGCGGGGTTGCCGATGTAATTCCCGATGACGCTCCGTTTTTTGTTAAAGACTACTATGATTACTACAAAACCGAGCGCGGCTACCACAAACGCTCGCTCAACTCAAACGGCGGCTGGAACGTAACAGGCTGCATATCATTTATGAATCAACCCATTCTGCGTTACAGCAAAGAAATCAGAAGCGCCGTACTTATAATACACGGAGAAAAAGCACATTCGTGCTATTTTTCGAAAGACGCATATAATGATATGATTAACGGCAACCCGTACAAAGAGAACAAGAAACTTTTGATAATTCCGAACGCAGTGCATACAGATCTTTATGACAAAACAGATATTATACCCTTTGAGGAAATTGAGAAATTCATCAGAAATGCCGTGAAATAAGGTGTGCAGTATGAAAAAGATATTATTTAAAACAGCCCTGCTGTGCTTTGCCTCCGTTATGACTGTTTTTTCAATAACAGGCTGCACAAATTCGGCAGATGAATTAAACGAAACTCAGCGGCAAACACAAAGCAGTACGCAAAACTCGCAGGCATCTGCCAGTGAACCGACCGAAACGAATACGGAGGAAAATGATATGAGCACCATAAAAATCACGATAAACGGAGAAAACTTTACCGCTGAATTATATGATAACGATGCGGCAAAAGGATTTGCGTCAATGCTGCCGATGACTGTTGACGCAAGCGACCTTCACTCAAATGAAAAATATTACTATCTTTCCGAAACGCTGCCGACAGACGCATCAAGACCTGATATGATACACACAGGTGACCTGATGCTTTACTCAAATAACTGCATTGTGCTGTTTTACAAGGATTTCAGTACCTCTTACAGCTACACACCGCTGGGCAGAATTACCGACACAAAAGGTCTTGAAAATGCAGTAGGAAAGTCAAGTGTCCGAATAACCTTTGAAGCGGCAGAGTAGTTTTTATACTATATACCGACTTATCGGCTTCGTGCAATACGGGGCCGATAATTTTATATTGTTTTACAACAAAGGCTCTGTGTGATATAATACATTTTATTAAATCAAGACTTGGCACGGTGAAAAGATGAAGAAAATTGTTATCGGTATTCTGGCTCATGTTGACTCAGGAAAAACAACGCTTTCTGAGGCTCTGCTGTATCAGTCAGGCAACATAAAAAAACTCGGCAGGGTTGATCACAGGGATTCATTTTTAGATACTTTTTCCCTTGAGCGTGACAGAGGTATAACTATCTTTTCAAAACAGGCGGTACTGAAATACAATGACACACAATTCACCCTGCTTGACACGCCGGGGCATGTGGATTTTTCTGCCGAAACGGAAAGAACGCTTCAGGTGCTTGACTATGCCGTGCTTGTTATAAGCGCTACGGACGGTATTCAAAGCCACACGCAGACGCTGTGGAAACTGCTTTCCAAATACAATGTGCCTTGCTTTATTTTCGTTAACAAAATGGATCTTGACGGCGCAGACAAAGAACGCGTTTTAAGCGAACTTAAAATGAAATTCAGCGACGGATGTATTGATTTCGGCTGTGAAAACGAAGAACAGTTTTTTGAAAATATTGCTTTGTGCGATGAAAAGCTGCTGAATGATTATTACGAAAGCGGCGTTATTCAGAGCGCTGATATTAACGAATGCATAAAGAGCAGAAAAATATTCCCCTGTATGTTTGGCTCCGCACTGAAGTTGACAGGCGTAAGCGAATTTCTTGAATGCTTGGATAAGTACACTGAGATGCCGCATTACGGCTCTGATTTTTCAGGGAAAGTTTACAAGATTTCTGAGGACAAGGGTCAGCGCCTCACATTTCTGAAGGTTACGGGCGGCAATCTGAAAGTCAAGGAAATTCTTAAATCAGACAAAAACAAAAATTCCGAAAAAGTAAATCAGATAAGAATATATTCAGGAGATAAATTCACAACTGCTGACGAAGTTAATGCCGGCTCAGTTTGCGCAGTTACAGGCATAACATTCGCTTTACCCGGGGACGGTCTTGGCGCGGAAAAAAGCACGGGGCTTCCTGTGCTTGAGCCTGTGCTTACCTACAAATTACAACTGTCCGATGGTACTGACGCACACACGGCGCTCGAAAAGATGAAGATACTTGAGAGCGAAGACCCGCAGCTAAGGGTAGTTTGGAACGAACGCCTTGGTGAGATACACGTTCAGCTCATGGGTGATGTACAGCTTGAAATTCTGCAAACTATAATTGCCGAAAGATTCGGCATCAATGCTACGTTTTCAAAGGGAGGCATAATATACAAGGAAACTATAGCAGACACTGTTGAGGGCATAGGGCATTTTGAGCCGCTGAGGCATTATGCCGAAGTACACCTGCTGCTCAAGCCTGCCGAAAGGGACAGCGGACTTGTTTTTAAAACGAAATGCAAAGAGGATATACTTGATAAAAACTGGCAGAGGCTGATACTTACACACCTTTACGAAAAAACGCATATAGGAGTGCTTACAGGATCTCCAATTACTGATATGGAAATAACACTTGTTTCAGGCAGAGCACACCCTAAGCATACTGAAGGCGGCGATTTCAGGCAGGCTACTTACAGAGCTGTGCGGCAGGGGCTTCGCAGTACGAACTGCCTGCTGCTGGAGCCTGTTTACGAGTTTTCGCTGGAAGTACCAAACGAAAATGTGGGCAGGGCTATATCGGATATTCAGCGAATGAGCGGCAGTTTTGACGCTCCCGAAACCATGGGCGATTTTGCCGTGATAAACGGAACAGCTCCCGTATCGACTATGTATGATTACGCAAAGGAAGTTGTGCAGTACACTCACGGCAAAGGCAGGCTTAACTGCTCTCTTAAAGGATATGAGCCATGCCACAATGCCGATGAAGTAATTGAGAGCATAGGATATGACTGCGACGCCGACACGGATAATCCGTGTGATTCCGTATTTTGCTCCCACGGGGCAGGATACGTTGTGAAATGGGACGAAGTAAAAAGCCATATGCACCTGCCCAGCGCGCTTTCAACACCGAAAAAAAATTACGCCGAAAGCTCTGCAAGAAGTTTTGCAAAATTAAAAAACAGCGACAATTTATTTGCTCTTGACAAAGAGCTTATGCAGATATTTGAGCAGACTTACGGGCCTATAAAGAACCGTTCTCATAATCCTGACAGAAATCATTTTACATTCACTGAAAAATCTGAAAACAAGAAGTATAAGTCAAAAAGCACTCCCAAATACTCGGGCACGGAATACCTGCTTGTTGACGGATATAATGTGATTTTTTCGTGGGACAAGCTAAAGGAGACAGCCGCGGACAACATTGACGGTGCCAGAACCGCGCTTATAAACATTCTGTGCAATTATCAGGGATATAAAAAATGCGAAGTTATCCTTGTGTTTGACGCTTACAAGGTGAAAGGCAGTGTAGGAGAGGTTGAGAAAGCTAACAACATAACTATCGTATATACAAAAGAGGCGGAAACCGCTGATATGTATATAGAAAAGGCTTCATACAAATTGGCAAAGGAAAACAAAGTGCGTGTTGTTACGTCGGATGCACTTGAACAGCTGATAATACTCGGCAACGGAGCACTGCGTGTGTCTTCAAGGGAATTTCTCTTTGAGGTACAGCAGGCTGAAGAAGAGATCAGAAATATCATTGCAGATAGCTTTTGAGCCTAAAAAATAAGCATCGGAAATATCCGATGCTTTTGTTTTTTCTGATTTACTTTTCAAGAAGTTCGGCGCATTGTTTAAGATGCTCTGTGATTTTAAGATGCTGAGGGCACACGCGCTCACACTGCTTACACTCAATACAGTCAGAAGCTTTTCCTCTGTTGCTTACTGCCTCAGCATAGCTTTTCTTTGCTTCTTCGGTCTGCCCGTTTGAAAGGTGCTTATTTGCAGAAGCAAAAATATCGGGAATGGGGATATTCTCCGGACAGCCCGCAGTGCAGTAACTGCATGCCGTGCAGGCTATTGCCGCTGAATTTCCGAGTATCTGCTGTACCTGCTGAATTACATTTTGCTCTTTCTTATCAAGCGGTTTAAAATCTTTCATATAAGACAGATTATCCTGCATCTGCTGAGTATTTGACATACCCGAAAGAACAGTCAAAACTCCAGGAAGCGACGCCGCAAATCTTATTCCCCATGAAGCGCAGGACATATCCGGATTACATTCTTTAAATAGTTTTTGAACTTCAGGCTGAGGATTGGCAAGACTGCCGCCCTTAACAGGCTCCATAACAATAATATCCTTTGAGTGCTTTCTTGCTACCTCATAATTAGCGCGGGACAGCACAGACGGATTTTCCCAGTCAGCATAGTTTATCTGGAGCTGAACGAAATCTACCTCAGGGTGTTCATTCAGTATCCTATCAAGCAGGTCGGGACCGGAATGAAAAGAAAAGCCGATATTTTTGAGTATACCTTTCTGCTTTTGAGAAGCGGCAAAATCCCAAAGCCCAAACTTTACATACTTATCATAATTATCATCCATAATAGCATGAAGCAGATAATAATCAAAATACCCTGCTCCTGTTCTTGCAAGGCTTGTTTCAAGCTGCTTTTCAGCCGCTTTCTTTGTGGGCGCAACATTTACATTCAGCTTTGTTGCAAGAGTATATGAATCACGCGGATGCCTTGAAACGAGCGCCTTTTTTGCCGCCGCTTCAGACCCAAGATAAGTATGGGCGGTATCAAAATAAGTAAATCCTGCGTCAAGGAACATATCAACCATATCTTTTACCTGTTCAATATCCGTAAACGGCCCTTTTTTCGGCAGACGCATAAGACCGAAGCCAAGTTTTTTCATATAAATTCCTCCCTCAGGTTTTCTCTTCATATAATTATATCAAATAACGGCATGATTTTAAAGAGAATAATTCGGCGGAATTTATTTTACAATTACCGTTAATTGAATTAAATTTTCCGATTTTTGAATTGCGGGACAAAAATTAATATGTTAAAATTAAACAAGGTATATCAAAATTCATAAAATGAGAGGTTACTATGAAGTTAATAAAAAGAATTGCAGACGCAGTAAATTCACGAACAGGATCATTAGTATTTTTTGCTCTTTCAGCCGCAGCGTTTACATTTTTTTACAGCAGCAGCTGGGCATACGGCTGGATGGCTGAAATCTACCCTCTCGGAGACGGGTTTATTACCCTGATGTTTTGCATCATTGGTATCTCCTCAGCTGTTTCGCTGATTTCAATACTTTTAAACACCTTTAAATTAAAAAATGCACAAAGCAAAGGTACAAAAATCTTTAAAGCAGTACATATCATTTTTGCAATAATCAGCATCATTGCGTTTATTTACACATTTGCTTTGCTTTTCGGGATTGACAAAGGTATTACATCAAGCGGATTTGCAAACGGATTTGACAGCCTGCTTCCGAACATAGGTTATCTGGGAGCGGCAATTGCAGCTGCGCTTGCGCTGACAGTTACCCCAAACAGCAAAAAAGCAATAAAAACAGCCATAGCCTGTGTGCTTATAGTCGCACTCATTTTAAGCCCTTCCGTATTTTCAAATATTGCAGCTGATAATACGATTTCCGGTGCGCCTCAGATAAATCTTAAATCAGATAATCTTATGGAGGGAGCTAAAATAGTGTACGAAAGTCTTAAAAGAGGAGAAAAAGCAGACGCTGTTAACCTGCTTTCAGAAAGCGGTAATTGCTGGACGGCACAGGATCCTGACCGTACTCCCGAAGAGGGTTATCCTGATATAAACAACTGCTATACTGAAATTGAGCTTGACGGCGAAAAGACATTCAACACCGCAATAATTGAAGAATCAGGCAACGAGGTGCAGTATTTCAGACTTCAGGCTCTTATAAACGATGAATGGGTAACTGTATACCAGAGTGAAAAAATACAATCCCAGCGTCTTTGCAGTTTTGATGCTGTTACTACAGACCATATCAGACTTTCAATTGATAAGTTCAGAAGCGTTGATACCCCCGCAAAAATAAAGTCTATTAAACTGTATAATGAACCGAAAAGAGACAAGGGCAATTTTGAAGTTACGGCATATCAGAGGCTTGACGGCGACGTGCCGACTGAAATATTGGCACGCGGCGACGAATATGTTGCAAACTACGCACGCTTTTATGATGTTTACAGTACTATTATAGTTTTCGGCGCTGTAAGCTGGGACGAAAACGGAAACATGAGCTTCGGCGAAGGCGGCGAAGAACAATTTGCACGTGAGATAGAAGCACTGAAAGAAATCATTTCACGCCGTTCAAATAAAGATCACGAAGTAAAGCTTATCATTACGGCGCTTGCCGACGGCACATGGGGTGACGAACACAACGGTGTAAACGCATACATGGGCAGAAATTGGGAATCAATAGCTGATAAAATTATTGAATTTACCGCAAAATACGGCTTTGACGGAGTTGACATAGATTGGGAGTACCCGCAGACAGCTGATGACTGGAAATGCTTTGACAACTTCATTGCAAGACTTGACGACGGACTGAAAAAAGTTGACCCCGACGCAATACTTTCTGCCGCGCTTTCAGCCAGCAGCCTTGGTTTGAGCCAAGAAACAATGGACAGAATTGATCAGATTCAGTTTATGGCATATGACGGAAACGATAAGGACGGCTATCAGAGTTCTCTTCAGCAGGCACAGGAAGGTCTTGCGGAATTTATTAAAAACGGTGCCGACATCAAAAAGATTATTATCGGAATAGCCGCATACGGCAGACCTGTAAACTCATCTCCCTACTGGGCAACCTGGCGCGACCTTGACGAAGCAAATTACTGGGAAAACAAATATTATAATGTTCACGATGCAGACCAGGTATATGAAGGTACTTTCTGCTCCCCTGCCCTTGCGGGTGACAAAACTGCCTACGCACTGTTTACGGGATGCGGAGGAGTAATGGTATTCAGAGTTGCATGTGACAAAACGATGGATGATCCAAACAGCGTTGCCTGCGGAATTGAAAACACACTGCACAGATATTTCAACGCGTGGTAAGTTTTCTGTAAATCATAAAAAACAAAGCGCCCCGAAAAGCATTTTACTTTTCGGGGCGCTTTCCTGTCTAAATAGAATTTGGTTTCTTTTTACGACGTGTTTTTTTCACTGCCAGCACAATGCCTGCCGCGATCCCCGCGACCAGAACCGACGCGGTAACGCACGCGGTGATCTTCAGGGCAGTGTTTCTTAACACAAGCGGATATTCAGAAGAAATATATTCTTCCATCGTTGCGCCGACTTCGTATGGCTGCTCTATATCATGGATGTTTACAAGGGAAGAAAATTCGGAAAACGCGTCCTTTTTTCGGTTGTAAAGAAGATTGCTCTCATTCATTACAGCATAAAGAACATTGATTTTGATTTCTTCAAGATAACTGATGATCCTTTCATCCTTTCCGGCGGCATCAATCGCAGAATTGATCAGTTCCAGATACCGATCGTTATTCTTTTTGGAAAGATAATCGCCGCTGTGCTGCCAAACGCTGTCATAAAGATCCAGATCCTCTGCTTTGTTTTTCAGTTCGCTGTTCATCAGATCCATATATTCTGCAACATACTCTGCGGCGGGACCGTAGGTAACATTCAGATACTTGGCAATTACGGCGCTCACATCCACACTGTTATCCCAAAGCTGCCTGGAAAGCACATATGCGCGCAGACGCGCCATTTCGTCATTCTTTTCCCTGCTGCCTTGATGAAAAACTTCTCTTACATGATTTTCGATATAAAAATCATGATTGTCTTTTTGCACATCAAAATTGGGATACGGCATCAGCAGATTCTGAAAATCCACAACATAATCCCAGATCATCAGACTTTGGCAGACGGCGCTCCACTGCTCCACAAGCTGTTTTGTTTTAAGCGCCTTTTCGCTGTTTCCAAACTTATAACTGTATAACTGACCGGTATTGATCGGGCAAAGCACAATATTGACATTTTCTTCGCAGGTCATACCCTGCGGCACGCTCTCGTTATAGAAATAGGCAAGAGTGGAAATGATCTTATCGGGAAACCTCTGCGCCAATTTATTGATGATCGGCAACATTGTGCCCATCATGGATCCTGTTTCTTCCAGCACCCGGGCACAATTTTCACACTTGCAGTAATCATAGTTATCATTCAGGCTGAAATCCCAGTATTTTTTATCCGGCTCCTGCGCCATAAGCTGTGCCATTTTGGATTCAATGATCGGATAAATATCCGGATTTGTCAGGCACAGCTGCGCCGGCTCCCCTGCCTCGTTATAGGAAAAATATTCGGGATGCGTTGCTTGGTATTCTTCAGGCGGCACAAAGGTAAAGCAAGAATGACACCAGGTGCCCCAACCCGCGTTCTGCTCAATATCTTCGGCAACAGCGCCGTTATTTTTCAGTTTCCTGTACCAGCCGTTTTGCGCAACTTCATACTGAAACACCTTGCGCCATGCAAAATCAGGATTGCTCACATAAGTCTGCGGCTCAAAATAAATGGTTGGGAACTGCGGAACATAATCATAATCCTCACGCACAAACATGCAGTCCATTTTATCCTCAAGGAAACCATAAACCCCGTTAAAAATCGTTTCATCGTCAGCGGTCAGTATGTAGATCTCCCGATAATCCAAATGAACCAGATATCCGTCATCCCGGATGCCGGAAGTGTCCACATCCGCCGCAAGCGCCGTATGCCCGAGACTGATGAACGGCCCGCCGCTGAACGCACTTTCCGGAACGACCGGAAACATGGTGCCGCCCGCCCCGATGATCTGATTTAGATATTTAGAAAGTTCCTGCGCCGCCGCAATAACGGTTTCAGACGCAGAACTCGGATAAACGATACAAAAAGCGCTGGATCCGTCCTTAGCGAAAAGAATCTCTTCCGCGCTGCCCTCAGCAAACTTTTTTCTTGCCTCTTCCTCGTTGTAATCGTTCAGATGTGAAACGATATCCAGCGTTTCACTGGACATCACGGCATGTTCCTCGCCTGACGCGAGCGCCGGAACGGCGGTGATCAATAGTATTGCGGATAAAACCGCTGCTAAAACTTTTTTCATAGTTCCCTCTCTGCCTAAAAACATTTGTATTGGTGCAAAAAGCACAAAATCAGTTTGTTCTGCCCCTGCCGCTTCTTCTGCGCTGCTGCGCGGTATTTTGGCGTTTATGATCCATGCCGTAAGTACGGAGCGCGGCGGGAATCAGGCAGTTTTTGCCGTTTCCGATCAGATCCTGCCTGTGTGCCGTGCGGAGCGCCTCCTCGCAGAGGGAACGCTTTTTGGGATCATAATATTGCAGCAGCGCCCGCTGAAGCGCCTTTTCATGCGGTGTTTTTGCCACATAAACCGGCTCCATAGTATACGGATCCAGTTCCGTGTAGAACATGCAGGTGGAGATTGTGCCGGGCGTTGGATAAAAATCCTGTACCTGCTCGGGGCGGATATGATTTTTCTTCAAAAAGCACGCCAGTTCGATCGCGTCAGTTAGGGTGGAGCCGGGATGGCTTGACATAAGATAAGGCACAAGATACTGCTCTTTATGCACAGAGTTCGTATAGCTGAAATAACGCTTTGAAAATTCGATATACGCCTCTATATGCGGCTTTCCCATTTTGTCAAGCACGGCGGCACTGCAATGCTCGGGAGCAACTTTAAGCTGACCCGACACATGATATTTTACCAGTTCCTTAAAGAAGGTATCGTCGTTATCCTGCAGCAGATAATCATATCTTATGCCGCTTCTGATAAACACTTTTTTTATATTCGGCAGACTGCGCACTGAACGAAGTATATCAAGGTATTCGCTGTGGTCTGCTATAAGATTTGGGCACGGCTTGGGAGCAAGGCATTTTTTGCCCTTGCAAAGCCCGTGGGTAAGCTGAAAATCACAGGACGGACGGCGGAAATTAGCCGTAGGGCCGCCGATATCGTGGATATATCCCTTAAAATCGGGCATCTGGGTAACAAGCTTTGCCTCTCTGATTATGCTCTCCTTACTGCGGGAAGTAACATAACGACCTTGATGAAACTGTATTGAGCAGAAATTGCAGCCGCCGTAACAGCCGCGGTTATGAGTTATTGAAAAACGCACTTCCTCAATACCCGGAACTCCGCCGAGCGCCTCATATGAAGGATGATACGTTCTCATATAAGGCAGGGCGTACACCTTGTCCAGCTCCTCAGTTTCAAGCGGAGGCATAGGCTCATTCTGCACAAGCATTAGTTTTCCGTGCCTTTGGCGAACAGCTCTGCCTCGGATATGATCCTGCTCGTCCTGCTCAACACGCACTGATTTTGCGTATTCCTTTTTTGAATTTATACAATTTTCAAGAGAAGGCACCTCAACGCCCCTGTAAGGGGTATCACGCACATCAACGGCATAGCAGGTACCTTTAATATCTGTTAGGCTGTTGACACTCTCACCGCTGTCAAGCCGATGAGCTATCTCAGCTATCTGTTTTTCTCCCATACCGTAGATAAGCAGATCTGCTCCCGAATCAATAAGCACGGACGGCATTATCTTATCTGCCCAGTAATCATAATGCGCAAAGCGGCGCAGAGAAGCCTCAAGACCGCCGATAATAAGAGGAGAATCGGGATAAAGTCGCTTAATTATTCTTGAATAGACAGTAACAGCTCTGTCCGGTCTTTTGCCTGCCTTGCCGCCCGGGGTATACGCGTCATTGCTGCGTATCTTCTTGGCGGCGGTATAATGCGCCACCATAGAATCTATATTGCCCGCCGTAACAAGAAAGCCGAGACGCGGAGTGCCGAACTGTGTAAAGTCAGAATCTCGATGCCAGTCAGGCTGACTGAGTATAGCAACTCTGAAGCCTTCATTTTCAAGCACTCGGGAAATTATTGAAACGCCGAAGGACGGGTGGTCAACATAAGCATCGCCTGTGACATACACGAAATCTACCGTATCCCATCCCCTGCTTTTACATTCTTTTGCGTTTACGGGAAGAAATGAGCCCATAACATACTCCTTATAAATTGTTACTGTTTATTTTAACATACGCAGGCATACATTTGCAACACACGGCTTAGCTTATAAAAATAAAAATCACCTGCTGATTTAACATTGACATATAAATTTTTGTGTGATATATTAATTGCGAAATTTGAAAAAAAGAGGTGAGAATATGGACGGCAGTTCACGAAGTAGGGGCGCGGCAGGCAATACTTATAACAAATTCGCGGCTTATTTCGGCCGCCCGTGTTTTTCATTTTAATATAAGATAAGGCATATATTGAAATGCAGTATTGTTTACCACTGCCCTACCGAGTAAAAGCGCGTTCAGAAAATTTTGCGTCCTGAAAAGGTGGCAGTGGATTTTTTATGCCTTTTTTGAGCAAAAAAATCCCTTAAACGCGAAAAATTTACCGAAGGGAGTTTTGCAATGTGGAAAACAGAAACAACAGAAACGAGATAAAACAGCATCCCGATTACCAGCAGGAACTTATAAGCATAATAAGAAGCAACCTTCCGCCTAAAGCGCTCAAGGAAAAGCTGCTTGATTACCACGAAAACGATATCGCCGCTGTTCTTGAATTGTTGAACAAGGACGAAAGAATGAAGATTTACAACATTCTTGACCCCGAAACAATTTCCGATATTTTGGAATACGCGAACGATTACGGCGTTTACTTTAAAGAACTGGGAATAAAAAAGCAGGCAGAAGTTCTGAGTGAAACAGAAGCGGACTCTGCAGCCGAATATCTGAAACAGCTGGGCAAAGCGGAAAGAAAAACGCTTATTGACCTTATGGATGATGAAAGCAAAAAATCCGTACTGCTTGTTGCGTCCTTTGATGATGACGAGATCGGCAGCAGGATGACAACAAACTTCATCAGGATACAGGAAGGCATAAGCATAAAAGATGCTATGCGCGAACTTGTTGAACAGGCGGCGGAAAATGATAATGTTTCCACCATTTATACAGTGGATAAAAACAACGAGTTTTACGGAGCTATAGACCTTAAAGATCTTATCATTGCAAGGCAGGACGCCGACCTTGACGATATAATCCTGACTTCTTACCCGTACGTATATGCGGACGAACAGATTGATGACTGTGTTGAAAGAATAAAAGACTACTCCGAGGATTCAATACCGGTACTTGACAGCCGCAACAGACTTATCGGTGTTATAACTTCGCAGAACATTGTTGAAATGGTTGATGAGGCTTTAGGAGAGGATTACGCAAAACTTGCAGGTCTTTCATCTGAAGAGGATATAAATGAACCTATAAAGAAAAGCGTGCGCAAAAGACTTCCGTGGCTGATAATCCTGCTGGGACTCGGAATGATAGTATCAAGTGTTGTGGGTCTTTTTGAAAACATAGTTGCCCAGCTTACGGTGCTTGTATGCTTTCAGTCCCTTGTTCTTGATATGGCGGGAAATGTAGGCACGCAGTCCCTTGCCGTTACTATCAGGGTACTTACAAATGACAATCTAAAATTAAGCGAAAAATTAGGGCTTATTGCAAAAGAAACGAAAACAGGTTTCACTAACGGAATACTGCTTGCTGTTGCCTCGTTTATATTTATAGGAATTTATATATACCTTTTCAAACAGCACGATCTGACATTTGCCTTTGCCGTTTCAGCCTGCATAGGTGCGGCTATGCTGATATCCATGGTTTTATCAAGCGTTTCCGGCACTGCAATACCAATGATATTCAAAAAGCTTAAAATAGACCCCGCAGTTGCTTCAGGTCCCCTGATTACAACAATAAATGACCTTGTTGCAGCCATATCTTATTATGGGCTTGCGTGGATATTCTTACTGCAGATAATGAAATTTTAAAAGAAAGACGGTGCGTATTCAAAACATACGCACCGTTTTTTACTGTGAACTTTCCTTAACTTTTTCTCTGAATGTTTTGCCGTAATATTTTTTTAAAAGCCGCTGAGTCTGCCGCTCACAAACTCCGAGTTTTCGTGAAAGATCCTTAAGGGTAAAATCTTTATTATAGAGGAACATATTTTCAATTATAAGAAAACGCATATCATTTAGATTTTCATCTTTTTCAGGGGCGGAATAATCGGCAGGTGCGTAAAGGCGGGTTATCCGAGTGAGCAGATTTATCATCAAACCCTCCGCGGCGCTTTCCCATCCGGGTTTTTTCTCTTTTATTTCGCTGAGTATCTGAGAAGCACATTCCGTTTCAAATTGCTGATGATAGAAAAAATGTGTTTCAAGAAACATCTTTGCAAAGCTGTTTTGCTTTTGTAAATTCCTTGTTTGAATATAGATATAAATATCACTTAAAGGATTGTTCTTATCTCCGACCTGGGAATGTTTGACACCCGGGCCGGTAACAAAGAAATTGCCCTGGCGCATTTTATATTCGCCGAAATCAGTAAACAGTGTACCCTCTCCGCCCAGAATGAAATGAAGTTCGTAACTGTTTTCGGAATGGCAGTGCATCGGAATACAATCATCAAGCACGCCTCCCGAGCATTTAACAAGCGTAAAACGCACACCGCTCCACTCAAAATCAAGCACAAAATCACCGCCTTAATAATATAAAGATAACATAAACACGACAAATAATCAATAAAGATGTCGCTTTTACCGTGGCAGTATATGATATAATTTGCTTGGTGATTTATATGAAAATAAAAAAAATAAAGAAAGTATTATGCCTATCCCTTGCGGGCATAATAGCGGCGTCTTTTGCGGCGTGCACACCGCAGACCGCCGATGTAAGCGAAATTTTTGATGCAGATAACAAAATTTCATACTGCACAACTTACAAGGAACTTTCCGAAAAAAGGAAAAACAGCACGGAAAGCTGGCGCCAGGGAATGGTGAGCGGCAACGGCAGACAGGGAGTGATAACAAGCGGCTCCCCCTACAGCGACACTCTGATTTTCCAGAACATTCATTTCATCATGCCAAATCAGAATCAGCGCACATGCCCCGACACATCAGACGAGCTTGAATATGTTAAGCAAAGTATTGTTAAGGGTGAAGATATTGTTGATGATTCAAGCTATGACGATGTTTATTACTACCATCCCGGCGGCGAACTGCGGATAAAACAGGATAAAAAGAATGACAGCGACTATGTGCGCTACACAAATTACGAGACTGCCGAAGCAGGTGTTAAGTATACTGACAAAAACGGCACATGGGAAAGAGCCACTTTCACATCAAAAGCGGACGATGTTACTATAACAAAAATAACTCAGTCCGACACAGGCTCAAAAGTAAACCTTACCCTTTCGTTTGACGATATTTCCGTAATTGCTAATTACGAAAAAGGAAACGAAAAGGATATGCAGTATAAGAAGATAGTTTCTGACGGCTGTGAATACATTGCGTTTATCGGTCACTATCCCGACTACGAAAACAGTGAGCTTAAAAACGGCGGTTATGCCACCCTCACTTATGTAGTTACCGAAGGCGGATCAAAAGAAACAGTTGAAGGCAAAAAAGTTAAGGATAATCAGTACGTTGGAGAATCGAACCCGCAGATACAGATTACTGACGCCGATAATGTATATCTTATTACAGTTTCAGACCGTACATACGATATGGGTACACTTTCCGAATTTGCCGGAATGCAGGATTATGAACTGCTTGACGAACTTTCACAAAAATGCGCGTCGGTTGCTGAGAAGTACAGCCAAAACGGCACATTCAGCTATGACGAGGCACTCAGCCAGCATACGGCTATCTTCCAGCCGCAGTATGACGCTGTTACATTTTCACTTGACGGCGGCACAAGCAACTTATCAAATGAAGCTCTGCTCAAGGAAGCAAAGGGCGGCGATGAAATAAACAGCTCGCTTGCCCAGAGAGCGTTTTACTCAGGCAGATACGCATATCTCTGCTGCGCAGGATATTCAACGAGCAGGCTTTACGGTATGTGGACAGGTGAATGGAACACCGGCTGGGGCAGCAAATACACTATGGACGCAAATGTAAACCTCCAGATATCCTCAATGAACACGGGCAACATCAGCTCTGCGCCCATTGGATATGTATATTTCCTGTTAAGACAGATGCCTGACTGGGAAGAAAACGCACTTGCCACCCACGGATACACAGACGCAATTCAGGCTCCCGTAAACACTGACGGCGACAAGGCTGTTATCACCGAAACTGCCTATACATATCCTTTCAGATACTGGAACGCAGGTACTTCTTGGATGCTTTATCCGCTTTATGAGGCACTTCAGTGCTACGGCGATATGCAGATACCTCTGAGCGATGAATTTGATCTTGATACTCTAAAGAGTGTACTTTCGGTTACTGCGGATGACCTTACGGACAGCGATATTCAGGCTATCAGAGACCGCGGATATCTTGACCTCAGGACAGAGATTCTTTTACCGCTTCTCACAAAAGCCGCAAACTACTGGGATCAGATGCTCACCCCTGATTACTACACTGATTCAAACGGTGACATCCATTATGAAAGCGGCAAAACACAGCTTGCTGATGATGAATATTATTGCATCCTGCCCAGCTATTCACCCGAAAATAACCCCACAAATTATCAAAGCCCTTCAACTGCAAACTGCGCTATAGACATTTCGGCGTGCAACAGCAACCTGCAGATGCTTATTGACATTATGAAGAGCATAGACCCGAATGCTGACACATCTAAATGGGAGCAGATGAAAGAAAAGCTGCCCCCGTATCTGTATGACGAAACAGGCGCACTCAAAGAATGGGCATGCAATCAGTTCCAGGAAAACAACGAGCACAGACATCTCAGCCACCTTTACTGTGCGTGGCCGATGATGGAAACTCAGGACAACGAAGAACTGAAAAATGCTTGCATTCAGGCGGTGGAAAACAGAGAATCAGAAAACGAAGCAAGTCACGCACTTGTGCACAGAAGTCTTATTGCCACAAGGCTCAAGGACAGAGATGCTTTAAGCGATGCTCTTACCACTCTGATGAACAGCAAGATATATTACAACTCACTGATGACAAATCACGATTTTGACAGAGGCAGCTGCTACTGCACAGACTATGCGATAGGCTATCTCGGAATAATCAGTGAAAGCCTTGTTTATTCAAATACCGGAAAGATAGAGATACTGCCCTGCCTGCCTACAAGCGGTTTTGACGCAGGACAGATAACAGGCCTCAGGGCAAGAACAAGAGCCCTTATAGATGACCTTACATGGGATACCGGTACAGGTACAGCAAGCGTAACGGTAACTTCAGATATAGCTCAGACGATTGAAATTTCTTGCGGACTTTCAGATGAAACACAGAGTGTTGAATTCGCCGCAGGCGAAACAAAGACCATTGAATTTGCAATCTAAAAAAGCATACATAAAAACGCCGCAGATTTTTCTGCGGCGTTTCTTTTATATCAATATTTAATTATTGCTCATGTTCGGGAGTTGTATTTGAATGTTTTTCGCTTAGTATTTTAACATCCTCATCAACCTGCTTTTTATGAAGCGGATACCAGAACCAAAGAACTATGGCAAGCAGAATAAATCCTGCTGCGGGAACAAGCGTTGCAATATCAAATATGCCCTCTTTTACCTGAGTATCAAATCCCGTTTCTTTTGAATATCCTATCAGCGAAAGCAAAGCGCCTACAAGGCCGGATGTTGCCGCCTGACCCAATTTACGGGCAAAGGAATAAAGGCCGTACACAGCGCCGTCTTCTCTTATACCGTTTCTTATCTCGGAATAATCGATAACATCGGTAACAAGCGCCCACGCCACTATCTGGAACACGCCAAGACCTATCCAGCTTATCATCTGAAAAGCGGCGTAAACAAAAACATTTTGCGGACGCAGGAAATAGAGAATAACGCAGATTATGCCTGCCGCCAAATTGGAAACAGCACCTATCTCCGCCTTGCCGAATTTTTTAGCAAGCGGCTTTGCCGAAAATGCGGCAACAAACATACCAATTCCCATCATTACCATGGAAAGCGTCTGTGCCTTTGCATTGCCGTAATAGTTGGGGAATACATAGTTTGCCATCTGCTGTAAAGTAAGCTGAGCGATAAGCATTAAAATGGACGCAACTATAAGCGAAATCAAGGCGCGGTTTTTAAACGCATTAACAAGCATTACACCTACGCTGTTTCTCTTTAACTGCTCCTGTGTTGGCACTACCTTTACACGCTCAGTACACATATTAAAGCAAAGCAGGTAGCATACAATGGCAAGCAGTGAACAGATACCCGCAATCAGAGTGAAACGGGGCCCGTTGAGAACGTCGTTACCGTTCACCTTATCATATGCTACAAGCGGTATACCTGCCGTTACAAAAGCTCCGGCAAGGGCGCCGCCCATGGTTCTGAATGTTGACAGTGACTGTCTGTCTCCAGGGTCTGACGAAATTGCAGATGCCATTGAGCCGTAAGGTATGTTAACAGAAGTATAAAATACCGAACCCCAGAGAAGATATGTTACAAACAGATAAGCAATTTTTGCCGCATAAGGCATATCTGCCAGAGCGCTTTGATACATAAGAAATGAAAAAATAGCAACAGGGCCGCACATTCTTAATATCCACGGTTTAAATTTGCCGTGTTTGTTTCCTTTGTTTCTGTCGCATATTCTGCCCATGCCAACATCTGTAAAAGCATCTACTATTCTTGCCACCATCATAACGATACCAACAACATAGGCATCCACCGCCATAACATCGGTGTAAAATTTAAGCAGGAAAGACGAAGATAACAAAAAGGTAAAATCGTTTCCGAAATCACCGAACATATAGCCGATCTTATCTTTTATGCCGAACGGTTTGATTGTTTTTTCTTTCATAAGATTACCTCATTTCTCAGGGGTTATATACAAAACGGCAAAAGCCGTAAATGCCAATTTCGTATAAAATTATTTTATTTCAAAAACAGCCGAATTATACACTTACGGTATAAGTGTTTATCTGATTTTTTTATAAAACAGTTCAAAGTTTTATTATATATGCAGTATCACTAAAAGTTTTAGAACACTATTTGATTATATTAAACAAATTCAACAAAAGCAATACAAAATCAGGAATATTTTTCTTTTTTATAAAAAAACAAATAATTTTCGCGTCTGAATACATAAATTCAATGAAATAACGCTTTAAAATGTATATAGCTGTTTAAAATCAGGAACAAAGTATATCGGTTAATTCTTTTATAAACAGCAAAAAGCACAGCCTTTCGGCTGTGCTTTTATTTATATTTATATTGCATTACTCATGCTCACAAATGATTTTGCGGGTCTTGAGAATAGCTGATGAAGAAACGGAGAACTCGTCAAGCCCCCACTCAATAAGCCTGGGGATCATATTCGGATCAGAAGCCGCCTCGCCGCACATACCTACCGGTATGCCAGCCTTTTTGGCATTCTTGATAACTGCCTCTATAGCGCGAAGAACAGCAAGATTATTTGAATCATACAGATATGAAACCTCTCTGTTGCCCCTGTCCGCAGCCATGGTATAACCTGTCAGATCATTTGTTCCTATACTGAAGAAATCAGTAACAGCGGCAAGTTCGTCTGAAATAAATACAGCTGCAGGAGTTTCAATCATAACGCCAAGCTTGATATCTTTTTTGTACTGAATGCCTTTGGCTTCAAGCTCCGCTTTGCACTCGCCCAGAAGCATTTTTGCCCTGAGAACTTCATCAACAGTACATACCATAGGAAGCATGATCTTTATATTTCCGAAGCACGCGGCACGAAGCAGCGCCTTGAGCTGAGTTTTGAAAATATCAGTATTTTTAAGGCAGTAGCGGATTGCGCGCAGACCCATAAACGGATTATCTTCTTTTTCTATCTGAAGATATTCAATATGTTTATCCCCGCCTACGTCAAGAGTTCGGATAATAACTTCCTTACCGCCCATTGCCTTTGCAACAGTGCTGTAAGCCTCAAACTGCTCATCTTCAGACGGTGCTTCTGTACGATCCATATAAAGGAACTCCGTACGGAAAAGGCCGATACCCTCTGCGCCGTTAACAACAGCTGAGTGAACATCCTCCGCTTTAGCTATATTTGCATAGACTGCCTTTACTTCACCGCTTTTTGTTACGGTGGGTTTATTGATATATTTCTTGAGCAGAAGCCTTTCCTGCTTTTCCTGCTCTTTAAGTTCTGAATAATGCTTTATCTCTTCATCTGACGGAGAAGCAATAACCACACCTTTTACAGCGTCAACTATAAGACTGTCCCCTGTGGCAAAAACATTATCAGCATCTTTAACTCCGAGAATACACGGTATTCCCATTGCCCTTGCGATGATGGCGCTGTGGGAGGTTACTCCCCCCACTTCGCCGATAATAGCCTCTACTTTTCCCGGATCTATTTTAGATGTCATGCTGGGTGTAAAATCTGATGCAATCAAAACTGAGCCTTCAGGAACACCTGCAATATCAACTTCCTCTATTCCGAGAAGTATTTTAAGAAGACTGTTTCTTATATCATTTACATCTGTGGCACGCTGTTTGGTAAGCTCGTCATCCGTTGCAGAAAACATGGCATAAAACATAGAGCATACTTCATCTGCGGCTTTTTCCGCGGTCATTGAAGATGACGTGATGTTTTCCTTCATCTGACCTATCATAAACGGATCCGCAAGCATAACAAGATGCCCTTCAAGTATTTCGGCGTTTTTCTCCCCCGCCTCTTTTTTCAGCGTCTCAATAAGGGCTTTTGTTTCTTCGGTGTAACGGCTAACCGCGTCATCAAGACGTTTACACTCATTTTCCGGAGTAGTAAAAACAACATCGGAATAATCAAGCTTTTCATCCTTGATAACCACAGCATTGCCTATTCCGTAACCCTCGGAAACCGCCGTGCCTCTGTAAGTTTTAGAAATTCCCATATCAGTCCATTCCGTTTTCTATCATGGAAGCGGCTTTCTCAAGCATTTCAGCCTCGTCTTCGCCGCTGCACTTTATTGTTACATCCGTACCGTATTTAATGCACGCAGCCATTATATTCATAATGCTTTTGCCGTTGATTTCTTTATCGCCTGCTTCAAGTGTGATATCTGATTTGAACTTTGACATCTCGCTTACAAAAACATTTGCAGGGCGCATATGAAATCCCATTTTATCTACAACTTTAACTGTTTTGCTTACCATTTAATTATTCCTCCGATTATTAATTATTTTGCTGCCGGAACTCTTTTCTTTTTAAGAAGTGCAAGCATAAGACAGCCTACTATTGAACCTGCTACAAGAGCAACTACATAACCAATTACATTATCTACAACAGGGAATACAAATATTCCGCCGTGAGGTGCAGGAAGTGAGCAGTTGAACAGTGCTGAAACAGCGCCTGCTACACCCGAACCTACTATACAAGATGGAATTACACGAATCGGATCAGCCGCTGCGTAAGGAATAGCGCCTTCTGTGATGAAGCAAAGACCCATTACATAGTTTACGGGGCCGCTCTTGAGTTCATCTTCAGTCCATCTGTTCTTAAAGAATGTTGTGGCAAGTGCAATTGCGATCGGGGGTACCATACCGCCTATCATAACCGCAGCCATAGTCCAATCATTTGCTGTTGTGGCGTCAGTAAGCATTGCCGTGCCGAATACATAAGCTGCCTTGTTGAACGGGCCGCCCATATCGATTGCCATCATTGCGGCAAGTACGATTGAAAGAAGGATTCGGCTGCTTTCGCCGAGTGCTGTAAGTCCGTTTGAAAGAGCTGTGTTGAGCAATCCGATGATCGGGTTGATAAGGCACATAAACAGACCCATAATAAGTGTGCCGAACAGCGGATAAAGGAATACGGGTTTTATACCGTCCATGCTCTTCGGCAGGAAGGAGAATACCTTTTTGAGCAGAAGCATGATAAGACCAGCAACAAAACCTGCGATAAGAGCGCCGAGGAAACCTGATACAGCAGTATCATCGCCTACAAGGCCTTTGTTATCAATAAGACTGCTGAAGGTGTAACCACTTGATGCGAACACACCGCCGATAAAGCCAGGAAGCAAACCCGGGCGGTCTGCAATAGAGCTTGCGATATAAGCTGAAAGAACGGGAAGCATAAGCGCGAACGCCGCTTTACCTATCCAGAATACAATAGCTGCAACCGGGTTTGTGAAACCAAGGTTCGGGCCTGCCGGTGTGCCTGCGATAGTATCAATAAGGAAGCCGAGAGCAATAAGAACACCGCCGCCTACTACGAACGGAAGCATGTGTGATACGCCGTTCATAAGGTGCTTGTAAACTTTTCTGCCGAAGCTTTCCTTCTCCTCGCTGTACTCATCCGAAGCGCCTGCATCGCCCTCGTGATGATATACAGGAACATTGCCTGAAATAACCTTTTCAATAAGTTCGTCAGGTTTATTTATTCCTGAAGAAACAGAAGTTTTGAGAACCTTTTTGCCTTCAAAACGTGCCATCTCAACATTTTTATCTGCGGCAACTATAATGCCGTCGCACTCATCTATTTCTTTTTTGGTGAGTCTGTTCTTCACACCGCCGGAGCCGTCTGTTTCACACTTGATTGTATATCCAAGCTTTTCGCCCGCTTTTTCAAGCGCTTCTGCTGCCATATATGTGTGAGCAATACCTGTGGGGCAAGCTGTAACAGCAAGAATTCTGTAACCTTCAGGCTTATTTTCTACCTCTTTCGGAGCCTCGTCGGGATACTTAACAGCCTCCTGCTTATTGATTATATCAAGAAATTCAGCCGGAGTTTTTGCAGCTCTGAGTTTTGCGGCAAAATCCGCATCCATAAGCATTACCATAAGGCGTGAAAGAATTTCAAGATGAACATCGCCGTCCTCAGTGGCGGCTATCATAAATAAAAGATCTGACGGTTTTCCGTCCGGAGCGCCGTAATCAACGCCGTTTGGTACCGTGATTGCAGCAAGAGCAGGTGCTTTTACTGCGCTTGTTTTTGCGTGGGGAACTGCGATTCCTTCTCCGATTGCGGTTGTTCCCTGAGCTTCTCTTGCAAGGATAGCTTCTTTATAAGCGTCCTTGTCTTTAAGATTTCCGGCTGCTGCGTGTAGCCCGATAAGGGCGTTTATCGCATCATCCTTTGTTGAAATGTCCAGCCCCAAAGTTATAGCTTCGGGCTTTAGCAAATCAGTGATTCTCATACATTTTCACCCTCCGTTTAATAAGATAATAATAAATTATAACCTGCCGAAGGCATCGTCTATGCCTGCTTTATCAGCAAGGCCGTAGCTGAATGCCGTAGCGTTTGAGCAGGCTGAGCCCAGTTTTAAAGCATAAGCGTAATCACGCTTATTAAGATACCCGGCAACGAAGCCCGCAACCATCGAATCTCCGCAGCCTACGGAATTCAGCGGCTTACCGGGTATTATTCCTATTGTGTGGACGTCTCCGTCCTCCGTTACAAGGGTAGCGCCCTCTTTGCCCCTTGAAACAAGTACGTTCCTTGCGCCTTTTTCCTGAAGCACCTTTGCGTATTTCTCAATTTCAGCTTCATTCTTTATTTTGACCCCGAACAAATCTCCGAGTTCAAAATTATTCGGCTTGATTAGGAACGGATGATATTTAAGAACATTCAGCAGCAGATCTCCCGTTGAATCGACTACCGCTTCAACTCCTGACTGAGAAGTTACCGACAATATCTTTTCATAGATATCGGCGGGAAGTGCGCCCGGGACACTGCCGGCAAGCACTATTACATCGCCCTTTTTAAGATTTTTGATCTTTTCGAAAAGCTTGTCGACCTCTTCTCTTTCAATCGGCGGGCCGACGGCATTTATATCAAGCTCTGTTTCGGCTTTGATTTTTACATTAATACGCGTCATTCCGCTTTTAAGGGCAATGAAATCGGTATTTATTCCTTCTTTCTTTAAAAGCTCTTCAAGCTTTTCACCCGTAAATCCTGCCTTAAAGCCGAGCGCCGTGTTTTCCATACCGAGCCTTGAGAGTATTACGGAAACATTTATTCCTTTGCCTCCGTAATAAAGCTCCTCACCGTATGTGCGGTTGATATCGTCATATCTAAGCTTTTCAACCTTCATAACATAATCAAGCGCGGGGTTAAAGGTTACGGTGTAAATCATATTATCGCCCCCATATTATTTAAGAACTTTTACTACTGTTTTGCTCCTGTAGATCTCTTCAGGTTCGCTGTCCGTAATTATACAGGCTGTATCTATAGATGCAAAGCGAACAGATGAGATTTTTCCGAACTTTGAGGAATCGGCAAGAATGTACGACACGAAAGCATTTTCCATAGCGGCAGCCTTTACATAGGCCTCTTCGGTATCAGGTGTGGTAAACCCGCCGCTGTCCGAAACTCCGTTGGCACCCACAAAAGCTTTGGTAAAGTTAAAGCCGTGAATACTTCGGGCTGCCAAAAGCCCTACAACTGCCTGAGTTGTTTTTTTAAGCTTACCGCCTAAAACGTATACGTTAAGCCCTTTATCAGCCAGCCGCTTGGCATGCATTATGCCGTTGGTTACGAAGCTTGCTGTACATGCAGGATCAATATAATCTATCATATAAAGGGTAGTAGTGCCTGCGTCTATATAAACGAAATCATCGTCCTGAAGCTGTTTTGCGCAATATTCGGCGATTTTTTTCTTTTGCTCAATGTTTTCCGTTTCCTTTGAGCTGACATCTGCCTCGCGCGCTATAAACTGCCTGTCTGACAGCGTTGCACCGCCGTGCACTCTATTAATGTTGCCCTTTTTTGAAAGTTCTATTAAATCCCGCCTTATAGTTGATTCAGAAGCATTCAGCATTTCGGTAAGCTCAGAAACGCTTACAGCTCCCTTTTCCTCAATAATTTCAAGGATCTTATTTTTTCTTTCCTGGTTTAGCATATTCCCTCCGGAGGTTTAACAACCTGTTGCAACTAAATTTTATCAATCCGTTCATAAATAGTCAACATCAAATCTTCATTTTCGTTCATTTGAACAAGATAAGCTTATTTTTTATGTCTTTTTGCACAATGAACAGCGTATTATACGACTGATTTTGACCGTTTTATAAAATCAGCAAAAAAAACGTGCAAACCAAAATAATAGAAAATTATAAAAATCGGCAGCATATTTGCTTAAAATTATCCTGAAAATAAAAAAAGAAAGAATAAAAATGCGTATGCACCTTTATTCTTTCCTATTTGAATGTATAATAATCTTTTAATTAATTTTTACTTTTTATATATTCATCAATGGCTTTGGCAGCCGCTTTTCCGGCACCCATTGCCTTTATTACCGTTGCAGCGCCGGTTACGGTATCACCGCCTGCAAAAACGCCCTCACGTGAGGTTCTGCCGCTTTCATCAGCAACAATGCAGCCTCGTCTGTCAACATCAAGTCCGACAGTAGTTGCCTTAATAAGGGGATTAGGAGATGTGCCGATAGCAATAATAACACTATCCACATCCATAACGTGTTCACTGCCCTTTATCTCAACAGGGCGTCTTCTGCCTGATTCGTCAGGCTCACCGAGTTCCATATTGACGCATTCAATGCCAACAACATTTCCGTCATCATCACCGAGAATACGTGTGGGGTTCATAAGTGTTTTAAACTCTATCTGCTCTTCGATGGCATTTTCCACTTCCTCAGCTCTTGCGGGAAGTTCTTCCATTGAACGGCGGTAGATAACATAAACTTCCTCAGCGCCGAGACGCTTAGCACACCTTGCGGCATCCATTGCAACATTTCCTCCGCCTACTACGGCAACACGTTTTCCGTGCTGAACAGGAGTTCTGCTATCCTCTTTATAAGCCTTCATAAGATTTATTCTTGTAAGAAATTCATTAGCGGAATATACGCCTTTAAGGTTTTCACCCTCAATACCCATAAAGCGCGGAAGCCCTGCGCCTGAGCCTATAAATACAGCGTCGAATTTCTGAAGAATATCATCTACTGAAATACTTCTTCCGATAACAACGTTGGTTTCTACATCAACGCCCATTGCTTTGAGTCCTTCAACCTCACGCGCAACAATAGCCTTCGGAAGTCTGAACTCGGGTATTCCGTAAACCAAAACGCCGCCAGCGATATGAAGAGCTTCAAAAATGGTTACTGAATAGCCCATTTTTGCAAGGTCGCCTGCGCAGGTAAGAGCGCTGGGACCAGAGCCTACTATGGCTACGCTTTTGCCGTTTTTGGCTATTTCAGTTTTGTTGAGCTGAGTATGTGAATTATGATAATCGGCAACAAATCTTTCCAGTCTGCCTATTCCTACGGACTCGCCCTTTATACCGCGCACGCACTTTGATTCACACTGCCTTTCCTGCGGGCAAACTCTGCCGCAGACTGCGGGAAGTGAAGAAGTTTTTGCGATTACCTGATACGCTTCCTCAAACTTTCCTTCTGCCACAAAAGCAATAAAATCAGGGATAGCAATATTTACAGGGCAGCCTGAAACACACGGGCGGTGCTTACAGTTAAGGCACCTTTTTGCCTCTGCGATTGCGGTTTCTTCATCATAACCGAGCGCAACTTCTTTGAAATCCTTATTCCTTACAAGGGGATCACGGCACGGCATGGGGTTTCTTTTTGTGATATCCAACTCACTGCACCTCCTTGCCGAAAAGGTTACACTCTTCTGTACGTTCAAATTTTTTATACATTGCACCGCGCTCCATAGCCTCGTCAAAATCAACAAGGTGGCCGTCAAACTCAGGGCCGTCAACACACGCGAATTTTGTTTCACCGCCGACTGTAAGTCTGCATCCTCCGCACATACCTGTTCCGTCTATCATTATCGGGTTCATTGAAACTATAGTCTTGATGCCGTATTCCTTAGTGAGTTTTGAAACGAATTTCATCATCGGGATAGGGCCGATTGCCATAACAAGATCATAATTTTCACCGGCATCTATAAGCTCTTTAAGTGCATCTGTAACAAAGCCTTTTCTGCCTGTTGAGCCGTCATCGCTGACAAGCACATATTTATCCGAAACAGCCTCAAATTCGTCTTTAAGAATAACAAGGTCTTTATTTCTGAAGCCGACTATTGAGTGTACCTCAGCGCCTAACTGTTTGAACTTCTTTGCAACAGGATAAGCGATAGCCGTTCCGACGCCGCCGCCGACAACAGCTACTTTATGATAGCCCTCTGTTTTTGTGGGATTGCCGAGCGGGCCTACAAAGTCCTCAATGTAATCTCCCTCGTTTTTGAGGTTGAGCATTTTGGTTTCCGCTCCTACCACCTGAAAGATGATAGTAACTGTTTCTTTTTCTCTGTCATAATCCGCAATAGTAAAAGGAACACGTTCTCCGTCCTTGTCAACACGCAGTATGATGAACTGACCCGGCTCCGCCTTTTTCGCAACGAACGGCGCTTCTATAACCATACGTGTTACAGTGCTGTTAAGCCTTTCCTTTTTTAAAATTTTATACATACAAACCCTCTCCGTTTGTTAAAATAAGAATTCAAATAATAATATACCCTTAATATTATTAAAATTATAGTGCAAAACGCCGCCGATAACAAGCGATTGGAAATTTTTCTAATCATTTGTACTAAAACGGCGGCGATTTTTTAATTTTTTCGTTTATTTTGACTTTAAGAACATGCCTAATTTTTAATATTTTACTTTTTCAGCCTGATTACATTCCAGCTGAACGGCTTCAACTGAGCAGTCATAATTCCGCCGTCGATTTCGGGAAGTTCATTTTCGTGCGGCTTTACAGGAGCAGAAACAAGAGTGTTTTCAGCTTTTTTGTCATAGCCGTCCATAGAGATAAACTCAACGGGCTTGAAGCCGTCAAAGTCCATAAGGTTTACACTTAACTCAGCATTTTCCTCAAGGCTCTTATTTACGCAGAATATTGTAACCTCTTCCTGCTCTTCGTTATATGTAGCAATAGCCTCAAGATAAGGCACATCGGTAAATTCCTTGCAGTCATATTTCGGGCAGTCGATAAGCGGAAGAAGAGCGGCACCGCGTCCGTAATTTGAAAGGTGCATAAAGGGATAGAAAATAGTCTGCGCAACAGCGCCGCCGCCTGTTTTTGTGAATATGGGAGCGATTACGTTTACAAGCTGAGCAAGGCAGGCAACTTTAATTCTGTCACAATGGCGAAGAAGAGTGATAAGCATTGAGCCTACCATAAGAGCATCTTCAAAATTGTAAATATCCTCAAGCAGAGCGGGAGCCATGCTCCACTTCTCAAACTCGGCATCGTTAGAATGATACCACACGTTCCACTCATCAAAAGAAAGGTTTATTGTTTTCTTGGAACGCTTTTTCGCCTTTACATAATCGCACGCGCATATTACGGAGTAAATAAATTCATCAAGTTCAAGAGTTTTCGCAAGGAAGCTCTGAACATCATCTGTTTTGTTATCATAATACTGGTGGAGAGAAACATAGTCAACGCTGTCATAAGCAACATCCAGGCTCTGCACTTCCCACTCGCCGAAAGTTTTTGAATTTCTGCTTGACGAACCGCAGAGCACGGTTTCTATAGTGGGATCAGTCCATTTCATTACTTTTGAAGCTTCAAGCGCCGCCCTGCCGTATTCAACAGCTGTTTTTGCGCCCATCTGCCAAGCGCCGTCCATTTCATTTCCAAGGCACCACAGCTTTATATTATGCGGCTCTTTTACACCGTGTGACTTTCTGAGATCAGACCAGTAAGTGCCGCCCTCGTGATTGCAGTATTCAACAAGATTGCGCGCTTCGTCAGCACCGCGTGTGCCGAGATTTACCGCCATCATACACTCCGTATCAGCCTTTTGGCACCACTTCATAAATTCGTTGGTGCCGAATGTATTAGGCTCTGTTGTACCCCATGCAAGATCAAGTCTTTTAGGTCTGTTTTCCACAGGGCCTACGCCGTCCTCCCAATTATAGCCGGAAACAAAATTACCGCCCGGATAACGCACGATGGGAACGTTTAGTTTTTTGACAAGATCAATAACGTCGCCGCGGAAGCCGTCCTCATCAGCCGTGGGATGACCGGGCTCGAAGATACCTCCGTAAACGGCTCTGCCGAGGTGCTCTATAAAAGAGCCGTAAATTCTTTTATCAATATCGCCAATCTTAAATTCGCGCGCAAGTGTGATTTTAGCCTTCATCAGAATACCGCCTTTATAATTTTTAACTATATTATCGCAAAGAGATTTTAAAATAAAGAGATATATAAATTATTTATAATTTTTTTACATTTCTCCCACGAAGCACAAAAACCGCCCGAAAAAATTCGGGCGGTAATTATTTTTAGATTAGTCTTTTGCTTCTCTTCTTTCGGCAAGAGCTTTTGAAATTTCTGCTTTCTTTTTGCCAACAATGTTATATTTGAACATGGGAATTGTTGAAAGCAGAGCAAGTATGCCGGGCATTACGGTGTAAGCAAAGAACACAATATCTTTTGTTTTTGTGCTGAACCCTGAAACAGTGCCCGCTGTAATCTGAGCAACAGTATCCGAATAGCCGGAGAACTGAATGAACACAAGACCGAGAGCAGTTCCGAGAGCAAGGCACACCTTGATAGTAAGTGTAAGAACAGAATATGCAGCACCTTCCATTCTTTTGCCTGTTTCATACTCATAATAATCAACACAGTCCGCAGTCATTATCATAGGCATCAGCGTTACAGCCGCAAACTGAAGTCCTATAAGGAACAGCGTTACATAAAACAGCACGGTAAGCACCATATTATCGGGATTAAGGAACCAGAAATGGCCGACGATAAATGAAACTACCGAAACGCCGAAGCCATAGAAGGACATGAGAAGATAAACATTTCTCTCTCCCATTTTCTTGATAAGGAGCGGGCAAACTGCCATGCTTATCATTGAGCCGACAGCAGTTACTATTCCGAGCACGGCAACGAGGTTCTGAGAACCGAGAAGAACATTAGCCGCCTGAACCTGGATACCCATTGCCATCTGTCTGCCAAAGCCGAGAAAATAGGAAATTATTACGAGCATGAGGGGCTTGTTATTTTTAAGCGCAAGCATCATATCGCGGAAAGTTGTTTTTTCACCTGAAACGTAAGGCACGCGCTCTTTGTTTATCATGGGGATAAGAGCAAAAAGCAGGCAGCCTAAAGCGGCAGTAAGAACGGCAGTCCAGAAATATTCGCTTGAAATCATAGGAGTATCTGTTTCGCCTGAGGAAACGAAAACCTTTGAGCCTTCGGGAATTATAAGGCACACGATAGGAACGATGACAACGCATGCGGAAAAGCCGATCTGTTTGAAAGTGTTAGAAATAGAAACAACGTTTGTACGCTCCGTGGGGTTCGGAGTAAGCACGGATGCTATGCCTTGAGACGGTACATCACCAATAGTCATTGCAAGGCTCCAGATAAGGTATGTAACGAATATCCAAATATAAATTGCGATTTTGTTATCCTTGAACGGTACATTTACAAAAACTACCGCCGTCATTACAAGCAGGGGCAGAAGAGAATAAAGTATCATTGATTTGAACTTTCCTCTCTTGCTCTTGGAACGGTCGATAAGATTGCCTACTACGGGATCAAAAACAGCTGAAACTATCTTGGCAACCAGGATAAGTATACCCACTACCGCAATATCAGCGCCGAGTATAGATGAATCAAACTCTGCCTGATATGAATTGAGTAGTCCTACTATTGCCTGAAAACCGAAAAGTCCGAGTGAATAAGCCAGAACTTCTTTGAATTTCATGTGTTTTTGAGTGGTAATATCAGTATTTGCGCTCATAAACTACTCCTTTTGGTTACATAAAAATATAAAAGGGCGAAACGATGCCGTAAAACATCGCTTCGCTCCTTTGCGAAAAAATTAATCTTTGAATACTTCGCTGAACAGGTCAATATCAGCAGCCTTCATGATGGCGCTGAAAAGACGTGAGCCGTTAACGGGAAGAAGCTTTCCGAATACGTTCATTGCGTGAGCATCCATACCGTGAACCTGAAGAGCCTGCTTATGCTCAATACCGAACATAATGAGTTTTACCATGGTGTCACAGTTGGTTGATATCATATCCATAACCTTCTGACCCTTGCCGCCGTCGTTTTTCTGATCGCGGAAAATGTCTGTTTTTGTAAATCCGGGGCATACAAGGCCTACATAAATCTTGCCTCTGAACTCCTCTCTGAGAGACTCGGTGAAGCCCTTGAGAGCAGCCTTTGAAGCTGAATACATGCTTGTGCCGGCAAGGCTCATAAGAGCTGCTGAAGAATCTATATTGATAATTCCGGGGTCGCTGCTCTTCATAAGCATCGGCAGAAGTGCCTTTGTGGAATAAACGCATGAATAGAAATTGATATTGATTGCCTTTTCAATCTCATCCATTTCATAGCGGTCAAATCTCTTAAACTTGGGAAGAATACCTGCATTGTTTACAAGTACATCAACGCTGATATTTTCCTCTTCAAGTTCTTTTACAAAATTAACCCAGTTTTCATTTTTTGAAACATCAAAAAGCTTATATGAAAACTGCTCTGCATATGTAGGGCCGAGCTCCTCGATAAACTTGAGCATTTTCGTTTCGCTTCTTGCTACGCCTATAACGCGGCAACCATGCTTTTTGATAAGTGTTGCGGCAATGCCAGCGCCCATACCGCCGGACGCGCCGGTTACGATACAGGTTTTTCCGTCAAGCCAGTTGGACATAATTTATACCCTCCGTCTTAATTGCAAAATATTACATTAGTATTATACTAAAAGGTACTGTGTTTTACAAGAATAAATAAAAATTTGTCAATATTATTTTTACGTAAAGCATCATGCACGGATATACTTAGAAAGTTTAGCGCAAATCAGCGTAGCAAGCGCAATTTTTACAAGATCGGGAACAATAAACGGTACTACACATGACATAAGCGCCCCGCTGAGAGTTGCGGCAGAACCGTTTGTTGATGACCACACCATAAACCACGCTGTGCCGAAAATGTAGCAGACCGCTACACCAAGTACCATCGATATTATATATACGGGAATTTTCTTGCCGAAATGCGAAACAGCGCCCCCAACAATTGCAGCTGTAAATATGAAGCCTACGATATACCCTCCCGTTACGCCGAGAAGAACTCCCGGGCCTGCTCCGAAATTAGCAAAAACCGGAACACCGATAAATCCTATAAGCTCATAAACAACAACTGAAAGAACACCTTTTTTGAACCCCAGAAGCCCTGCCGCAACACAAATTCCGAGAGTCTGAAGAGTTATCGGAACTACAAGCGGTATCTGTATCCAGGAGCAGACCGCTATAACTGCGGCAAATATGCCTATATAGACAATATTCATGGTTTTTATATTTTTGACCGTCTTTTTTTCAGCTTTACTTTCCATAAATGCACCTCATTTATCTCTTTTTAGCAGCATTAATGTTATACTGCAAAAGAATCTAATTGTCAACCTTTTCTGCTCATTTTAGTTTACAATTCAGGAAATATTTACATATTAAAGTTGAATACAGCAGATAATTATGCTACTATAAAAAAGAAATACCGTTTGCGGAGGGGTCTTATGGCGCGTAAAAGCAAAAACACCATTCCGGAAAAAACCATAAATTTTAAGATTAACACAAGAATTATTATCTCTTCTGTGCTTGCCATAGTGATACCGGTTCTGATACTCACATTGGGCGCGCTGATATTTGTTGTTACATCTATGGACAGATACAGTTTCTCCTCTGTTACCACGGAGAGCTACAGCATAATAAACCAGGTGCAGTGGAGCCAGACCGTAAACAATATTGCATCAATATTAGCAGAAGAAAACGATGATACAAAAAAGCAAAACCAAATAGAAAAAACAGCCGAAAAGCTGGAAGAATTCGGCTCCGTTCTTTATATAGAAAAGGACGGAAAGACCTTTTATTCCACAAAATCGCCTGATGAAGTGCTGAGCGAAGCAAATGCGGTAGACCCGATAGATAAAGAAGGCAATTCCTATTATTACGGTGATTCTGGGTTGGTAATAGTAAACTCTTTTGACAGCGATGACGGACGATATACAATCATAGCGGCAAACAGCAATTACAGTGTTCCAAACGCCGACTCCGGCTACGCTTCCAACGGCATAATAGAAAGTCTTACCAACAATGCGGCAACAGTAATGGGCGTATGCGTTGCAACATTTATAGTTGCTATCATAGTACTTTCTCTTCTTACATCTAAGACCATTATAGGCCCCATAGAAAAAATAACAAAGGGCGCAAACGAAATTGCCAAGGGCAATCTTGATTACGAAATAGATTATCAGTCAACAAACGAGATAGGTCAGCTGGCACAAAGTTTCAATGATATGAGACTAAGGGTAAAAGAGCTGATTGACGGAATAAACAGAGCCGACCAACAACAGAAAGAAATGATTGCGGGAATAGCACACGATCTCAGAACACCGCTTACATCTATTAAAGGATACCTTGAGGGTATAAGGGACGGCGTGGCTGATACACGCGAAAAGCAAATACGATATCTTGATACCATCTACGATTCAGCAGTTTCAATGGAAAAAATGCTCAATGACCTGCTCACTCTCTCCAAGCTTGAGCTGGGAAGCATAACGCTAAACTGTGAACAGGTACGCATTTCAGACTTCCTTTCGTTTGCAGACGAAATCGGCGAAGAACTAAAAAAGGCAGATTTTGATTACAGCATAATCAACAATACTAAGTCAGACCCCATGCTGTTTATTGACACAGACAGATTTTCAAGAGTGGTCAACAATATAATTTCAAACAGCATTAAATACAGGCGCAAAGAAGTTCGGGGCAAAATATCGCTGATAATTTCCGAATACGAACACTCTGTAATATTTGAAATTGCAGACAACGGTATGGGAGTTGACACCAAAAGCCTATCACGCATATTTGATACTCTTTACAGGGCAGACAAAGCCCGCTCTAACGTAAGCGACGGCAGCGGACTGGGGCTTGCAGTTTGCAAACAGATAGTTGAGCTGCACAAGGGAATGATATGGGCACAGACAAATGCGGAAAAAGGACTTTCAATATTTATATCACTGCCAAAAACAGAAGAACCGGAGGTAAAGGACAATGAAAAAGATACTGATAATTGAAGATGATGCTAACATATGCACTTTAGAGAAAGATTATCTTGAAGCAAACGGATTTGAGGTTTCCACTGCGGCAAACGGAAACGCCGGTCTTGAAAAAGCACTGAATGAAAATTTCAGCCTTATTTTACTTGACATCATGCTGCCTGGCATTGACGGAATGGAAATATGCAGAAAAGTCAGGGAAAAAAAGGATATTCCTATTTTACTTGTAAGCGCAAAGAAGGAAGATCTTGATAAAATTACCGGGCTCGGCTACGGTGCGGACGATTACATAGTTAAGCCGTTTTCGCCCAAAGAGCTTGTTGCCCGTGTTATAGCCCATATCAGCAGATATGAAAGGCTGACCGCTAAAAACGAAAACAACAATGCTAAAACAATAGAAATCGGCGGACTGAAACTTGACGGAAAATCACGCCGTGCTTTTGTAAACGGCAGCGAACTTGTTTTGACCAACAAAGAATTTGACCTGCTTTATTTTCTTGCATCAAGCCCCGATACAGTCTACAGCAAAGAAGAGCTTTTTAACGAAATATGGAATTACGATTCAATCGGCGAAACCTCAACTATCACCGTACATGTAAACAGAATAAGAGATAAAATAAAAGAAGTTGACCCAACTATAGATTTTATACACACCGTTTGGGGCAAAGGATACAGATTCAATAAATAAAGACAGAATAACAAAAAAGGCGCTGGCGTAGTTCAAACTACGGCAACGCCTTTTATTTTATATATTTTCTGATGTCTGTTCTTTCAAGCAGATAATCAACTGAGACATTAAAATAATCCGCTATTTTTATTAACATATCATAGCCTGCTTCTCTTTCGCCGTTTTCATATCTGCTAATAGTATTTTGATTAACGCAAAGATCCATTGCAAGTTTAACTTGCGATATACCCTTTTCTTTTCTCAATTCCTTTAATCTCATAAAATCCCCTTGACATTAATATACCAAAATGGTATTATTTTAATATCCCAGTTTGGTATATTTGAGCGAATTTTATAGGTAAACACTTAAATCTTATAAAAATCATGTGTAGAGAATAAAGGAGAATTAGTATGGGTATATTCAACAAACTGAAAAACCTTCTTGAACAGGAAAAAGTAACGGAAATAGAGAAAATGGATTTTAAAAGATGCGACAGCTTTGGAGGAAAGTATATCCAAAATTTTGCCGACAAAAGTTTCCCGCTATGCCCGTTTTGCAAATCTAACCCTGCATGGGAGATACACATTGCAAATATATCTGTAGAATTATTCCCTCTTGAAAAGGTAAAATCTTTATATCACATGAGATGTCAAAACTGCTCCGCAATTATTCATGTTGAAAACTTACGTAATCCCGGAATAGATATTCCTGAGTTTATTTTAAATCCAAATCCGAAAAGCTGCGCCAAAAATGTAATAGTTGACTATTGCGGAAATCAAAATAAAGTTGCCGATATAACCGGAAAAGAGCTCACGATAAAAGAATTAAACGAAATTTGAGGTAAATTTATGGACGATAACTTAAACTTAGCAAATGATTTAAACCCAATTGAAGCACACTACATTAACGATGAAGAGAATCAAACTGAACCCAAACAAGCGGATAAATCATTTATTGAACAAAAAACAAAAAAACTTAAGACAACAAAAGCAGTTATCATTATAATATGTATACTGACTTTAATTTTCAGTTGCTACCAAGCATATACTTCGTATAATAATGCTGAATATTACAAAGAACAGGCAGTCTACTTTCAGCAATTAAGAAATAATGCCAATAAATTATTAGGAGAATATGAAGACCTTATTTTTGAGTTAAGCGGAATTTACGGCAGTTATTTATATTCAGAATACAGTTATTATGAAGATTTATATTATGAATACAACAATTACTGCACAAAGTTTAATGATTTGAGCGATAAATACACCATCTTTAGCATAGTATATTCAATTGCAGCAGCTTTAAGTATAATAGTTCCGCTTATAGTATCAAAAAAAATCAACAAAGAACTTGACGACTTAAATAATTCATGTAACTCGGCAACCAGAAGTATGTATCCTTTAGAATTACCTAATGAACTTGCAGACAGTAATTCCACGCCACAAGCAGATGAGCAAAAATAGAAAGCCAACCAAAATATGCGCAAAAAAGCCGCCCGGTGATTTGCCGGGCGGCTTTTATATTTTTTTATTCAGAAAGAATCATTCTGTCATTATCGAGCTCTTCGCCGCTTGTAATCTTGAATTTTTCAAGGAGGTCAGCTGTTGTAAGCTTTTTCTTTTCCTCCCCTGATACGTCATAAATTATTTTGCCCTCATTCATCATTATCAATCTGTTTCCGATGGCAATAGCATCCTTCATATTATGAGTTATCATAAGGGTTGTAAGATTGTGCTCTGAAACTATCTTTGTAGTAATATCAAGCACTTTGTGCGCTGTTTTGGGATCAAGCGCGGCAGTATGCTCATCAAGAAGCAGCACTTTCGGCTTTTTAAGGGTTGCCATAAGAAGAGTAATAGCCTGCCTTTGACCGCCCGAAAGCAATCCTACCTTAGAGGTAAGGCGTGTTTCAAGACCGAGATCAAGAGAGCCGAGAATTTCCTTATAGTGCTCTTTTTCTTTTTTGGTAACGCCGGGAGCAAGTGTTCTGAACTTTCCGCGGCGTGATGCAAGAGCAAGGTTTTCAACTATCTGCATATCAGCGGCAGTACCCGTCATAGGATCCTGGAAAACTCTTCCCAAATATTTTGCTCTTTTATGCTCAGGCAGTTTAGTAACGTCCTGGCCGTCAATAAGGATTGAACCGCAGTCAACAGGATAAACTCCCGCAATCATATTGAGCATTGTTGATTTACCCGCGCCGTTTCCGCCTATAACAGTTACGAAATCGCCCTCATTAAGTACGAGATCAATGCCGTTCAGCGCATGTTTTTCATTTACGGTGCCGGGGTTAAATGTTTTATAAACGCCTTTTATTTCAAGCATTTTCGGCACCTCCGTTTCTTTTTACCTTTTTTGATGCAATCTTATTTTTCCAGTACGGAACGCCAAGGAAGAGCGCAACAACCAAAGCTGAGAAGAGCTTCAGATCGTTTGCATTAAGACCTAAACGAAGCACGAATGTGATTACAACATAATATACAACTCCGCCAAATACGCAGGCAAGAAGTCTGAGCGCGAAGTTCTTGAAGATCTTTCCGAGAACAACTTCGCCGATAATAACTGCCGCAAGGCCGATTACGATAGCGCCTCTGCCCATGTTTACATCCGCAAAGCCCTGATACTGAGCGAGCAGAGCACCTGAGAGAGCAACAATACCATTTGAAATAACAAGACCTATGATCTTATTTACGTTTGTATTGATACCGTTTGCGCGCGCCATTGACTGATTGCATCCGGTTGCACGTATAGAATGACCGAGTTCTGTTCCGAAGAACCAGTATAGAATTGCTATGAAAACGAATACAATAACAAGTCCGACTATAATTGACTGTGTTATATTGCGAAGCGAAACAACAAGGTCATAATTCATAACATTAATAGTCTGATTTGCCTTATTACCCAGTATGCGCAGGTTTATTGAATACAGCGCAAGCTGTGTTAAAATACCGGCAAGAATTGCAGGAATTCCAAAAACCGTGTGGAACACGCCTGTAACAAGGCCGGCAAGGCAACCGGCTAAAAAAGCCATGATCATTGAAAGATAGATGTTCATGCCGCTTGTGGCGCACATAACAAGTACCGCACCGCCCGTGCCCAGTGAACCGTCAACAGTAAGGTCTGCTACATCAAGAACCCTGAATGTTATGTAAACACCTATAGCCATCAGACCCCATATAATGCCCTGAGCAGCCGCTCCGGGGAGAGCGGATAAAAATGCCATCATAATTAAATATCCTCCCAAATACATGATAAAAGCGGCGGGCCGAAAACCCGCCGGCATTTATATAAATTTCTTAAAAAATAATTTGATTACGCAAAATCATTCTGCTGTTTCATCAATAGCAACATAATCCGATGGAATTGTTATGCCAAGAGATGTAGCACGAGAAGCAACATATTTTTTGGTAAGATTATCTGCATATTCAATAGGCATATCAGCAGGGTTTGAGCCGTTTTTAAGGATTTCAACGGCCATCTCGCCGGCTTTTACGCCGATATCATAATAACTGATTGAAAGAGTTGCAACACCGCAGCCGCTGCATATTCCCTCTTCACCCGCGATAACAGGGATACCTGCGGGGCCGGCAATCTGATCTACCGCTGTGGCAGCAGATGCGATTGTATTATCTGTGGGAATATAGATAACATCAACTTCCTGGCAAGCCTGTGTGGCTGCAGTTGCGATCTCGTTTGAATCAGCACATGTATAAACTTTTACTTCAAGGCCGAGGTTTGTAAGATTTTCAGTAATTACATCAGCCTGATACTTTGAATTTGATTCTGCAGAGCAGTAAAGGATACCCACTGTTTTGGCATCAGGGCAAAGTTCCTTAACCATGTTTGCCTGCTGATCAAGCGGAGCAAGATCCGCTGTACCTGTAACATTAATTCCCGAAGAACCGGTCCAGTTTGCCTGGTCGATTTCAAGAGCCGTTGCGTAGTCTGTGATTGATGTTGCAACGATTGGAATATCTGCTGTTGCGGCAACAGACGCCTGAAGCGCAGCTGTTGCGTTTGCCATAATAAGATCTACGCCGTCAGCCACAAACTGGTTTGCAATTGTTGCGCATGTAGGTGAATCGCCGCCGGCATTCTGAAGGTCAAATTCTACATTTTCAGCTCCGAGCGCATTTGTTACAGCATCCTGAAAGCCTTTTGTAGCCTGATCAAGAGCAGCATGCTGAACAGTCTGAAGAATACCGATCTTATATTTTCCGGTTTCCTCTGCTGCACATCCTGCAAATACAGAACCAACAAGAACTGCAGAAAGACCGAGAGCTAAAATTCTTTTAACCGTTTTTTTCATATGTATTACTCCTTAACATCAAATTCACTGTGCCGCTTTTAAGCGTTGGCGCTTTTAAGTGGTAAAGTGATTATAGGGTTATAATATCATATAAAAGAAAGACTGTCAAACAAAACAATTTGAATGACAGTCTTTTTGTAACAATAAACAAATATTAACTTAACACTTTGTGCAATTTGAGCTATTATAGCTGATCTGCTATTGTATAGATAAGTTCCTTTGACTTTTCCCAGCCAAGGCACGGATCTGTGATTGATTTTCCGTAAACGCCGCCGTCAACCTTTTGATTGCCGTCCTCAATATACGACTCTATCATAAAGCCCTTTACAAATTTCTTTATATCGGCGCTGTGGCGCATTGAGTGAAGCACCTCGTTTGCGATCCTAACCTGCTCCAAGTATTTCTTACCGCTGTTTGAATGGTTTGTATCAACGATAACGGCAGGATTTTTGAACTGTTCTTTTGCCGCATACATATTGTAAAGAGTGATAAGATCCTCATAGTGATAATTGGGGTGGCTGATGCCGTGCTTGTCCACGCCGCCTCTGAGAATTGCGTGAGCAAGCTCATTGCCGCTTGATTCAACCTCCCACCCTCTGTAGAGGAATGTATGGCCGCTCTGAGCCGCTGTTATTGCATTGAGCATGATTGAATAATCTCCGCTTGTGGCATTTTTCATTCCACAGGGAACGTCCATACCGCTGGCAGTAAGGCGGTGATCTTGGTTTTCAACACTTCTTGCGCCTACCGCTACATATGACAACAGATCCGAAAGATACCTGTAATTTGCGGGGTAAAGCATTTCATCCGCCGCAGGAAGTCCGAGCTGTTCAATTGATTTCGTGTGTATTGAGCGCACGGCAAGAATGCCTGCGTACATATCGGGAACACCGTCCGGATCTGGCTGATGTATCATCCCTTTATATCCTGCGCCCGTTGTGCGGGGTTTGCCCGTATAAATTCTGGGGATGATTATTATCTTATCCTTAACTTCTTCCTGTATTCTGGCAAGGCGGCTGACATAATCCAGCACGCTATCCTCCTTATCTGCGGAACAGGGGCCGATTATAAGCAGAAATTTACTGCTCTCCCCCTTCATTACTTTGGCAATCTCCGCATCTCTCTGCGCTTTTACGGCTGCGCCTTTTTCGCTGAGAGGATAAAGTTCCTTTACCTCCTTAGGAATGGGCAGTTTTCTTATAAAACGCATATTTTTCATTGAATTATCAGCAACTATCTCCATTTCAACACCTCATATATAAAGCTTATAAGCTAATACAAAAATTTTTATTTTATTTTAATTCTTAAAAGCCTTATTGTCAACAAATAATAGACGATTTGCGAAAAGCATATAAAAAACGCGGGCATAAAGCCCGCGCCGTTCAAACACATAATTAGAAATTTTCAAGCAGAGCCTTGTAAAATTCACAGTAATCACCGCGGTTTTCAGCGGTAAACGCCATAGCCTCCCTTGGGTGTCTGTTGAGCTGACCGGTGAGCATATACTGTATATCATATCCCCACTGTATGCCGCTTTCTTTAAGAGGAACCATGTATTTTTCAATAAAAGTAAGAAGGCTGTATAAATTATATTTTGGATTCTTGAGGAAGCCGAGCAAAAGTTCCATTGCGCAGTTACCTGCTCCTCTGCCCATGCCCATAGCAGTAGCGTCAAGATATGAAACACCGTATGACATTGTTTCAATGGTGTTGGCGAAAGCAAGGTTTTGATTGTTATGAGCATGAAAACCGATTGCTTTGCCGTATTTTTCACCTACTTCAAGATATTTCTTTGCAAGCTCTTCCGCTGTTTCGGGATATAATGAGCCGTAAGAATCAACCAGGTAAATAACATCAACGCTTGAATTGCCGAGCATATCAAGAGCTTCAGCAATCTGATCTGAATTTGCCTGACTGACAGCCATAATATTACAAGTAGTTTCGTATCCCAAATCATGAAAATACTCCACCATTTCAACAGCGGCAGGTATCTGGTGGATATAGCACGCAACACGAACCATATCTATAACAGATTCGCTCTTTGGAACGAAATCGGTTTTGAAATCACACCTGCCCACATCTGCCATAACGGATATTTTCATATCGGAGATATTATCGCCTACTATTTTTCTGATATCTTCCTCGTCGCAGAATTTCCATTTACCGAATTCATCCGGATTAAACATATTTTTGGACGCACGGTAGCCAAATTCCATATAATCAACGCCGCTTTTGATATTGGTTTTATAAAGCTCCGTTACAAACTCATCTGTAAATTCAAAATTGTTGCAGAGACCTCCGTCCCTGATAGTTGCATCAAGCACCTTGACATCATTTCTGACTGTCATCATATTGCCTTTTCTGGGTGCCATAATCATTCCTCCTAATTTCACTTTGTTGCTTTAAAGCTTTTATGCTTTAAAGCGGATTAGTGTTATTATAGCAGAGCACTTTGCCTTTGTCAAGAAAAAAGTATTAAAAAAACGGGCGGATAAATCTCCGCCCGTTTGCTGAAAACAGTTTTATTTTATTACTCTTACTCTTGTAACGCCGTCAATATCCTTAATATCATCAACAACGCCGTCTGAAACTTCAGTATCAACATCTATTATGCTGTAAGCAACTTCGCCGCGGTTTTTATCAACAAAGTTTGCGATATTAACGCCGTCTCTGCTGATAGTATCAGTTATTGTTGCAATCATATTAGGCTGATTCTTATGAATAACGGTAATTCTTGCCACACCGCTCTTTTCAATTGAGGCTGCGGGAAGATTTACAGAGTTTCTGATATTGCCGTTTTCAAGATAATCAATAAGTTCCAATGCGCCCATTGACGCGCAGTTCTCTTCACTTTCAGGAGTTGAAGCACCAAGGTGAGGAAGTGCGATAACACCGTCTACACCGATAAGCTCTGCGCTCGGGAAATCAGTTACATACGCAGCCATTCTGCCGTCCTCAAGAGCTGAAACTATATCGGCGGAGTTTGCAAGATCGCCCCTTGCAAGGTTGATAACGCGAACCGTATCTTTCATTTTCTCGATATTCTCAGCACGGATCATCTCTTTTGTATCCTGAGTAAGCGGTACATGAACGGTGATATAATCAGCCAGAGGGAACAATTTATTCAGGTCGTTCTCTACTGTAACTTCCCTTTTAAGCGCTTCCGCAGCTTCATCGCTGAGGAAAGGATCATAACCGATTACGGTCATACCAAGATCAACCGCAGCATTAGCAACAAGTCTGCCGATTGCGCCGAGACCGATAACAGCAAGCGTCTTGCCCTTTATCTCCGGGCCTGCGAAAGCTGATTTGCCCTTCTCAACGCTTTTGCTTACATTCTCATCATCCTTAATTGTCCTGCACCACTCAATAGCCTTAGTTATCTTACGGCTTGAAAGCAGAAGCGCACAGATAACGAGTTCCTTAACTGCATTTGCGTTTGCGCCGGGAGTATTGAAAACGGCAATGCCCTTTTCAGTGCATTTATCAATCGGAATATTATTTACACCTGCGCCTGCTCTTGCGATAGCAAGAAGAGACTGAGGGAGTTCCATATCATGCATGGCGGCTGAGCGCACCATGATTGCGTCCGGATTTTCAATCTCGTCGCCATAAGTGTATTTTGAAGAATCAAACTTTGAAAGTCCTACAGGAGATATTTTATTTAAAGTTTTAATATTATACATTATTTGTTTTCCTCCTCAAACTTCTTCATAAACTCTACAAGCTTTTCAACGCCCTCAATAGGCATAGCATTGTAGATGGAAGCACGCATACCGCCAACCGTTCTGTGGCCCTTGAGGTTTACAAAACCTGCCTCGGTAGCCTCTTTGATGAATTTGGCATTGAGTTCATCGCTGTCAGTAACAAAAGGAACATTCATAAGAGAACGATCCTCAGGAACTACTGTGCCGTGGAACATTTTGCTCTGGTCAAGGAAATCGTAAAGGATCTTAGCCTTTTTCTCATTATGAACTTTCATACCTTCAAGGCCGCCGAATGTTTCTTTGATCCACTCAAGAACGAGTTTGCAAATATAAATAGTCCAGCACGGAGGAGTGTTGTAGAGAGAATCTGCGTCTGCCTGAATCTTGTAATCCATCATAACAGGGGTTATATCCCTTGCGTGACCGAGAAGATCCTCACGAATTATTGCAACAACAAGACCTGCCGGAGCAACATTCTTCTGTGCGCCGAAATAAACCATACCGAACTTGGAAATATCAAGGGGCTCTGAAAGAGCGCATGAAGAGATGTCTGCGATAAGAACTTTATCTCCAACGGGAGGAAGCTCCTTGAACTTTGTGCCGTAAATCGTATTATTCATGCAGATATAAACATAATCTGCGTCTTCCCTGAAATCTTCAGGCTTTGTTTTGGGGATATAGCTGAAAGTCTTATCAGCTGAAGAAGCGGCTTCTCTTACATCGCCGTACTTTTTAGCTTCCTGAAAAGCTTTTTTTGCCCACTGGCCGGTAATGATATAATCAGCTTTTCCGGTGCCGTTCATAAAGTTGAGCGGTATAGCAGAAAACTGAGCGGACGCGCCGCCCTGAAGGAAAAGCACTTTATAATTATCTGGAACTTTATAAAGCTCTCTCATAAGCTTTTCAGCGCTTTTGATAATATCGTCAAAAACCTTTGAGCGGTGGCTCATTTCCATAACAGACTGACCGCTGCCCTGATAATCAAGAATTTCCGCACCTGCTTTTTCAAGAACTGATACAGGCAGGGTTGAAGGACCTGCACTGAAATTATAAACTCTTGCCATAAAAATTTCCTCACTTTCTGGTTTCAAAAAAAATAATTGCGACTTCTATTATAGAGATGTTTATTTTTTTGTCAATGATTTTCCGCAAACTTTGTTGAAAAAGCCTGTTTTTTGTTAACTATTTAACAATCTTTTTCAGTTTGTATGTGTTTTTGAAAATAAAAAGTCATACGGCTATATTTATACTGCCGTATGACTTTACACTGACTTTATTATATGATGGTTTGGTATACTTGTTACACCATTATTTTGACTGCTGTTGCTGCTGATTAAGCGCATTCTGAAGCATATTTGTTTTTTTCTTTTTGGGTTTATATGCAGGCGGGTTGGCAAGTTTCTTTGTAAACCTGTTTTTCTTTGCCGTTATCTTATTTATCTCATGAACAGGGCCTGACATATAATCTGTCATATATTTGTCTGCAACTTCCATCATTGCAGGATCATTTTTCATTGCTCCCAGAATAGTTACGCCGATAACGTCCTGCACTTCGTTTGTGCCGTCCTCGTATATCTCTCCGAGGGTTTTAAACAGCTTTTTGCGCTCTGCTTCGGTGCCGTTTTTGATAACGTCAAGCACGCGAGGCGTACCGATCTCCTGAAAGAATGTTTCAGGCAGGAACTCGCCGTAATCTGAAATATTTTTCTTAATATCATCTTTGAGATCGGGATAAAGAACGCCGAAACGGTTTGCAAGTGAATCCATATCATAGCTGATAACGCCGTTTTTCGCCTTTGAACGTGAAACCGCTTTAGGCATTTTGATCTTGTCCAAATTCACCTTTTTCTTTGAGGCAAAAAGAGAATGGATTTCATCCGACACCTCATTAGCATAATAGCGGCATTCCTTTTCGTCTGCAGCATCAAGCTCAAAAAGTGATTTTGAAATAGTTTCGTAAGCGGTGTCCTCACCCTTATCCTCATAAGAGCACTCAAGACTCATAATATTTGTTTTGGCATCATAGGAAACTCTGAAAAGTCCTTTTTCGCTTTTATATCCGAGCTCGTTTTCACCCGTTTTCATCTTTTTAAATTCAAGCTCTTTGATATTTTCTGCAATGGTTTTATCCATCAATCTGTAAGCTTCTGCAAGTTCCATTTAAACAACTCCTGTTAAACACTTATAAAAGCCCTGCGGCTTTACATTTTTGTATTATATCATCTTAAATGTGATTTGTCATTAAAAATTTTTAAATTTGTAAAATACGCAATGAATACTTATTATAAGCAATTTATTATTTAGTTTTTTTCTGTTGAATTTAGTTATTTAATATGATAAAATATATCGTATTATTTCCGGAGGCGGTTCAATGAAAAAAATTCTGATAGAAGTCAAAGGAACTCAGCGTTACGGCAGAGATACCGATGTTACGGAGCTGACTACCTTCGGAACAATAAGAGATGACGGTGTTGCGTATATTATCAGATACACCGAGGAAATCGAAGAGCCGGAAGAAAGCGTAACTGTTACCGTAAGAGTCAACAAGGACGAGAGCGCTGTGCAGATGACACGTTCCGGCAAAACTCATTCAAGCCTGCTGATAGAAAAATCAAAGCGCCACCTGTGTAATTACGGCACTGATTTCGGAGACCTGCTAATGGGTGTATACGGCCGTGATATTGAGGCTGATATGGAAAACGGAGTTTTCAATTTTGAATACGATATTGATTTCAACGGTTCCGTGGCTTCACAGAACAAAGTTAGGCTGAGTTTTTCAGAAGCCGCAAACTGATTATTTGAATAATATAAAATTTTCGGAGTAAGAAAAAATGTCAATATTAGTTAAAGAAACACAAAAAGAATTAAGAACAAGAATAATCGACGCTCTCGGAAGGGCTGTTGCAAACGGTGAACTTCCGGCAGAGCCCATCCCCGATTTCATTATTGAGAAACCGGCAAACAGCAAAAACGGCGACTTTTCCGCTAACGTTGCGCTTGCAGGAGCAAAAGTTTTTAAATGCGCACCCAGAAAAATTGCAGAAAGCGTTGTCAGCAATCTTGACCTTAACGGAACTCTTTTTGACAGATGCGAGATAGCCGGCCCTGGATTTCTTAACTTTTACCTTTCTCAGCGCTATTACAGCGAAATAGTAAAAGATGTGCTTGCAAAGGGCGAAGATTACGGAAAATCCGATTTCGGCGGCGGAAAAAGAGTGCTTGTTGAATTTGTTTCCGCAAACCCGACCGGCCCTATGCACATAGGAAACGCAAGAGGCGGCGCAATAGGCGACTGCCTTGCAGCTGTGCTTGAATGGGCGGGCTATGAAGTAAACCGTGAATTTTATGTAAATGATGCGGGCAACCAGATTGAAAAGTTTGCAACTTCACTTGAAGTGCGTTATCTTCAGCTTTATAAAGACGGCATAGAACTGCCTGAGGACGCATACAAGGGAGCCGATATTATTGAGCACGCAAAGAATTTTGCGTCAGAATACGGCGACAAATATGTTGAGGCAGATTCAAAGGAAAGGCGTGACGCACTTGTTGCTTATGCTCTGCCGAAAAATATTGACGGTCTTGAAAAAGACCTGCTTGAATACCGCATTAAATATGACAAATGGTTTAGAGAAAGCACCCTGCACGCTGACGGTTCCGTAAACAAAATTATTGAGAAATTCAAGGAACTGGGTGTAACTTACGAGCAGGACGGTGCTCTCTGGTTCAAGGCAAGTGAATTCGGTAATGACAAGGACGTTGTGCTTGTTCGCGCAAACGGTATACCAACCTATATCGTGCCGGATATTGCTTATCACTACAACAAGCTTGTAACACGCGGTTATGACAAAGCGGTTGATGTTCTGGGAGCAGACCACCACGGCTATGTGCCGAGGATGAAAGCGGCTCTCACAGCCCTCGGTCTTGACGCAGACAGGCTTGACTGCGTAATTATGCAGATGGTTCGCCTTGTAAGAAACGGCGAAACGATAAAACTTTCAAAGCGTTCCGGAAAAGCTATCACACTCAACACCCTGCTTGAGGAAATTCCGATTGACGCGGCAAGATTTTTCTTTAATCTGCGTGAGCCGAACTCACACTTTGATTTCGACCTTGACCTTGCTGCTCAGAAAACGAGCCAAAACCCTGTATATTATGTTCAGTACGCACATGCGCGTATCTGTTCGATACTTAAAAAGGCAAATGCGGACGGAATTACAATGCGTACGCCGACTGACGCAGAACTTGATATGCTTAACTCCGATGAGGAAAAAGAGCTTATACGCCATCTCTCCTCTCTTACGGATGAAATCGTGGCGGCGGCAAAAGCTTATGACCCTGCGAAGATAACTCATTTTGTTATTGAACTTGCCACTCTTTTCCACAAATTTTACAATGCCCACCGTGTTATAGCGGACGATGAGGGACTTATGCAGGCAAGACTTTATCTTTGCCTTGCAGTTAAAGAAACGATTAGAAATATTCTGGGAATGCTTAAAATATCGGCACCCGAAACCATGTAAGGAGCAGCAGATATGCCATCATTAAAAAGCAAAACGCTTCATAAAATAGGAAACGGGCTTTTTAAATACATTTATAAAAATCCTGAGCGCAATATGCTCAGGCTTGTCAAAGTGGGCAAGGCTTTCGCCGGCAAAATGTACCCTGAAAGCACTTTTACAAAGCCTATTGAGATAATTACGGACGAAAGCAACGTATGGCATCAGTTTCTGTTTCGCGGAATTAAAGAGGTAAACCCTGATTTTCTGCGCAGAGCAGTACTTACTTTCGGAATTGACTTAGGTCTTATAGGCACTTCCACGCTCAGGAAAAAGAGAGAGGAACTGCACTGTAATATCCCGTGGGTTGTACTGCTTGACCCGACTTCCGCCTGCAACCTCAAATGCACAGGCTGCTGGGCGGCGGAATACGGATACAAATCCAATCTGACTCTTGACGAAATGCGCAGAATAATAAGCGAAAGCAAGGAGCTCGGCACTCATTTCTTTATGTTTACAGGCGGCGAACCGCTTATAAGAAAGAAAGATCTGATTACACTTGCAAAAGAAAACCAAGACTGCATTTTCCTTGCGTTCACAAATGCTACTCTTATTGATGACGAATTCTGCGAACAGCTGATAGAATGCGGAAACTTCGGACTTGCGCTTTCAATTGAAGGCACGGAAGAAACAAATGACGGCAGACGCGGCGACGGCTCTTATAAAACTACTATGAACGCCATGAAGATGCTCAAAAAGCACGGCTGCCTTTTCGGCACCTCTATCTGCTACACGAGCAGCAACTACAAAGCTGTTACGAGCGACGAATTTTATGACAAAATGATAGAGGCGGGCGTAAGATACATGTGGTATTTCCACTATATGCCCGTAGGCGCAAATGCAGACACAAGCCTTATGCTCACCCCCGAGCAGAGAGAGCACGTTTATCGTGAGATAAGGGCAAAAAGGGATTCTAAAAACGGCAAGCCGGTATTTACGGTTGATTTTCAGAATGACGCCGAATTTGTAGGCGGATGTATTGCGGGAGGCAGAAACTATTTCCACGTTAATTCCGAGGGAGATGTTGAGCCGTGCGTATTCATTCATTATTCTGATTCAAACATCAGGGAAAAATCAATAATGGAATGCCTTAACTCACCTCTTTTCAAGGAGTATTATAAGGGTCAGCCGTTTAACAAAAACATGCTGCGCCCATGCCCGATGCTTGAAAACCCGCAGGCTTTACGCAAAATGGTTGCAAGAAGCGGCGCAAAATCCACAAACCTTATTCAGGAGGAAAGCGCAGAGGAACTTTGCGCAAAGTGCGACGCTTATGCCGCTAACTGGGCACCGAAAGCCAAAGAAATCTGGGAAGAAAAAGCGCGATTCAAACCGTTTACACAATATTACAGAGATACACCCGAAGGCAAGATAAATTACCGCCCTGAGGATTTCTGATAACAACAAAAAGAGCCGGGCTCAATAAGAGCCCGGCCTTTTTTATACTTTTTACTTATTTACTTATTCGCAATATACGGGACTTGTTACGGCAAGGATTTTTTTATCGCCGTTTACTGTTCCCCACAGCTCTGCACGATACCAATGCCCGCGTTCTATCTTCAGGCGTTCGTGGCGTGTGTCATACCGTGTTTCAAGCACCGTTTTGCCGCCGTTTGAAATTATTTTTATTGTTTTGTACTCTATAACTTCATTGCCTGCATTCTTTTCTCTTGAATGAAGATCAGTGAAAAAGCTGAATGTTACGGTTCCCTTTGGTATAATTGAACCAAGCCCGTATGTTTTGCCCATTCTGTGAACTCGGAATATGAACTTAGCGCCTGTTGAAGCGACTGTCTTGCCAAGACGTATAGCCTTAACAGCACCCTCGGGTGTTGCAACACCGCCGTCAAAGTGGAGATAAGTACAACCGTAATGCTTGCCGTCGGTAACAGGTCTGTGCCAGTCTTTACCGTACACAGCGGAAATATGATAACCTTCATCAAGCAGAGAAGTATACATCTCAAGCGCTTTGTCATTTTCGGTGTTATCCGGACTGAAAGCTTCGTGCCAAACCTCCATGTAGTCTACATTTCTGAAATCCCGAACATTAAATTCCCATCTTCCGCCCGTGCACATAGGAGATCCCAGCTGAAAAGGATGGGCAATACCGACTATTCCGCCCTGCGCCCTAACAGCTTTCATTTTTTCATCTATGTTATCGGGCACGGCATCACGCCAGTCAACAAAACCCTGAGCGCCCAAAACAAGCATATGACCGAAATACGTAGTCCACTCTATACCTCGGAGAACGGGAATAATATTTTCATCTATCTCGTCATATCCGCTGTATGTATTATGATCAGTAAGAGCTATAAGTGAAAGATGATCCTCTGCTGCCGCCTGCTGAAGAGAAACCGAGGTAAAACCGCCGTCTGAATGAATTGTATGGCAGTGGAGCTCACATGGAAGATAACTCATTCAACCTCACCTCCGCTTATTTTCAGACTGTATGAAACATTGCATACACAGCAGTGCACATTAAGCATTATACGCCATTTTCCGCTTTGAACGGAATTCTTTGAAAATCCCGGAGAAGAACAGCCGCTGCCTATGACAATATGCTGTTCGCACGGCTGCCTGTGTGCCGCTCCCCTATACCCTTCAGGATCATCAAGCGATAATGTAACAAGATTGTTTACAGGCAGAAAGCTGTGCGCATCCGCATCATTTTCTGTGCCTAAATACTTTTCAAGAGCGTCCGAAACAGCATTTAGTGCCGCGCTTTCATCCTCAACAGTCTTCGGTGAATATGAAAAATCAATATTCAATTCGGAAACGCCCTGCGGAACTTCAAAATCAAAAGAAATATTTGTTTTATCCATTTCAGGCGTTATAACTCCGCTTTTATCGAATATAACCATAAAATGCCTCCGTTTTATGCATTAGTATCATTATACTAAATAAAAATACTTTTTTCAATGATTGATGAAACTTAAATCAGATGATATAATATAGTTGCCCACAGCAAACGAAAAGAGGGATATTATGAAGCTTAATAATTGGATGTCGGAAATTGACGGCAAACGCGATCTGCTGACGCTTTCAATTCCGGGAACACATGACTGCGTTACAAAATTCGTGCAATTTGAACACATATCAAAAACGCAGGATCTGACAATTGCCGAGCAGCTTAATCTTGGAATACGTGCGCTTGACATAAGGGTTGAAAACCGAGGGGAAGCGCTTAAAATGGTGCATGCATTCGCAAAGGCCTTTCCCACCGCAAACAAATTCGGCAAGCAAATGGATCTGGATTTCGTATTGAATCAGTGCTACGATTTTCTGCTTGAAAATCCGAGTGAAACAATTGTTTTCCAGTTTAAAAACGACAGCGGCAAGGAAAACGAAAAGTGCTTTGACAATCTGTTTTTTAACTATATTGCAAAAAAACCTGAGATGTGGTTTTGTGAAAACAGAGTTCCCTCACTTGATGAAACAAGGGGTAAAATTTATCTTATACGCCGCTGTAAAATGGCCGACAGACCGCAATTCACGCCGAAAAACACAGGGCTTGATTTCTCACGCTGGATTGAACAGGATACGGCTGTTCCCGAACCTCTGCCGCTCAGCACAGGCGGCGAATCCCCTGCCGAATTCATAGTGCAGGACAGATACAAATACACACCCGAGCCAAGATGGAACGAATGTATCAAGCCGTTTCTTGACAAGGCTAAAGAATTTGACGGCACATACATTATAAATTATCTTTCCACGGCGGGCGGATTAAAAGGCCCTCGAAAAAATGCCGAGTACATAAATCCGCAGTTTATTAAATACCCTCTTTACAGTTCAAAATATTACGGCACAATTTATTGTGATTTTCCAAGCAAAGAGCTTGTTATGAAAATAATAAACACAAATTTCATATAAAAAACGGGACGCATATTTTAAAGCGTCCCGTTTTATTTATTTTATGGCAGTGAAAAACAGTCTTGGAAACTTCAGTATTATTTCTCCGTTAGCCTGATTTTTATAGCACTTTGAAACTTCATTATGAACATCTTTCAAAAACAATACTTTATCATTTTCATCAAGGCAATCAAGATATGGTTTCAGACCTGTACTTTTATACCATTCTATTATATCATTACAACTTTTCATTCTATGAAAATAAGTGGTCGTCCAAATATTAAAATCATCAGATAACTCGGACAGTATATCAAAATATTTCTCGTCAGACAGCATATTTAGAGTTCTCTTGAATTCTAACTTATGCTTCCATTTATCAGTTGAAATAACCTGAGCAATTATTTTTCGAATTGGTTCATCGCGCTGTATAGGCATCTGAACCGCCATAATTCCTCCTTTTTTCAGTACGCTCATCATTTTAGGCAACAGCGTATAATGATCCGGCACCCACTGAATACACGCATTTGAAAAAACAATATCATAGTCTTTTCCAATATTCCAGTTTTCACATGCAGCGTCAAATTCCATAAAACGAATAAACGGATATTTATTTCTTGCTTTTTCAAGCATATCGTTTGAATTATCTAATCCCACAATCTCGGCATTCGGAAACTTTTCGTACAGAGCATTCGTACTGTTTCCGGGGCCGCATCCAATATCAATTATCTTTGCTGGATTTTCAATTTTTATTCTGCTTATCAAATCTAGCGACGGCTGTGTTCTTTCTTTAACAAATTTAAGATATTGCGCTGAATTCCAGTCCAAAAGAATAACCCCTTCCGATTTATGCATATTAATTATCTGTATATTTATAATTGGATAACTCAAAAGCAAAACAAAATAGTATGCTTATTTGCGCATAGAATAATTTCTGTTATAAAGTTCATGACCGAAATTAAACATAATATTGCCCTTTCAGATGTTTTTTTAGGTTACCATTTTAAAATAAAGTTGTCATACGTTGTTTATCTCTTTATAAAGAGAAGGTATTTTGGCGGCAAAATTTCTGTATTCTACACAGCAATGCCTTGCCATATCCTTTGCTGTTTTTTCATTAAACAGCACTTTTCTTATTAATCTGTTTTTCAGATCCGCTCCTATCCAAAATCTGCTGACAAGGAATAAGCCACCGTCTCTTTCAAAAAATATATGTGCCATTTTGGTATGGTAAAAGAGCCCTTTTCCGATACCCACATCGCCGCAGACAATTACAGAAACGCCGTTTTCCTGCATTTTTTCTTCAGAGAAGCCGAAATTCTGAGGTGATTTAAAGCTGATTGCAAGCGGCAATTTCATTTTTCCTATTTTTTCAACAGGATACTGAGTATTTTCCTGAAAAACAGGAACAGCAGACTGGGAAAAATACTGTAAATCCTTTTTCGAATAGCTTATGCCAATATGTTCTCCCGGGTACCAAAGCTGATACCTTTCATTTTCCTGAGGATGCCACCAAAACCACCACTGCACCATTTCTTTTGTAACAGAGGGCATCGGGCAAGTCATAGCCACAAGGTAACTGCCGTCTGAAAGTTTTATTGTGCCTATTTCATTTTGCAGACTTTTGCTGCTTAATATATCGCCCGCACATGAAAACGGCAAAGGCGTTATATTACCCGTTTTCTCAATTTTTAACTCTATCTCATCAGGCACAGGGGCATTCGGCATACTGAAATATTTTGAATAGTTCATATTTAAAGCAAAAACCACAAATCAGCATTTATTCATCAAGCAAACCGTTCTCACGCAGCATTGAAATGAATTTATCTACGTCTTCAGCAGCTTTTTCAGGTGTTACTTCATACACCTCAAGCACTTTTGCCACAACGTCCTCGGCTGTAGTTTCCTCTGCCATACAGTCCCAGAAAAAGGCGCCGGATTCATTGAGCGTTATCATTCCGTTAAATTCCGCTGCTGTTTTGCCTACCGGCACAACTATCTCAGAACCTGCTATGTTTCTTTTAACAAATCCTTTTTTAATTTTCATTTTTATCTTCCTTTATACTCATTTCTCTGTTATTATACCAATTTGCACAAAAGCATGCAAGCAATAAGGAAAAAATAAGGAAATATAACAAATTTTATATTCTTTCACTTGCAGATAATGATAAAGTTGGTTATAATAACATTGATAATTTTAGGATTATTAAATTTTAAGAATTATTAATTTAAGCGAGGGAGTAGATACTATGGTTTATTCGCAAGAAGTAGAACAGATGTGCACCGTAAAAAAAGGTCCGCATCACGGCCCTGCTCCGATTCCGGAAGAGGGTAAATGGGTTAAATCCTACGAAATCAAAGACATTAGCGGTTTCTCACACGGCATTGGCTGGTGCGCACCTCAGCAGGGCGCCTGCAAGCTCAGCCTCAATGTTAAAGACGGCATTGTTGAAGAAGCGCTTGTTGAAACAATCGGCTGCTCCGGTATGACTCATTCAGCAGCTATGGCAGCTGAGATTCTTCCCGGAAAGACACTGCTTGAGTGTCTTAACACAGACCTTGTTTGCGACGCTATCAACGTTGCTATGAGAGAGCTTTTCAAACAGCTTGCTTACGGCCGTTCACAGAGCGCATTCTCAGAAGGCGGTCTTGTAGTAGGCGCTGCTCTTGAGGATCTTGGTAAAGGTCTCAGAAGCCAGGTAGGCACAATGTTCTCAACAAAGGCTAAGGGCGTTCGCTATATGGAAATGGCAGAAGGATATGTAACCCGCATGGCTCTTGACGAAGAGGGCGAAGTTATCGGCTATGAATTCGTTAAACTCGGCAAGATGCTTGAAGATATCCGCCATGGCAAAACACCCGACGAAGCATATAAAGCAAACATGGGCACTTACGGCAGATTTGACAATGCCGCAAAGTATATTGACCCGCGTGAAGAATAATTAAGACAGGAGGAACGTAAAATGGCTAATGATGTAAAATTCGAAGGCAAAGAAAGAAGAATGGCCAAAATTGAAAAATGTCTTGCTGAATACGGTCTTTCAAGTCTTGAGGAAGCAAGGGATTTGTGCCTTTCTAAAGGAATAGATGTTGACGCTATCGTTAAAGGCGTTCAGCCGATAGCATTTGAAAACGCAAGCTGGGCTTACACACTCGGCGCAGCAGTAGCTATCAAAAGCGGTGTAAAGACTGCTTCAGAAGCTGCTGAAAAGATCGGCATCGGTCTTCAGGCTTTCTGTATTCCCGGTTCTGTTGCAGAGCAGAGAAACGTTGGTCTCGGCCACGGCAACCTCGGCGCGCGTCTTCTTTCAGAAGAAACAAAGTGCTTTGCATTCCTTGCAGGTCACGAAAGCTTTGCAGCTGCTGAAGGCGCAATCGGTATTGCCCGCACTGCAAACAAAGTTCGTAAGGAGCCCCTTCGCGTAATCCTTAACGGTCTCGGCAAGGACGCTGCTTATATCATCTCAAGAATCAACGGCTTTACCTATGTAAAGACAGATTATGACTTCTATACCAGCGAACTCAAGGTTGTTGAAACAAAAGCATTCTCAGACGGTGAGAGAGCTGCAGTTAAGTGCTACGGCGCAAACGATGTTCTTGAGGGCGTTGCAATCATGAAGCACGAGGGTGTTGATGTTTCTATCACAGGTAACTCAACCAACCCGACCCGTTTCCAGCATCTTGTTGCAGGCACCTACAAGAAATGGGCTATCGAAAACGGCAAGAAGTATTTCTCAGTTGCTTCAGGCGGCGGCACAGGCCGTACTCTTCATCCCGATAACATGGCTGCAGGCCCGGCTTCTTACGGTCTTACAGACTCAATGGGTCGTATGCACGGTGATGCTCAGTTCGCAGGTTCTTCATCTGTTCCGGCTCACGTTGAAATGATGGGTCTTATCGGTATGGGTAACAACCCGATGGTTGGCGCAACCGTTGCAACAGCAGTTGCAGTTGAAGAGGCAATGAAATAATTAAAACAATATTTTAATATTATCTTTTAGATAATTTTGAAACATTAAAGCAAAGGGACTTAGCATAATGCTAAGTCCCTTTTACTATTTCATAATTATTTATTCAAGCTATAATAATCCGATTTAATAATCTATTTCAATTCGGTTTTCGCCGGCTACTCCTGCAAAATGCGTCATTCCCCTGCCGGGAATGTAAATAATATTTGACTGCTTTGAATACTGCGCACACGGGCTGGGCTGATACCATGAAAGCGTGAATTTTCTGTTTTCACAGTCGGTATGAAATTCCTTTATCTCTCCGTTGACCGCGGCGGGATACGGACGGTTAAAAACTGAAAGCAAAATACCGTCATCAAATTTCATATTCCAGTAAATACTGCTCCATTTATATTCTTCAAATTTACCCATAATATGGTCTATATGAGAAACGGATTTTCTGCCGCTCTGCATTCCGCCCCATTCGCCCATTACAACAGGAACATTCATTTTCAGCTGATTTTCGCGTATTCTGCCAAGTATGAAATCGATTCTTTCGTCACTGCAATATTTATTGTAAAGCGGCGAATCAATAAAAATATCATAGGCATGCGGCGAATAAACTGAATTTTCAGGCACATCAATACAAAAAGGTATGCCCAGATTTGAGTAGTAACAATGCTCAAACACATTAAAACCGCGGCTGACCGAAGAAATCATTTTATCAAAAAACGGTTGGTAATAATTCTTTGAAAAATCAGCAACTATATGATCTTTGCCGTCCACAACTTTGGAGAACTCCTGTTTATCATCAAGCTTTTCAAGCAGGGCTTTAAAAGCTGACGGTGTTTTGAGAGCGCACAAAAGTCTTAATGCCGCCATCATCATACCCGTTTTTTCTCTTTTACCCCTAAAGCAGTAGTGAAAATCAATATTACTGCCTGCGGCTTTTGAAACTCCGTTCAGAATATGCATAAATATTTCTCTTCCGCCGCTGTGCACAAACGGTTCGTTAAAATAATCGCACCCGAAAATATTTTTACAGTCTGAAAAAGTATCCGCAAGGAATTTCCAGCAATTAATAAAATCTTCCTGAATATTGTTTTTATTCTGCCAAAAATCGTAAAACGCCTGCTGTACGCCGTTCATATAAAAATATCCCTCTGCCCATATTGCAAGAGGCGCCTTGTTTTCAAGCGCAGAATCTACAGCCCACTTTGGTGCTCCGTCCCCATGAAAATAATGAGAGAAAAGATCCTGATGCATATCGGGCATTACCCAGATATTTTCGCTTTCACAGCGTTTTGCGAATTTATGCAGTATCTCGGCAAGTTCCTCGCTGTACTCTCCCCTGTTTTCTTCAAGTGAAGCCCATGTGATGCCCAGTCTTACAATATTTACGCCGGATTTTTTCAAATTTTTGATAACTTTCTTCCTGAGCAGCTGTTTTCTTGCCTCGTACAGATCAGATTTTTTCAGTTTCAGACAGATATTTACACCGCGGAAAATACGCTGCCTGCCGTATTCGTCCCGTATATCAGTGCCGCTACAATATAAGCCGTTCATAGTTCCCTCTCAACAAACAATACAGCAAAATAATATAAATATGTATATTCATTATATTATATGCTCTTGCTTTTTACAAGCAACTGCGAAGACAAAAAAATCCCTCCGCTTTAAGCGGAGGGATTAAGACTGTCTGAATTAAGCCTTTACTTTTCTCTTTCTGATAAGGTTCGGGCTGTTGAAATCAAGCACAAGTGAAAGAACAACAACGCCGATAACGGTAAGTATGCCTTCAAACAGCATATAGTAGCCGTTGTAGCCGAAGCTGTAAGCCCATACAGACTTCCAGCCGTCTGCATATTCGCCCCAGATTGTTACGCCTGAAATAAAGTGGCATATAAATCTGAGAAGAGAAGCAACTGCACCGCCGAGAGCAAGTGCAAGGGTCTGGTTCTTAATTACCTTTCTGAAGAGAGCGCCGCCGATACCGAGCACCATAAACGCTACAACATAATCAGCAAGTATAAGAATTAAGTAAGCCGCAAAACCTTTTACATAAGCAAAGTTGCCAAGACCCTGAAGCAGCATTTCAAGAACGCCGTAGATTACGCCCGTTCCTGCGCCCCATTTAAAGCCGTAGCGGTAACCTATTATAACTATCGGTACTTGGCTGAAAGCGGTGATTGAGCCGCCCATGGGAGCCTGAAATACAGTAACATATGAAAGAAGCACTGCAAGTGCAAGCATGATTGCTGTTTCGGTAAGCTTTCTTGTTGCGTTAATCTGTGAATTTGACATATCTTTTCTCCTTTCCGAAGCGCGTTTTCACCGCCTCAAATTCTCAACAAGCCAAAAGAAAAGCCCCGTCCATAAAGAACGGGGCGCAAAATATTGCGTTACACAGTCTCCGCTGTCCGTACTAACGGACAGGTCGAAGGGTATGATCTCAGCCTTTCGGCACCCCTGACTTATTAAGTTACACATATTATAATGCGCAAGGCACAATTTGTCAATAAAAAAAAGATTTCAATTGCTTAAAACGCAAAAACGCACAAAATATTGTACCTTTAACGGATAAGTTATAAACGGAATTATACTTTTTGTACTTGCCCCCTGTAACTTTTCAATATGAAAAACAGGTAAAAATTCGCAAAATACCGCGGTTACAAGCCAAAAAATGCTAAGAAGCGGGTAAAAAAGCAAAATCTACATATCGTTAATTTTTCGGCGTTTTTAAAAAATAAACACAATATATTGTGATTTTTTTTAATTTTTTATTGACAACAACACTGTATTTTGGTATTATGTAAAAGCGACATACAGTTTGTGTAACGATTTTGTAACAATTTACACTGTGTTTGTAACTTTTACGGAGGTGAAATGTAATGAAGATTATCAAGAGAAACGGCTCCGAGGCGGAATTTGACCTCTCCAAGATTGTTGCCGCTGTTACAAAGGCTAACGCGGCTTGCGAAAAAGAAGAACTCACCCCCTCCCAGATAAGAGACATTGCCGAATTTGTTGAATTCAAAATCACAAAGGCGGCACGTGCCCTTTCCGTTGAAGAAATTCAGGACATTGTTGAAAACCAGATCATGGCTCAGGGCGCATTTGAGGTTGCCAAAAGGTATGTTAAATACCGTTACAACCGTTCGCTCATAAGAAAGTCCAATACCACGGACGAGCAGATTCTTACTCTTATTGAGTGCAACAATGAAGAAGTAAAGCAGGAAAACTCAAATAAGAATCCTACTGTAAACAGCGTTCAGCGTGACTACATGGCGGGCGAGGTTTCAAAAGACCTTACAAAGAGAATTCTTTTGCCGCAGGATATTGTTGAGGCTCATGAAAACGGCCTTATTCATTTCCATGACGCCGATTACTTTGCTCAGCACATGCACAACTGTGACCTTGTAAACCTTGAGGACATGCTGCAAAACGGCACCGTTATCAGCGGCACTATGATTGAGAAGCCTCACACATTCTCAACAGCCTGCAATATTGCAACTCAGATAATCGCTCAGATAGCGTCAAGCCAGTACGGCGGTCAGAGCATCAGCCTTGCTCACCTTGCTCCGTTTGTTGATCTCAGCAGACAGAAGTTCAGAAAAGACGTTAAAGCAGAGCTTGAAGCGGCAGGCGTTAAACCTGATGAAGAGCAGATAAACAAAATCACTGAACTGCGCGTAAAGAATGAGATCAAGCGCGGCGTTCAGACTATTCAGTATCAGGTAATCACTCTTATGACTACAAACGGCCAGGCTCCGTTCGTTACTGTATTCATGTATCTTGACGAAGTTCCCGAGGGACAGACAAGAGATGATCTCAAGCTTATCATTGAAGAAGTACTGCGTCAGAGAATTCAGGGTGTTAAGAACGAGAGCGGCGTATGGATTACCCCCGCATTCCCGAAACTCATCTATGTTCTCGACGAGGACAATATTACTGAAGGTTCAAAATACTGGGATGTTACCTGCCTTGCGGCTAAATGCACTGCAAAGAGAATGGTTCCCGACTACATCTCCGCAAAGAAGATGCGTGAGCTGAAGATTGACAAGAACGGAAACGGCAATGTTTACACATGCATGGGCTGCCGCTCATTCCTTACTCCGTATGTTGATCCTAAGACGAACAAACCTAAGTATTACGGCAGATTCAACCAGGGCGTTGTAACAATCAACCTTGTTGACATTGCCTGCTCCTCCGGCGGAGATATGACAAAATTCTGGAAGATATTTGACGAAAGACTTGATCTTTGCTACCGTGCTCTTATGTGCCGCCACAACAGACTTCTCGGCACTCCGAGCGACGTTGCTCCCATTCTGTGGCAGTACGGCGCACTTGCAAGGCTCAAGAAGGGCGAAACAATTGATAAACTCCTTTTCGGCGGATATTCAACTATTTCACTTGGTTACGCAGGTCTTTATGAGTGCGTTAAGTACATGACCGGCAAGAGCCACACTGACCCGGACGCAAAAGATTTTGCACTTTCTGTTATGCAGAAGCTCAATGACGCCTGCAAGGGTTGGAAAGAGAAGGAAAATATTGACTTCTCAGTTTACGGTACTCCGCTTGAGTCCACTACATATAAATTTGCAAAATGCCTGCAGAAGCGTTTCGGCAAGATCCCCGGAGTTACTGATAAGAACTATATTACAAACAGCTATCATGTTCATGTTTCTGAAAAGATAGACGCGTTCAAAAAGCTTGAATTTGAAGCTGAGTTCCAGAATCTTTCACCCGGCGGAGCTATCAGCTATGTTGAAGTTCCTAATATGCAGAACAATATTCCTGCCGTACTTTCTGTAATGCAGTACATCTACAACCATATCATGTATGCCGAGCTCAACACAAAGAGTGATTACTGCCAGGTATGCGGATATGACGGAGAGATAAAAATAGTAGAAGAAAGCGGCAAGCTTGTATGGCGCTGCCCCAACTGCGGCAACGAAGACCAAAGCAAAATGAATGTTGCCCGCAGAACTTGCGGATACATAGGCACACAGTACTGGAATCAGGGCAGAACTCAGGAAATAAGAGACAGAGTTCTTCACCTGTAATATACAAATACAAGGAGCGGGAGCGCGGCGATTTTCGTGCGCTCCCTTTGTTTTATTATGAACATTGCTGAAATCAAAACAAACGATATAGCAAATGGTGAGGGTGTTCGCACCTCCGTTTTTGTATCAGGATGCCGGCACCACTGCCCTGAATGTTTTAACGAGATTGCTTGGGATTTTAATTACGGCAAAGAATGGAATGAAGAAACAAAGGAATACATACTTTCCTCATGTGCTCCGCCGTGGATAGCAGGGCTTTCTCTGCTTGGAGGAGAACCGTTTGAGCCTGAAAATCAAGAAGGATTGCTTGAGTTGTTAAAGGAATTCAAGGAACGTTACCCCCTTAAAACAGTATGGTGTTACAGCGGGTTCACGCTTGAACAGATAACGGGGAAAGAAAAAAGCCGCGCGTTTACTGACACGGCTCAGGAAATGCTGAGATACATAGACGTTCTTGTTGACGGCAGATTTGAAAAAGAGCTTTACAACATTGCCCTTAACTTCCGCGGCTCTGAAAACCAGAGAGTTATTGACCTCAAAAAAACTCTTGAAAGCGGAAACATTACGCTTTATCTCGAATAATAAGTCTCAACAAAAAAAGCAAAGCCCTTGTAGGCTTTGCTTTTTCTTTTACATAATATCTTTTTGAATATTTATCTTTCCGTTTTCGAAAACCGCTTTCAAACCGTTGCACTCAACCGAAGTGTAGATTTGAGCACCGCTGTATTTCTTAATGCGCGCCTCAACGCTTTTATGCACACGGCTTTTAGTGTTTAAAATCACTGCAATATCGGGATTCAGCGTTTTGAGCCAGAATGGAGAAGAAGAAAATTCATATCCGTGGTGACCTATTTTGAGCAGATCCACCTTACCTATTTGCGGTGCAAATTCCTTTTCGCCGCCGCACTTCCAGTTCATATCTCCCGGGAGCAATGCACGGCAGCCGTCACACTCAACAAGAGTCAAGACCGAATTTTCATTTTCGCCTGTCTTGCGCCATCTTTTGACGACTTTGCCGTTGAATAAAGTGATTTTAAAATCCCCGAGGTTAAAAGAAGAGCCGTCAAACTGAGTTTCTATCGGAACATTTTTCTTGATAAGGGCATTTCTCATCTGGTCATAAACTTCCTGATTATCCCACTGCGTGCGCTCAAGATAATTTATGCCTGCCGCGTTGTACGGCTTTAAAAACGCTTTTTTAACTTTGACCTTATCATCTTCAATAACAGTATCAAAACCGCCGATATGGTCTGAATGAGCGTGCGTACCGAGTACAAAATCAAGAGTTACAAAGCCATCCTGACCCATACAGTTTTTATGCAGATACTCAACAACTTCTTTTTCGTATCCGGGATATTTGAGGGCGGGTTTATTAGGCGGATAATCCGTATCCTCACCCGCATCTATCATGGCAAAATGCGTGCCGCTCTGAAGTATAATACAGTCTGAATATCCTGTATTCAAAAAATGGATACAGTTCATACAAGCACTTTCTTTCCTATAAGTTTCTCCAGACAGCACATAGTGTTTTCATTGTTTGAGCAGATCACGCCGTTGCTTATTGCTTTAAGCTCTTCACAGGCATTTGAAACGGCAAGCGAATATCCTGCCGAGCGAAAAAGGGAAATATCGTTTTTACTGTCTCCCACCGCAACAACATCGGAAATGTTGATACCCGCTAATTGGCAAAAAGCCATGAGACCTGTGCCTTTATTGATACCACCGTTCATAATTTCAAGATTATTGCTCATAGAGGTGGTTATCTCAAGAGCAGGATAACAGGTTTTTATCCTGTGCATGCACTCTGCCCTCTCCTGCATATTTCTGAAAAAGACGTCAAACATCTCCAGCTTGAACGCAGGGTGTGATACGATTGAATAAAGATTTTTAACGGCTATTCGGCTTCTGCGCATCTCGGGAAGATAATCGGGATCTATACGATAGTAACTTAATCCTTCATCGTTGAACTTCTCCGAATCAACAAGCGGTATTCCGTTTGTATAAAGCTCTACAAAAGTTTCTGCTGTATCAAGGATACGGCATACGCCGAGAGCAGTTTCGCGGTCTATATTTTTTAAGAACACAACGCCCTTACCGCGCTGATAAACAGCCGCGCCGTTTGAATAGATGATATATTCAATATATTTACATTCCAGAAGTTCTTCCGGAATTTCGAAAAAAGTGCGTCCCGTCGCGATAACCGTGGAAATGCCTGCTTCATACAAGCGTTTTATTGCGTCCAGATTTTCACGGCTGACGCTTGTACTGTCTGACAGCAGGGTACCGTCCAAATCAGTTGCAATTACCATTTGCTTTTCTCCTGAAAGATCCCCGCCTAATTTGAATTATATACCGTTCTATTGGATATGTCCATAGGGTGGGGATATTTATTATAACGAACTTAGATATTATTTCAGTAAACGGGTTTGACAGTGAATACCTCAGCATAAAGCTGCCGGCTACCGAGCCAAACCATGAGCTGAACAAAATATTGAAAACTGCGAGCAGAAAATACAAAAATGAGCTGTATGCGGGGTTAATATCCGAATGAAAAGTGATCTTTCTGTTCATAAGATAAGCCGCCGCATAGCCCGCTGTGGTTGAAACCAGATATGCGTACAAATATCCTTTGTAGCGTATGCCGAGAAATGACAGAAGTTCGTTCTGAGGCAGAGGCTGTGAATTAAGAGGTTTAAACACCCAGTAAAGCAATACAAGATAAACGCAGATATCAAGCAAAGATGTTACAATAACCGTAAAATTGAACTTTACAAATTTCCACAGCTCTCTGTGCTCCGAAGCAAATTTATTAATTTTCTTTCGTGTCATACTCAGGCTTTTTCTTTCTGTGAATTACAAAACGATTAAGCGGATAAGTCCATATGGTAGGCACCGTCATAACAACAACTTTCATTATCATTTCAACTATCACATTATCGTGGCCGCTGTTTGTTACAACCGTACCAAGGAATGCGCCGAACCAAGTGTTGAAAGCGATGGTACAAACCACCATTACAGCATAAATAATTGTTGAGAGTACAGGATTGGCATCCGCCTTAAAAGTAAGTTTTCTGTTCATGATATACGCTGCCGCGTAACCGATGGTTGCCGAAATAGCGTATGAATACAAATAGCCTACATACTCTATTCCCAAAAAGTCAAGCACCGGATTATCTGTAACCGGCACTTCGTTTAAGGATCTGAAAACCACATACTGAAGGAACATAAACACACCGAGTTCCAATACGGATGTGCTTGCTCCCGTAAAGGCAAATTTTATAAATTTCCATATCTCAGCATGTTTATCCGTAAACGCCTTAAACTTTTCTTTCATACTGTTTTTCCTTTTAACTTTCTTTCCTTAACCCCTTCAGCTGCCTTTGAAATAACTGCGGCAACACCTGCTAAGATAAGAACTCCGCCTGCAAAGTTCCATACCAGATCATCCGGGAAACTGCATACAAATAATACAGCGCCGCCAGCCACACTGAGAAGGGCAAACAAGATTTCAAATATATTACATAAAATGTTTTTCATAAAATCATCTCCTATAGAATTTACGTATATTCTGCAACTTCTATATAAAGAAATGATTTACAAACTGTCAAAAATAAGAAATATTTTTCTGCCAAAGTCAAAATTATGTTCGTTATGTAAAAATGGTGTTAAATTTCAGGAAGAGCAAAAACAAACAAAAAAGGACCGCCCAAAAAGAGCGGTCCTTATTTTATTTTAGATAAATGATAAAACCATAAGGTTCTGACTTATTATAAAAGTCGAACTATTATTTTAAAAACTCCTTAGCGGTTTTAACGATATTTTCGGCTGAAAGACCGAATTCTTTAAGAAGGTCCTTTGCGGGGCCGCTGTGGCCGAATTCATCATTTATGCCTATACGCTTAACAGGCACAGGATATTCAGCGCTTAAAGCCGCACACACAGCTTCGCCGAGACCGCCTACAATATTGTGCTCCTCAACAGTTATTACCTTACCGGTCTTCTTTGCCGAATTAACAACAAGTTCGCTGTCAAGAGGTTTGATAGTTGCCATATTGATAATCTCAGCGCTGATAGAGCATTTTTCAAGCTCCTTGCCTGCCTCGATTGCCTCAGCAACCATAAGTCCGTTAGCAATTATCGTAACATCGGTTCCCTCTTTAACAAGTTCTCCTTTTCCGATTTCAAATTTATAATCTTCATTGTGGAAAACAGGAACGGCAAGTCTGCCAAATCTAAGATAAACGGGACCCTCGTAAGAATACGCGGCTTTTACTGCCTGCCTTGCCTCAACATCATCAGCGGGGCAGATAACTACCATGCCCGGAATTGAACGCATAAGAGCAAAATCCTCACAGCACTGATGTGAGGCTCCGTCCTCGCCAACCGAGATACCGGCGTGTGTAGCACCTATCTTAACATTAAGATGGGGATAACCTATTGAGTTTCTGATCTGCTCGAACGCTCTGCCAGCTGCAAACATGGCAAAACTTGAAGCAAACGGAACAAATCCCATTGTGCTGAGGCCTGCCGCCACGCACATCATATTGGACTCAGCAATTCCGCAGTTGATATGATGATCGGGAAATGCTTTTTTAAAGATAGCTGTTTTTGTTGCGGCAGAAAGATCCGCATCAAGCACAACAATATTATCGGCGCCGTTTTCGGCAAGTTCTTTAAGCGCGTTGCCGTAGCTTTCACGCGTTGCAATACATTTTACATCTGCCATAATCACGCCTCCAGTTGAGCAAGTTTTTCATCAAGTTCTTTAACAGCAATCTCATATTCCTGCTGATTAGGCGCTTTACCGTGCCAGTCAACAGCGTTCTCCATATATGAAACGCCAAGACCTTTAATTGTTTTCATAACTATTGCGAATGGTTTACTGCTCTTTTCAAAAGCATCAAACGCTTTTTCGAGTTCGTCAAAATCATTTCCGTTTATAACGATGCAGTCAAAGCCGAATGCACGTACCTTTTCATCTATAGGCTCTGCACTCATAACGTCTTTGCAAGCGCCGTCTATCTGAAGGCCGTTAACATCTATCATAACGCAAAGGTTATCAAGACCATACTGAGAAGCAAACATCATTGCCTCCCATACCTGACCTTCTTCGATTTCGCCGTCGCCCAGAAGAGTATATACTTTGACATCCTTTCCAAGCATTTTGGCGCCTTTCGCCATTCCGCATGCCGCGCTGATTCCCTGACCCAGAGAACCCGTGCTCATATCAATGCCGGGAACGGTATTCATATTAGGATGACCCTGAAGATAGGAGCCTATATGGCGGAGGGTCTTGAGATCCTCTACCGGGAAAAATCCCTTATACGCGAGAGCGCTGTAAAGCGCAGGCGCAGCATGACCCTTTGAAAGAACAAATCTGTCTCTGTTCGGATCCTTGGGATTCTTTGCATCATACTTCATCTGCCTGCCGTAAAGATAGGCAATAACATCAGCAGCCGAAAGGCTTCCGCCCGGATGACCTGCTTTTGCGTTGTAAGTGCCTTCGATTATACCGCGTCTTATCTGAGCGGCATAGATCTCAAGCTCTCTTTTCTGTTCACTGTTCATGACTTGCTCCTTTAAAATTAATTGACCTGCTCATAGAAGCAGTTTACAACAACATCCATTACCGAATCTTCATCCACATAATATTCGGCAAACACATCCTCCGTTGCGGTATCAGACGCACGCATTTCGCCTTCAAGGGTATACTGCGTGAAATCCGATACTCCGTTGGAAAGCACAACCGAGGCAAGATATGTAACTTCACTAAGTGAAATATTTGTCTGGCTGTATTCTGATGCTGTATTATAAAGCTGGGAAACTACCGAGAAATCGCTTGTAACGGCTTTTCTAAGCTGTTCCACATATGCTTTAATATATTGAGTCTGGCGTTCTGTTCTGTTCAGCGATGCGTCTATGGAATCCATATTTCTCTGACGAACATAAGTTTCGGCAAAATCGCCTCGTATTGTAACAGTATCGCCCTTATAAACGCCCTCTGCAGGGAAATCGTAAAGTGAAGTTACAGTTACTCCGCCAACTGCGTCATTCAAAGGCGCTATTCCGCTTAGATCAAGAGCAAAATATTTTTCTACCGGCACATTAGCAAGTATACGGCTTATTGCGGTTGTTACATTTTCACATGAAGAAGTTCCGCCGTCTCCGTAAGCATACGCAAGACAAAGCTGCATATTCTCCGTTCTTACGAACTCACCGCCAACAGTATACAGATCAATATCCACCATTGTATCTCTGGGAATAGTTATAACACTGATTTCCCCTGTATTTGTATCAATAACACCCACGATATCGGTATCTGCCTGACCTGAATTACCTATGAGCGTATCCTCATCAGGAGTAATATTTTCTTGGTCTACGCCTATAAACGCAAAAGCAACCTTGTTTTTATCATAAACATAGGTGTGGCCGTTATATATTATGGTTTCCTCGTACTTGGGATTTGCGGGTTCAACAACAAGTGTATTGTGTCCCTTTTCCCTCATATACAGATATGTACCTCCGATAATCGCTACCGCGGCAAAGATTATGGCAATAAGGACTATAAAAATTCTTAAAATAAGAGGCATCTTGCGCTTTCTTCTGTGCCTGTGTCTATGTCTTTTGCCGTGATGCGAATGAGAGGAAGATGAATGATGATGATGGTGGTGGTGATGATGATGCTCATGGTTATGAGCACTATATTCTTCTTCGGTAAGGAATATGTTTCCCGAATTATCAGAAACAGCGCTCTGCTGTTTATCAAATGTATCCGGCGGTGCTGAAGTTTCATCCGCACCGTCAAAAAGAAAATTCTGATCTTCGGAATCTAAATTTGGATCAATTGGTCTTTTCATCTTTTACTAACACTCCGCATACAAGATATCTGTTGCTTTTCTGATTTGTAATACATGTTGAAAGCACAACTATCTTGCTGTTTTCATCAATAGTTACATCAAGATCTGTCCTGACATTTTTGAGAGCAGATGACGGATTTTTAACAGTTTCCTGGAAATTCGCAAGATCCTCGGGGACTGCAAAATTAAAGGAATTCATGATATGCCTGTCATCATACTTAAAAGCGGACACTACCTGATAGGTAAGTTTTCTCTGTGGAAGATATATATAAAAATACTCGTGGGAATCGAAGAACTCCGCATCCTCAAATTTATGAAGCGAGGTGAACATGGTTTCTTTATATCCGTTATGGCCGTAAATAACCGTTACAGGGTCTGAAAAATCCTTGCTGTTAATTCCCTGTGTATAAATTGCTCCGCTTGCGATCCATGATTTATCATAAGCACTGTGGCGAAGATAAAAATCATCGTCATTTTTACTTTGAACAATAGGATAATCAACATCAGTATCGTCAATTTTGATCCAGGCATAGATTTCGTCATTGCCCTGCTGAAGTGTTTCAAAATCAACGGGATTATCCGCCAAATCTTCACTCTGCGCAGAAGTATCCGGTGTGGTTACGATTTCTGATTCTATTTGTGCCATTGAGGAATTATAGATATAAACACCTATATGAACACAGGCGCACACAAAAACGATAATCGCAAGTATCAAAAGAACAATTCGTTTTTTATTATTCTTTTTTTCTTTGTTTTCACTCATAAGATGCACCGCAATAAAAAATTAATAGAAAAACATACAGTTTATTACAAGACAGCATAACATTAAAAAAACCTGCTCACAAAGGAACAGGTTTTAATAAATGTTAAATTTAATTATTCAGCGTCCTTCTTCTTTGTAAGGGCAAGAATTGCAGCACCTGCACCAGCTGCGCAAACCGCTGCCGCTGCTACGGAAACGCCTGTGTCCGGAGAGGTTGCGGAATCGTCCTTATCAACAGTTGTGGTTTCGCCTGAAGTTGTGCCCTCTACTTCTGCAAGAGCATTTACGGTATATCCGTCAGGAGACTCAAATGCAGACCAATCAAGAACTTCGATAACAAGAGTATTTCCATCCTGGCTGATTACTTTGCAAGCAGAGCTTACTGCACTTAAATCAACTGCTTTGCCGTCTTTATCAATAAGATTCCAATCTGAAAGAGCTGCTGCGCCGGAATAGGTAAATACAAGCTGATTTGAACCTGCGCTTACCTGAGAGCCTGAAACCTGAGTTGAAGGCTTACCGTTAAGCAGCGGATCATTAGCCGAATGAACGATTGCTACGCCCTGAGGGCTGTATACGTGGATAGCTGCAGATGCCGGTACTGCGAAAGCAGCGCAAACACTTACTGCGGCAATTACTGAAATTAAAACTGAAATAACCTTCTTCATAAAAACACCTCATTTAATATAGTTAATACTATACTTAATATAAGCCAATATATAATACACTCGCATTATACCATTTAACTTCAATTTTGTAAAGAGTTTTGAAGAAAAACATTTTACAAATTTGTAACAAATTTTAAGTCAGCTGTGATTTACCGGTGCACAATTCATAATATCTGCCGTGATTTTCAAGAAGAGCCTCATGATCTCCTCTCTCTATTATTTTACCGTGTTCAAGCACCATGATAGCGTTTGAATTTTTGACGGTTGAAAGCCTGTGCGCGATTACGAATACCGTTCTGCCTGTCATAAGCCTATCCATACCGTGCTCTATATGCATTTCAGTACGTGTGTCAACTGACGACGTTGCCTCGTCAAGAATAAGAACAGTCGGTTTTGCAACGGCAGCCCTTGCGATGGCAAGAAGCTGGCGCTGACCCTGTGAAAGATTATCTCCGTCTCCAGATATCATTGTGTCATATCCCTGCGGCAGTCTTCTTATGAACGAATGAGCAGATGCCAATTTGGCCGCGTCAATACACTCTTCATCAGTAGCTTCAAGCCTGCCGTAACGAATATTATCCATAACAGTTCCCGTAAACAAATGCGTATCCTGAAGAACTATTGAAAGAGTTTTTCTGAGATCATCTTTTTTAATCCGCTTAATGTCTATTCCGTCATAAGTTATAGTACCATCCTGAATATCATAAAAGCGGTTTATAAGATTTGTAATGGTGGTTTTTCCTGCTCCCGTTGAACCTACGAAAGCAATCTTCTGACCCGGCTTTGCATAAAGAGAAATGTTCTTGAGCACGGGTTTTTCGGGAACATAAGAAAAGTTTACATTTTCAAACTCAACATTTCCCTCTACAGGAATAAGTTTTCCGCCGTCATTCCAATATGATCTGAGTTCTCCGTTTTCTTCTTTCTGCTCAAGTGTAACTGTGCCTTCGTCCACTTCGGGAGCCATATCCATTATTTCAAACACTCTTTCAGCGCCTGCAAGCGCAGAAAAAATAGTGTTCATCTGGTTTGCAATCTGGTTAATGGGCTGCGTGAACTGCTTGGAGTAACTTAAAAATGTGAAGTATGTGCCTATATCTATACTTGCGGTAAGAACAAGAAGTCCTCCGGCAAGAGCAACCGTTGCATAGCTTGCGTTGTTGATACCGGTTGAGCTCGGCCCCATAACGCCCGCGTAAAAGTTTGCATTAGTTGCGGCTTTGCGGAACTTTTCGTTGCACTCACCGAACTCTTCATTTATCTTGTCTTCATGATTAAATACTTTTACTACTTTAAGGCCCTCAACCGTTTCCTCAATGTTTCCGTTCATAACGCCGAGTTCTTTTTGCTGTTCACGGAAATATTTTTTGGACTGCTTACCTATTTTGCTTACGGTAATGAGCATTATAATAAGAAAAATAAGCGCTATTCCGAAAAGCAGCGGGCTCAGATATATCATCATAATGATAATTCCGGTAAAGGTGAAAGCTGAGGAAACGAGCTGCACCATAGACTGCTCAAGCATCATCTGAACGTTATCAACATCATTTGTAAAGCGGCTCATTATTTCGCCGTGAGTTTTGCTGTCAAAATACCTGAGCGGCAGCGACTGCATATGATTAAACAGTTCTTTTCTAATGAGATTTGTGGTTTTATAAGCAATTTTTACCATTACACGGCTCTGAATGAAAGTGAATAGTGCCGTGCCGCAGTAAAGTGCTCCTACTATTACAAGGTTTTTAACAAGAGCTTTTATACCCTCCGTCATAAAATTACCGGCAAGGACGGAAGTCTCAATATCATTCAGAATGGGCTTGAGCCAGTAAGACGCTCCGATCTGGCAGACAGTGCTGAGCACAAGTGAAATAAATACTATGATGAGAAACAGCTTGCTTTTCCCCATATACTGAAGTATTCTGCCGAATGTTTGCTTTGCGTTTTTCGGCTTAGCAAAGCCGTGTTTATGATTCATCGGTCCCGGCATTATTCACTCACCCCTTTCTGCTGTGTCTGATAGATCTCCTGATAGATTTCATTTGATTTAAGCAGATTCTCGTGGGTATCGATACCCTTTATTTCTCCGTCATCCAGCACGATTATCTTATCGGCATCTTTTACCGAAGAAACGCGCTGGGCAATTATAAATACGGTAGTATCTTTGAGCTCGTTATAGAAACTGTCTCTTATTTTAGCCTCGGTAGCCGTATCAACAGCGGATGTGGAATCGTCAAGAATAAGTATCTTCGGATTTTTAATCATAGCTCTTGCTATGCAAAGACGCTGTTTCTGACCGCCCGAAAGGTTAAGGCCGCCCTGAGAAAGGTCTGTATCATAGCCGTTTGGCTGGCGGAGAACGAAATCATGAGCCTGCGCATATTTGCAAGCCTCTTCTATCTCCTCATCAGTGGCATCTGCCTTGCCCCATCGGATATTATCTTTTATAGTGCCGCTGAACAGCACGTTTTTCTGTAAAACAACGCCTATCATATCCCTGAGTGCACGGATGTTATAGTCACGAACATCAACTCCGTCAATAAGAACCTGACCGTCCGTTACATCATAAAGACGGGGAATAAGATTTACAAGGCTTGATTTGCCGCAGCCGGTTCCTCCTACAACGCCGATAACCTGACCCGGTTCTGCCGTGAAACTAATACCGTGAAGAATATCATCTCCCGAATCGGAAGAATTGTATTTGAAATTAACGTTCTTAAATTCAACTTTGCCCTTTGCGGCGCTTTTATCAGGGATATAGTTCTTTTCGCCGTCAATAATATCAACCTTCGTATTGAGCACTTCAACAACGCGGTCTCCGCAAGCCTTGCCTCTTGCAAGCAGAAGAAGCATCATTGATATCATCATAAGGTTCATAAGAACCTGAATAATATAAGAAGCAAAAACAGAGATCTCGCTTACATCCATAACTCCGTTATTTGCATCAACACCGCCCCTGTAATACACAAATACTACAACGGCATTTAGAATTAACATCATTATGGGCATAACCGTTACAACAAGGCCGGATGCTCTTGCGCCCTGTGCGGCAAGGTCATCTGAAACCGTTTTGAATTTGCTCTTTTCGTGATCTTCGCGCACAAATGCCTTAACGACTCTCATGCCGATAAGATTTTCCTGAACGACTCTGTTAACATTGTCTATCTTTTTCTGCATTTTTTGGAACATCGGGAAACCGAATTTAAGAATGCATACTACAATAACAGCAAGAACAGGAAGAATAAACAGCAGAAGCATGCTCATTTTAGGGTTAATAGAAATTGCAAAAGCAGCGGAAACAACAAGAAGCGCAGGGCCTCTTACAAGGATTCTCAGAGACATCATTACAACATTCTGAAGCATTGTAATGTCATTCGTAAGTCTTGTAGTAAGAGAAGCCGTTGAAAAATCATCAATATTTTTAAAAGAAAACGTACTTATTTTCTTATATACATCTTTCCTGAGCCTGAAAGCAAAATTCTGGCTGCATATTGACGAGGTTTTCATAGTTGCAAGTCCGCCCGAAAGGCCGAAAACAGCCAGAGCAAACATACCTATACCGCAAAGGATTACTTCGCGGCGAACAGCTTCAGGCGATGGAGCTGTTCTTACCACTTCATAAATGTGGCTTGCTATTGACGGCAGCGAAAGCTCGCATATAGCCTCTATAATCATGCCAAGGGCACTTACAGCGGCAAGATGCCACAGCCCTTTCATATAGGAAGCCAATTTTTTAAGCATAACCATACCTCCGGCAAACTTTGATACCCGTCCTGGAACGGGCGGAAATTACGTTAAAACAGCAGAATGTATTCTAACATTATAAAAATTTAAAATCAAGACGATATATGTTAAAAGTTTTAAATGTTGGCTTTTGCGGTTGTAAAACATCCTTCTTTATGATAAAATATGCCGTAATCCGATAACTTTAAACGCTTTGCAGTTAAAAGCACAACCCGTGGAGGAACGCCATGAATCTTTGCAGTTACAATGAAATCAGCCGTCTGCTAAAAAGGCACGGCTTTACATTTTCAAAAGCATTGGGGCAAAATTTTATAATAAACGAAAGAATCTGCCCTGCCATGGCACAAAGCCTTAACGCGAATGAAAATACCGGAGTTCTTGAAATAGGTCCAGGTATAGGCGTGCTAACAAAAGAACTTTGCTCTGTTGCAGGCAAAGTTGTATCTGTAGAGCTTGACAACAGACTTTTCCCCATATTTTCAGAAACACTTAGTGACTGCGGCAACATTGAGATAGTTGAGGGCGACGCTCTAAAAATGGATCTGAATGCTCTTATAGACGAAAAATTCACCGGAATGAGCGATATAAAGGTATGCGCAAATCTGCCGTATTATATAACATCACCTATAATAATGAAGCTGATTGAAAGCAAACTTCCCGTCAGCGAAATAGTTGTAATGGTGCAGAAAGAAGCGGCGGACAGGCTTGCCGCTCAGATAGGTTCAAGGGAAAGCGGGGCGCTTACCGTTGCCGCTCAGTATTATGCAGAAATTGAAAAACTGTTTGACGTGAGCAGGGGCAGTTTCATGCCGCAGCCTAAGGTTGACAGCGCAGTTATAAAACTTTCCGTAAGAAAAGAACCTCCCGTGCGTGCGGAAAACGAAAAAAGATTTTTTGAGATAGTGCGTGCGGCGTTTGCACAGAGGCGTAAAACCGCATTAAACAGTCTGTCCTCATCTCTTAATATACCGAAAGACAAGGTGAGGGCGGCGCTTGAAAAAATCGGCAGAAATGAGAATGACCGGGCAGAACGCTTTTCCATGGATGAATTTGCCGCACTTTCAGCATTGATTTAACAGCAATCACTTTTTTATAATTAAATGAATTTTGTATATTCTGTTAATTTTTATTAATAATATTGCAAGCGAAGATTTTATAGGTTAATATATTATTACTACAAAAAAGAGAGGATAACATGAAAAACAGCAAAGCACAAGTTAATATATCCTCGCTTTCCGGCGAAAACGCCCGTATTTTTATTAAAGACCCGCTTTTTATGTTTATGTGCCCTATCAAATCCAAAAGGGCAGAATTTATAGAAAAATATTTTAAGTATTATCTTGAAAAGTGGAGTGTCACGGGAGAACTTATAAACACGGGCAGCAAAAATGTTGTTGCGGTTCTCAGAAATCCTGATAACTTTGTATACAAATTCCCGGGAAAGCATGGTTTATCATTAAGGATGAACAAATATTCATATAATATACTAAATCATATGGAAGTTGTTCAGAACATAATAAATATTGTGGTACCGGAGCAGTTCGGGAAACGCTTACTTACTATTTACTCCACACCCAATGTGTCCGAAAAAGAAATCGAGGATATAATCAAAATTTGCAAAGACAGAGCAGAGAAAGAAAATTTTGTTCTTGTATATGAAACTTTTTCAAAACGCTTTATTAATACATTCGAAAGCGAGGGTTTTGAAACAGGATATTCAAGGCAGTTTCTTAACACTCAGTTTTTCGAAACAGTCATGACATATAACATATAATTTATATATAAAAAGCCGCCGTTTGCAAACGGCGGCTTTAATTTTTAACAACACAAAGCAAAGCTCCGGCATTTCTGCCGGAGCCTTATCATTTATATACGTTATATTAAACTTCAACATCGGAAGCCGGAACAAAGCTGCCTTCAGCTTCACCGCCTACGGTAACCGTAACCGTATCACCCGTTTTAACAAGCAGAACATCCATACAGTCAGCAACGCTGATATAATAATAAGTTCCGTTTATCTGCAGGTAATAATAAGTGTTTCCGTCATTTACCGAAGTGAGTATTGAAGCAACCTCTCCCGTTACCTGAGAACCTGTCTGAGACGGTGTGGTCTGTGGTGTTTCAGCGCCATTGGAATCAGGAGTTTGAGAAGCTGTGCCACCCTGATTTTCATCAGTCTCGTCAACAAGATATTCATTCATATCAATATTTGAATTTATGATATTCTTATCTTTAAGAGCCTGAATATAATTTTCAACCGCGGCATTAAGCGCCTTAGCATCACTCTTCATCTCATCAACAATACCTGTGCCTACAATGGTCTTGTCAGCAAGATTTACAAGCGCATAACCCTTTACAGTATTACTTGTTCCGTAAAGGCTCATGAAATAAGTGGGCTGGCCTTCAATATCAAGCAGTATGGGGAATGTTGCGGCATACTGATAGTTTTGTACTGCGTCCTCCGCAGACTGCTGAGCCGCAGATTCGATAGCGCCGCCTGCCTCATAATATCTTGTTTCTTTTGTACGCTGGTTGCTGAGTATGAAGCCGAAGTTTGAAGCGTCCGACTCAGAAGATGTTACGCCGGTATAGATCCACACGTCATCATCCATTGCAATGTAGCCGTATCCCTGTGAAGCCTGGCTTACGTCATTCTGGAAGATAATTGAGTTCCAGAAACCGTTCTGGAATTTTCCGTAATAATCGTACTGTTCAATAAGGAGGCTTGCAAGATAAACAACATCTATCCACTGCAGATTTTCATCTGAACGGATCTCGTCTATTGAATGATAACTGCTTTCGCCGCTGAGAGCATCTGTAATGATTGCGCCCTTAACATCGTTGCCTCCGAAAAGGCCGATCGTTTTATCAAGAACAGGTGTGATCCAGTAAGGATGGCCTGTGTCGTCTATTTCAAAATTAGGTGTATCAAGCAGTTCAGTGGGATACTGAAATCTGATATGTCTGATAAGTTTTTCATTGAAGAGTTCGGTGGGGCTGTACTGAATGCAGGAGCCAAACTTCTCAACGCAGTTTACAACAGTAACCTTCTGCGATACAAGGTCAATTATCATATAGGCGGGAACGCCTTCTTTTGTATTATTGAACCATTTAAACACGTCAGCATATTCAAGATATGCAACTCTTACCGGGCGGCCGTTGTAGTTTATCATTGTTGTTGTGTTTGAAACAACATACTGGCTCTTATATTCAGAAAGAGAACCAAGCTGCTGGTCAGCAAGAGTGAGCGCACGTGATTCATCAACACGCGGAACACTGTCTACGCTAAGTTTTTCGGCATCCGTTTCAAAATCGCTTGCCGTAACAGGTAAAAGTTCGCTGTAAGATGACGCTCTGAATATTGTGGCGCCGCAAAGCCAGCCTATAGCAGTTACTACAATAATAACGCCGACAATAATAATCGGAACTAATGATTTCTTTTTGACATATTCCCTGCGCTCTATCTTTTTATTTGCTTTGCATGCAATTGCAAAGAATACCATAAACAGCACAACAAGAATTATCAAAAACATATACATATTAATATCTTTGAAATTCATGGCGGGAAGCATCATATAATATACTACCCCACCGGCAATTATTGTAAGCACCGCCGAAATAAGCAGTCTGAGCCATACTTTGCTCGGTTTTACAACAACATCCACCTCGTCTTTTTTTGGCCATTTGAATTTTGCCTTGAAGTCATTTATAACTTCATCTGCATCATAATCCATATTGGGCATCTGTTCGCTCATAATGTTTTCTCCTATTCGCATTGTATACCCCGCTCAGCGTGGTATTTAGATAATAATAACATACTGTGTAACATTATTCAACAATAATATATTGAATTTTATTTTAACCAATACACCTATAAATAAAAAGTATTACTTCCCGACAATCATTAAATAAAGGCAAAACAATAAGCCGCCCTAACGGGCGGCTTTGGGTTTAATTCAAATAAATTATGCTGTTGTTTACTTACGCTTTTGTGATGCCCTTTGAGTCAAGGAGATACTGATCTGATGCAGGATAATGCATGTCGTAAGAAATCTGAACAGATGCGCTCTTATCCTTGATTACAAGTACGTTAGCGTGATTTACAGATACATCAACTGCCATATGATAATCAGCCTCAACGATAGTATTTGTAGCTGTATCAATCTTAACAGTACCTGTGCCGCCTTCATAATTTACGATACAGTTCTCTTCTGTTGTGCCGCTTGCCCATGAAAGCTGAGAAATAGAATCTACAGTTGCGCCGATATCGCCGAGAACCTCGAAGAATCTACCCTGTGAATCCTCACCACGCATTGACATTGAGCCTGCTTTCGGCTGGATTGTAATTGTGATAGTGCCGTCGCCGTTGTCAACAACATTGCAAGCCTGGCAGTCATCAGCAGTGAAATAAGATGTTCTGAAATCGAACTCGCCGGGATTTGCAGGATCCTGATTTGAGTTATCAAGCTGAGGATCTCTGTTGTTACACGGAGGAAGACCGTATGTGCTAGGAGCAAAAAGGCCGTCAACAATTGTGGGAACAAGATTGTTGATAACGCTGTTTTCAGAGCCTTCGATAAGAACCTTCTCAATAGAAAGGCTTTCTTCACCGAGAAGCGCATAATAAGTAACAGCATTGCCGTCAGCGTCTTTATAGTTTGCAGTCTGAGATTTTGTGTTGTTGTAGCACTGAACATAGTAATCAACAACAGCAGCTTCGTCGGCAAATTCGATGCCGCCGTAAGTATCTGCAACGAACGGATCAATAGTTGATGTGCCGGTTTCCTCTTCTGCGCCGGTATCTTTATAAGTTCCGTCCTGAACTTCTTTGATTGCCTGAATTGTTCCGTCTGTTATGTAATTAATTTTTTCGCAGCCTGCAAGCGCAAGAACGAAAGCAGCAACCAGAACAACACAGAGAATTGTTTTAATTGTTTTCTTCATTACTTTGGTACCCCTTTCAGTACAAACTAAGCATAATCAATTTGCTACTACTCTAATTTATTATAAAATCGACAAAAAGTCAATACCAAAAAGTATAATTAGTAAAAAATTATTATCATTCCATTAACTTTTCTTTAACTTTTATGGTGTTGTTATTTTGTTTTTTCTGTGTTATACTTGCTGTGGAAATCAATTATATATAAGAAAGGTATGTAATTATAGTATGAGATGTAAAAACTGCGGCTTTGATAATAATGAAGGCAGATATATCTGCGAGAATTGCGGCTCTCCCCTTTTTGATGACAGCAGCGAAATAATTCCCGAAGATGATGACATTGAAAACAGACCGCCGGAAAGGCTTGACGAGCCGGAGGAAGTAAACGAAGATGATGAAAAACTCAAAAACAAAAAGAGCTTAATCATTATTATAGTACTTGCCGTTATTTTGGTTGCAATGATAGTAGGCATAATTGTTGCGGCTGTTGTTAACAAAGATGACGAAACAACCACAAACCCGACCGTTTCCATTTCTGAAGAGATTACAGAAGAGGAAACGGAAAGAACTACTAATAGAAGAACAACTACGGAAGCTACAACCGAAGAAACAACAGAAAGAACCACAGAAGCAACCACCGTTGTAACTACCACAGTTGCACGTTACACTGTTTCAGTAGATATTGACGGAAACGGAAATGTTTCAGGCAGCGGCACATTTGAAGCCGGAAAACGCGCCACCCTTGTTGCAACTCCGGATGAAGGTTATCAGTTTGTAGGCTGGTATGACAATGATACCGGCGCACAGGTGGCATCAGGCACTAAATACTCAATCACTGTAGATTCTAACAAGAGTCTGACAGCACGCTTCACAGCAATACCTGAGCAGGAAAGCTCAACAGAGGGAGCGCAGGAAAATGAGTAAAGGCGATAAAGCGAAGGAATTGTTTTTATCCGGCAAGGGCTGCGCTCAGGCAGTTGCCCTTGCTTTCAGTGATGAAATAGGGCTTGATGAAACACTTATTGAAAGGCAGACAATAGGATTCTGCGGAGGCATGGGCAGGCTGAGAGAAGTCTGCGGCACTGTTTCCGCAATGACCTATGTGCTTTCAAATCTGTACGGCGATGAAGGCAGAGCAAGCGTTTACGCAATGATACAGGAAGTTGCGGGTGAATTCAGGAAGCAAAACGGCTCAATAGTTTGCAGAGAACTTCTGGGGCTTGATAAAAACAGTATTTCAGCACCAACTCCCGAACCGAGAACAGCGGAATACTACAGAAAACGTCCATGCCCCGAACTTTGCAAAATGGCCGCAGATATATTAGAAAATTTCTTAGAAAAGAAAAAAGCGAAACAAAAAGCTCATAATAAGAGTTATTTTATATAAAAAACTCTTGCATTTTATTTTGCAATGTGGTATATTATTTGAGCGTTAAATATACGTATGTATGTTTATGTGTATTTCGCATGCGCCGGTAGCTCAGTTGGATAGAGTGTCTGGCTACGAACCAGAAGGTCGGGGGTTCGAATCCCTTCCGGCGTACCAAAAAACTCAGGTAACTTTCGTTGCCTGAGGCTTTTATTTTTGGTATTTTCTCACTAATAATTACTCATAAACCGAGTAGTCATATGTGACATTACATATAAAATAGGTATAAGTATATATTTTCACTTGCTAACATTTACAATTATAAAACCTATCAAAGACGCCTATTTGACTCCCACTGAAAGAATTTTGCTCAAGGATTTTTGTTCCTTGAGTCTTTTTTGTTATGCAAAGAAATGTATGAACTTGTTTTTTCTTTCGCTTTCCGATTCTGTTATAAGATTACCCATTGCATCTGCAACCGTTTGCTGCATATTGTTCGTCACATGCATATAGGTATTCATTGTAAAGCCTGCATCTGTGTGACCAAGCATATGAGATATTGTCTTTATATCCATCCCCTGTTCTAATGATAGCGTTGCAAAGCTGTGTCTCAAATCGTGAAAGCGTATTTGCGGTACTCCTGCTCGTTTTTGCATTCTGTGTAGTTTTCTTGTAACCGATGACGGATCACGAAGTCCACCTGTTATCGGTGATGGGAATATTAATTTATTATCAAGCCTTTGCCTGCTTCTTAGCAATATCAGTTGATTAAAACATTCATCGCATAACGCAATCGTTCGTATGGACGAGGCAGTTTTCGGTGTTGTTATCTTTAGTTCACTGCCTATCCTTTGCACCTGCTTGTTCACTGATATTGTTTTGTTTTTCATATCAAGGTCATCCCAAGTCAGTGCAAGTATTTCGCCAAGTCGCAAGCCTGTTGTAATCTCAAGAATATAGAATTCATAACATCCTGAGTCCTTTGTTTCCTGAAGAAATCTGCCAAGCTCGTTTGCTTTCAGCGTTTGCATTTCCTTTGGTGCGTCTTTAGGCAACTGTACCTTTTTACAAGGATTACTGTCTATCAATCCCTCGTCCTCTGCTTTTTGCAGGCAGGTTTGCAAGGCTATTTTGATATCCTTTACTGTCTTTGCAGATAAACCGTTGCCTTTCTTTTTAACATTTCTTATTCTCCCACTCGTGTACATTTTCATTAGAAATTGCTGACAGGCTACTGTTGATATATCCTTTATTTTCATACCACCGAGATTAGGTAGTATATATCTGTCAAAATAGTTTTGATAACTGTTTCTTGTGTATTCTTTTACACTCACTGCACAAAATGATTCAAACCAAATTTTTGACCATTCTTCAAGTGTAGGCTCGGGGTTTGTAAGAAAATCACATCTTTCAATTATCTTTTGCCGCTTGTTGTTCTCGGCTATCGCCTTTTCAAGTTTTTCCTTGCACGCGGCTTTGGTTTTGGCAAGAACATTTTTTCTTACTCTCTTGCCGTTAACTATCTCGCCTGTATAATAGCGACCTTCCCACCGACCATCCTTGCGTTTTGTTATCGTACCTTCGCCGTTATTTCGTTTTGCCATTGCGACCTCCTTTCTGCCTGTGGCAACACAACATTACCACAAGCGTTTTTCAATATCCAGATAATTATTCTCTTTTTGAATTTGTTTCAATCCAACTTCTCAGTTGCTCTTTTGGAACAGACTTTCTTCTGCCCATTACAACAACAGGAAAGCTGTTGCCATTTCTAATAAGTTTGTATAGACTGACTGCAGATATTCCAAGTACCTCTGCTGCTTCGGGAACTGAAAGCATTACAGGCATTTCATCAAAATTTTTATACATATTTTCTCCTTTCAGCCTGCCGATTTGTGTCGGCAGGTATTTTTTTACATATTCAGTGTGTAATCATAGTCATCATATTCTTCATAGCCTGAAGTCTTTTGTCCTTTAGCAAGACGCTTTTTGATACTATTTTTAGATAACTTGAATCTTTTTCTCCTGTATCTTCTGTTGCTTGTATTCAGAAGGTCTGCGAAATTACCCATAAAACGAATGCTCCAAGGGATAAGATCTGCATTGCTGTCAGAATCCAACTGCCTATCCTTTGCCTCAGAAACATATCTTTCATATATTTCTTTTCCAGAGAAAGACTGTTCGAAAAATCGTCGCTCATTCTCCCAGCCTGTGAGGAGATCTCTTTCATCGTATTCCGAGTTTGATCTTTCACTATTTCCATCTGGCTTGTCACTTCCGTATTGAAACTCTCCGCTGTTTGTTCCAACTCCTGTATGTAAGACTGAAGTTCCGTTGCCTGATCTTCCATAATCTCTGCCATCTGTTCTGTAGTTATCATTGTTCTTAATGTGTTCTGCTGTTGTTCCAGAATGGAGGTCTGCCGAGCCAGCAGAGCGATCAGACTCTTCCAGTTTTCCTCGGTTATCATGGCGTAGGTCTGCGGCGTTTGTGTCTGTCTCATCATATCTTTCATTTTTTCGAAGGAATTCTTTCCGTTTTGTGAATTCATTTTCCATTGCTCCTTTCAAATATTTATCTTCGTGCAGTTTAAAATCTCTGCATCTTTTTCCGTTAGGACACTCGTAGAGTATGGTGTCACGATTGCTTGTCCATATTACTCGGTATCCCTTTTTGTTCATCAGCTTTATGAAATCCATTTTAGATTTTGCATAGAGCATTGCGTTGTCAATGTCGATAGCAAGCTGAGTTTTCCAACTGTTTCCTGCTTTTGCTGCATAGTATTCTTTTGAATTAACACCCTGTACTTCCTTTTTAGGCTGGCAGATAGGTAAGCCGTATTTCATACATAACTCATCATTAACATATCTGACTCTCTCAATATCATTTTTGTTTTGATGTATTTTATGTCCGTCAAGCGAACTAACTGAGTTGATTATTATGTGTGAGTGAATGTTGTCTGTGTCCATATGAGTACAGACTAATGCTTGGTAACCGGGATAACATTTCTCAACCCATTCCATTGCAATCTGATGAGCAAGCATAGGTTCGATGTTGGTTTCTTCTTCAAAGGATTGTATAGCGTAGTAGAACTGAACACCGTCTGTCTTGTTAAATTGTTTCTTAGTATCCATAAAATCTTTGAATGCTCGTTCAGCTAAGCAATTAACACCTGATACTAATCGAACCCCTGTATCTTCAATCTCAGTTTTGTATCGTTGAGTACAGTATGCAATCACACTTCCGAGAGCACCTGAGTTCTTACTATCTTTTCGTTTCAAGAAATTTATCGTTGCCATTTGTTTGCCTTTCGTATGATTGTGTTGAGAGCTTTGCGTATGTTGTCAAGTTCATAAGTACATTCTTTAAGATCAACACATTCAATTCTTCCTAATTGTGACAGCATACGAAGTTGATTTATGTTGCTGCCAATCTTCTTTACTTGATAAACAAGTTCGTTGAATGTTTCCTTATCACCTATCACATATACATCATTTACGATAGCACAGGCAGTTATGTAAGCAGTCATATTCATTCCTAATGCTGATGCTTTATCAGCAATTATACTTTTAGCAGTCGGCGTCAAGTGAAGATTAATTCGTTCTGACTTAGTTTCTTTATCCTTAATATCAATCACTCCTTTCAAAATTTGTTTTGCCTTCAGGCAACCGCTTTTCGGTAAAGTAGCCGAAAAGATGCGCCCAATGCGCTATGCTTGGACTCTCCTAAAGGAGAGTGTTTATGACTAAAACAACTACACATAAATTACTTTCAGTTATTGTTTTTATATGTTCGTTCTCACCTCCATAAACTCCACACAAGGCAGTTCTAATGTTATTTTGATTACTTTTACGACTTCGTTTAAAGCCTTTCAGATTGTTTGTCAGCGTTTGCTGAACCGGCGGTGGTTCATAATTTGAGCACCGTGTAAAGATTACTTTGCCTTGTGTTATCAATGTATCTTTCCGAAACATCAACATAGCCTTTTTCTGTAAGTCCTTTGATTGCCTTACGGCAGGAGTTCTCACACATACCGCAGGCTTTGGAAATGTTCGGCACTGAATAAAAACTCTGCCCTTTGGCGTCGCCTCTGCTTGTGAGAAAACCATACACCGTAAATTCCATCGGCGTCAGACCTTCTTCAAATATTTTGTTCGGCAGAAGAAAGAAATTGCCTTTTTGTTTATTCAAAATATCACCTCCACTTATCCTTGCACACTTTTTTACTGTTTTGAGCCAAACTTTTTTTGTCCCTTCACCTATAGCCGCGAAAATAGCAAAAAATGAGGATGTTATAATTTTAGGCTCTGTCACAACAAATGGTTGATTTTTGACGAGAAATAGCGTATAATAATAGTAAGAAACAGTACCACCGAAGGAGGTAATTGGATATGCCTACTATCAAAGACGCATTAGATATTATCGGTAAGTTGACTGTCGCAGAGCAGGAAAGCCTTAAAACAATGCTTTTAAGTCCTGCCTTTGTAAAGTCTTTGAATATTGAAGATTTCGTAGCAAAGGAACGCTTTGCAAATGGTCGTGTATGCCCTCTTTGTGGCTGTATCCATGTGGTTCGCAATGGTCATCGTAAAGATGGCACACAGCGATATGTATGTAAGGATTGTGGCAAGTCCTTCGTGATTGCTACGAACTCCATTGTGTCTGGTACAAGAAAAGACTTGTCCGTGTGGGAGCAGTACATTGATTGTATGATGAATGGCTTATCCATTCGTAAGACTGCTGTTGCTTGTGGGATTCACAGAAACACCGCATTCCTTTGGAG